>HHCFC01400__coassemble_1693_pt1 | contig 17687 bp, 13 predicted proteins | sample HHCFC01400__metabat2_high_PE_041 | metagenome-assembled genome bin HHCFC01400
CCAGGCCGCGCGGGATGTCGGTCGCGCCTGTCTCGCGGGCGATCAGCTCGTTGAGCGCGCAGCCCGAAAGCGCCGCCACGTCGTCGGGCAGCGGATCTCCCGGCGCGATGCCGTGGAGCGCGCGATACACGTTGTCGCCGAACTTCGCCCAGTGCGCCGTGCTCGCGATGAGCACGTGGTTCTCGCCCCGCAGGTTCTCGGCGGCTTGGTAGGCCACCGCGGTGTGCGGGTCCAGCAGGTAGTCGTGCTCGTCGAACACGCGCTTGATGGCGGCGAGGCACGTGGCGTTGTCGACGGAATCGGAGGCGAAGGTCTCGCGCACCTTCGCGAAGGTCCCTTCGTCCACGCGGAAGCGCCGCTTCTCGCGCAGGTCGTCCATCCAGCCGGCGATGGCGCTCGCGTCGCGGCCCGTCAACTCGAAGAGCTGGCGCTCCAGGTTCGACGACACGAGGATGTCCATGGACGGCGACGGCGTGAGCACGAAGTCGCGTTCCGATATGTCGTAGGTGCCCGTGTTGATGAAGTCGGTGAGCACGCGGTTTTCGTTGCTCGCGCAGAAGAGCATGCCCAGCGGCACGCCCATGCGCTTGGCGTAGTAGGCGGCCAGGATGTTGCCGAAGTTGCCGGTGGGCACGCATACGTCCAGCTCGTCACCCAGCTCCAGCTTGCCGTCGGCTACGAGCTGCGCATAGGCCGACACGTAGTACACGATCTGGGGCATGAGGCGCCCCCAGTTGATGGAGTTCGCGCTGGAGAGCGCCACGCCGTGCTCTTCGAGCAGCCGCGCGGCGAAGGCTTCGTCGCCGAACACGTTCTTCGCGCCGGTCTGGCAGTCGTCGAAGTTGCCGCGCACGCCCCACACCTGCACGTTCTCGCCGCGCTGGGTGGCCATCTGCTTGAATTGGATGTCGCTCACGCCCCCGTCGGGGTACATGACGCCGATGGAGACGCCCTCGGCGTCGCGGAAGCCCTCGAGGGCCGCCTTGCCGGTGTCGCCCGACGTGGCCACGAGGATCATGAACTCGTGATCGAGCTTCCCCTGCTCGCGCAGCTGCTTGGCGCTGGCGGAGAAGAACTTCGGAAGGCACTGCAGCGCCATGTCCTTGAACGCGCTCGTGGGGCCGTGCCAGAGCTCCAGCACGTGGGTGGTGGCGTTGAGCGAGGTGATGGGGCAGATGCGCTCGTCGTCGAAGTTGTCGCCGTAGGCTTGGGCCATCAGCTCGTCGACGACGTCTGCAGGCAGATCGACGTCGAACGCCCGGTAGATGCGCGCCGCGCGCTGCGCGTACGGCAGATCGGCCAAGGCGCGCACATCGTCGAGCGAGAACTGGGGAATGCGCTCGGGCACGTACAGGCCGCCGCCCTCGGCCAAGCCATCGATAACGGCTTGCGTGAAGGGAACCGGGCGCTTGGCGCGTCCGCGCGTGTCGGTGTAGAGGTTGTGAGCCATGCCTTGCTCTTTCTGCCGTGAAGATTGCCGTGACAGCGGCGGGCGCTTTGCGTCCACTGCCAGTATACTATGCCGCAAAACCCCCGGTGGTGGAACTATCGCTCGATTTTCCATGCAATTCGCAAGGGCTGCGCGCCCCGGCGGCAATCCCGGGGCCCCGGCTGCCGTCCTTGCAGCTGCGGGTGGCAGCCGGCGCATGTCTCGCGTCCGTGGCGCTCGGGTTTCCTGCCGCCCTTGCAGTTGCGGGCGACAGCCGGGGTGCGCCGAGGCTTTCCTCTCCGCTTCCTTCGTGTTCCCTTCCCTGCTCTCTCGCTTTCGGCGTGGTTCGGGCCGCCCCTCCAAAGGGAGAGTATGGGCGGGGCTTCGCGTGCGCGAAAATCCGCGGTTTCTGGCCAGCAATCCGCGTTCTGGCACGGAGCGAGCCCATCCTGGGGCGCTCCGGAGCGCTTTCATCGCGAACCGAATTCGCCGACCTGGGCTTTTCCCGGGCGCGGGCACCCTCCTGCGTCGAGAGAGGGCGGGTTGTGTGCCAGAGCGCGGTTTCGTGGCCAAAAATCGGAGATTTTCGCGCACGGAGCGGCGCTTGTTCGGACGGCGCGAGCTTGAGCGTCGCGCTTGAAAACGCGGAGAAGGGCGCTCGCTTCAAGCGGAAGGACGGTGAAGGGCGCTCGCCTCGAACGGAAGGGCGGGGAGGGGCGCTTGCTTTAAGCGAAGGGGCGGGGAGGGGGCGTGTCAGAGCACGACTGCGGGTTGGGGTGGGGGGCGAGGCCCGCCGCCGTCTTCGCAGGTTGCCCGGTCGTGCGTTGCGCTGCGGCGGCCTTTCACCGCGCCCCGCGGAGGGCACGCTTCGCGCTGCGATGGGCGCCTTCGGCATCGTTCGCGTGGCTGCCATCTTGGTGCCATCTGGGGGGTTTCGTCTGTTGTTGGAAAAAGGGCGGGGACGGGGTCTGACCGTTCGCGGTCGGGCGCGTAACGGGTTGGCTGCTCGGGCACGCGGCGGGCGTCGGCCGCTCCGATGTCGCTACCATGGATGGGCGACGGTGCGGTCTACGGCGACGGGAGGCGTTATGGCAGGTCGGAAGCATGAGGCAATGAATGGTCCCGATCTCAAGCGACGTTTCTTCGCAAGCCTTGTGCTGTCTGTTCCCGTGCTGCTGCTGTCCTCGCCGATGGGGTTCGCGCTGTCCGTGTCGCTGTCGTTTCCCGGTTCTGATTGGGCCGTCGCGGCACTCGCCACCGCGCTCTACGCGTACGGCGGCTGGCCGTTTCTGCGCGGCGCGGCAGACGAGCTGCGCAGACGCCAGCCGGCGATGATGACGCTCGTGGCGCTTGGCATCACCACGGCGTACGCCTACAGCGTCTACGCGTTCGCGCAGCGCAGCATCCTCGGCGCGTCCGATACGCACATGGACTTCTTCTGGGAGTTGGCCACGCTCGTCGACATCATGCTGTTGGGCCATTGGATCGAGATGCGGGCCGTCATGGGGGCGGGCGACGCGCTCAAGGAGATGGCCGGGCTTCTGCCCGCCGACGCGCGCGTTCGCCGCGCCGACGGCGCGGTCGTCGACGTGCCGCTCGACGAGGTGCGGGTGGGGCAGACCGTTGTGGTGGGCGCGGGGGAGAAGGTGCCGGCCGACGGCGAAGTGGTCGAGGGGTCGTCGCAGGTGAACGAGGCGCTTGTCACGGGGGAGGCGCGTGCGGTGGCGAAAGCGGCGGGGGATGCGGTGTTCGGAGGCTCGCTCAACGGCGACGGCACGCTGCTCGTCCGGGTGACCGGCACGGGAGAGTCGGGCTACCTCGCCCAGGTCATGCGGCTCGTCTCCGAAGCCCAGCAGGAGAAATCGCGGGCCGAGGTGCTCTCCGACAAGGTGGCGCGCTCGCTGTTCTATGCGGCGGTGGCGGCGGGCGCAGCCTCGTTCGCGGCGTGGCTGGCCGTGACAGGGGAGGAAGGCGTGGCGCTCGAGCGCATGGTAACGGTGCTCGTCATCGCGTGCCCTCACGCGCTCGGTCTGGCCATTCCGCTCGTTGCGGCGCGCTCCACGTCCATCGGGGCGCGAAACGGCCTGCTCGTGCGCCGTCGTCGCGCGCTCGAGACGGTGCCGAAGGCAGACATGGCCATGATGGACAAGACCGGCACGCTCACCGAAGGCGATTTCCGCGTGGTGGAGTTGAGCGTGCTTCCTTCCGATTCCACCTCCGAAGCCTCTTCAGCTTCCGCTCCTGTCCTCGACTCCACCTCAGCGCTCGCCATCATGGCCGCCCTCGAGGCATCCTCTTCGCATCCGCTTGCCGCGGGCATCGTGCGCGCGGCGACCGAGCGCGGGGTGCGCCCCGCGCCCGTGCGCGACGTGAGGGCGCTTGCGGGCATCGGCGTGCAGGGCGTGCTCGACGATGGCTCGCATGCTCTCGTCGCGAGCGCGCGGCACCTTGACGACCAGGGCATCCCCTACGACCGCGATGCCTTCGCCCGGCTTTCGGCGCGCGGGCTCGCCGTCAGCTACCTGGTCGTGAACGGCGCGGCGCGCGCCGTCGTCGCTCAGGGCGACCAGGTCAAGCCTTCGGCGCGCGAGGCGGTCGCGCAGCTCAAGGCCCGCGGCGTCGCCCCCGTCATGCTCACCGGCGACAACGAGCGCGCGGCCCGCGCCGTCGCCCGCACGCTCGGCATCGACGAGTTCCACGCTGGATTGCTGCCGCAGGACAAGGGGCGCCTCGTGCGCCAGCGCCGCGCGGCCGGCGACGTCGTCGTGATGGTGGGCGACGGCATCAACGACGCTCCCGCCCTCGCGCAAGCCGACGTGGGCGTGGCTATCGGCGCCGGCACCGACGTCGCCATCGACTCAGCCGATGTCGTGCTCGTGAAAAGCGATCCTGCCGACATCGTGCGCTTGCTCGACCTCGGCGCGAGCACTTCCCGCAAGGTCAAGCAGAACCTGTGGTGGGGCGCGGGCTACAACATCGTGGCCATTCCGCTGGCCGCCGGCGTGCTCGCGCCTGTGGGCATCGTGCTCAGCCCGGCTGTCGGGGCCATCCTCATGAGCCTTTCGACGGTCATCGTCGCCGCGAACGCCCTCACGCTGAAAGCATGAGACAAGTGCGGACAAGTGCGAGATGAGGCAATTGTCAACCGAGGCTTCCATTTTGCGTGCGGTTCGTTTATGATGGTTCTGTTGCACAGGGCTAACTCGTTTGGGAGGCGCTATGAACGACGCGGTAGGCGCAAGCAGCGCGTTTCCGCTCCCGCTGCTGCAGAGCGGCGAAAACGCCGTCATCGTGAAGGTGGGCGGTCGCGGAGAGCTGCATCGCCATTTAGAGACGCTCGGCTTCGTGGAGGGTGCCGACGTCACTGTGGTGTCGGAGGCGGCGGGCGACCTGATCGTTGAGGTCAAGGGAACCCAGGTGGCGCTCGATCGCAGCGTCGCATCGCGCATCATGGCGCGCGCCGCCGCATAGGGCGCTTTCCGGCGGGTTGGTCGCTCGCTTTTGCGCGCGGCAGCAGGGTGCGCAAGGCGGGCGGTTGAGGGAAGCGAAGGAATCGAGCGAGGGAAAGGAGTTTGGGGATGGCAGAATCCCAAGAGCGGACGCTGCGCGACGTGCGCATCGGCGATACGGCCACCGTTCGCCGCCTGAAGGGCGAGGGCGCGCTCAAGCGGCACATCATGGACATGGGCATCACGAAGGGCACGGACGTGTTCGTGCGCAAGGTCGCGCCGCTCGGCGACCCCATCGAGGTCACCGTGCGCGGCTACGAGCTGTCGCTGCGCAAGAGCGAGGCCGAGAGCATCCTCGTCCAGTAGCGCGGGATGCGCGGGTGCTTCGCGCGAAGCGCCTGGAAACAGCGGGAAGCGGCGCTATGTGGCGCCTCTTTTTCGCCGATGGGTTACCAGTAGCTAACTCATCAGAGATGAATGGAGATGGAAAGGCAGAACATGGGTATTCGCATAGCGCTTGCCGGCAACCCGAACTGCGGCAAGACCACGATGTTCAACGACCTGACCGGTGCCAACCAGTACGTGGGCAACTGGCCGGGCGTGACCGTGGAAAAGAAGGAGGGCAAGTACACGCGCGACAAGGACGTGATCATCACGGACTTGCCGGGCGTCTACTCGCTCTCGCCGTACTCGCCCGAGGAGATCGTGACGCGTGACTACCTTTTGGAGGGCGGTCCCGACGTCGTGATCAACCTCGTGGACGCCACGAACCTCGAGCGCAACCTTTACCTGACGACGCAAGTCCTCGACCTGGGCCTTCCGGTGGTCGTGGCGCTCAACATGATGGATCTCGTACGCAAAAACGGCGACAAGATCGATGTGGCGAAGCTCTCGAAGCGCCTGGGCTGCCCGGTGGTCGAGACGTCCGCGCTCAAGGGCCAGGGCATGGACGAACTTATCAAGACGGCCGTCGATGCGGCCAAGAAGAAGGCGGCTCCCACGCCCGATCTGCGCTTCGTCGCCGAAGTGGAGGGCCCCATCAAGCAGATCTCCGACCTCCTCGGCTCGCGCGTGCCCGCCTCCACGGCGCGCTGGTACGCCATCAAGCTTCTGGAGGGCGAGCAGCGCACCATCGACTCGCTCAAGCTTCCCGCGGCCGACCTGAAGACGATCGACGCCGCCCGCGAGGCCATGGAGAACGCGCTCGACGACGATGCCGAAAGCGCCATCACCGTGGCGCGCTACGACGCCATCGGCGACGTGGTGGCCGAGACGGTGAAGAAGTCCGCGAAGGGCCTTTCCCTCACGCAGAAGATCGATCGCGTGGTCACGAACCGCGTTTTGGGTCTGCCCATCTTCATCGTGGTCATGGCGTTCGTGTACTGGCTGGCCATCTCCGTGGGCACCGGCGTGGTCACCGACTGGGCCAACGACGGCATCTCCGGCGACGGCTTTCTGTACACGGGCGGCGGGGCCTACGAAGAGGCCGTCGGCGCCTGGGAAGAGGAAGTGGCCGCCGCCGAGGAGGCCGGCGCGAGCGAGGACGAGCTTGCGGCCTTGGCCGAGGAGGAGCCCGATCCCGCCGAGTTCGGCCTGTGGATCCCCGGCCTCGGAGCCATCATCGGCGACGCGCTTGAAAGCGCGCAGGTGGCCGACTGGATGCAGAGCTTGGTCATGGACGGCATTGTGGCCGGCGTGGGCGCCGTTATCGGCTTCATTCCGCAGATGATCATCCTGTTCTTGCTGCTCGCGTTCTTGGAGGGCTGCGGATATCTGGCCCGCGTGGCGTTCATCATGGACCGCATATTCCGCCGCTTCGGCCTGTCCGGCAAGAGCTTCATTCCCATGCTCGTGGCATCCGGCTGCGGCGTGCCCGCCGTCATGGCCACCAAGACCATCGAGAACGAACGCGACCGTCGCATGACCATCATGACGACGACCATGATCCCCTGCGGCGCGAAGATGCCCATCATCGCGCTCGTGTTCGGCGCCATCGCCGGCGGCAACACCGAGGAGACGTGGTGGATCGCGCCGATGTTCTACTTCCTCGGCGTCATCGCCATCATCATCTCCGGCATCATGCTCAAGAAGACCAAGATGTTCGCGGGCGAAGCGTCCCCGTTCGTCATGGAGCTTCCCTCGTACCACCTGCCCACGGTGAAGTCGATCCTTCTGTCCACGTGGGAGCGCATCAAGAGCTACGTGGTGAAGGCCGGTACGATCATCTTCCTGTCCACCATCGTCATCTGGCTGCTCATGAACTTCGGCGACGCGGGCGAGGGCTTCGGCCTGCTCGACCAGGAGACTGAGCTGCAGTACAGCCTCATGGCCGGTCTGGGCAACGCGATCGGCTGGATCTTCGCGCCGCTCGGGTTCGGCGATTGGCAGGCCACGGTCACGTCCATCACGGGCCTCGTGGCGAAGGAGAACGTCGTGGCCACGGTGGGCATCCTCACCAGCGTGGGCGAGCTCGGCGAGACCGACCCCGACATGTGGATGGCCTTCGCCACCATGTTCGGCGGCTCGGCGGCGGCCATCATGGCCTTCTGCGCCTTCAATCTTCTGTGCGCGCCGTGCTTCGCCGCCATCGGCACCATCCGTCGCCAGATGGAGAGCGCGAAGTGGACGTGGTTCGCCATCGGCTACATGACGGTGTTCGGCTGGGCCGTGGGCCTCATGTTCTACCAGTTGGGAGGTTTGGCCCTGGGCGAGGTGTCCTTCAACGTGTGGACGGTGGTGGCCCTCGCGGTTTTGGCCGGCATGCTGTTCCAGCTGTTCCGTCCGATGCCCGCCGTCAAGAAGGCCGGTGCTTCGGAGGAGCTCGAGGCCGGCGCGGGCGCGGCTGCGTAGCTTGCGGAGCGAGGTTCGGGGAAAGGAAGCGCCATGCTCGTCTCAACCACAGTCGTAGGGTTGATCATCGCGGGGCTCGCGTTCTTGTCGGTGCGCCGGTTGTGGCGCAACGGCCTGTGCGACTGCCATAAGGACAGCCCCTACGGCGACGGCTGCGCAGGAGGGTGCGCCGGCTGCTCCGGCTGCGCTGCCGCTGCGCGCATGGCCGCCGACCTCGAGCGAGCCGCCGAGGCGAACCGCCAGCGTTGATCGCGCCGTGCGTGTCTGTTTCCAAGGCCGGAAGGGTTCTCCCTTCCGGCCTCGGCCTGTTTCAGGCGGCGCGCGACGGGGTGGGGCGGCGCGGAAGGGGGGGGCGAAGGTGTCGATGGCATCGCGGTCGTGGTTGCCGGACGTTCGCGATTCTCGGTGGGGCGATGTGCGTGGAAAAGAGCGGAGCGTGGAGGGCGATGCGGGGGTGCGGACGCGGGGCGACGTCCCCTTCGGACGACGTGACGGCATCGCGCATCGACGGTGGCTTGCCGAGCAGAGGGCCCTGCCGTTCCGTCGGTTCTTGCCGATCCCTTGTGTCGCTTTGGCGTCGAGCCCTTTTTCGGCTCTGCAGCTCGGATACCCGGTCGGCCTGACGGTCGGCTAGACGAGGTTTGTGGAGGAATTGTAAACCCTAGTAAACTGCTATTGCTCTTGCCGGTGAGTTACCATAAACTAACAAATGTCAGCGGGGCCGTGAAAGCGAAACTCGGATACGGCCCGTAGTTGCATCTCCTCTTTTTTTGCTGACCCGGCGGTGAAGGCTCCTCTCGTCTGGCCGTTCACCGCACAGCTCGCCGGCGAGGGACCCATTCCCCCCTTTCCCTCGCCGGCTCCTCTCCGTTACCTGTTCGTAATCGCAACTTCTTGCGCGTCGTTTCATCTCGGCGCGCTTGCGTGGTACTATGGACGTGCGAGCAGAAGGAGGTTCCATGGAAAAGATGTCCATGTCGCACGAAGACTACCTCGAGGCCATCGTCATGCTCGGGGGAACGACGGAGGCGTCGGTGAGGTCGGTCGATATCGCGACGAAGCTCGGCGTGTCGAAAGCGTCGGTCAACAAGGCCATGACCGTCTTGAAGGAGAAGGGCTTGGCCGAGCAACCGTATTACGGCGACGTTACGCTCACCGAGGAGGGTTACGAATACGGCACGTCCGTGCTCGATCGGCATCGCATGCTGTCGATGTTCCTCACGAAGGCGCTCGGCATTCCCGAGGAGAGGGCAGAGAAGGAGGCTTGCCTCATGGAGCATGCCATCAGCGACGATTCGTTCGAAAAATGGAGTTCTTATATTAAGAAGCTTGATCTGTAGAGAAGTCGCCTTTGGGTGGCGAGCTTCGTTTTTCGCGATCACCCGCACGTTTTGACAGCTGCTTGACGATCTTTCCGCACGTCGCCCGTCCGGTGGCAAGGCGGCGTGCGGTGTGGTATGCTGGCCGAAGCTTCTGCATTACACACACCATCAACGAACCACGATGCAAAAGGGGCGCACTCCAGTGGCACGGCAAGCGAATATTCTTTCGTTCGACGAGGCGCGGCGCGATGTCGCCGCAGGTCGTCGCAGCCTCCCTTCTTTGCGTGGCGCTTCATCTGCGCGTCGCAACGATATCCCTGCGTTTGAATCGCCGTTTCGTGCGTCGTCGTCTGAAGGACGCCTCCGATCGCCGCAGCGATTTGACAGTGGGCGCTTTGCCGGCGCCATCGCTTCGCCGCGTCGAGGTTCGGGCGGCTTCGTCGATGTCGGCGATGACTTTCCCGCATCGTCCATCGCGCCTCGCGGCGCCCATGCTCGCCAGGCGCGAGCGCGAGCGGCGACTTCCGCGTCATCCTCAGCCGTCGCGCCCCGCCACGCTCGCGCCGCCGAATGCGATCAGAGTCACGAAGAGGCGCCGCGCTCGCGTTTCGCCGAGGCGAAGCGCTCCCGGGCGAAGGCAAAGGCCGAGCGTGCGTTCACGAAGCAGTTCGGCTCGGGGGATGCGTCGTCTTCCGCAGCCGAAGGCGGGTCGCGTGCGGCTGTGTACAAGGGCGAGATGGGCGCGAAGCACCGTTTGGCCGCTCGCATGCAAAACGAGGCATCTGGCAAGGCGTCGGCGAAGCGCGGGCTTTCGTTCGGCCCGTTCGCGCTGTTCAAGTCGCGCGCGTTTGTCGCCAGCGCGATCGTTGCCGGGTGCTTGGTGCTGTCGTGCTCTTTCCTGTACCCCTCTGCGCAGCAGTACTACCATGCGCTGCGCGATCGCGATCGGCTCGCTGCGGAGTACGCGGCGCTGGCCGATCGCAACGAATCGCTCGAAGGCAATGTGGAGGCGCTGCAGACGGATTCCGGCATCGAGGCGTACGCTCACGAGCAGTTCGGCTGGGTGAAAGAGGGGGAGGAGACGGCGAGCGTGCGCGGCCTCGACCTTCCCGAGGAGGGGTCGACGTTTCGCGCCAACATCGTCTCCGACAGCATCGAGGCGCCCGAGACGTGGTACTCGGTTCTCCTCGATCCGCTGTTCGGCGTCGAATAAAGGAGGGACGCATGGGGGACATGCCGCAGAGCGCGCCGGGGGCCGTGCTGCCCAACGTGTCGAAGGGGTCCGCTCGGGGCGCTGTCCGTCCCGGTCGCTATGCCGCCATCGACATCGGCACGGTGACCTGCCGTATGCTCGTTGCCGACATCGACGAGGAGGGGCGTCTGCGCGAGCTTGATCGCGAGTACGCCATCACGAATCTCGGCGAAGGCGTGGACGCCTCGGGCGTGCTCAAGCCCGAGGCCATGAGCCGCGTGCTGGATGTCGTCGCGCGCTACCAAGAGGTGCTTTCCGATTTCGAGCGGTCGGGGCGTCCCGTTCGAGTGACGGCTGTCGCCACGTCGGCGGCGCGTGACGCGCGCAACGCGGGCGAGTTCGAGCGCTTGCTTGCCGAGCGCGGCATCGAGCTTTCGGTGATCCCCGGCGCGCGCGAGGCGGCGTTGTCGTTCGCGGGCGCGTCGTGCGACTTTTTGGGCGAACGTCTGCTCGTCGTGGACATCGGCGGCGGTTCCACAGAAGTCGTGGCCGGTCGTGCGGGCGGCGATCCTGTTCGGGCGCGCTCCTTCGACATCGGGTGCCGCCGCGTCACCGAGAAGTTTCTCGCTTCCGATCCTCCCTCCGACCGCGAACTCGAATGTGCTCGCCAGTGGACGCGGGAGGGGATGCGCCCGTTTTTCGAGGAGTTGCGCGCTTCGGGATTCTTCCTTGACCGGTTGGTGGCGGTGGCGGGTACGGCCACCACGGTGGTGGCCGTGCGCGAGCGCATGCGCGTCTACGATACGGCGCGTGTCCACAAGGCCCTCGTCACGCGGACGGATCTCGACGCGGTGAGCGAGAGGCTGCAAAGCGTGGCGCTTTCGGAGCGCGAGCGCATTGTCGGGTTGGATCCGGGGCGCGCGCCCGTTATTGTGGCGGGCATGGTGATCTTGCAGACCGTGTTGGATCTGGCGGGCGTCGATTCGTTCACTGTGAGCGAATCCGACATCCTGCACGGCATCGTTCTCGATGCCGCCTGCTCCGATGCGGGCTGACGGACATCGATGGGCGCGCTTCGGACAGCCGATGAAGGGGGGGTCGGCATGCGTGCGCCGACGTCGCTTCGCATGCCGGCGCGCATCGGAAAGGGGCAGAGGTTCTTTGTGCGTTCGACGGTTGACGCGCGTTCGATGCTCTGATTTGGTACGATAAGCATCCGTTGTTTCGCTTGCCGTTTCAACGGGTCGCATGCGGGGGCGTGGCGGAATTGGCAGACGCAGGAGACTTAAAATCTTCCGGCTCCGGTCGTGCGGGTTCGAGTCCCGCCGCCCCTACCAGATAAAAAGCCCAATCCGCTTTGTGGGGATTGGGCTTTCTCTCATTCGAATGCGTGGTGGCAAAGGGAATGTTCCCAAGACGCTCCATTCGGAAGCGTTAAGCATTCCACCCGTCTTTCGCGCTCTCGTACGTTGCAGGTTGCGACGGAGTGAATTCTCCGGTGAGAGCGTGAATCGCGGCATAGCGTCCCATGGTCATGTACGATCCGCAGCAGAGTCCTCCTTGATACAGATTCCATTCCAGGCCGCCGCACACGTTGCCGGCTCCTGATCCGACCGAGTACAGTCCGGGTATGGGCTTGTCGTCTTTGCCGAGAACCCGACAACATCCGTCCACGACAACCCCAGCGTTGATCGCGCTGCAGCGTATCCACTGACGAATCCCCCAGTACGGAGGGGTATCGATGGGCTTGAGTTTATTGCGGGAAAGGCCGAATTGCTCGTCGGCGCCCTTGGCGCAGTAATCATTCCATGCGTCCACGCTTTTCTTGAGCGCATCTGCCGGTATTCCTAGCGCTTCGGCCAATTCATCGAGCGTGTCGGCGCGGTGGGTGTCGATGAGGCCTTCGTAAACGCCTTCTGGGTTCTCCTTAAGCCCTGGGATATAGTTTTCAAGCTGTTCGATCGTGACGGTTGCTCCGTATTTTTCCATAAAGTTGTTGTCGAAGATGCGGAAAAAACGGCCGGGATCTTCCGCATCTTTGTTCCACTGCAGTGAGAGATCCCAGGATTGCATGGGGATATCCTCGTTCATGAAGCGCTCTCCAAGGTCGTTGAGTGCCATAAACGGTAGGCTGGTCAACGCCATGGGGCCCGCGTCCATATCGTGCATGGTCTTCGCGTGATTCACCGGAACCATGCGGGCGCCGACCGCCATGCTCATGAGGATGCCGTCGGCGGTCATGTTGGATTGCTTGCGTTGAAATCGGACGACGTCGGGGGAGTATCGAGCCACGAGGCTCTCGTTGTTCTGGTAGTCTCCTGCTGCCACAATCACCGCTTTTGCGGCATTGAATTTGATATAGCCGTCTTTGGTTTTCCCGATCACTCCCGTCACGCTTCCGTCGTCCGCTTGAACGAGCTGGACGGCAGGTGTTTCGTAGAAGAACTCTGCACCCGCGGCCGCTGCCTTTTCTGCAAGTCTCGTCATGATGTCTTGGTTGTTGATGGGCTTTGGGCCAAAGTAATTGCTGGCGACGGTGATCCAGCTTCCTTCGTCGAAATCCGTTCGTGCCTTCGATGCCTGAGGAGGAAGTCCCGCCTCCTCGCCTTTACGCATCATCCACATGATAGTTTCGCCTGCGTGGTTCACGTACAGGTCCAAAAGGTCGGGATTCATGCGGTAACCGCCGGCGGCGCGCCAAGCTTGTTTGTACTGCAGGGTTCCTAAAGCCGTGCTTTCTTCAAGGATGGGGCCTGAAGAACCGTTTCCGTGGGCGATGACGACCGTCTCCTTCTGTAGACACGCAACGGTGGCTCCTTCTTCAAGGGCTGTGCACACTGCAGGAACTCCTGCGGTTCCCGCTCCGATGACAACGATGTCGAAGGTCTTTTCTTCGGCGAAGTCGCTTATGGGCGCAAGCTCCACAACAGAGTTTTGGAAATCCTCGGCAGTCGTGCCATCCGGGTATTGGCTGTTTCCGTCGGCAGAATTCTGATCGGATTGCTGTTGGGGCTGACACCCCGAGAGTAAGCCGCCGATTGCGGCGGTTCCTCCGATTGTCGCCGCGCCCGTGAGAAACTGTCGTCTGCTCAAACTCATTTTCGTCCCCTTTCTTTCGAATTCGCGCCAAGGCGTTGACGCGATGCGGTTTCGATTGTCCGTCTGGGCGCGCGGCTTGCCTTCCCCTGAAATCCGGGAAATCGGAAAGAGCGCGAAAGGCAGACCACCCATAAAATAGGGGAATTTCCATAAGTGCTCGCTTTGTGAGCAGACGTTCGGTGTCTCTGTGATAGGATTTTTCGATAGGGAAGGGAGGGGCCGCCCTGTGAAGTCAATGGTCAAAAGTTACGCGATGCCCTTTCTTGGCATGGCGTTCTTCTGGGTGTATTTTCGTTATCAATCCTTTTTCGGACTGCTCTATCCCCTTGAGCTCGACGGGCGCGCTTTCGGGCTTTCCTTGGTTTACCCCGTATTTTTAACCTTTTTGCTGGCGCTGTGCGTCGTCGCGGTTTTGGCCGGCGGCCTTTTGGAGCGCGTTTTGCGCAAGAGAAGGCTTTTCGTGCCTTTTGCAGGCATTTTAGGGTCTGTGGGGGTTATGTCGAGTTTTGCCGCCATCGAGGGCCTGCTCCCTCTTTGGGTTGTTTGGATGGCGATGCCCCTGGTGACTCTGTCTTTTGCGACAGGATGCTGGGCATGGGCTTTGTTCTTTTGTAGCCGGTTCACTTTCGAGGGCGTTACGGTGATGATCGCTTCTTACGGGGCGAGCCTGCTTGTGCTCTCGCAGGGGGTTCCCTACCTCATTGCAGCGCTCGCTCCTGCGGCTGTGGGTGTGACATGGAAGTTCGCTCCCTTCCCCCGTGTTGCTTGTTGCGAGGATCGAGGGCTCTCGTCTTTCAAGGAAGGGACGTCCTGCATCGTTTTACTCATCGTGTTTCTCTTGGCGGGAAGCGTCTTGAGAGGCATTGTGGATACGGCAGAGTCCAATTCGGGGGGCTTGATGTTGCGGTGGCCGTTTTCCCTCGTTTTGTCGGGAGGGATGCTCGCGTATGTCGTGCGATGCGAGAAGAAGCGCCGAGAGGATGTCGCGGATGTGGTTGGTGCGCGCTTGGCCTTGTCTGTCGAGCGAATAGTGCTCAAAATGTGGATGGCGCTTTCGCTTCTGTTTTTCGCTGCTCTTTTCGGAGGGTTCCTGGAAGGGTCGTATATCTTTTCGGGAAACATTGTGGTGGCGGTGCGGTCAATGCTCGATGTGCTTCTCTGGGTGACGCTGTGCGGCTTTTCGTATGCGAAAAAGGCCTCTCCGATCTTGGTGTTTTCCGTGTTTGGCATTCCGACCGATGTCGCTTCATGGGCTTTGAGTTACGTTGCGGTTCCCGATGCTTTGGATGCTTGGGCAGATGGCGGCTTTGCGCAAGCGCTCGACGCCCTCGCTCTTCTCGCTGCATTCGCTTCGCTCGTCTCGGTTGTCGTGGTTTTAGGATGGTCGCTGACGAGGGGGAGCCTTTCCGCCGGTTTCATCGAAGGGGCGGAAGAATCGGTGTTTCCGAAGTCGCATGCGGATCAATCCGACGTACGTTCTTTAAGATTGACGGAACGTGAAGCGGAAGTGGCGTCTTTGTTCGCTCGAGGACATAGCGTGAAGAAGGTGGCGTCGCTTCTGTTCATCTCGACGAGCACCGTTCAAAGTCATATGAAGAGCGTGTATCGCAAGCTTGGAGTGCATTCGAGGGATGAGCTCAAAGAAAAACTATCTGGTCGATGAAGGCTGTTGCGAAGACTCCGGCAAAGGGCGGCAGAGCCAAGACAATTGCGGAAATATGCGCCGCTTGGGGGCGGCGGGGAATGCAGTGCGGCTTCTTGTGATACCATGACCAGGCAGCAAACTGTCAGGGTCGACGAAGAAAGCGCCATGAATACCATCAACGAGATTATCGCAGCGGTGGAGGAGCCTCCCCGGTCTTTCGAAGAGTACCTTTCCTACTATGCCGACCGTGTCGGCGACCTCGTGAACGAGTACATCCCGCGCGGATCGCACCCTGACATGGACCGCTACCTCTACGATCCGTTGCTCGATTACAGCAAAAACGGCGGCAAACGCCATCGCCCGCTCATCTGCTTCGCGGCTTGCCGCGCCGTGGGCGGCGACATGGCGCGCGCCACGAGCGCGGCGGCGGCCATCGAGCACTTCCATACGGCGGCCCTCATCCACGACGACATCGCTGACGAGGCCGAGCTGCGCCGCGGCGAGCCGTGTTTGCACCTCACCGAGGGCATGGGGCTTGCCATCAACATGGGAGATTTGGCGTTGTCGCTGGTGAACGGTACGGTGGTGAACGATCCGGTGCTGGATGACGCGTGCAAGGTGCGCGTGATCGCCGAGCTCATCGAGATGACGCGCCGCACCATCGAGGGCCAAGCGCTCGACATCGGCTGGGCGCGCGACGGCCGCTACGACATCACCCCCGAAGACTATCTCGTCATGGCCACGCACAAGACGGCGCACTACTCTGGCGCCGTGCCGCTGGCCATCGGTGCCATCATCGGCGGCGGCACCGAAAGCGAGATCGAGGCGCTGCGCAACTACGGCCTGGACACGGGTCTGGCGTTTCAGATCCAAGACGACCTGCTCAACCTCGTCGGCGCCGAGGAATCCACGCAGAAGGACTTCCGCAACGACATCACCGAGGGCAAGCGCACGCTCATGGTGGTGCATGCGCTGCAGCACTCCGAGGACCGCGACCGCCTCATCGACATCCTCTCCTCCAAGGAGAAGGACCCCGCCGTGCTCGCCGAGGCCGTCGGCACCATGGAGGCGTCGGGCAGCATCGACTACGCCCGCAGCTATGCGGAGAACCTCACGAGCATCGCGAAGAACCGCCTCGTCGACATGGTGCGCCCCTCGACATCGCGCGATTTGCTTGTGAGCATGGCCGATTGGTTCGTGAAGCGGTTGCGCTGATCTGCCGATCAGCGCAACAAGCTGCTGCTGCGAAGCCTTCCGGCACCCGATCTCGCGGCGATGCCGATGGCTCACGTACCTTAGCTTCGCCATCGCCATCCCCATGATCTTGGGCGTCGTAAGGCTTCTCGCTGTCTTTACGAACGACCTGCGCGGTTTTAGGATATAATGCCGGGTATGGAAACCATCAAGCGACATGACAAAGGCCCTGCTGTCGAGGACGTGCAGCAGCGGCTTGTGGCCGTCGGTGTGCTCGACGAGGCCGCCGTCGATGGCGAATTCGGCGATGCGACCGCCGCGGCTGTGCGCGCCTTTTGCGAGAGCTCCGGCTTGCCTCTGTCCGACGAGGTCACCGACAAGGTGTGGTCGGCGTTGGTGGATGCGTCGTTTCGGCTGGGTGATCGTACGCTGTATCTGCGCATGCCCCATTTCCATGGCCATGACGTGTTCGAGCTGCAGCATGCGCTGGGCGCGCTCGGCTTCGCGTGCGGCACGGTGGACGGCATCTTCGGCGCGTTCACGGAGCTTGCGCTGCGCAAGTTCCAGTTGAATCTCGGACTGCCCTCCGACGGCATCGCCGGAGCATATACCTACGAGGCCATTCGCAATCTCCATCACTCGTGGGAGGGCAAAGAGGCCGTGCACGGTTCGAGCCATCTCGGCTTCGCTCGCGCGGCAGACGTGCTCGAGGGCAATGCGCTGTGCCTGTTCGGCACGAGCGAGTTCACGCGCAGCGTCGCTTCGCGCATGTCGAACCTCGCATTGGCCACGAACCCCGCCTCCAAGATCATGAGCGCCGATTCGCTGCTGGTCGCTCCCGACGAGAACATGCTGCTCGTTCATATCGTCCTGCCTGAGGAGCGGACGATCGAAAACGTCCCGCGCGTGAGCTTCGAGGACGAGGACACGCTGTCCCTGCGCCTTGAGACGGCCATCGGCGTGGCCGACGCCGCGTCTCCTTCGCGCATCGCCGTCGAGCTGCCCGGTTCGATGTGGATGGACGCGGGAGCGGGCCGCTCTGCCCAGCACTTCGCCATCACGCTGCTCGACGCCTTGTGCATGGCGCTGTCGTAGGCCTCGCCCTCCCAGTGGACATAGTTTGCGTTTATCCTGTTCGGAGGCGTTGATGCTACATCATTCGCTGTATTTGCGTGTCGGTTCGATGATCGCGGCTTTGGATGGTGCGCCGTGCCCTTATACTGGCGGTAAGAAAAGCAGTTTCACTGACCGAAAGGTAGGTTCGTCATGACCGAAGAGCAGAGAAACGACCAGGGCGCGCCGCAGCAACCTGCGGAGCCCGTCGGCCAGCCGCAGCCTCCTGCGGGCCAGCCTGCCTCGGCGCAGCAGTTCCCGCAGGATCAGCCGCAGCAGTTCCCGCAGACGGCTCAGCCTGAACCGCAACAGCCGCAACAGCCGCCGATGTACGCGCCTCAGCCTCAGCCCGTTTACCCTCCTGCGCCGCTCATGCAGCTGACCGGCGGCATGA
>HHCFC01400__coassemble_1710_pt1 | contig 17431 bp, 11 predicted proteins | sample HHCFC01400__metabat2_high_PE_041 | metagenome-assembled genome bin HHCFC01400
CTCATCACCTCCTGCATGCTCAAAAAGTCGTTCGCCTCGTCGAGCGGCGTCTTGATCTTGAAACGACGGTACTGGTTCTTGTCGGGCTTGCCGTTCGTGAACACCACCATCGAGGCCACCGTGTAGGAGCCGTGGATGGTGGAGATGTCGAAGCACTCGATGCGCATCGGCGGCGCGTCGAGGGCAAGGGCGCTCTCCAGCTGCAGAAGCGCGTCGTTGATGCGCTTGTCGTCGTAGTTCGTGCGCACTTTGTAACGCATGAGCGTGTGCTTCGCGTTCGTCTCGGCCATGCCCACGAGCTCGGCCTTCTCGCCCTTGCGCGGCGCGGTGAGGCGCACTTTCGCGCCATGGGGGCTCGCCAGCTTGCTTGTGAGCCACGCCTCCATGGCCTCCTTGTCCTCCGGCGCCTCGCGCAAGATGACCTCGTGCGGGATGGAGGTGGTGGCGTCGTAGTAGCGCAAGAGGAACATATGCAGAAGATCGTCGTCGGGGACGTCCCTGCCGCGGTCGAGCACGAACTCGTTCGAGTTGATGATGCGGCCCTCACGCACCATGAACACGTGCACGCCCGCCACCGTCTCCTCGCGGAAAAGGCCCACCACGTCGGCGTCGAGGTTGCGCGCGGACACGGCATGCTGCCTGTCGGCGAGGCCGTTGATCGTGTCGATGCGGGCCTTGATGCGGGCGGCGCGCTCGAAGTCGAGCTCGGCGGCCGCCTCTTGCATCTCGGCGGTCAGCTCGTCGACGAACTCGCGATGCTGGCCCGACAGGAAGCGCTCGATGCGCTTGACGTTCGCCTTGTACTCTTCGGGCGCGATGCGCCCGCAGCACGCACCCGGGCCGAGGCCCACGTGCGCGTCGAAGCACGGGCGCGCGTCGCGCTCCATGAGGGCCAGCGGATCCTTCTCGAGGCGGCGTTTCAGCTGCCGCCAATCGGCGCACGACGAAGCGCACAGCGGCACCACGCGCCGGGCGATGTCCACCATCTCGCGGGCAGCGCGGCTGTCGGTGTAGGGGCCGAAGTAGCGCGTGTCGGGCCGGTGCTTCTCCCGCGTGTACTTGATGGCGGGGAACACGTCGCCTTTCGTGAGCGCGATGAAGGGGTAGGACTTGTCGTCTTTGAAGTCGGCGTTGAAGAACGGCGCATGCTGGTTGATGAGGTTCTTCTCGAGCACGAGCGATTCGTGCTCGTTCTCCACCACGATGTAGTCGAAGCTGTCGATCTGGTCGACGAGCAGGGGGATCTTCGCGCGCTCGTCCTGGTAGTTCACGTACTGGCGCATGCGGGCGCGCAACTGCTTCGCCTTGCCGACGTAAATGACCTGGCCCTGCGCGTCCTTCCACAGGTACACGCCCGGCAGCGCGGGCACGCTTTCGAGCTCGCGCTTGATGCGATCGAGCTTGGCTTGGCGCTCGGCGGCGGGCACGGCATCCGGATCGAAGGCGCGCACGGCGTCCTCGAGCGCCGGACGGCGGCGGCCCTCGCGCTCGAGGCGTGCGAGGGCGCCGGGGCCGTCGCCTTCCAAGCGCGCGAAGCCGCCCCCGTCGCCGTCGGAAAAAGGAACCTCGCCAGGTTGTCTGCATTGCTCGTCCATGCCGCCAGTATAGCAAACCCGCGAAGCTCCCCGCGCCGCGGCACACAAGGCAAACAGATGTTCCACATGAAACGCGTGCGGCGAAAGCGGGCGGCCTCCGACGGAGATTGCGGAGTCAGATGCGCGCCTCGCGCGAGCATGCCGCGCCCCTCTCGAAAAGCGGCGCGTCGGCAACCGCCCTCACGGCTTCGAGATCGCGCGGGAAGGATCGACGTTGCGCAAAAGCGAGGGGTCGGCGTAAAGCTCGCTCACCATGAGGTCGCGCGAGCGCAGCTCGTGATGCTCGCCCGAAAGCAGGTTCTCAAAGAAGCGGAGCAGATACGACGCATCGGGCATCACTTTCGCCTTGGCGTTTCGGTAGTTCGCACGCACGAGCGCATCCCGAAAATAGCGCGCATGGCGCGCAAACGGCTCGTTGTCCGCATCAAACCCCAGGTAGCGCAGGTAGAGGACCGTGAACACGGCCACCGTGCGCGTGTTGCCCTCCACGAACGGGTGCACTTGCCACAGTCGCGCGACGAACCGAGCAAGGTGGGCGATGCCCTCCTCGTCAAGATCGGCGCCGTACACGTAGCCGAACTCCTCATCGAACAGAAACGCGAGCGACCGTTCCACAAGCGAGGGGTCGGCGTACACCACGCTGTCGCCGTTGAGGACAAGCTCGCTTTTCTGCAGCGCGACGGTTTTGTACCTTCCCGGCTCGTACACCTGGGGGTCAAGGTCGCGAAACAGCTCCTCGTGAATGACGGAGAGCATCGACGGCATGAAAGAGAAGGCCCCGCGCGAGAGCGCTTCCACGATGCGCTGGCTCACCAAGTCGGCCTCGCGGCAATCATCCCCGTCTGCGGCGGTCGCGGCCTGGGAGCCAAAGCCTCGGTGCGGACGCTCGCGGTAGTAGGCGCGCAGAATCCGGCCCGTCTCCTCGATGCCGCGAACGCCGGACGCATGCTCGCGGGCAAGGGAGAGAAGGTAGTCCGACGGAGCCAGCCCGTCAACCTGCTGCAGCCCCGTCGCGACGTCCCAGTAGCCCCGACGCAGGACGGGATCGGCCGTCTCGCGCACGGGCTCGTACGAGAAATCCGATGGGTTGTCCGCGGTCATGCCCTCCCCTTTCCGAAAGACGATGCCGCCAGTATAGCAAACCCGCGAAGCTCCCCGCGCCGCGGCACCAAAGGCAAACAGATGTTCCACATGAAACGCGTGCGGCGAAAGCGGGCTCCGGATGGCCGCGGCTCGAGCAGAAGGCGCTGCAAAGCGGGGGCGGGAAGGCGGCGAAGCGGAAGCGGAGGGCTCCCGGCAGCGCGCGCCTTCGTCGGAGACGTCGGCGCGCGCTCCTGCGGGGCGGCGCTTCGCGGTCGCCGCGGCTACGCGAGATCGCGGTCGGCCGCCCACATGCGGGCGTACTTGCCGCCCCTCGCCAAAAGCTCGTCGTGGGTGCCCTGCTCGAGCACGCGGCCGTCACCGATCACGGCGATGGCGTCCGCCCCGCGCACGATGGGAAGCGTGTGGGCCACCATGACCACCGTCTTGCGATGCGAGAGCAAATTCGCGACGGCCTCCTTCACGGCAAGCTCGTTCTCGATGTCGAGCGACGCCGTGGCCTCGTCCAAAAGCACGATGGGCGCCTCGCGCAAAATCGCCCTCGCTATGGACAGGCGCTGGCGCTCCCCGCCCGAAAGCCTGCCGCCCCCCTCCCCGATGCGCGTCTCGTAGCCTTGGGGAAGCGCGCGGACGAACCCGTCGGCGTTCGCGAGCCGGCAGGCCTCCTCCACCTCCTCGTCGCTCGCGTCGGGGCGGGCGTAGCGGATGTTGGCCCTCACCGTGTCATCGAACAGGAACACCTCCTGGTCGACGATGGACATGCCCGCAAGCACGCTCTCGGGCGCGAAGCCCGCCGTGTCGACGCCCCCGATGCGCACCCTCCCGCGATCCGGCCGGTAGTACTGCGCCACCAGGGAGAGCGCCGTGGACTTGCCGCATCCCGAATCGCCCACGAGCGCGGTGAGCTTGCCCTGCTCGCACACAAGGTCGAGGCCCTCGAACACGGGCGCGTCCGGCTCGTAGGCGAAAAAGACCCCCTCGAGCGAGACGGCCGTGCCGCAGGCGGGCAGCGGCTCGAGGCGGCCCTGCTCCTCAGGCTCCTCGACCACGGTCTGGATGCGCCGTTTGGCTATCATGAGGTTCTTGTAGGCGGTGAGGTCGACGAATATCCCGGTGGTCAGCTTCACGACGAACAGAGGCAGCATGATGATGAGCAGGAAGGACGCGACGTCCAGCTCGCCTGCAAGCCACGCGTCGCCGCACACCAGCATGAGGGCGGGCAGCCCGAGCCCGACGAGCGCGAACACCACCGCGCCGGGAGGCGTGACGGCCGCCTCGTAGCGGTACGAGACGTCGGAGTAAGCGCGCATGCTGGCCACGACCGCCTCGTTGTCAACGCCGCCGACGCCGTAAGCGCGCAGCGTCTGCATGCCCGAGACGTGCTCGACCACCTTGCTCGTGTTCGACGCCTGGATGGCGCTCTTGCGCGCGCCGAAGGTGCGCACCTGCCGCCACGACCACCACAGACCCGGGACGAGCAGGGCGAACATGAGCGCCACGATGACGCCGGCCGGAGCGTGAAGCCAGGTCACGAAGCACGTGAGCATGACGCCGAGCGTGACGTTCTTCACGAGGCTGCCCGTCTTGTGCGTGAGAACCTGCTCGTAGTCGCTCACGTTGGACGTGAGCGCGTTCAGGTAGTCGCCGCTCGTGCGCTCCGTGAAGCGCGAAAGCGGTATGCGCTTGATCTTGTCGCCTAGAAAGACGCGGACGTTGCGGCTGGACTCGGCCCCGCCCACCTGCCCTTGCACGTAGCCCCAGCCGTAGACGGCTAGGCGCACCGCGAAGACGGCGGCCAGCGCGCCGGAGACGAGGAGCACCGACCCCAGGTCGAAGCCGCCGGCGAACACCTCTTCGATCACCAGGTAGACGAGGACGAAGTTGCAGCCGTCCAGCAACCCTTCGATCACGGTGCAGGCCACCGACGCGTGGATCTTGCTATTCTTCGCGAACACGTTCTCGGCCGCATCAGGCATGGCGGGCCTCCTTTCCGGCAAGCGGCTCGGCAGATGCCGCGCGTGCGCCCGCGGCCGGCGCGACGAAAGAGGGCGCCGAAGGATCGGGCGGCGCAAGAGGATCGGGGGCAGACACCGGATCGGGGGCAGAGGCGCCGGATGCGGAGGCGGGGGCGCCCGCCTCAGGCGCGGAAGCCGAAGCCGAAGCGCCGAAGCCGATCTCAAGGCTGCGCGCGCGATCGTAGTCGGCCCAGGCCCGAGCGTAGTAGGGGCATCGCCTGAGCACCTCTTCGTGCTCGCCGACGCAGCTGAGCCGGCCGGCCTCGATGACGGCCACCCGGTCGCACGTCCGCACGACGCCCAGCCGATGGGCCACGACGATGACGGTCTTGCCCGCCGAGAGGTTGGCGATGGCGGCGTCGATCTCCAGCTGGTTTTCGGGATCGGCCGCGCTCGTGGCCTCGTCGAGGATGAGGATGGGCGCATCCTTCAAGATGGCGCGGGCGATGGCGATGCGCTGGCGCTGGCCGCCGGACACCCGGTTGCCGAGCGACCCCATCTCCGTGTCGTAGCCCTGAGGAAGGCCCATGACGAAGTCGTCGATGCAGGCAAGGCGGGCGGCCTCGCGCACCTCCTCGAGCGAAGCGTCCGACCCCATGCGGATGTTCTCGAGGATGCTGCCGCTGGTCAGAAACGTTTTCTGGAACACCACGGCCACGTTGCGCAAAAGGTCGTCGTAGTCGATGTCGCGCACGTCCACGCCGCCTATCCTCACCGTGCCGGCCGTCGCGTCGTAGAATCGGCTGACAAGCTCGACCATCGTTGACTTCCCGGCGCCGCTCGGCCCGACGACGGCCAAGCGCTCCCCCTCGCGCACCGAGAGGTCGATGCCGCTCAGCACCTCGACCGAGCCGTCGTAGGAGAAGCCCACGCCGGAAAGCTCGATGTCCGCGCGGTCGGGAAAGGGCCGCCCGCCGCCGAACGCGGGCACGTCCAAAAGCTCCTGCACGCGTCGGGCCCCGCTTCCCACCTGGGCGAGCTTCGTGCCAATCTCCTGGAGCAGGCGTATCTCGGTGAGGTAGAGCGAGCCCACGAACGCGAACAGGAGGTAGGTGGAGCCGGCAACGGCGCCCGTGGCGAACATCCAGCCGCCCAAGGGCACCATGATGAGCAGGCCGCATTCGATCACCACGAGGTAGGCCGCGTAGCCCGGTCCGGTCTTGCGCGCGATCTCGCACCACAGCCCGTGCTCCTCGTCGATGGCCCTGCGGAACCGCGCGAACGAGGCCGTGCCCATGTCGAGGGCCTTGACGGTGCGCATGCCTCCCACGTACTCCACCATGACGGCGTTCATGCGCGCGAGCGCCGCGGTGGCGCGCTCCATGACCTTGTTCATGCGCGAGAAGATGACGGCCAGGATGACCAGGGCGCAGGCGAAGGGGACGAGCGTCGCCAGCGCGAGCGGCGCGTTCACCGAGCACAGGAAGGCGAAGGCCGCGACGGGGCCGGTCAGGTACATGAACGCCTCGGGGATGCTGTGCGCCAAGAACAGCTCCAATCGCTCGACGTCCTCCACGAGCACGGTTTTGATCCGGCCAACGCCCCGCTCGTCGAGCGCGCCGAGCGGGGCGTGGGCCAAATGGTCCATTGCACGGCAGCGCACGTCGAAGAGCGTCTTGTACGCGCCTTTATGGGACAGCACGCTCGAAGCGGCGAAGCACGCGTATTGGAGCACGCAGCCCACGGCGGTGAGCAGGGCGTTGTCACGCAGGGTCGAGGAGGTGCACGTGCCCTCGTAGGCCGCGCGCATGATGTTGAACACGCCCAGGTACCCCACCATGGTCATCAGCCCTGCGACGGAAGCGCATGCCACCGACGCGAACAGGTAGCGCTTGTTCGCTCCGGCCCACGAGAGCACGAGCGAGAACGGGCCGGGGCGCTTGCCCGCGGGCGCGCCCGAGCCGGACGGCGGCGCGGACGACGCACTCTTCTCTGATTCAATCGGACTTCCCAAAAGGAGCCTCCTTTCCCTATGCTCTTTCGCGAAAGCGAGCATATCCCCTTATAGAATGCGAATAGACAAGAACGGGACGCCATGTCCGAACCACGTCGAATCGCGTCCGATCGGATTGGCGAAAACGACGAGCCCGTCTCGGAAGCGCGCCGGCAACGGCCGCCCCGCTCGCAACGGCGCGCCTTGAACGGAGAGGGGGCGCTTCGCCCCTCCTCGAGCGCGCCGCTCCCCGCCTCGGCGACGCCCCCTCCGCGCTCAGCGCGCCTCGGCGAGCAGCGCGCGCACGTCCGCGAGGTCGCCCTCCACGACGGCCTCGCGCGCCACGCGGCCCTTCTCCACGAGCAGCGCGCGGTCGCAGGCGCGCGCGACGAACTCCAGATCGTGCGTCACCACCAGAACCGCGCGGCCCTCGTCGGCCAGCCGGCGCACCAGATCGGCGACGGCCCTCATGCCGCCCAGGTCGAGCCCGCTCGTCGGCTCGTCGAACACGAGCAGCCGCTTCCCGCTCGCAACGCACGCCGCCACGGCCAGACGCTGCTTCTGCCCGCCCGACAACGTGGCCGGATGGCGCTCCTCAAGTCCGGCGAGGCCCAAGCCCTCGAGGACCTCCCCCACGCGCTTCGCCGACGGCCGTTCGCGCTTTCCCAGCCCGAACGACACCTCGGCCTCCACGCTGTCGGCGAACAGCTGGTAGTTCACGTCCTGAAACACCATCGAGGCCGCCCGCAAACGCTCCTTCGGCCCGGCGGGCGCGCCGTCGAGCGCCGCCGCGCCCGCCGATTCGCGATGCAGCCCCACCGCCGTGCGGCACAGCGTCGACTTCCCCGCGCCGTTCGCGCCCACGAGGGCGACCACCTCCCCGGCGAAAAGCCGGACGTCGGCGCCCCCGAGCGCTTCCCGCCTGCCGTAGGCGGCCTTGACGCCCGACAGCGCGAGCACGGGGCGCCCTCCCGCCGCGGCGCGCCACCTTGCGCCGGGCCGACGAGGGGCGGCGCGCACGTCGGACAGGTCGCGCGTGCGCAGACCGAGGGCGGCCAGCTCTTCGGCGGGAAGCGCCCAGAACGCGTCTTTGCCGAAGCGTCGAACGATGCGGCCCTCCCCCATGACCACAACCTCGTCCACCGCCTCCGACAGCCACCACAGCCGATGCTCGGCGACGAGCACCGCCGTCCCTCTCCTCTTCGCCTCGAGCACGTATCCGGCCAGCGCCTCGATGGACGCCTCGTCGAGGTTGCTCGTCGGCTCGTCCAGCACGAGGTTCGCCGGACGGGCCGCCCACGCGCCCGCGTAGGCGACGCGCTGCTTCTCCCCGCCCGACAGCTCGAAGATGCTGCGGTCGGCCAGCGCCTCGAGCCCCAGCTCGGCGATCGTCTCGCGCACCCGCGCGCGCACGCGCTCCTCGGGCCACGCCAAGCTCTCGAGCGCGAAGGCCACCTCTCCCGTGGAGTCCACGTTGAAGAACTGGGTGCGCGAGTTCTGGAACACGCTGCCCACGCGGGCGGCCATCTCCCAGCTCTCGAGGCCCGACGCGTCCCGTCCGTCCACGAGCACGCGTCCCGACAGGTCGCCGGGGAAGAACGCGGGCGCAAGCCCGTTCGCCAGCCGTGTCACCGTGGTCTTGCCGCATCCGGACGGACCGCATACGAGCACGCATCGGCCCGCCTCGACGCTCAGGCTCACGTTCCGCACGCCTTCGGACGCAGGGCCGGCCCCGGCGCCCCCGCGGTAGGAGAAGCTCGCATCGCACAGCTCGATCATGCGGCCTCACCTCCCCGCGCCGAGCGCGCCGCACGCGATCGCCGCCGCCAAAACGAGCGCGCCCGCGGCCACGAGCACGCCGTCGGCGACCCGAAACTCGATATGCGTGAAGCACGTGCGCGGAGCCGGGTTCTCGATGCCGCGGGCGACGCTTGCCATCGACAGCTCGTCGGCCACGTTCGACGCGCCCATCATGAGCGGCACGTACAGGCACTCCACCGTCATGCCCGGACGGCGCAAGAACCCGGCCAGGCTCGGACTCACACCGCGCATGCGCATGGCGTCTTTGATGAAGCGCCAGTCCTCGCGGATGGCGGGCACATAGCGCAGCATCACGGCCAAGGGGATGGTCACCTGGCGCGGCACGCGCATGCGCGACAGGGCGCTCATGAACTCGTTGACGTGCGTGGTGGACACGACGACCGCCGCCAGAAGCCCGCAGGGAAACACCTTGCGCAAGAGCAGGAAGAACGACGACAGCATGGTTTTGAGCACGCCGGCGTCCAGCTGGGACACCGCGAGCATGCACGCCATCGCCACCGCGTACAGCGCGAGCATGCCGAGCGCAAGGCGCGCCCTCCCCGCCGCGACGCCGAAGGCGACGACGAGCAGCATCATGAGCACCTCGAACCACAGCCCCGGGGAGAAGAACACCGCGAGCGCCCACAGAAGCAGCAAGGCGAGCCCGGCCCGCGGGTCGGCCCGAAAGGGGCGGCGGGAGCCGCCGGCGCGCAACGCGGCCGAGGCGGAGTCGCGAGGCTGCTTTCGGGCAGGGCGGCGCCCATCCTCGCGCAACGCCTCGCGCGCGACGCGCCCTTCCGAGCCGCGCCGCGCCTCGTCCGCAGCGCGGCCCGCCTCTGCGGCACGGCCGCTCATGCGGTGACGCCCGCCTTCTCGAACTGCTTCTTCAAAAGCCTGCGTCCCACGAGCCCGCTTGCGAGGGCGCACGCGAGCGTGAGCGCGACCATGGCCGGAAGCACCCAATCGGCGCCGGTGGCCAGCATCGTGTCCATGTAGGACTGCTCGGTCCCCTTGCCGGTCAGATACGACGCGTAGCCCGACGGATCGATCCACAGCATGAGGTAGGAACCCATGGGGTTGAGCGAGAACACGAGGAAGCTCGCGAGGTTGAGGCCCTTGTTGCGAAACGCGCCCGCGCCGGCCACGAGGTCGGCCGCCACGCCGAGCACGACGAGCGCCACCGACCACAGCCAGTACATGCCCGTCACGAACATGATAAGGCCCTCCACCACGCCGAGGATGACGATGGGGCCGTGCTTGGGCACCTTCGCGACGAGCAGCAGGTACACCGGCCCGGTGAGCAGCGCCGCGCCCGCCGGCATGAGGAAGGTGAGCACGGGGTTCGGGGCGAACAGCATGCTGCCCACCATCATGAACACGAAGTACAGCGCGATGAACACGCCGCACGTCACCAGGTCGCGGGCGGTGAGCCCTTTCTTGTCGGATCGCATGGCCGAGCGCATGGCCAAACCTCCTCCTTCTTTCTTCGGCTTTTCGTGAACGAGAGATAACCTCAGCTAACAAAAGGGTATGATACGCAGAGGGAGGAGGACGCAGGGCGAGCGCCGCTTCCGCGCGTCCGATCGCCGCATCGTCGCGTCCGATCGTCGCAAAGGCCCGTCCGGTCGTCGGCGAAGGCGTCCGGACGCCCTGCACGGCGCAGTCGCCGCGGCCCGACCGCCGCGGGATCCGGACGTCGGAAGGCGCGTCGTCGCCCAAGCCCGCATCGCGCCGGTCGCCGCGAGCCGCATGCGCGCGACGCGCGCGACCGTCCGAGCCCCGGCCGCACACCGGCCAGACCGCCGCCCCTCGCGGCGCCCGACACCGCATCGAAGGGAGAAAGCATGAGCAACCGCCCGCCTTCGCACGACATCATCCACGCGCCCTCGCTCGCGCGGATCGGGTTCGAGGAGTGCGCGCCGCCCGCGGGGTTCTGCCCTCTGTGGCGCTCGTATCGCGGCGACGGGGAGGCGACGGGCAGCTTCCACGTGCTGGCGCCCACGGACCGCTGGCAGATCGCCATCCACGACTTCACGCCGCAACGCGACACCGTCATGGAGTTCGAGCTGCCCGAGTACTTGAGCGTGGCCTGGCACGAGTCCATATCGGGCGAGGAGTTCACGCCGTACCGGCGCCTGCGGGCGCGAAGCATCTGGGGGTTCTACAGCGGCGACGGGGGCTGGCGGGGCCTTGTGCACGGCGGCGTGCCCGTCAGGTCGGTGTCCGTCGAGGTGCGTCCCGAGATGTCGCGCGCTTGGCTCGAAAGCGAGTACGACGGGCAGTTCGAGCGCGTGCGCGACGCCTTCGCCTCGCTCAACGACGGCGACGGGTCGCCCGAGCTGCGCGCGCTGCTCGCAGGGCTGTGGCCCCGGCCGGGCGACGAGCGCCGCAGCCAGCTGTACTACGAGGGCAAGGTGTTCGAGGCCATGGGGCTGATCGTCGAGTGCACGAAGGCGCGCGCAGCCGCGCCGGGGCGCGCCGTCGCGCCCGAGGACCGCGAGCGCATCCGCGAGGTCGCGCTCTACATCGACGACCACTGCGCACGCACCCTCACGGTCGACGACCTCGCACGCGCCGCGTGCATGAGCCCCACGAAGTTCAAGCAGTGCTTCAAAGCCGTCACCGGCTCGACGCTCACGCGCTACGTGCAAGGGCGGCGCGTCGCCCTCGCCGAAGCCCTGCTGCGCCAGCCCGACCTGTCCATCGAGCAGGTGGCCCGCGCCGTGGGCTACGTGTGCGCAAGCCGCTTCAGCGAGCTGTTCCGGCGCGAGACGGGGCTTCTCCCCAGCGAGTACCGCGCAGAGACGCGCTGAGGCCGCTCAACGGAAACACTGCGCGGCGGCCCGCCGCGCGCCATCGCGCCGAAAAGCGACGCCCGCGAGGCCCGACGCGCGCCGCCTGCGCCGCACGAGGGCGGCGCTTGGCCGAGAGCGTCGGCCGGGGAGCGGGCGGCCTCGGAACGGATCTCACATGAGCTGGTGGAACCCTTCTATCAGCACGGGAACGAGCGCCGAGCAGATCACGCCGTTGAGCACCGAGAGCACCACCGTCTCGCCGTTCGTGCAGCGGATCATCATCGGCAGCGTCGTGTCCTCGCTCGTGGCGCCGGCGGGCGCGATGCACGAGGGGTAGTTGAGATGCCGCGCGATCCACGGGATGCAGAAAAACGACAGCATCTCGCGCAGCAGGTTCGCCAGAAACGTGATGCTGCCCACCTGCGCGCCCGCGATGCCGGTCATCATGACTCCGGCGAGGCTGTACCAGCCCAGCCCCGACGCCACGGCCGCCCCTTCGGGAAGCGAAAGCCCCGTGAGCGGCGCGCACAGAAGCCCGCCCGCCACCGACCCGGCCACGATGCCGGCGGGGATGACGAGCACGCGCACATGGTACTGCCGGAGCTTCCCGACAAGCCCGCGGCTGCCCCCCACGCTGATGCCGACGAGGAACATGAGCGCGTAGAGGACGGCGTCGGAGCCGCTTGCCACAAGATCGACGGGCGCGATCGAGACGCCCGCGAGGCCGTACGCGACGCCGAGCGAAAGCGCCCCCACCGCCATGCCGATCATGAGGGCTTCGCCGGCGCTCGACGGCGCGTCCTTGCGCGCAGCCTCCATGCGAGGCCCGGCCGGACGGCGCGCGACGTCGCCCATCAGGGCGTTCGTGAGCACGTACACCGCCGCCGTCGACAGCGCCGCGGGCACGACGCAAAACAGCGCGCTCGCCCAGCCCACGACGGCAAGTTCCTCGACGAACCCCTCGCGCCCACCGAGCGTCGCGCCCATCGCGAAGATGAGCAGGGCCGTAACCACAAGCGTAAGCTTCTCGACCAGCCCTTTCAGCCGTTCGGGAAACACGGTCGCCCCCAAAAGCACGCCCGCCGCCATCGCCGCCAGCACCTCCACGCCGCGCCCTTTCTCTCTTCCGTCGTTTCGCCGGGAGAGAGTATACCCGAACGACGCCCAAACGCCAGGGCGCAAGCTGGAAGCCTTCGGCTCGCAACGAGCACGACGCCGTGAGGGAAGATAAGCGATGGGGCCTTCGACGGCAATCGCCCTACAGACCGATGTCCCCTTCGGCAAGCCACGCCTCCCAAAAAACCGAAACCCGACCCTTCGCGAGTCGGCAGGAGACGGGGCGACGCAGCAGCGCGATCGTCTCGCCCCGCAACCCAAGCTGAGCCGCCAAACGAAAGAACAATCCCTCGCTATCGAAGCTCGAAGCTTCAACAAGCCCGTACCATGCCGGGCCAATTGAATAGACCGGCATACGGGCTTGCGCTATGTCGGCCCTCACCTCGTCAGAAACGAAAGGAGTGTAGCGTACGGGCAGCGCGAAGCCTGCGTAGCTGCGATCGACACCCCCTTCGCCAGATCCGATCATGACGCTTAAGTACTGGGCGAAGGGTATGTCCTGCGCCCAGCTCCTTGCGACATATTGTTTGAGCGGACTTTCCCTCGAGGCGTCAAAAGACAGCGCCCAAGGATAGTAGAAGGGATCGAGCGTCGATCTTTCGAACTTTCCAACACGGCTTTTGAAGTTCCGCGCAAGCTCGGCCCTGCTTGCAAAGATATCGACCCGAGCGCGTTCCACCTCAAGCGCCTGCCGCATCTTGTCAACTTTCTCATCGAGTTGCCTGCCAGCTTCAACGACATCGAGCGAAAGCAGCTCCTTCGCTTCGTCAAGCGGAAAACCCGCCTGACGGTAAAACCGCGCACGAGACAACAGGCAGAGATCGTCAACAGAGTAAATTCGCCGCCCGTTTCTGCGAAGAGGGTTCACCAGGCCTTTTTCCTCGTACCAGTGAAGCCCCTGCGAAGACATGCCGAGATAGTTCGCAAGCTCCTGGGTTGTATACCCCTGGGCAGAATCCTCATCCATACCCCTCTCCCTCTTTTCGACGCAAGACGCCTTGACTGCGGATCGGTCCATTCCGCAGCCAAGGCGCCAGATCGGCATGAAGCCATTGTGGGCGATCACACCCAAAACAGCAAGGAGGAGAAACCGCCTTCCCAGACAGAGAATCGAGGCAACCGCTCAGCTACCGAGATTCGAGCCGCCATCCCAAGCGAACGGTTTGTGCTCCTCGCACCCAAGCAGGGTTCAGGAGAGCTTCGCTTGGGCATCGGCGACAGCGGCCAGGATTGCCTCGCTCGTGAAGGTCGCACCGGAGATGGTATCGACCCCCTCGGAAGACCCTGCCGCCATGATCAGCGCGGGCATGTCGGATATGGCAACCGTGCCAACACCCTCCGTCTCCATTGAATGCATTATCTCAACCTGGGTGATCTTGCCGTTGTCGCTCGACACTTTCACCCAGATCGGACCTCCCAGACCTTCTCCGACGCCAAGCGCCTGTCCATCGGAAAGGCCAGAGGCATCGGGCGTCTGATCGTACACGGAGGTTTCTCCGCACCCAGGAACGAAGGCGAGGCCGTCGGCATCGACTTCCAGCGCATCGTCTTTGGATGCAGCCGCGTTCTCTCCGGCGATCTTGCCGAACACCACGCACTCCGCGATGTTGCCGCCTCCCTGGTACATGTTGGCGTTCACGCCGCCGAATTCGCCCGCCGAGTACAGATGCGGGATAGGCTCGCCCTCCGTATCAACGATCTCGGCTTTCGCCGTCCGTTCGGGACCCCCTTGCGTGTTGAGCACGGAAACCTGCACCTCGAAGCCATAGAAGGGGCCGTCGCCGAATGCCGTCATGTTCACCGCTTCGCGTCCGAACGCATCGATACCCGATGCGGCACTCGCATTGAACAGCTCGATGGTGGAGACGAGCGCCGCCGCATCAAGGGAAAGCTTGCTGGCCAGCTCGTCGAGCGTCGCCGCCTGCACCACCTTGCCCGACTCGATCTCCTTGGACAGATCGCTGCTCCAATTGCGGTAAGGCTTTTCCACAGCCTGCACGTGAGCGGCATCGAATATGAAAATGTTGCGGTCGGGACGGGCGGGAATCATCCAAGTGCCGCCAATGTTCAAATGCCCGTGACGCTGCTCCTTATCCTCGGCCACATAGCGTTTCGCATCGCCGCCCACCAGCACCACCGAGCCTGTGCGGAAAAAGTCGATGGTTCCCAGATTGCGCACCCGATCGGCTTGGCAAGACAGCCCGATGCCGTTGCTCTCCCAAGAGGCCATATGCCACAGTTTAGCGCCGATAGCCTGGGTCATGGCGATTCCGTCGCCTTCGTTGTACAAGGTGCCTATGGGATTGATCACGGGATACCCCAGGTAAGCCTCGGTGTATTCGGGGCCGTTTTCAAATCCACCCAGGGCCATGACCACGCCGTTTTTCGCAGCGATGTTCACGCTTTTCCCCTCATGCTGGATTTGCACGCCCGCCACGACGCCGGTCTGGGCATCGCGAATGAGCGCCTGAGCGGGAGATTCGTACCAGCAGTCGATCATGTCCTTGCGTGCCACCACGCCCTTTTTCAGAAAACGCCACAGACCCGCCCGCATAAGCACGCCGTCGATGAGGTTGGTGCGGATCGCCGCCGACCCGGGAAGCTCGGGATACTCAACCGTCAGATTCGATATTTTCATATCGGTCATATCGAGCATTTTGGAAGCGTCGGCACCCCAGCCGACAAGCGTGTCTTTGATGGCGACCATGCCGTCCACATACGCCTCAAGAACGTCGTCAGAAGTCGTGCGGTTGCCACGCAACGCCTGATAATGCTTGAGGCCCTCCGCCTTGTCCGTGATCGACACGAAAAGCTGCGCGCAATAGCGGCTGTTGCCGCCTTCGTGGCCCTCGGGAGCCTTGTCCACAATCAGAACTCGCGCGCCCGCCTCGGCGGCAGAGATGGCCGATGCCGCGCCAGCCGCGCCAAATCCAACGACCACGACATCGAAGGCGCCATCCCATGAAACGTCCGAAGCCGACACGCCCGCTCCAGTCGCGTCTCCCGCCTGTTGGGGAGCGCACCCCCCGAGAGCGCCCAGTCCAACAACGCCCAAGCCTGCCACGGCGCTCGCCTTCAAGAATCCCCTTCGCGAGGTGATGCCCTGTCCCATGTCGATCTCCTCCTTAATCGCGTTTCCATGTGGCGAAACACTGCGCTCGCCACCTTGGCTCAAGGATTGTAGACCCACAAGCCACTTGGGGATCAAGGGGGATGACGAATCCCCTCCTTCGGATAGCTTCTCTCCTCGCGCAGCGAACGCATTCAACAAACCGCATCGCCGCGCGCCTCCCCGGCGCGCCCCAACATCAAGGCAGGCCCCGGCAAGACGCCGCATACGAAGCGCTTTGAGCGCTCCGATCGGCACGCGATTCGGATGTCACCCCCTCCACCTCGTCGCGCGCGAACCCGGCCCCTCCATGAAAGCCCCAAGCCATCATCGCATCGAACCCGATCACCCCTGGTCGTCGCCCTCCTGCAGAGCCGCGAAGGCGGCCTTCATGGTGGGGTTGTTCCGCGTCAGCCGCTTGATGGTGAGGTCCTGGGCCTTGTCGTTGGCCAGGCGCAGGTTGCGCTCGCTGCCCAAAAGCGCGTCTTTGGTCTTCTGCAAATGGTCGATGGTCTTGTCGATCTCATCGATGGCCTGCTGGAACTTGCGGCTGGCCAGCTCGTAGTTGCGACCGAACTTCGCCTTGAAGTCCTCCATCTGCTCCTCGAAGCGCGTGACGTCGACGTTTTGGCTGCGGGCGCGGGCAAGCTCCGCCTTGTACGTCATGGCCGATAGCGCCGCGTTTCGCAGGATCGAGATGATGGGGATGAAGAACTGCGGCCGCACCACGTACATCTTCTCGTAACGGTAGCCCATGTCCACGATGCCCTCGTTGTACAGCTCGCTCTCGGGCTCCAGGAGCGTGACGAGCACGGCGTACTCGCAGCCCTTCTTGCGCCGGTCGGCGTCGAGCTTCTTGAGGAAGTCCTCGTTTCGGTGCTTCGTGGCCGTCTCGTCGTTCTCGTTCTTCATCTCGAACATGATGGACACCACCTCGGTGCCGTCCTCGTCGCACTCGCGGAACACGTAGTCGCCCTTCGTGCCATCCACCACGTCGTTGTCCTTCTCGAAGTACGCGCGGGGAAACGCCGTGGCGCGCAGCTTGTTGAACGCGGCCTCGCAGTGCTGCTCAAGCGACTCGCCCACCATCTTCGTGGACAGGCGCGCCTTCATGTCCTTGTAGCGCGCGATCTCCTCGTCTTTGTAGGATATGAGCTCGTCTTTGGCTCGGAGCTTGGTCGCCATCTCCTCGCGCAGGGCGCCCGCCGCGCGCTCCCCTTCGGCGCGCACGAGATCCACCTGGGCCGCCAGGGCGTCGCGCTCGCGTTCGAGCGCCGTGCGCGCCTCGGCCACCGCCAGCTGCTTCTCAGCCTCGAAGGCGCTCGTCTGCGCGGCCGCCTGCTGCTCCAGCTCGGCGATGCGCGCGTCTTTGGACGCAGCGGCCTCGGCGAGCGCCCGTCCGCGCTCGGCCTGCGCAAGGCGCGCCTCGTTCTCGCGCTCGTGCTCTGAGGCCTTCAAGCGCGCCTCCAGCTCGGCGATGCGCGCGTCGCGTTCGGCCGCGGCGTCGGCCAGGACGCGAGCGTGCTCGGCTCGGGCGGCGCGCTCGCGCGCCTCCTGATCGCGCTTGAGGGCCTCGATGCCGGCGACCCCCTCGCGCTTGGCCGACTCGAGCAGCGCCTCCAGTTCGGCGATGCGCGCCGCGCTCGAGGCTGCGCTTTCCTGGGCGCGGCTGCGCTCCTGCGCCACCGCCAAACGCACCGCCTGCTCCCGCTGCTCGACCAGGCTCCGTTCGCGCTGCTCAAGCTCCCGGGCGAACTCGCTGTCGCGTATCTGGCTCACGATCTTCGCATAACCCGTCTCGTCAACCTGAAACACCGTCCCGCACTGGGGGCACTTGATCTCGTTCATGCTCGCTCCTCCTTCGCGTCGAAACGATTCTACCCCATCGCGAAACGCGCAACCGACCCGCTTTCGCGTTGTGTTAGACCACTTTGGATAAGTGTCCTGCACGCAGTACACGCGACGGG
>HHCFC01400__coassemble_1713_pt1 | contig 17411 bp, 10 predicted proteins | sample HHCFC01400__metabat2_high_PE_041 | metagenome-assembled genome bin HHCFC01400
CCTCGCGATCCCGCATCGTATGCGCTCGAAGCCCAAGCCGAGGCTCTTCATGCGTTTTTGGCGGGTTTCGAGGCGAAACCCGTTGTCGTGGGCTACTCGATGGGCGGCCGCATCGCCCTGGCCGCTGCTGTGCGCGATCCTCGGGCGTTCGCCGCCCATGCCGCCGCGCTTGTTTTGGAGTCCGTGGGCCTCGGCCCTGCCGATGACGACGAGCGCGCCGCGTCTGCGTGTCGCGACGCTGCCAACGCCGCCCGTCTCCGCGCAGACGGTGTTGCGGCGTTCATGGAGGAGTGGGAGCGGTTGCCTTTGTTCGCCACCCAGCGCGCATTGCCTTCCGACGTGCGCGAACGCGTGCGTGCGGAGCGTATGTCGGCCGACGCCGAGGCTCTTGCCCGCTCGTTCGAGCATGCCGGTCAGCACGCCATGCCCGCTCGCGCAGACGTGCTTGCCGCCCTTGCGGCCCTGCGCGACGAGGGTCTTCCCGTGCAGTATGTGGTGGGTGCCTGCGATGCGAAGTACCGCGCCCTTGCCGCGCTGCTGGCCGCCGAAGGGCTGTGCGCTTCCCACGTCATCGAGGCGGCGGGTCACAACGTCCATCTCGAAAAGCCCGCTGCGTTCGTGCAGGTTGTGAGGCAGCTCGGTCGATGACCGCGCCGCCCGCTCCAAGGCTTCCGCCCGCTTCCCTCCTGTACCGCCCTGCGCCTTCGTGCCCTCGTTTGAACAAGGCGGTCTTGTGCTCAGGCTCCTTTTCGGGATCGGGCGAAAAGGCCCTCCATCTGGGGGCACCCTCCGGATGCTGTCCGGTCGTATCTTTTGGCTCCGGTCGCGGAGCTACTCGTCGTAGTCGTTCAGGTAATCCAAGATGCCCTGACGAGAATGGAGGTTCGTTTTCTCGTAGGTGTGTCGGATGTGGGCATGTACGGTCGTCTTCGATATGCAAAGCATCTCCGCGATGCTGCTTTGCGTATGGCCCAGCGCGTACAACTTGATGACTTCCATTTCGCGCTCGGAAAGCAGGAACTGCTTTCCGAGCCGTTCGATGCTGTGCGTCATGGCCTGCTCGCGCACTTCGGCCATGGACGAGGGTTCTTCGATTCCGGCGATCTTCCCGAACAGGGACGTGGGCGCGATGCGGGTGCTCTCAGCGCGCCGTTTCTCGTCTGCGAAGAGAATGCCTATTCCAAGAAGCAGCAAAAGCGAGGACGCGTTGAGCATGAAGGAGATGACGGCTTCCGTTTCGTTAGAGCTTATCGGGCCGAATGCCCCCAGCAGCGAAACGATTCCGTCTCCTAGCACGCGGGGCTCCAGGAAGATGAGCCAGATAACTGCAGCGTAGAGGTACGGATCTCGCTTGCCAATGGATATGAACGACACGATGAGGTACCACTTCAAGACGTTTTTGAGCGAGTTCGATGCCGTGACGAACATGGCTCCCCAGCTGGCATCCTGCGGGGCAGCCGTGTAAAGCAAAAGGCCGATGGAGGCAAGGGCAGACACCGTCAGCCAGTTCACCAGCAGCAACGTAAGCGGTCGGAACCGCAAGGCGGCTACGGCTCCGCCGGCAAGCAACAGAACAGTGAGCAGACACGCTCCGAGCGTGGTGGTTTCCGTGAGAGGCGTGACCGCGTCTACGGGCCAGGTGCGCAATAGGTGGTGCGCGCTTGACAGCAGAACGCAGGCAAGGACGCAGAGCACGAGGAACTTCGCGTCGTTGATGTGCGAGTCGAATCCGAGGAAGGTGCGATCTGACTTTTTGTCGTTGGTTGGAAAAGCCTTGTAGGCTCGCCGCGCGGCTTGGATGCATGCGCACTGCAGCAAGGTGATGATCGCTCCCAGCGCGTAGGAAAACGTGGGAGTAAGAGGTGATTGCGCGAACATTGCCGCCTCGTACAGGATGCGTGCGACGGCTATGGTGACGACGATCGCTGCCGGGCTGTTGTTGCGCATTCGTCTGAACCAGTAGAAAAAGGATAGCAGCCCGAACGAGGCTCCGACGATGTAAAGGGCTTCGACGGGCAAGATGCTTGAGAGATTGAGATCGGGCGCACCGGAGCAGATGCACAGGCCGATCAGGCACGCCGTGCTGATTGCGATGCTGAGGTGGGCGAAGGTGTTGACGAAACGCTTGGAGAGGGTTTTCCCGTGCGCGCACAGCAAAACGATCAAGGCGACGAGCAAGATGCTGCGCGCAGTTGCGAACGAGTTCGAAGTGAGGCTGTTGGAGAGGGCGTAGTCGGTGGGACTGAGTAGCGCGTAACCTGTGCGCGCCAATCCGAGGCCGAGCGCGCAAGGAAGCAGGGAGAGAAGTTCTGCCCGGCTCGTTTGCCAAGTGCGCGGTCCCTCCCCGTTGCATTTTTTCGCGCAGTCATTCCCCGCTCGCATAAACCTAAACGTATGCATGAGAGCCATTCCCCTTCCCTCTGCGTGCGCTTCGCCAGTATGACCCTTTCTTTTTCTGTTCGCTCGATTCTTCGAGGGTGAATTCGCCAAATGGTCGTGGGGGGGGGGGCGGCTTTTGAGCGCATCTCGAAAGCCGCCCCCCCCCTTGTGTCGGATTGGGCGCAGATTGCCCGAAAGAGAGGATGCGCAAGGCGTGGAAAGGGGCATGATGGAAAAGGACGGAGTCCTATGTGGGAAGAAAGGTTGGAAGAGTTGATGAGAGAAGATGCGATAGGAGGCCATGGGCGCGAAGAGGGGGCCCTGCCAGTTGAAGACGAGGTTGCAAGCAGGGCGGCGTATGCGTATGTGCGCGACGCGCTTTCCGCTCTCGTCGAGGAGGTGCGCGCGTGTTCTGCGGATAGCCGGCTGGTCGTTCCCGCTCCTCCCGATTCGGCCGAAGTGGAGATAGAAGATATGCCGTCCTCGCCAGGGGCGCAGCCTGCGGATTCCTTCGTCGTTAGCTGTTCGACACCTCCGGAAACGGAGGCGATTGCGGCATATCCGATAGCCGATGATGGGTCGGGGGCGAAGGACGACCCTCTGGCTCTTGCCGCGCACGCGGTCGTGCGTTTCTCGGCGACTCTCGAACCTGGCTGGGAAGAGAGTGTTTGCGAGCTGTTCTCTGCCGGTCGTGCGAACTTTGCGGTCGCGGTCGCTCGTATCCCCGATGCTTCCGATGCCAGCCTTTGCGACGTGCCTGTCGAGCCTACGTCTTCTTTGGCACCTGTTGCCGATTCTGCTGGCGTGTCAGTGTCTATCGAGGTTGTTTCCATGGACGTTCCCTGCTCGGACATGCGCGTGATGCGGGGCAAGAAACGTGCTTACCTCTATTCGGCCAACGTCATGACCGACTCGTACGCTCGCTGGTCGTTTCTGGCGAACGAGGGCGACGACGTGGTGACGTTCGTGGAATGCGTGCGCGAAGAGTCGCGCGTGTATCCTCGTCCGATGCGCGCAACGTCGCTCGAAAACGAGCCCTTCCTGTTCTCGGGCGAACACGTTGCCGAGCTGTTCTCTCAGGTGTGCTCTCTGGAAGCATGCTCTGATATAGCGTGTGTGGAGGCGTCGAACGGCGACGTGTACTACTATTCGACCACGCATCTCTCTCCTCGGCGAGCCCAGCGCTTGGCAGAGTACACCTCTGTCCTGCGCTTCGAGAAGCCGTAGTCGTCGAGGCCTCTGAAGGAGGGTCCTCGGAAACCTCGAAAGGTCGGAAGGCCGAAAGGTCCAAGGTAGTAGAATCGGAGAGGCAAAGCGCGCTCGAAGCCGGGGCGGCAGACGCTGCAGCTGCGTCTGCCGCCCCTTTCTCCTCTCCTACGGCAGCAGACCGCGGGCGGCGAGGTCGTCCCTCACGTCGCTCAGACCGTAGCGGTCAAGGCATTCGGCGGTTGGGCAGCCCAGGTTTTCGTCCCAGCCGAACTGCTGATATGTAAGGCGGTAGCCCTTCTCGATGTCGTCACGGTCGAGTTTCGACGTTCCTTCGGAGAACGGCTCCACGTCCGGATCCGTCTCGAAAGGCCAGTCCGGCACGCGGTCGTGCTCGCCGTGCAGGTCGATGGTGTTCATGCCGCGAACGGCCATCGCGCGCTGCAGCGTCATGATGCGCGCACCCGCCTCGTACAGCTGGTCGGTGGTGACGTCCACGCCGGTGACCGCCTTGTAGAACTTCGCTTCCACGTCGAGGTCGCCCCGGTAGTTGCGCGAGCGGTTTGGCGAGCAAGTGAAGGGCAGCACCCAGTTGCAGGCCGTCAGGCTGTCGTGCAGGACATCGGTGACCACGCACCACCAGGTGAAATACGCCTTCGCTTCGGTAAAGGGGGTATGGAAGTCGGCCGGGGTGTACACGTCGGGATCGCCCCAAAGCTCGGCCGCTATCTCGTGTTTGATTTCATCGGGAAAGCCCTGTCGGAAAAAGTTCGTTCCCGAGTGGATCATGGGATCGCGGTTGAACAGGCCGTTGCAGATGACGCCCATTTGGCATACGTCATCGGCATAGTGGTGCTCTGGCCAACCGAGGTAGCTCACCAACCCTGAGCCGTCGGTGTCGAACCAGTCTTCCTCGCCCCATTTTTCGCACCAGACGACTGGACCATGGGCCACAAGCGCCATCTGGGAGTCGTTGCGGGCGAGCATGTTCATGAGATCGTCCAGGATGGACGAGTCGTTGCGCTCGAACTTCCCCCAGTCGATGGCGGCGTATTCTTCGGGACAGTTGCGCTCGAAAGTTCCGGAGGTGATGCAATGCGCCAAATCGGTCCATAGCTGACTGTAGTTGCACCAAATTCCCAGATCGTCGATCAGGTTGAGAAGCTTCAGGTTCCAGACGAGCTTGGTTTCTTCGTCCTGTTCGAAGTTGAATTTCTTGGCCAGCTTTTTGGAAAGCTTCTTGGACCATGCGCCTTGCGGAGCGCAGGTGTTGCCGGCGGTGGTGTAGGTGCTGTGCTCGTCAAGGCTTTGCATGGAGAGGTCGGCGTGGCAGTGGATGGGGCAACCGTGACAGCCGTTCATCTTGACGGTGTACTGTTCGGCGATGTCGCCCAGATCCTTGGTGGACTTCATGCAGCGGTACCCGATGGTGTTAAGCTCGCCGGGCTTGGGCTCGCCTGTCTCGATGGGTTCTCCTTCGGCGGCTGCCCAGTACAGGCCTTTGCGCGCCGTCCAACGAGAGCTGGGGTCGTAATACTCGGCCCATTCTTGCTGCGTGGAGGGCACGCTGTGGTTGTTGTTGGATCCCAACAGCTCTTTGAGCACGTAATCGGACAGGTCCATGACCGCCTGAGGATCGGCCACGCGCACCGCTCCGTTGCCTTCGACTACGAGCGCCTTGCACTTTTTCGATCCCATGACCGCGCCGGTGCCCGCTCCGGCGCTGTGGTTGCGGCTGTTCATGATGTTGGAGTAGGGCAGCAGGTTCTCGCCCGCCGGGCCGATGCTCGCCACGCAGGCGCGCGTGCTCTCCCGGCGGTTCAGGATCTCGGTGGTCTTGCGGGTGCCCAGCCCCCATACTTCGCTCGCGTCTTTGATCTCCACCTTGTCATCCACGATGTTGATGTAGCACGGGGATTCTGCCGCCCCTTCGATGATGATGGCGTCCCAACCTGCTTGCTTGATGCGCGCGCCGATCATGCCGCCGCAATGGGCGTCGATGGGAAGGTGGTACTTTGAAAAGGGCGACATGGTGCAGATGGTGGCGCGTCCTCCCATGGGCATGCCCGATGCGGTGAGGGGTCCGACTGCGAAGATGATCTTGTTTTCGGGGGAGAGGGGGTCGGTCCCCGGCTCCACTTCGTCGTACAGGATCTTGTTGGCAATGCCCATGCCCCCGATATAGAGGTCTTTGTATGGATCGGTCGGTTCGACGCTGATCGCGCCGCTTGTAAGGTTGACGCGCAGTATCTTTCCCGCCCATCCGTACGAAATCGCTTCGTCCATGGTTTCCTCTCTTTTCTCGTTGACGTGCGAGGGCTTTGCGAGAATCAGAGGCGAGGACGATTATCGAGGCCGGGGGCGTGGGCGCGTCCTCTCTTTGGGGTCATTTTCTCCGACCGTTGGAAATGACCCCAAAGAGAGGATGGCCTTTGCGGGCTTGCTGCCAAAGTGGCGTTGAGGGCTTTGCACGAAGGGGGATTTGCTGAAAGGGTCGACAGAGCCGGCCCGGCAAAACGACGAGAGGAGGACGGGATGGGTGCATCCCTTGACGATAACGTGACCCATGAGCCCGATCCGCGCGATCCACGCGGGGGCGAGACGTTGGAAGATGTCGCACGCGCGAAGGGCGGCGTGACGCGCCGTCAGGTACTCGTGGCGGCGGGATGTGGCGTGGCGGGCCTTGTTGCGGGAGGCGTGCTGGCAAAATGGGGCGTGGTGTCCGATGCGGTTGCCAGTGGCCGCATCGACATTGCGACGACGCCCCAGAAGATGATCGTGACCGACCGGGCCCGCTGTTCGGGGTGCCAGCGTTGCGAAATGATGTGCACGCTGAAAAACGATGGAATGGCCATGCAGAGCAGCGCCCGCGTGCGCGTTCACGAGACGTACTTCTTCGGCGATTCGCCCGATACGGGAGAGGGTTCCTTCGGGTCCTGTCAATTCACCATAAAAAGCTGTCGCCAATGCGCCGAGCCGCGATGTGTGGAGTACTGTCCGGTCCATGCCATCCATTCCGACGACCAAACGGGCGCGCGCGTCATCGAGGCAGACGTCTGCATCGGGTGCGGCATGTGCCACGAGGCGTGCCCGTGGGGCCTTCCGAAGATCAACCCGCTGACGGGCGTTTCGACGAAGTGCGTATCGTGCGGCCGTTGTGCCGAGCAATGCCCGAACGGGGCCATCCAATTCATCGACTGGATCGATATCGTGCAGGAATGCATCGACAAGGGGCTTGTCTCGACGGTGTATGCGCAGGGTCGGTAGGTGATTCGCATGGACGATAAGAAGGGAAAGGGCGCCCTGAGTCGGCGCGGTTTTATTGCTGGCGCAACCGCTATCGGCGCCGGTATGGCTTTGGCGGGCTGCTCGGGCGGCGCGGATGCGGAGCCGAACGCCTCGGGCTCTAACAGCGCGATGGATGCGGCTGCCGCCGCTGCGGGTGCGGCAAGCTGCTGCACGGGATGTTCGGCCTTGTGCGCCTTTCGAGCCTGTCTGAGAACCGCCGAGAACGGAGATGCGGGCATCGGACGGTTTCTGGGAAGCGCCGCGCATCCCGAGAGCGTCGGGTCGCTGTGCGCGTATGGATATGCGTCGGCAGAGATGCTGGTTTCGGACGCGAGCGCTAGCGGCGCCGAAGGCGAGGCTGGGCGCGCGGGCGCTCCTCTGCGCAGGAGGGATGACGGCTCATTTGAGGAAACGACGTGGGACGACGCGCTTGCTCGCATCGGCGAGGCGCTTGCGGCGGCGAAGGGGCAGGGACGTTCGGTCGCCGTGCTTGTCGACGAGTGCGATCCCAACGGGCGCTACTTGTACGGACTTGCCGACGCTTTGGGGTCTCGGCGCGTGTATTCCTACGCCTCCGATGGAGGATCCGATGCGCGGTGCGGCGAGCTCCAGGCGATCGGCGCCTCCCGTGCAGTTCCCGACGTGGAGCAGGCGCGGCTTGTAGTGGTGGTGGGCGCGTCTTCGGGGCGTATGACTCCGGGGCATGCCGCGCGCCTCACCGCAGCTCGCGAAAGAGGTGCCGTGGTCGTGCTCGTCGATGCGATGGTTCCCTTCGGGATGCCCGCTGTCGATGCGTGGGTGCCGGTGCTTCCGGGCACCGAGGCGGCTTTGCTTCTTGCTGGTGCAGCCGCGCTGGTGCGCGAAGGGCTTGAGGCAGAGGGTGCCTCCGCATGCGCAGAGGGGCTCGATGCGTGGAAGGAGTCGCTTGCGTCGTACACGCCTGCTTGGGCGGCTCGTAAAACGGGTGCGTCCGAAGCGGATGTGGAGGCGTTTTTGGCTCGGCTGTGCGCGGCTGCTCCGGCATGCGCGATCGATGCGTCTTGTCCTGGCTCGCTGCGTTTCGGCAATGCGGCTGAAACGGCGCGCGTCGTTTGCGCGCTCAACGCTCTTCTTGGCGCGTACAACGTAGCGGGTGGCACATTCGTCGTGCCCGAGACTTCTTGGGACGCCGCTGCGCGCTACTACGCCACTGGCAGCGCCGAAGAGGAGGATCGCGCGGCTGACGGGGGTTTCGTGCCGCGCGCTGACGGAGGGGCCCCGCTTGCGCGCGTGGAAGCTGGATCGTTGTTCGATTTGGTGGAGGGCATCGAGGCTGGTGAGATCGGAGCGCTCGTGACCGGCGCTCCCGAGGTTCTTGCCTGGGCGTGCGATGCCGAACGCGCGCAGCGCATGCTCTCAAGCCTCGACGTTTCCGTTTCGATATGCGCTGGGCGGGGCCAGTATGCGAGACTGTGCGATTTCATTTTGCCGCGCTGTTCGTCGTTCGAGGAGCCGGGTTTGCCGCATGTCGCCTATGCCCAGAAGCCGGCTGTGTGTCGCAGCGCGGCTTTGATCGCCCCTGCTGATGACGTTCGACCTCTGCGCGACGTGTGTTGCGGCATTGCGGAGGCTGCCGGGGTCGAGTCGTCCTTCGCGCAGGAGATAGATGCGCGGGCAGAGGCGTTCTTGGCCGACGCGGGGCTTTCCTCCGAAGCGCTCGGCGATTCCGGTTCGGTTCAGGTGGCGTCGCTGGGCGTGTCGTATGGGGACGCCCCGCTGTTCGCCACCGGTTCGGGGAAGGTGGAGCTTCGCAGCGCCGCATGCGCCGATGCCGGGGCGCTTGAGGTGTGCGGCTTTGCGGATGCGGCGAACGCCGCGCCCGAAAACGGCGTGTTTCGCTTGCTCGTGGCCGCGCTTCCCATTACGTCGGCTGCGCGCGCTTCGTCCGAGGCCGTGCGCGCGTTTGTCGGGAAGGAACGACTTGATCGCATGCTCATCAACGCTGAGAGCGCTCGTGCGCTTGGCATTGCGGAGGATGACGAGGTCGTGGTGTCTTCTTCTTCCGGTAGCCAAACTTGGCGCGCTCGACTGGTGGGGCATATTCATCCTGGCGCGGTGTTTCTTCCCCTTGCGGCAGTTGAGCAGGACGATGGGTTGTCGCCGCTGTTGTTGGTGGAGCCGCATGCGACGGCTGGATTCGGCACCCCCGACCTTTCGCAGGCGACCGTTACCGTCAGGAAGGTTGGTGCGTGATGACTCGCTACGGAATGCTCATCGACTTGGAGAGGTGCACGGGCTGCCTTGCGTGCCGGTCGGCTTGCCAGCGACAGAACTCTCTGCCTGCGGACATGGGATTCATTCGTTATGAGCACGAGGAGCAGGAGGCGTTTCCTAACGGGAGGCCGTCGCTGGTTCCCGTGCAGTGCATGCACTGCGAAGACGCTCCGTGCGTATCGGTGTGCCCTACGGGCGCGTCATATGTTGGAGCGGGCGGCCTTGTGGCTGTTGAGGAGGGGAAGTGCATCGGATGCTTGTATTGCGTGGCCGCATGTCCTTATCAGGTACGCGTGCGCAATGAGGAGACGGGCGCGGTGGACAAGTGCCGTCTGTGCGCCGTCTCGGGCGTTGACGGTTCCCATGGGTGCACTTGCGTGGACGTATGCCCGACCCAAGCCCGCTTGGTGGGCGATTTGGACGACCCCGACAGCGAGATTTCTCGCACGATCGCGCGTCGCAACGCCCAGCCCCTGTCTGTCGGCTTGACCAAGGCCAAGATATATTATGCGAGATGATTGGAGGTGATCGGCGTGGAATTCGAGCCGATTTGGGGTGCCCCCATCGCGATGTACCTGTTCCTTGCGGGTCTTGGTGCCGGCGCGTTCGTCGCTGCGACAGCGGCGGGCAGGATGGCTCCTCAGGCCAAGCGCACGGTGCGCGCGGGGCGAGTGATCGCGCTCGGTGCGGTGGCGGTGGGCCTCGTGCTTTTGATGGTGGACGCGAAGGGAGGATTTCTCCATCCTTGGCGCTTTGCCTTGTTGCTGGGCAACGTTCAGTCGGTGATGACGTGGGGCGTGGTGTTCCTTGCGGCCTTAGTCGTCATCGCGGCAGTGGTGGTTGTGCGCGACTTGCTGAAAAAGAGCGTGCCCTTCGGTTTGGAGGCGACTGGATGCGGCTTCGCGATTGCCGTGGCCATGTACACGGGCGTTCTTTTGGGCGTGGTGAAGACGTTTCCCCTGTGGAACAGCGCAGTGCTGCCGTTTTTGTTCCTCGTGTCGGCGATGTCGACCGGCGTTTGCGCGGTGTTCTTGTTCGCGCGCCTGGTTTGTCCGAACGAGGTGGAGAAGCTTGCTTTTCTTGAGCACGTCCATGGATGGCTTCCTTGGGTGGAGACGGTGCTCGTAGTGGCCTTGCTGTTCTTCGTGGGCCTTTCGAGCGAAGCCGGAGCGGCGTCGGTCGCGGCTTTGCTGACGGGGCAGTGGGCGCTGGTTTTCTGGCTGGGCTTTGTGGTAGTGGGGTTGGCTCTTCCCCTGGTGCTGCATCTGGTGCAGGGGCGCGTAGGCGCGGGCGTTCGCGATGCCTGCGGCGCCGAGGTTCATGGCGCTTGCCCTCGAGTCGAAAGCGGTCGTGCGTGTGGGGCCGTTTCCGACGCGGCGACTATCGTGGGCGGGTTTCTGCTGCGTTATCTGGTGGTGATGGCCGCTTTGCCCGTCGTGCTGCTCTGAACCTTCCCCTTTTCGGCTAGCTGTGTGCCACCTGGCGCTCGTCGTCGCGTTTCGCGCGCGACGGGCGCCAGAGGTTCGGTTGCTCTCTTTCCGGCCTTGCGGGTAGCGCGCACGATGGAAGGTGCCAGTTGCGTGATCGAGCACGTCAGGGTCGCGTCCGATCGCTGACGATGCTCGACGTCTTTCGCTCGCAGAGGTCTGTGCTTTTGGCTTGGGCGGGGCGTTTGAGCGTTTGAGGCGGCCCGTGCCAAGACGGTCGATGTTCTTGTTGCGATGAGGCGAGGGCGGCAGGCAGTTGTCCGGTGCGCTCGTTTGCGATCGGCTTTGGCCGTTCGGCCGGTTGGCCAAGGTGCTCGGAGGCTTCATGGGTGGGCGTCGGGCGTTCGCTGGCTGGTTGGGATGATTTTTGACGACGGGTCGACCGATCGGCTGCTCGGTCGAGATGCCTTCCTGCAGATGTCGGCTTTAATGATCGAGGCTTTCTTTTGGCAGGGGCTTCTTTTGGCGTCGGGTGGCGGCGGGGAGGGGGCGTTTCTGCGCGACGGTGCTCGTTTGACGAGTCGGAATGCTCTTCTGGTGCGTCCGATAGCCTGGTTGGCTCTCTCTTGGTCGACTCGCTTCTGGGTTTTCGTTTGCGAAAAGGGCCTCTCTTTTCGAATGTTTCACGTGAAACATTTGTTTCAATATCGCACTACATTGCGATACTTGTTTCATGTGAAACACCGCAAGGGGGTCGGGGCTGCTCGCAACGCCCCCGATGTCTGTCCCGCCTCTCCCGGCACTCCTCGGCCGCCGTCCTCCGGCTCCCGTTTGCGGCCCCTCTCCTTTTCTGGCTCCCGTTTCCGGTCACTCCCCATCCCTCTTTTCGGCTTTCGTTCCCAGCCCCTCTCCGATTCCCGCCTCCAGTCGCCTCCCGCCCCGACCCCCCGACCCCCCGACCCCCGCTCCTCTCCGCTCCCTCCCTCGGCCCCTCGCCCTCGGCTCTCGTTCAGCCCTGCACCTCAACGCCGCCTGAGAACCCTTCCCCAACGTCTACCGAGCGGGGGAGGGGACCGTCGCCGCAGGTGCGCCCGATGCGTATAATGGCCCCACCATCCGTATGTGCAGACGAATAGGAGAGCACATGGCCGATCTTCCCCTCGACCGCCATCTGGGCGTGCAGGACACTGATCGGGCCATCAAGGCCTATGCCGAAATCGAGATCCCCGCAAGCCTGCGCGACAGCCTCGCGCTGTTCCTGCGTCTGGAGCGCACGGTGCTCAAGGAGTACGATCCTGCCGTCTGCGAGTTGTTTGATCGCCTTTTCAATAATTTGATCAGGGCGAACGAAGGAAACCCGGGTGCGGTCGCCGCCGACGAGCCCACGGATGCCCAGGGCGTCCCCACCGCCGACACCGCGGGCGCGCGGGCGTTTCGCCAAGCTGTTTCGCTCATCGACGCGCTGCCGCTCGATCAGGCGCAGGTAGTGGTGCGTGCGTTCGGCGCCTTCTTTCATTTGGCGAATCTGTCCGAGGAGAGCTATCGCGTGGAGACGTTGCGCGAGCAGGAGCGGATCGTCTCGATGGACGCCCCCGTCGACTCTTCGAACGAGTTGGTGGTGGCGTACAATCGTCTGCTCGACGAAGTGGGTCCCGAGCGCGCAGCCGAGCTGCTGGGCCGTCTGGAATTCCATCCCGTGTTCACCGCGCATCCCACGGAAGCGCGCCGCAAGGCGGTCGAAGGCAAGATCAGGCGCATCGCCGCGCTTCTGGACGAGCATTCCCGGTTGGGCGGCTCGGCTCTTGTGGAGAACGAGCGCCGCATGCTGCAGGAGATCGACGCGTTGGTGCGCACCTCTCCCACCGCGCTCGAAAAACCCACGCCGCTGCAGGAGGCCGACACCATCATCGACATCTTCGACAACACGTTGTTCGAAGTGGTTCCCCAGGTGTATCGCCGCTTCGATGACTGGGTGCTGGGCGAGCGTGCCGGCAGCGTGCCGCCCGTGTGCCCGGCGTTCTTCCGTCCGGGCAGCTGGATCGGGTCGGATCGCGACGGGAACCCCAACGTCACCGCCAAGGTGTCGCGCCGAGTGGCGGCGAAGTACTTCGAGCACATGGTGTCCACGTTGGCCGAGGAATGTCGTCGCGTCGGACGAAGCCTCACGCTGGAGGCGTCGCACACCCCGCCGTCCGAAGAGCTCATGAACCTGTGGGGCCACCAGGTGGAGATGAGCGAGACGATAACTGCGCGCGTGGCCGCCGAGCTGAGCTTCGAGCCCCATCGCGCCGTCATGCTGGTCATGGCCGTGCGCTTGGAGGGCACGGCTGCGCGCAATGCCGACATCCGCTATGCCTCGGCCGAGGAGCTTTTGGACGATCTGCGCACGGTGCAGGATTCGCTCGCGCGCGCCGGGGCGGTGCGGGCGGCGTACGGGCCTGTGCAGACGCTTATCTGGCAGGTGGAGACGTTTGGATTTCACCTGGTTGAAATGGAGTTTCGCCAGCATTCAGTCGTGCATGAGCGCGCGTTGGCCGACATACGCGCCCGAGGGGTCCGCGGCGCCCTCAACCCCGAGACGCGCGAAGTGCTGGACACGTTTCGCGCTATCGGCTCCATCCAAAAGCGCTACGGGCAGAAGATGGCTCGCCGCTACATCGTGTCTTTCACCAAGCGCGCGGGCCATGTGGCCGACGTGTACGAGTTGGCGAGGCTCGCATTCGCCCATGCGGACGACGTGCCCGAGCTGGACGTGATTCCCCTGTTCGAGCAGTTGGAAGACTTGGAAGGCTGCATTGGCGTGTTGGATGAGATGCTCACGCTGCCGGATGTGCAGCGTCGTCTTGCCCAGACGGGTCGGCGCATGGAGGTCATGCTGGGCTACTCGGACTCGTCGAAGGACGCGGGCCCGGTTACGGCCACGCTCGCTCTGCATTCCGCGCAAGAGCGCATAGCGCGATGGGCCGAACGCAACGATGTCGATCTTGTGCTCATGCACGGGCGCGGGGGTGCTGTGGGGCGCGGAGGCGGTCCGGCGAATCGTGCGGTGCTCGCGCAGCCGAAAGGGTCGGTGAACTGCCGATTCAAGGTCACCGAACAGGGCGAGGTCATCTTCGCCCGCTACGGCAATCGCGCGCTCGCGCTTCGCCATGTGGAAGGCGTGGCGGCGGCGACGCTTTTGAACTCGGCTCCGTCGGTGGAGCGCGTGAACACCGAGGCCGCCGAGCGCTATGCCGACATGGCCGCCCGCCTCGACGGCGAGGCGCACCGCAGCTATCGGGAACTTCTGCATGCGGACGAGTTCGCGCCGTGGTTCTCTGCCGTCACCCCTTTGGCCGAGGTGGGGCTTTTGCCCATCGGAAGCCGTCCTGCCAAGCGGGGATTGGGCGCCCGGTCGCTCGACGACCTGCGCACCATTCCCTGGGTGTTCTCGTGGTCGCAAGCGCGCATCAACTTGGCGGCTTGGTACGGGTTCGGCTCGGCATGCGAGGCGTTGGGCGATTTGGAGCTGTTGCGCCGTGCGTACCGCGAATGGCCGCTGTTCTCCACGTTCGTCGACAACGTGGAGATGTCCATCGCCAAAACGGACGCGCGCATCGCCAAGATGTACCTTGCGTTGGGGGATCGCGACGATTTGGCGCAGACCGTGTTTCAAAAGCTGCAGCTCACGCGCTCATGGGTGCTGGCCGTCGTGGGCGACGAGTGGCCGCTTGAGCATCGCCGCGTGCTGGGGTGCGCCATCCGCGTGCGCAACCCCTACGTGGATGCGCTGTCGATTGCGCAGGTGCGTGCCTTGCGCGTGGTGCGCACCTGCCGCGATGATCTTTCGGAGGAGGAGAAGGCCGAGTACCTTGCGCTCATCCTGGCCACTGTCACCGGCGTCTCGGCCGGTCTGCAGAATACGGGATAAGCGCGCGGTGGATGGAGCCCTTTCCGAAGAGTTGCGCGCGGGTTTGGCCGCACACGGTGTCCTTGGCGCGCATGGGACCGGTTTCGAGCCCTCTGCGTCTTTGGTGCTTGAAACCCCCGATTGCGATAATCGCGAATTGTAGGCATCCCGAATCGGTCGTTTGGATTGACCGGATTGCCGCGGGGCGGCGTTTGCAGACGAGTTCGCGCGGGATTTCATGCTGGCTTTGGCTTGGCGGCAGCGGTTGCGTTTGCCCCCTCCCTCCCGTCTTCGACGCTTGCCCTTGGCCCTACGTCCTGCCTTCGCCCCTCGACCCGGTCCTTGTCTCTCGGCCCGGCTGCCCCGCATCCCACCCGTCGCCTCCCGCTCTTCGATTTCGGCACCCTGCACCTTCGCTCCAGTTCCCGTCCCCGTCGCTCGTCGTCTTGTTCCCGTTTCGGAGGTCATCTTTGCGTAATTATTCTGCATGCGGGAATGTGGCGGTGCCAATGGGGCGTGCTGCGCGGTACTATGGGCGCATCCAGTCGAAACCTCCTCATACCGCGCATCCGGCTTGCGAGTCCGTTGCGCACCGAAAGGACGGCCATGAGCGCCATCGCATGGCAACCCGGCAAGCAGTACCGCGAGATCGTCTACGAGACGGCAGACGGTATCGCGAAGATCACCATCAACCGGCCCGAGCGCCGCAACGCGTTCACTCCGCTCACCGTGAACGAGCTGTACGATGCATTCACCGAAGCGCGCGACGATGCGGGCATCGGCGTCATCATCCTCACCGGCGCCAACCACGGCGGTCGCCACGAGGACGAGGCGTTCTGCAGCGGCGGCGACCAGAAGATCCGCGGCAATGGCGGCTATGTGGGCGAGGACAGCATCCCGCGCCTGAACGTGCTCGACCTGCAGCGGCTCATCCGCGTGGTGCCGAAGCCCGTGATCGCGATGGTGAACGGCTACGCCATCGGCGGCGGGCACGTGCTGCACATCCTGTGCGACCTGTCCATCGCGGCTGAAACGGCGAAGTTCGGCCAGACGGGCCCGAAGGTGGGCAGCTTCGACGCGGGCTACGGCGCAGGCTACCTTGCCAACATCGTGGGCCAGAAGAAGGCGCGCGAGATTTGGTACCTGTGCCGCCAGTACACGGCGGCCGAGGCGCTTGAGATGGGGCTCGTGAACAAGGTGGTGCCGTTCGACGAGCTGGAAGCGGAGTGCGTGAGCTGGGCGCGCGAGATGCTGCAGTTCAGCCCCACGGCGCTGCGCTTCATGAAGGCGTCGTTCAACGCGGCCACGGACGGCCTCGCGGGCATCCAGCAGCTGGCCGGCGACGCGACGCTTCTGTACTACACCACCGATGAGGCGAAAGAAGGCCGCGACGCGTTCAAAGAGAAGCGCGCGCCCGATTTCACCCAGTTCCCGAAGTTCCCGTAGGATTTGAGCCGGCTGCGCCGGTCGCTGCGCGCCCAAAGGGGAACGGCGGCGATTCCGGCGAACGCCGACCGACGAACGACACGAGAGGGGTAGGCTCGAACAGCGATGATCGGCGCGTTTGAGAGCATGGTGCGGCGACATCCGCAGCGCACGTGCTTCACGTGCGTGGACGAGACGGGCGAGGCGCGGGCGTACTCGTATCGCGAGACGCGCATGTTATCGGCGGCGCTCGCCCGCCATCTGCGTCGTCGCGGCGTGAATCCCGGCGACAGCGTGGCGGTGGATCTGCCGAATTGCGCCGCCTACGTGTTCCTCGTGCTTGCGGCCGCGTACGGGGGCTTCTCGCTTGTGGCGCTGAATAACCGCCTGACCGGGGGAGAGAAGCTGGGCCGCCTCATGGAGATCGAGCGAAAGCCCGGCGTGAACGTGGCGCTTCGCGTTGACGAGGCCGCCGTCGGGCGCTTGGTGGACGAGGCTGTCGCTCTTTTGGCGGGCGAGGCCGAAGTTGGAGGGGGCTCCCGCGACCCTCGCGACCTGCACGATCTCCGGGGCTCCCGCGACCCCCGCGACCCCCGCGATTCCTGGGGCTATCGCGATCCCCGTGGATCCCGTGCGGGTTTGCGCTCCGCGGGCGCGCGGCCCCGCCGCATCAGCTTCACGGCCCGCGAGAGCGCGCTTGCGGCCGAGCCGCGCTCGACGCGCGGGCTCGGTCGGGCGTCGTCGGGCCGCGCGTCGTTGCGGCGGCGCGACGAGATGGCGCGCCAAGACGCGGTGGAGAGCGTCATCCATTTCGCCGAGCATGCGGCGCATGTGTTCGACCGCGGATCCCGCGCGCTCGTCATGTTTACGTCGGGTACGACGGGCCGTTCAAAGGCCGTGTCCCTCACCTGGGAGAACATCTGCTCTGCGTCGAAAGTGTCCAACGCGGTGCTCAACCGTCGCGGCGAGGGCCTGTGGCAGGCGGTGCTGCCGCTTTACCACATCGGCGGCTTTCAGGTAGTGGTGCGCAGCCTGCTGAACGGCACGCCCTTCATCCTGTATCGCCGTTTCGACGCCGCGCGCGTGCTGTCCGACGCGGCCCGACGCGGCGCCACCCACATTTCGGTGGTCGACAAGATGCTGCAGGATCTGCTTTCGGCGAGCGCCGAGCTGTCCATAGACGCCGTGCGTCGCTACTCGTGCATCCTGCTGGGGGGCGGGGCGGTGAATCCGCGCACGCTCGAACGGGCGCTGTCGGTCGGCGCGCGGGTGTACGCGAGCTACGGCATGACCGAGACGTCCAGCCAAATAGCGAATTGCCTGGTGACTTCTGCATTTCGTGGAGGTTTGCGGCTCATGCCGTCCTATCGGGCGCACATCGTCGATCCGGGGGAGGACGGCTTCGGTCGCCTTGCCGTCAAAGGTCCCGGCTTGTTCGAGGGCTATCTGAACGCGCGCGCCGCCTACACGGTGGGCGGATTCTTCCTCACGGGCGACACGGCCATGCTTCGCGACGGCTTGCTGTACGTGAAGGAGCGCACCGA
>HHCFC01400__coassemble_1721_pt1 | contig 17260 bp, 15 predicted proteins | sample HHCFC01400__metabat2_high_PE_041 | metagenome-assembled genome bin HHCFC01400
AGGGCGCCCACCTAAGAGGGCGGGCGGGCAGCCCGAGGCCCTGCTTTCGGGCCGCATTCGGGAGCGACGCGCCCGAGGTTTTCCCGGATTTGGCGGGTTTTGACGGAAAACCGCGATCGTCCGGAGGGCCTTTCTCTCGGGGAGCCTGTGGCATCGATTCCGACCAGGGGCGATGCGGAGGTCTGCGGGCGGGACGGCTTGCTTAGATCCGACTCGGCGCTTTCCGACCGCGGATTTCCGTCAAAACCCGCCATGAGTCGGTCATTCTCTGGCGCTGCATGCCCTCGGCCCTCGGACCGCTCGCCCCTCCCCTCGTGCCTCTCTCTTTCGGACCGCTTGCCGCTTTCGGCCTGCCCGGCCCGGGCCTTGATCCGCGGCTCTCGATCGCGGTTCCGGTCCCGACTCGCGGTTCTCGATCCTGGGACGGCGGCTTTCCCGAGAGTTCCCAAAACGGGCCTTTCCTGAACTTGCGCGGTAAGGGAGAAGTTGGCACACTTGTTCTATGAATGCCGGTGAGATGCCATCGTTTCAGTGTGCTATCATGGCGGCGACTGAAGAGATCGTGCAAAGGAGCGTCATGTACGGATTGAAAACCGAGGCCAGCTTCGACTCGGCCCACTTCCTGACCGACTATTACGGCAAATGCGAGAACCTTCACGGACACCGGTGGCGCATGGTGGTTCACCTCGAGTCTCCCGATTTGCAAGCTGACGGCACGATGAAGGACATGGTGATGGACTTCGGCGTGTTCAAGCGGGCGGTGCGCGCCTTGGCCGAGGAGTTGGACCACACCTTCCTCGTGGAGGAGGGGTCGCTTTCGGATGCGACGCTGGCGGCCCTGGAGGCCGAGGGCTTCAGCCTGACCATCCTGCCGTTCCGCACGACAGCGGAGAACCTTGCGCGCTATGCGTGCGAGCGCTTGACAGAGCAGGGCCTTCCCGTGTCCCAGGTGGACATGTACGAGACCCCCAACAACTGCGCCGTTTACCGTGCGTGATAGCGCCTCCGCTCCTCGCCGATGCGACGGCGGGGAGGGGTGATGGGGGCGAGACAAGGGCGTGCGACCGCGCAGCATGCGGCTGCTGCGCCACTGGACGGACGCGCGCTTCGTATGCCGTTCGCCGGACGCGAGGAGGTTTTTGAAAGGCGCGTCGGAAAGCGGCGCGCATTCGGCGCCTCTCGGCTTGCGTTCGAGGGCGCGATGAGGGAGAATCGCGGCGACAGAGAACATGCGGCGCGGCGCCGTCCGAAGGCGGGTCCGCGCGGCGAGGCGGCTGAGGAAGGAGCGATGCGCTATGGGCTTTCTCGAGGTGGCGAGGGCGCGCTACTCGGTGCGCGCGTACGAGAAGCGTGCGGTCGAGCAGGAGAAGGTGGATGCCGTCCTGGAGGCGGGGCGGCTTGCGCCGAGCGCGTGCAACCGGCATCCCTCGCGCGTGATCGTGGCGACTTCGGCGGCCGACCTCGAGAAGATGGCGCGCTCGGCGCCGAACTTCGCGAAGGACGGGAGCGTGTTCGGGGCGCCGCTCGTGCTGCTCGTGTGCGTGCGTCCCGCCGACGCGTGGCGTCGCTCGTACGACGGCATGGTGAGCGCGGACATCGACGCGACCATCGTGTGCGACCAGATGATGATGGCCGCGCATGACGCGGGCCTCGGCACGTGCTGGGTGTGCCACTTCGATCCGGACGTCGTGTGCCGCGAATTCGATCTGCCCGAGGAGGTCGTGCCGGTCAACATGCTCACGGTGGGATACGCGGCAGACGAGCCGCGTCCGGCCGACAAGAGGGAGGCGCGCCGCATCCCGCTCGCGCAGTTCCTCGACGTGCGCGCCTGAGGCCGATAGGGACGGGAGCGAAGGGCGAGGGGACTGCTCTCTCGGCTCTTTTGACGAGCGCGGGCAAGGGCGAGGGCGAGGACAAGAGCGAAGGCGAGAACGAAGGCGAGAACGAAGGCAAAGGCAAGGACGCCGACGGCGTGACGCGCGACAGCATGCGGGCCCTCGATCCCTCGTGCGGCGCGCGGGCAGATTCGCTGGCCGAACGGAACAGGCGCAGCCGATCGGGCTAAACAGCCGCCGCCCGTTGCCACATACTGTCTCCGATGCAAGTAACCTAAGGTTAACTAGTGAGGAGACAGCAATGGCAACGCACGCCGTGGCGCAAACGCGTCCGTCCGACAGCCGCGTTCTCAAGGGGCGCGACCTCATCACCATCGGCATTTTCACCGCCATCTACTTCGTCATCCAGTTCGCGACCATGCTGCTGGGCGGCCTCCATCCGGCGCTGTGGGTGTTCATGCCGGTGCTTGACGGGCTTTTGGCCGGCATCCCGTTCATGCTCATGTGCGCGAAGGTGCAAAAGCCCGGCGCGGTGGTCATCATGGGCCTTATCGTGGCGCTCATCTACTTCGTCACCGGCATGTTCACGCCGCTCATCTTGGGGATGATGGCGGGCGCGTGCGTGCTGGCCGAAGCCGTGCGCGCGCTCGCGCGGTGGAAGGGCTTTGCGGGCAACGCCCTCGCCTATGCGGTGTTCGGGTTCGGCATGTGCGGTAGCCCGCTTCCCATCTGGGTGTTCCACGATTCGTTCATGGCGCAGATCTCCGCGCAGGGCATGAGCGTCGAGTACTGCGCCACGTTGGACGCGCTGGCGAGCGCACCGGTGCTCGTCGCGATGCTGGCGGGCACGTTCGTCGCGGGGCTGGCGGGGGCGGCCATCGCGCGCGTCCTGTTCAAGAAGCACTTCGAGAAGGCCGGGCTTGTCTGATGGAGCGGGTTGCGCCTGGTGCGAAGCGTTTCACGCTCGGCGCGCGGGAGCGCAGGGGCCTCGTGGCGCTCGATCCCCGCGCGATCTTGGGCGTGCTCGCAGCCGCCTCCGCGGTCGCGTTCATGTCGAAGAGCCCGGCCGTGGAGCTTGCGCTCGTGGCCTCCGTGGCGCTTTTGCAGGCGCTGTGCGGGCACGTGCGGATGGCGCTTGGGTATCTCGGCTGCTACGGCGCGCTGTGGGCGATCCTGACCTTCGTGTTCCCGAACGTCGGCGGCATAGCGGCCACGATGTTCACGATCAGCCTCACGTTCTCGCGCAAGGTGTTTCTGTGCCTGATGGCAGGGTCGCTCCTCGTGGCCGAGTGCTCGGTGCACCGGCTGTGCGCGGCGCTGGCGCGCTTGCGCGTGCCGCAGGTGGTGCTCGTCCCGCTCACGGTGACGATGCGCTATTTCCCCACGCTGGCCGACGAGGCCTCGCACATCCGCGACGCCATGCGCCTGCGCGACATCCCCGCGTCGGCGCGGATGGAGTGCTTCGTCGTGCCGCTGGTGATGTCGGCCACCTCCACGGCCGACGAGCTGTCGCGCGCGGCCACGTGCCGCGGCATCGAGAACCCGGCGCGTTCCACCGACACCGAGCGGTTGCGCATGCGCGCCGCCGACTGGGCGGTGCTCGCGCTGGCGGTTGCGGCGGCGGTGGGCACGGCGCTCTGGGGAGGTGCGTACTGATGGCGGCTGGCGGGCGAAGCGCGGCGACGCGCGGGGGCGAGGCGGTTCGCGGGCGCAAGACGGCGGGCGGGTGCATGCCTGGTTGCGGGCGCGCGCCTGCGGGCGAGAACGGGGCGGTTCGCGAGGATGCGGCGACGTGCGATAGCGCGGCCGTCTGCGAAGGCGCGGACGCGAGCGGGCGGGTGCGCGGGCGCGCGTCTGCGGCGAGCCGCGCCGACGACGCGCCCGTCGTGGAACTGCGGGGCGTGTCGTGCGCGGCGCCCGACGGATCGCGCATCCTCGACGACGTGTCTTTGAGCGTGCGCCGCGGCGAATGCGTGCTTCTGTGCGGTCGCTCGGGCATGGGCAAGACCACGATCACCAAGTGCGTGAACGGGCTCATCCCCCAGTTCGAGCCGGCGATCGAGCGCGCCGGCGAGGTGCGGGTCTGCGGCCTCGACCCCGCTGCGTGCGAGATGTACGAGCTGGCCTTGCGCGTGGGCAGCGTGTTCCAGAACCCGAAGTCGCAGTTTTTCAACCTCACCTCGAACGACGAGCTGGCTTTCGGCTTGGAGGCGGCCGGCGTGGACGCCGAGGTCATCGAGCGGCGCGTCGGCGAGACGGTGAGGGCCCTGCGCGCCGAGCGGCTTCTCGACCGCGACGTGACGAAGATGTCGGGCGGCGAGAAGCAAAGCCTCGTGTTCGCCTCGGTGGACGCGATGGGCCCCGACGTGTACGTGCTCGACGAGCCGACGGCGAACCTCGATGCCGAGGCCGCGCGCATCCTGCACGATCACGTGGCGTCCATCCTCGCCCGCGGCAAGACCGTCATCGTGGCCGAGCATCGGCTGCATTTCATGGCCGACCTCGTCGATCGTGCGCTGCTCGTGGAAGGCGGCCGCATCGTGCGCGAGCTCGCTCCCGACGAGCTGCGCGCGCTGCCCGCCTCCGAGCGCGAGCGGCTCGGCTTGCGCGCCGTCGATCCCGCCGACGTGCTGGCCCTGCGCTGCCCGCCTGCGCCCCGGCCCACCCGCGCCCTGCTCGAGCGGGGCCTGTCGCTGCGCGGCTTCTCGTGCTCGCGCGCAGGGCGGCGGGCGTTTCCCCCGGTCGACCTCGACGTGCCGCGCGGCGCCGTCGCGGGCGTCATGGGCGGGAACGGCGTGGGCAAGACGACGCTTCTGCGCGCGGTGGCGGGCCTTGAGCGCGCGACGGAGGGGACGGTAGCCTTCGACGGGCACCCCCTCGATGCGAGGGCGCGACGGCGCACGTGCTCGCTCGTGATGCAGGACGTGAACCACCAGCTGTTCGGCGACAGCGTCCGAAGCGAATGCGAGCTGGCGCTGGGCGGGGCCGCCTCCGATGCCGCCGCCGAGCGCATCGCGGAGGTCCTTTCCGCTCTTGACCTGGAATTGCTTCCCACCCGGCACCCCATGGCGCTGTCGGGCGGGCAGAAGCAGCGGCTGGCCGTGGCGTGCGCGCTCTTAGCCCGGCGGGAGGTGCTTTTGCTCGACGAGCCCACGAGCGGCCTCGACTTCGGCCATATGGTCGACGTGAGCCGGCTCGTGCGCCGTCTGGCCGAGCGGGGCATCTCCATCGTGGTGGTCACGCATGATCGCGAATTCATCAGCCGCTGCTGCGACAGCGTGTATCATATGGGAGACTGAGCGGACGGCCTTCGAGGAGCGGGGCCGTTTCGGATGAGCAAGGAGCACCATGGCGAATGTCGCGAACACCGCATCTTCCCTCGATTTGCTGCGCTGCTTCGAGGACGGTGCCGTTGGGGGCTGCGGCGTGGACGTGAGGCAAAGCGGCGGGCGCTGCGTCGTGCGGATGGCCGGAGACGCGGGCGAAGGGGTCATGCGCTTCTTCGAGGTGCTTCCCGGCGTGCGCCTTTCGTTCAACGACTTTCATATGGAGGAGTGCGAGTCGGGCTTCGCGGTGAGCGACGAGGTGCTGTGCGTCGACTACTGCTTCGAGGGCCGGATGGAGCAGCTGCTGTCCGATGGGACGTGCTCGTACGTGGCGGCGGGCGATCTGAAGGTGGACGACCGCACGCGCCATGTGGGGCGCTTCGTGATGCCGCTGGCGCACTACCACGGCATCACCGTGTCGTTCGAGGTCAAGCGCGCCCAACGTTCCATCGAGCGCGCGTTGGGCGGTTTTCCGGTCGACTTGCGCGCGCTGCGGCGGCGCTTCTGCGCAAGCGGCGATCCGGCCATCATGCGCGGCGTGCCCGGTGCGGAGCGCATCTTCTCCGACCTGTGCGCCGCCCCTTCCGAGGTGCGCGCGGCCTGCTTCAAGCTGAAGGTGCTCGAACTGCTGCTGCTTTTGGAGACGACGGACGCGAGCCCTGCGCTCAACGAGCGGCGGCCGTACTTCCACCGCTCGCAGGTGGAGAAGGTGAAGGCCGCGCGCGATAGCATGGTGGCCGACTTGTCCGCGGGGTTCTCGGCGCGCGAGACGGCCGAGCGCGTCGGCTTGCCGCTCACCGCGTTCAAGGCGTGCTTCAAGGGCGTCTACGGCATGCCCCCGTTCGCCTACCTGCGCGCGCGGCGCATGGAGCGGGCGGCGCAGCTGCTGCGCGACACCGGCTTGCGCGTGGCCGACATCGGCCTCATGGTGGGCTACGACAGCCCGTCGAAGTTCACCGCCGCGTTCAAGGACGTCATCGGGCAGACCCCCACCGCCTACCGGAGGCAGGGCCGTTTTTCGTGATGGGGGAAACGAGGGAGTTCGCTTTCAGCCTCTCTGGGATCGCAGGTTGGGTTTTTTGTTGCCACGCTTTGTTGGCAACGCTTTTTGTTGCTATTCTTCATTAGCAACGCTTTTTGTTGCCAACAGGAGAATGAATTCCATGCTATATTGAGACGGAGAAGATTCTAGAGGCAGCAGTGTTGAGGGGAGGACGAATTGGTTCAGTATGCTGTTTTGATGGCCGATGTGAAGAACTCCCGCAGCTATCGATCGGTTGCCCGTGACAACTTGCAAATCCTCTTGTCCGAATCGATTTCCTACCTAAATGAGATATTCTCGGAATCTCTGATAAAAAAAGTCATGTTCAGCGCAGGGGATGAGGTTCAAGGGCTTTTCCATGATGCCGTTTCCGCGTGTCTGTATTACCGAATGCTCTATCTCTTAATGGGCCCTGATGTTCTGCGCGGTGGAATCGGCTTGGGAGGATGGAGCGTTTTTCTGGAGGAGGAAGGCTCGACGGGGCAAGACGGTGAAGCGTATCACCGGGCGCGCGCTGCGATTGATCGTGCGAAGACGAACAAGCATTTCGATCTGGTCTTCAGGTCGGGCGGTGCGTATGACGATGCGCTGACGATCCTCTTGGATCATTCTTTGGGCATCTGCAAAATGAGAACCGCCGCCCAAAACGAGACGGCGCTCGTTGTCGAGCTCATGCGGCCTATTGTTTTAGACGGCGGCGATTTTCGCTTTCTTGAAAAAGGCGTATCCACCAAGGAGTTGTTTATCCGAGGGCTGGATGTCTTGCGCAGAAAGAGCTTTTGTTCGCAGCGGCAGGCGTCCAAGTTGATCGAGGGTGTCTTGCGGGCGGGGGAGGGGGGAATGGCCTCTCTATGGAGGCCGGTCGGCCTACGCGAGTTCGTTTGCGATTCGGAATGGCCTATCCTTTCCGGAAAGGATTTGACGGGCATTTCCTATGATCTTGCTAATGTAGCGGGCGTCTCACGGCAAGGGCTTGATCGCAAGATCTCCCAAGGGCGTATCGTTCAGGAGCGTAGTGCGATTGTGGCTTTCGCGTGCATCGCGAGGCGGTTTTTATGACGCTCGGATACGCCGTCTTGCTGCTTATCGCGGGGCATGTGGCGGGCGATTTCTATGCGCAAACGAATCGGGTCGCGAAGGGAAAACGGGGAAGCGTCAAGCTTCTGGTCATCCATTGCGCGCTGTACTCCCTCTGCATGCTCCCCTTTTCGGTTTGCGTGTTTTCGGGAGAATCGATTGCATTGGCCTGGCTTGTTTTGGCCGCTTCCCATGCGCTTATCGATTGTCTTAAAGGCATGGTGGAGGGGCGTGGCGCGAATCCGCTTACTGTCTTTTGCGTCGATCAGGCTCTTCACTTGGCATGTTGCATCGCTGTTGCGGTAGGGCTCTTTTCCGCCCATCCATTGCTCGACGTGACTTCTTTATGCGTGGCTCTTGTGGGCCAACCTTTTGAGGGCTCTGCTTTTGCAGTGGCGCTGATGCTGCTGGTGATGTGGAAGCCCGCCGCTGTCTTCATGCGGCTTCTTCTGCATGGGGTTCGTGTTGGAGGGGAGCGGTGCGAAGGGTGCGGCGGCGAAGACGACGATGAGGGCCTTCGTGCGGGCCGCTGGATCGGCATGCTTGAGCGGACGATCATCGCCGTGCTTGTCGTTCATGGTCAATTCGCGGCCATAGCGTTTGTTTTGACGGCGAAAAGCATCGCGCGTTTCAAGATGCTTGACGATAAAGAGTTTGCCGAATGCTATCTTGTGGGGACTTTGGCGAGCTGTGTTATTGCCCTTGTTGTGCCACCGCTTTTGCAAGGGATCGCAGGATGGGTCTGAGGCGATTCTTCCAGATGGCGGGCGGGTGAGTGAGGTATGCCCTCGAAGGATGCCCCTTCTTTGCGTGCTCGGAGTTTCGCTGTCTTGTTTTTGCGTTTCTAGAGCGTACTGACTTCCTTTGCCCCTCACTGCTCTCTTACGCCTTTCGTTGCCGTCTGCGCTCTGTTGTTTTCTGCCGTTCCCTTTCTCTCTGCGAGACTCTCTCCTGTCGTTCCACCCGGCCTTTCTCATTCTTTCCGCATCTAACTTCCCGTCCGAACGGGCTAGTCGCCGTCCCTGCGGAGCGGACGGGCCACCTCTCTTGCCTTACAGTGGGGCGGGAGCCCGGTGGACGAGCAGCGAAGAGGTGAGGCGGGTGGTGGAAGCGCAGACGGCTGCGGCGAGCGGAAAGCGCTCGTGGGTGGCGGTTCTTTTGGGCTACGCGGGGCGGTGCCGGGGCAAGATGGCGGCTTCGCTTGCCGCCTCGGTGGCCAGCGTGGCGATGGGGTTCGTGCCGTTTTACGCCGTGTACCGCATCATGGAGATCGTGATGGGCGCGTCGGGCGGCGAAGGCGGGGCCGGGGCGTGGGATGCGGCGGTGCCGTGGATTGCCGCGGCGGCGGCAGCCTACGTGGCGAGCAAGGTGCTGTTCGGCGTCTCGACCTTGCTTTCGCACGTGTCGGCCTACACGATCCTCGCGCAGCTGCGGCGCGACTTCGCGGCCAAGCTCATGCGCGCGTCGCTGGGCACGGTGCAGGGCAAGAGCATCGGGCAGATCAAAAACGTGTTCATCGACCGCATCGAGGGCATCGAGCCGCCGCTTGCGCATATGATCCCCGAGCTGTCGGGCAGCTTCCTTCTGGCGGCGGGGCTGGTGGCGTGGCTGGCGGCCATCGATTGGCGCATGGCGCTCGCGTGCGTCGCGACGGTGCCCGCAGGCCTGGTCGTGTTCGCCGGCGGCCTGTCCGCCTTCAACCGGATGTACGCCGCCTATGTGGAAGAGGGCAACCGCGTGAACAGCGTGATCGTGGAGTACATCGAGGGCATCGAGGTGGTGAAGGCGTTCAACCAGGCGAGCGACTCCTACGAGAAGTACGCCGGCGCGGTGCGGGCGTTTCGCGACTTCACGCTGGGCTGGTTCAAGGCCACGTGGGTGAGCATGAACCTGGCGACGTCCATCATGCCCACCACGCTTCTGGCCGTGGTGCCCGTGGGACTGGCGCTCTACCTCGGCGGCGAACTGGCCCCTGCCGAGCTGGGGCTGTGCCTGGTGATGGCGCTCGCGGTGGTCGATCCCGCCATGAGGCTGGGGGCGTTTCTGAACGAGGCCAAGTCGATGGAGTACGCCGTGGCCGACGCCGACGAGTTCTTGCGGCTGCCCGAGCTGCCCGAACCCCGCGATCGCGCCCGCGTGCGCGGAGCGGACGTGGAGCTGTCCGGCGTGCGTTTCTCCTACGAGGAGGGAGAGGAGGTGCTGCACGGCATCGACCTTACGATTCCGGAAGGCTCGTTCGTGGCGCTCGTGGGACCGTCCGGCGGCGGGAAGTCCACGGTGGCGCGCCTTGTCGCGCGTCACTGGGACGTGGATGCCGGCAGCGTGCGCATCGGCGGCGCGGACGTGCGGGACATGCCGCTCGACCAGCTTTCCGAGCTGGTGAGCTATGTGGCCCAGGACAACTTCCTGTTCGACTGCTCGCTGCGCGAGAACGTGCGGCTCGGGCGTCCCGGCGCCACCGACGAGGAGGTGGCCGCCGCCGCTCGCGCCGCGTGCTGCGACGAGTTCGTGGCGCGGCTGCCGCGCGGATGGGACACGCCTGCGGGCGAGGCGGGCAGCGCGTTGTCGGGAGGCGAGCGCCAGCGGGTGAGCATCGCGCGCGCCATGCTGAAGGACGCGCCCATCGTGGTGCTCGACGAGGCCACGGCCTTCGCCGATCCGGAGAACGAGGACCGCATCCAGCGCTCGATCGCAGAGCTGACGCGCGGCAAGACGCTCGTCGTGATCGCCCACAGGCTGTCCACCGTGTGCGGGGCCGACAAGATCGTCGTGATAGAGGACGGAAGCGTCAGGGACGAGGGCGCGTACGAAGAGCTGCTTGAGCGATGCGCGCTGTACGCGGACATGTGGGAGGCCCATGTGGGCGCGAAGGGCTGGGCCGCAGGGTCTTCGGGCGCCGGAGGCGCGGCGGGCGCGCGGAGGGGCCGAGGTGCGCGAAGCCGCGACGGCGCGGGGGCGCAAGGCGCGGCGCGCGGGACGTCCGGCGCGGCAAGCCGTGCGGCGGATGCGGACGGGCGCGGTGTTGGGAAGGAGGTCGATCCTCATGCTTAAGGCCCTCGCGCGCATCGTGAGGTGGACGGGAAGGTACCGGCGCAACCTCGTGCTGGGCTGCGTGTGCTCGTTCTTCATGACCTGGGCGACGGCGGCGCCCGTCATGCTGGCGGCGTGGCTTCTCGGCCAGGTGGCAGACGACGCTCGCGGCGCGAGCACGCTCGATCCCGCATGGGTCTGGCTGTCGTTGGCCGCCATCGCGGCCTTCGTGGCGCTGCGCTTCGCGTTCTCGTACGGCAAGAACCGCCTGCAAGAGAGCATCGGCTACGAGGTGGCCCCCGAGGAGCGCATCCGCATCGGCGCCGTGCTGAAGCGCGTGCCGCTCGGGTACTTCGACAAGGTGAAGACGGGCGACATCCTGGCGACCGCCACCACCGAGCTGGGCATCCTCGAGCTTCAGGGCATGAAGATGGTGGACGCCGTCATCAACGGGTACGTGAACCTGGCCGCCATCGTGTGCTTCCTGCTCGTCATGAACCCGCTCGCCGCCGCAGGCGCCCTCGCGGGCGTGGCGGTGTCGTGCGCGGCGCTCGCGCAGGTGAACCGCACGGCCACGCGCCTCGCCCCGGCGGCGCACGAGGCCACCGAGCGCCTCGCGAGCGACATCGTGGAGTTCGTGCGCGGGCTGGGCACGGCGAAATCATTCAGCCATGGCGGCGCGGCGAGCAAGCCCTTGCTGCGGACGGTCGAGGACCTGAGGCGCGCCCGCATCCGCATCGAGTTCGGATTCACGCCGAAAAACGTGATCCACCTTGCATCGCTCAAGCTGGCCAGCGTGGCGCTGGTCGCCTCGTCGGCGTGGGCGTGCCTTACGGGCGACTTGCCGCTGTGGATGTTTTTCGCGTTCTCGCTGTTCTCGTTCACCATCTACTCCGGCGTGGAGCGCGTGAACGATTCGGCGCATATGCTGGGCGATCTGAACGACATCATGGACCGCCTCGAGAAGATAGAGCAGGCGCGCTTCATCGACGAGGACGGCCGCGACGTGCGCCTCGATCGCTTCGACATCGCATTCGAGGGCGTGTCGTTCTCCTACGGCGAGGGCGAAGGGGCGCGCCGGGTTCTGCACGACGTGAGCTTTCGCATCCCGGAAGGCTCGACCTGCGCCATCGTCGGCCTTCCGGTTCGGGCAAGACCACCATCGCGAACCTCATGGCGCGCTTCTACGATGTGGAGGCGGGGCGCGTGGTCGTGGGCGGGCGCGACGTGCGGGAGCTTGCGTGCGACAGCTTGCTGGAAAACTTCTCGATGGTGTTTCAGAACGTGTACCTGTTCAACGACACGGTGGAGGCGAACATCGCGTTCGGGTGCCCCGGCGCGACGCATGAGGAGGTGGTGGCCGCGGCGAAGCGGGCGTGCTGCCACGATTTCGTGAGCTCTTTGCCGCAGGGCTACGACACGGTGGTGGGCGAGGGCGGGGCGAGCCTGTCCGGCGGGCAGAAGCAGCGCATCTCCATCGCGCGGGCGCTTTTGAAAGACGCGCCCATCGTGGTGCTCGACGAGGCCACCGCCAGCGTCGATCCCGAGAACGAGGCGCTCATCCAGCGCGCCATCGAAGAGCTGACGGCGGGCAAGACCGTCGTGGTCATCGCGCATCGGCTGGCCACCGTCGAGGCCGCCGATCAAATTCTCGTGGTTGACGGCGGCACAGTGGCGCAGCGCGGCACGCACGACGAGCTCATGGCCGAAGGCGGCACGTACCGCCGCTTCGTGGAGCTGCGCGCGGCCGCCGAAGGCTGGCGCATCGCGGGGTAGGGCGGGGAGCCTTTCGTCTCGCGAACCCCCACGGCTTCAACGAGGCGGGCTCGCCGCTCTGGGTGGGATGCCGTCCGCACCGGCTCGCACAGCGAGCTGTTCGGCACATGACGTCTTCCCAAATGCACTGTCACAGTGCATCTTTTGACGAAAAATGCACCCTTACGGTGCATGAAGGTGACGGCACATGGTGCGGATGCCCTGTGCCGTCACTGTGCGTCGTCGCTTTCGTCCGCGTTGCGCATCCCCTGCGTTTTGCGCGCGTTAGAAGAACAGCGAGGCCACGTGGAACACTATGCAACCTAGGATGAGCGAGCTGGCTATGTAGAACGCGGCGGTGATGACCGTCCATTTCGTGGAATGCACCTCGCCCCAGGTGGCCGACACGCTGGCGGCGCAGGGCATGTTGAACGTGAACGCGAAGATGAACGCCAGCGCCTCGGGCGCCGAGATGGCTTGCGCCATGATCTCACCGATGTTGCCGGCCACGGCCACGCCGCCCGTCACGGCGGTGACGACGGCCGCATTGGGCGTGGCCCCGCCCGCGAACAGGCCCGATAGCACGCCGAGCGCCGATTCCTTCAGCACGAGCGCGCACAGCCATGCGGTGAACGTCTGCCAGCCCATGCCGAAGAACTGCGTGATCGGCTCGATGGCGGTGCCGAGCGCGTACAGCGCCGAGCCCTCCACGCTGCCGGTGGCCGTGTAGGTGAGCGCCCAGATGGCGAATGCGAAGATGGCCACTACGCGGATAGCGCGCACGAACATCTGGCGGCTTTTGAGGATCGCGCCATGCAGAACGTTCCCCAAACGCGGCCGGTGGTAGGGCGGTAGCTCCATCACCAGTCCGGCGCGCTCACCCTCCTTCACCAAGCGTGGCCCGAACAGGCGGCCGACCGCCCACATGAGCAGGACGCACACGCAGAAGATGCCCACGATGACCAGCGGCGCGCCCATGCCGAAGAACGCCACGGCCAGCACCGGCACCACGCCCCACGTGGAGCCGCAGGGGATGGCCCACGCCATCATGACGGTGAGCATGCGCTGGCCCCACGAGTCGATCACGCGCGAGCCCGACACGCCGCCCATCGTGCAGCCGAAGCACATAAGGAAGGGCATGAGCGACTTGCCTTGCAGCCCGAAGCGCGACATGGCATGGTCGAACACGTAGCTGATGCGCGCCATGTAGCCCGATTCCTCGTACAGCCCGAACACGAGGTTGATGCCGAACACGTAGCCCACCATCATGGTGCCGAAGCACAGGCTGTTGCACACCACGCCCGAAAGGAAGCTGCCCACCACATCAGGGATGCCCGCGCCCGAGAGCGCGAAGGCGGCTTCCTGCCCGAGGGAGGAGATCATCCCGCCTACCATCATGATGGGTATCGCCGGCACGAACGCCAGCACGAATCCGAGGAGGATCATGCCGACGGCGAGGGGTTTGGAGAGGAGCGAGCCCGTGGCGAGGCGGTCGAAACGCGAGAGCGGCGATGCGGTTTTCGCGTTGCCGGTGCTGGCGGTGGAGGCTGCCTCGCGCGAGCCCGCAGCCGAGGCGGCGTTTTTCTCGCGCCCGCCCGCGGCCTCTTCTTCGCGCTCCACCGCGCCTGCGATCAGCTGCTCCACCCATGCGAAGCGCGCTGCGCCCGCGTTCTGGATGCCGTCTTTCACGCCGCGCAGCGCCTTGTCGAGAGCGGCGTTCGCGGCGGCGTCGACGTGCTGCCGCACCAGCTCGCGCGCCGGGCCGTCGCCCTCGATGAGCTTCGCCGCCAGCCAGAAGCGGCTGTACGGCCCGATGCCCTCTTCCGGCAGCTGGGCTGCCACGGCGTCCCACGTGCTGCCGAAGCGCTGCGCCATGGCGCGCTCGAGGGCGGCGGGGTCGATGACGGCCCGCTCATCGCACGTGCGCTCCAGCGCCTGGTAGAGCGCGTCGTAGCGCGTGCGGTCGGCGGCCACGAGCGGCACCACGGGCACGCCCAGCCGCCGCTCGATGGCCGCCGCGTCGATGCGCTTGCCCTGCCCTTCGGCCACGTCCATGAGGTTCAGCACCAGCACGGCCGGACAGGAGATGCCGGCGAAGTCGGCCAGCATGTACAGGCTGCGCTCCAGCTGGGAGGCGTCGGCCAGCACCAGCACCGCGTCGAGGCCGCCCTGCGCGAGGAAGCCGCGCGTCACCTCCTCTTCCGGCGACATCGCCGACAGCGCGTAGGAACCGGGCAGGTCCACCACCTCGTAGGCGCGCCCGCCGTGCTGGAAGGTGCCCGTCTTGCGCTCCACCGTCTTGCCGGGCCAGTTGCCCACGTGCTGCCGCGCGCCGGTGAGGCCGTTGAACAGCGTTGACTTGCCGGAATTGGGCTGGCCCAGCAGGGCGATGCGCCGTGCTCCCGGCGCCCGCGCCGCGGAAGCGCCGCCCACCGCGGCCCCCGCGCCGCTGGCTGCGCTCGCTGCAGCCCCCGCGCTGCCGGCTGCACCGCCATCTGTTGCAGCTCCCGCGCCCGCGGCGCACCCGTTGCATTGGTCGCAGCTCATAGCGCCTCCTCCACGCGGATGCTCTCGCAGTCGCCGCGGTCGATGGCGATGGCGCTGTCGCGGCATCGCACCAGCACCGGGCGCTTCCGCTTGTTCTGCAGCACGTCCAGCACGCAACCCGGCGTGAGCCCGATGGCGGTCACGCGCCCCAGGAAGCGCGCCGTGCCCGCGGTGGCCGCGATGCGCACGCGAGCGCCCTCCGGGGCGTCGCTCAACTTCATCATAGAGGTCCTTCCTCTCTAGATTCGCCGCTGCGCCAAGCGGCCTCGCGGCGGGCGCAGCGCGTTTCATGGTAGGCGCTGCGCATGCGGGGCTTCAACTCCGTTTGCACGTTTTAACTCCATATCGCAGCAAGTTAGCCTTACCGAATTAAAAGGCCTCCTAGGCGGTTATAATGCGGAAAGAGAAAGGAGACGAGGTATGCGCGAGCCTTTTTCGCTCGAAAAGATTCATCTATCGACAGGCATGCATGTCTCGTTCGACGGGCGGTGCTACGAGCTTTCGCTCGACGAGCCGTTGGGGCGCGGCACCATGCGCACGTTCGTCGTGTCGCCGTGGTTTCTGGCGAGCACGGTGGACTTCGAGGTGGAGCGGTGCCCGAACCTGCTGCCGCCGCAGGACGGGGACGCGGGCCGCCTTCTGGACGACACGTGGTTCTCGATGAACTTCTGCATGGAGGGCCGCTGCGAGGTGCTGGTGCCGTCCGAGGGCTTCGCCGTGGTGGGGACGGGCGACTTCTGCGTGGGGCATGCGCGCACGCAGCCGGGCGAGTTCCAGTATCCGCTGGGGCGCTATCGGGGCGTGGAACTGTTCGTGAGCACGCGCGTGCTGCGGGATCCCTCCTTCGCGGCGCTGGCAGAGACGGGGATTCCGCTGGATGCGTGGGTGGGCGGACCGGATACGACGGTGGTGTTCTCGGGGGATTGGGCGCTGAACGACGCGATGGAGCGCATCGGCACCGCTGCGGAGCGCTTGGACGCCGCGCGCTGCAAGATCGGCCTCATGGGACTTCTGTCCGACCTGTTCACACGGGATTTCTCTGCCGCGCGCCCGCCGACGTTCCTCACGCCGGCGCAGATGGGCATGGTGCGCGCCGTGCGCGACGAGGTGGAGCGCGCGCCCGCCGAGCCCCACGACGTGCGCGCCCTCGCCCGCCGCTTCGGCGTGGGGGCGGCCACGTTGAACGGGTATTTCCGCAGCGTGCAGGGCATGTCGGTGGCCGCTTTCGTGCGCGACCGCCGCATGCGCCTCGCCGCCGACCTCTTGGCCTCCACCCGCCTGAACGTGGCCGAGGTGGCCCTGCGCGCGGGCTACTCGAACCCCAGCAAGTTCGCCGAGGCGTTCAAGCGCCTCCAGGGCGTCGCTCCGTCGGAGTACCGACGGTCTCGGGCGGTTCCCCCTCGGGGAATCGCGTAGCGCGGCTCGGCCTCGGCTGCGTCGGGCACGGGGGTGCGCTTGCGAGCGCGTCGGTCAGGGGGCTCGCGGGCGCGGGAGGCGTGGGTTGCGCTTGCGCTCGCGGGTGTGGGCGCGGTAGCGCGTTCCGCGCGAGAATGTTTCACGTGAAACATTCGTACGACAAATTGCGAGAGTCCGATGTCGATGCGGAAACGGCGCTCGTCTGCCCTTGCGCTCGCGGGTGTGGGCGCGATGCGGTGGAGAAAGCGCCCATCGCGCGCCTCCACCCCTCCTTGCGTTTGCGGGCGCGAACGCGGCGCGGCTGCATTGGGCGGGGCTGCGCTCGCAGGCACGGTGGCGCGTTCCGTGCGAGATGTTTCACGTGAAACATCTGTACGTTGAATTGCGAGGATCCGGCGCTGATGCGGAGACGGCGCTCGTCTGCCCTTGCGCTTGGGAGCGGGACGTAATGCGCGGGCCGCCGATACGGGAGGAGGGGCGTTTCAAGGGAAGGCCGCGGCGCTCGTTCGCGGCGATCGCCGCGGGGGCGGCGACGGGGAGGCGAGGCGACGGGCGTCAGCGCGGTTGCGATGGCGGCGCGGGGACGGGGGAGGAGGGCTCGGGGTCGAAGAGGGCGCGCGCCATGGCGTCGATGATGATGCCGACTGTGGCGTCGAGCGCGTCGGCGTGCACGTTCTCTTCGTTGAGGTAGAGCATGGCGATGGCCTTCTGAAGGTTCGCGAACGTTCGCCAGTCCGCATGCGGGCTTACGCCGTCGAGCTTCGAGAGAATCCATTCGGACGTCTCTCGGTCGACATCGGGGCTGAAGGAGCGCTCGCGGGGCCATTTCTCGCTCAGGTAGCGCCAGCCGTCGACGCCGACAGCGCGGTACAGCTCGGCGCCGTCGCGCCACATGCGCGAAAGCCAGCTCTCGAAGGCCGCGCGGTCGATCTTCCCGCCGGCTCGGTCGGCCAGCTCTTCGAGCTCCGTCGCGACGCGTGTGCGCCCCTTGACCACGATCTGGTAGACGAACTCCTCTTTGGAGGGGAAGAAGCTGTAGAACGTCCCCTTCGCGATGCCCGCGCGGCTCGTCACCTCGTCAATGGTGAGCCGGCGCAGACCGCGCTCCCTCATGAGGTCGAACCCTGCCGCAAGCAGGCTCTGGCGTATCTCCGCGCGGCGGGCTTCGTTGAATATCGCGGGCATGGCGTCCTCCTTGTCGTCGGGTGCGCATCGCGGCGGGCAGGGCGTCG
>HHCFC01400__coassemble_1745_pt1 | contig 16839 bp, 10 predicted proteins | sample HHCFC01400__metabat2_high_PE_041 | metagenome-assembled genome bin HHCFC01400
TCGACGCGCTGAAGCAGCTCTTCGCGCGACGAAACGCCCAGCTTGCGGTAGATGCTCTTCACGTGCGTGCGCACGGTGCTCTCGGAGATGACGAGCGTCTTCGCCACATACACGATACCATGGCCGCGGCCAAGGTACACGAGGATCTCCGATTCGCGCGGCGACAGACCGCCCTCGCGCGACAGGCGTTCGCAACGCTCCTGCAGCACGCCGGCACCCTCGACGGGCGCGCAAGCGCCGTCGGCCGGCAAAGCGATCTCGCGGCGCCATGCCGCCACGAGCGGCACCCCCACGAGCAGTGCGAAGTACGCCGTGCTCAGCACGAGCAGCACCGGACCGCCCTGCTGGTACGCGAACAGCGGCAGCGAGCCGCACCAGATGCCCGCCAAAGACACGAGCGCGAACGCGGCCACGGTGAGCCCGTAGATGAGGGGAGGCGAGAACTCGCGCGCGTGCGCCATGGCGCAGAGGCTGGCCAGCGCCAAAATGCCGATGACGCCGTAGAACACGTACGACACCGAAGCCGCAAGCCACTGCGGCCCCGTGCCCACCGGAAAGCTGTTGAGCACGACGAGCGCGAGCGCGAACAGCGGAAGAAGCACCTGATAGACGAAGGGCAGCAGCGGATGGCGCGTCCCCACCACGCTGAGCGGCAGCACGACGCCGGCCGCCACGATGCCGCCAAGCGCCTCGACGTAGATGAGGTCGAACAGCATGAACTTGCGCACGCCCATGAGAAAGCCGAACACGAGCAACCCGACAAACGGCATGGCCAGGACCGAAGCCATGCGCCTGACGTTCGCCAGCAGATCGGCCGCGCCGCCGACGGGCGCAACCAGCTCCGAAGCGAGCGGATCGGGCACGGGCGCTTCGCCCTCCATCGCGTCGCGCACCGCGCAGGCAAGCTCGCCGTGCGACGCCTTCCAAAGCGGCAGCACCACGCCCAGCGCAAGCAGCAACCCGAACGCCACAAGCCCCACCTGCATCGACACGGCGGAAAGCAACAGCTCCACCAGCGAGCCCATGCCGATCAGCACGGCAAGGGAGAAGAGCGCTTGGCGCATGTCGAGCGCCGAGAAGTACGTGCCCCACGCCAAGCACAACGGCACCACGCCCACGGCGACGGCAAGGCCCGCGGCGACGGCGACGGAGCCCACTGCGAAGCTTGGCACCGCAAGAGCGAGGGCGAACAGCACGAACCCGCCCACATAGCACGCCGTGGCCGCCGCGACGACCGGCAACCCCACGAAGGCGGCCCCGCCGCGCCTGAGCGACAGCACGGCGACGAGCAGGCCCATCGCCACCGCAGCCGCCATCATCGCGTTCACGAACCACGGCATGACCGCACCCGATGCGGGAAACAGGTCGTTGAACATGACGAGGTTCGGCGAATAGAGCGGCAGCGTCGAGAAGAACGCCACGAACAGCAGCGACTCCAATCTGAACTCCCGTGCGACGCGCATCGGCCCCTCCTTTCGCTCGCGCGGATCTATCGTGGGAAGTATAACCGAAACCCTCCCCTTTGCGCGCCCGCCCGTATCTGCCCTCGCGCCCCGACCCCCTCCCCCGAATCAACCGCCGTCCGAGCCGACTCGACGCAGAGGAATCACCCGGCGCATGGAGAACGCGCGCATCCCGAACGCGCCGCATCGCCTCATGGGCGCAAGGGGGATTCGGCGGACAAGCCGGCTGCGACGGCGCGCAATACGCGACGGGCGCGCCTCGCCCCCTCTCCGACCGAGAGCGGCGCGTTTCTCCCCCACCCGCGATCGCGCCGCTTCGCCACCCCCTTGCACCCGTGCCTCAAGCCGGCAAAGCCGCATCCGCGCGCCCTCGGAAGCAACACGCCGCCGAGCGCTCCGAGCGCCCTTCATCGTCGCAGATGGCAAGGCTCCCCCAAATCCGCGAGGGCCGAAATGGGCGCATTACCCCATCGCGACGATTCCGCAGCCGGCGCGACGCGCCTATGATCAAAGCACCGCTCGCGCGAAAACGAGCGGCACGGCGCACTCGCCATCCGCAGCATGCGCGCCCAACGGAACACGGGCGTTCGCGCAAGCACCGCACAGCGCATGCGCACGGCGCGCCGAAGCACGCGGAGCCGAATCCGCAGAAGACAAGGAGCAAGGGAGGAAAACATGAGCACACGAGCAGGACTGTCCCGTCGCGCGTTCCTCGGCCTGGGAGCCACCGCCGCCGTGGCGGCGGGCGCGGGACTCGCGGGCTGCGCGCCCCAGTCGAGCACGAGCACGGACGCGTCGGGCGAAAACGCCTCGGGCGGCGCGTCGGAATCGAGCTGGAAGACCCCGCCCGAGGAGATCACCGAGTTCGCCCAGGAGATCGACTGCGACGTCGTGGTGTGCGGCCACGGGTTCGCCGGCATCACCGCTTGCCGCGAACTCGCCGAAGAGGGCTACCGGGTCGTTCTCGTGGAGAAGCAGCCCGAAGAGACGTACGCGACCGTGGGCAACGAGGCCGGCACGCTCAACGCCTCCATCCTCAAGGAACGCGGGGTGCCCGAGATCGACCCCGTCGAGTTCTATCAGAACTGGATGCTCATCACGGGCAACTATCCGAACCAAGAGCTGGTCATGAAGTACGCGCAGAACTCGGGCGCGAACATGGACTGGTACCTGTCCGAGCTGACCGAAGAGGACTTCGCCACCATGACGACGGCCTTCTTCCCCAAGACCGAGCACCAGCTTGACGAGCTGGGCGGGGTGAAGTTCTGGCCGAGCGTGTGCAGCTTCTACGGAGAGTGCAACCAGACGAAGATCCACGGCTATAACCGCGAGGTGGCGAAAGCGAACGGCGCGGAGTTTTTGTTCGGCACCGAGGCGCTCTACGTCGTCATGGACGACGGCCAGGTGGCGGGGCTTGTTGCCGCAAACGCCGACGGCAACATCAAGTTCACGTGCCGAGCCGTGGTCATCGCATGCGGCGGCTTCGGCGGCAACCCCGAGATGCTGGCCGACCTCATCCCCGACATGGCCGGCGCGCTCGTCGGCGAAGAACAGCTTACGTCCATGTCGGCCAACGACGGCCGCGGCATCCAGATGGCCTACTGGGCTGGCGCGCACCTCGAGACGTGCCCCATCCCCGGCATGAACATGAAGGGCCTCTCGGTGCCCGGCAAGATGAACTGCCTGCCCCAAGCCGTGTGGATCGACGAGCACGGCAAGCGCTTCTGCAACGAGTTCTATCCCACGTCCGAGCAGCGCGGCCTGGCCACCGTGTACAAGACCCGCAAGACGAAGTTCGCCGTGTGCGACGCGAACTTCCCCGAATACCGCCAGTACACCATCCCCCAGCACGCCGGGTTCAGCGCCACCGAGGAGAACATCGCCGCGCTGCAGGAGTCGCTCGACACCGCCTACGCCAAGTACCAGGGCACCTACGAGGAGCCCGAGCAGGCCGAGGGCGAGGGCGGCCCGGGCGGCGGCGGGCCTCAGACCACGGTCGAGTTCATCGCCGACGACACGCTCGAAGGCCTGGCCGCGCAGATGGGCCTTGAAGGCGAGGCGGTCACGAACTTCGTCAAGACCATCGAAGACTACAACGCCTACTGCGAGGCGGGCGCCGACCAGCAGTTCGGACGCGACGCCCGGGTGCTGTTCCCCGTTAAGGAGCCGCCGTTCTTCGCCTGCACGTTCGATCCCGTGCTCGGCGAGACGATGGTCACCTGCGGCGGCATCATCACCGACGGCGAGCAGAACGCGCTCGACGAGAACTTCGAGCCCATCCCCGGCCTCTACGTGTCCGGCAACGACTGCGGCCGCCGTTTCGGCTACGACTACATCACCCCCATCCCCGGCGTGAGCCTCGGCATGGCCATCACCTTGGGCCGCGAGTGCGGAAAGTCCGTGGGAGCGTTCCTCGGGTAGCGCCACCCCTCCGGCGCTTCCCCTCGCCTGGCGAACCCGGAGCGATACCGGGTTCGCCAGGCGCGCCGGACCCTCCCGCCGAGCCGGGTTCCCCATCGAGCCGAGCGCCGTCAGGCTCGGACTGGCGCTCAACCCGACGGACGTCCCTGCACGCCCCGCTAAGCCAGGCCGAAGCCCCCGCTAAGCCGGACCTCCCGCCAGGCCGAAGCCCCGCCCGGCCGGACCTCCCGCCTGGCCGAAGCCCCGCCAAACAGAGCGTCCCACCGGGGTTCAACTTGCCAGAAACCGCTCTCAGCTCCAACACAGAGGAGGCGGGGCTTCCCCAAGCCATAAACCAAGGCCGACGCGCACTCGCATTCGCCTGATCTCAAGCCGGCCCCCTTGCGGTCAGGCGACTCGGAAGCCTCTCGCTGGGCGAAAGGAACCCCGCAGCTTCGTCAAGATCGGCCACAGCGGGCCGATCCCTCTGCGCTAACGACGGTTTGGCAGAGACAGACCAACCTCATGGCGGGAAATGACGGAAAACTGCGTTCGGAAGGGCCGAGGGATCGGCGTCGACAAGGCTCTCATTGCATAATCCCTGGTCAGTTTGTTCGGACGATTTCGTTTGGCCGAAGCGCGACGTATGCAATCGCGGTTTTCCGTCATTTCCTGCCACGAACGGCACTTCTCTCTGCCGAGCCAGAATTGACAGAGAGCGGAGAGGCTCTCCGTCAAACCAGAATTGACACGAACCCATATTCGCCAAGTATCGAGCCGAGCTTATTCTGATCCGATGCCTCGGAAGCCCCCGTCCGCTGCCCGCCCGTCAGGCGGGGCCTCGCCTGGAAGACCGACCTGGCATCTGCCGATCCTAGCTTGACACGGGGTTCGGCTCGAACCGCCGTCGGAGCGGGTCCGCACTCACCGGATCCTGAGCCGGGCCCCTCCGCTCCGGGACAACAGAGCGGGCCGTGCATCGCGATCCAACCCGGCCTCTGCCTATCCTGGTTCAACAGCGGTCGGAGAGGCGTCTAGCACAAAATGACGGTTAAGAACGATTTTCCAACAAGATCGAATTTCACGACCTGGCATTTCTCCGAAAACGTTCCTCCAGGGGGTGGAAAAATCGTTCTTAACCGTCATTTTGTGCTATCGCATCGACGCGGTCTCTGTTAAGCCAAAATTGATATAGGCCAGATCGGCCCGCCAGGCGAGGCCCCGCCGGCGCCGCAGAAGACCCCGCCCGCACGGCGGGCGGGAACCCTCCGAACCTCCGGTCAGAGCAAGCCCGACTCAAGGTTTAGCGAACAGGAGCTCGTGTCAATCTTGGTTTAACATAGACTCGACGCGCCTCCGCCAAACCGCCGTTGGCAGAGGTCGGATCGGCCCGCCGAACGGGCCCCGCCGATGCCACAGGGACCACGCCCGTCGGACGGAGAGGACCCCTCCGAAACACCTGGCCAGATAGGTGGTCATTGGAATTTAGCGAACGCGGGTTCGTGTCAACAGAGGTTCAACAGAAAGCGGCTCTTCCCTCTGTCGGGCCAGGATTGATAAGACCGGGTCGGCCCGCCGGGCGAGGCTCTGCCGGCGCTTCGGAAGGCCCTACCCGTGGGGCAAAAGGCATTCCGAAGCGTCCGGACAGGGAAAGCGTGGCTCGATGGCGAATACGAGTTCGCACCGATCCTGGCCCGACAGAAAGAAGCCCTCGGACTGGCACGGATCGCGCTTTGTGCATAGATTTGAAACGTTCGATTTCACCTGGAATTTTCGCGACCTGGGCTTTTTTCATCCGGATCTCCATATGAGCTCGTTTTCCGGGGACATGCGGGGGCGATATCTACGCACAAAGCGCGATCCGTGCCTGTCCGAGGGCTTCCCGCTGTCGGAAGACCTCAGAGCGCTTGGACAAAACGCGCCGAACCGGCGTCCCAAGATTCAACCGGAAAAGAAAGCGGGCAAACCGAGCAGGAGATTCGCCGATGGTGGCCGAGCATTCGCACGCGAAAGCGAGCAGGATCCCCGGATCGGGAGCTTTTCGTCCAAGGAGAAGGGCGCTTCGGCATCACCGCATCCCCGACCCGAACAGCACGAGGTCGATCAGCTCTTGCTTCGCGTGGATGTTAAGCTTCTCGTAGACGTGCCTGATGTGCGTCCTCGTGGTGTTGTAGGAGATAAGCAGCTCATCGGCGATGTACTTCGCGCTCCGTCCCATGGCGATGAGGCCGAGGATCTCCGCTTCGCGCCGGGTCAGCCCGTTCTCAAGCGCAAGCTTCTGGCAGCATGCAAGGATCTCCGCGGGCACACCGTCCTCCTGAAGAGCACCCGGACGCTCCGAGCCGCCCGATCCCGCCGCGACCTCCGCATCCGTTTCCCCGCGCGTCTGCGCATCTGCCTCCCCATGCGCTTCCGCGTACGCCTCCCCGCGCGCCCCGCTCGTCCAGAGTCCCCGCGCTTGCCCCTCGCCTACCGCCATGCCCGAAGCATCCGCTGCCCCCGGCGCCGCACCTTTCGCCGCCTCCCCCACCGCGCCCGACGCATGCATCGCCTCCGCACCTGCACGCAAAGCCGACGGGCGCATTTCCCCCGCACCCCCCGCGTTCGTCGCGCCCGACTCCCGCGCGACCCCTCCCTTCTTCGAGCCCGCCTTCTCGACCCGCGGCCCGTCAAGAACATGGCGGCACACGCTCGCAAAGTACAGCAGCGTCAAGCCGACACCAAGGCACGGCGAAAACGGGCACCCCCCCCCCCCCGTCGACGCGCGCACGACCAGCTGCCCCACGCACATCGCCTCGAACATCACGCCCACCGCCAGCCCTTCACCGCATAGGGCGACGTGCGGATGTCGTACGCGAAGATGGCGACGATGAGCACCCACACGCTCGTCTCCCACAACGCGTCGGGAGAGCGATCGGGTATGCCCGCCCCTCCCATGACAAGCCCGATGCAGAACAGGGGCACAACGCACACGCACAACGTGAGCGCCGCCGTCCCCCGCGCGCCCAAAGCCGACCCCTCCCGCGCGAAACGACCCATCGATCCGCTGCAAAACATCACGGTCAAAACCGCCAGCGCCTCGAACAGCACCATGTAGTTCAACCCCGAAGACAGCACGCCGTCCTCGCGACCCGACAAAAACGCCACCACGCTGCACCCCACCGCGAACACCGCCGCCACCACAACGAGCACTTGGAGCGCCTGGGCCCGCTCGCCCACGATGGCAGCGCCGTCCTCGTCCCGCCCGGCCCGAACGATGCACGCAAGGGCCGCAAGCGGAAGCGCCAGGAGAAACCCTTGCGCCACGGCGTCCGAAAACGTGCTGACCAATCGGAACAGAAAATAGACGGCGACCGCCACCGCGAGCGACGGATCGATGAAGAACGAATCGGGGTCGGGGTGCGACGCGCGAATCGTCGACGTCCAGATGACGGTCATCCAGCCGCACGCAAGCCCCAGCAGCGCGCCCGACTCCAGAACAGCCCCACCCCCACCACGGGCAGCATCGACACAAGCGCAAGAGCAGCCCCAACCGCCGCCACCATGCTGACGGCCGGCACGCCGAACGACGATTCGATGAACAGCCGAGCGCGCAGAAGCGGCTTCGCCAAAAGATGCGCGAGCGCGAGCGCGCAAACGACGATCAAGAAGAACGTCGAAAGCTCCGCAAGCGAGCGGTCGACGCCAACATAGTACATGGTGCGGATAACCATATGCGAGGCGAAGAAGTACAGCACCCCTATGCCGACATCGAACACGGTCGGCCGCCCGACGAGCGCAAAGCCATGCTCCTGCTCGCGCATCCCGTTTCGCATGATGCCTCCCCTGCCCTTTCGCGCAGCCCTCCCGCCGCGCGCTCCTTTTCCCAGTATAGAGGAGAAGGCGGCACCTGGCGAATAACGCATTTCGAGTGATTTTCAGAGCAATTCCCAGCCGGTGGCTTTCGCTGAGCGAAAAGCCCCTCGAAGCGAGTGATGCGGCAGCAAAGATCAGCCGCTATGCTCGAAAGGCCCTGCGGGAGCAATCCCGCCAGGGGCAGGCACCGAACGAACCCAAGGAGGGACCATGAGCATCGAAACACCCATGAACCGCCGCAGCTTCCTCAAGGGGGCAACCGTCGTGGGAGCCGCCGCAGCGGCCACCGGAGCGCTTGGACTGGCAGGATGCGCCCCGCAGGGCAAAAGCGACGCGGCCAAAGGGGCCGCCACGACCGAGTCGGGAGAGCTGATCCTCGACGCCGAAACGTTCCAGAACGCGAAATGGAACTTCGAGATCCCGCCCGAGCCCATCGACGAGAGCAAGATCACGAACACCGTCGAATGCGAGATCCTCGTCATCGGCGCGGGCGTGGGCGGGCTCGTCACCGCCGCGTCGGCCGTGGAGGAGGGAGCCGACGTCGTGGTCATCGCCTCAAGCAGCGGGCCCGTGTCGCGCGGCGGCTCCAACGCCGCGTTCAACACGCGCCTCACCCATGAGCTGGGGCTGGACTTCACACGCGAGGAAATCGAGCCCATCTTCCAGTCCATCTTCGCCTCGAACAGCTTCCGTCTTGACCAGGAGAAGTGGTGGCTTGTGTTCGACGAGTCCGGCACCGCCATGAACTGGCTCATGGACAAGGTGGCGCCTTACGGCATTTCCACCGTCATCGAGAACAACCAGCGCGACGGCGGCACGAGCTGGTGGGACGGCGGGCCGCTCAAGACGCTCAACGTGTCGCACTCCTTCGTCGCCGAGGGCGCTCAAGCGGCCGGCGCGTCGCAGCAGATCGTCGTGGAGGCCCTTGCCGAGGAGATCACGAAGGGCGGCGGCCAGATATTCTACAGCACCACCGCCGTGCAGCTCGACCGCGAAGGCGACAACACGGGCCGCGTCACCGGCTGCGTCGCGAAGCACGATAGCGAGTACACCCGCTACAATGCCTCGAAAGGCGTGGTGCTGGCCACGGGCGACTTCTCGCAGGACAAGGACATGGTGGCGAAGTACTGCCCGATGGCGCTACCGTTCGGGTACGGCGGCGTCTACGACGGCAGCGGCCTCAAACTGGCCCTCTGGATCGGCGCCGCTTGGCAGAAGTACACGCCGAACGCCCCCATGCTGGCCACGATGGGCGACGAAGTGCTGCCCTGTCGCTGGTGGGCCGAAGGCGCGCTCACGACGTTTCCCGGCCTGCTGGTGAACAAGAAGGGCGTGCGCTACTCCAACGAGAACTGCACGTACGGCTACATGCCCTACCCGCAGCGCGTGCAGCCCGATGGATGCGCCTTCCTCATCTGGGACGAGAACTGGGTGCGCGACTCCGCGCCATGGCAGAGCGACCGCGTGGGCGGCGAGGCGCGTGACACGCAAGAGGTCTACGACGCCATCCAGGCGCTGTTCGATCCCAACACCGACTGGACCACCACCGAAGAGTACGCGGGCTTCGATGCCACCATGGCCGAGAACGCCGTGAAGGCCGACACGCTCGAAGAGCTGGCCGATGGGCTGGGATTGCCGCGCGAGGAGTTTTTGGCCCAGGTGGAGCGCTACAACTCGTATTGCGAGACAGGGCTCGACGACGAGTTCCACAAGGACAAGCGTTTCCTCCTGCCGGTGAAGCAGCCGCCGTTCTACGGCATCAAGAACGAGCCGTACACGCTGTGCATCACAGGCGGCCTCAACACCGACATCCAGATGCACGTGTGCGATGCCAACAACGACCCCATCCCCGGCCTGTACGGCGTGGGCACCGTGGTGGGCGACATGTACGGAGACGTATACGACTACAAAGTGCCGGGCATCAACCTCGGCGGCGCGTGCACGACGTTCGGCTACCTGTTGGGCAAGAACCTCCACGCCGGCACCTGGTAGACGCTCGCAAGCCCATTCCCCCTCCCTGTCGGGCCCGACGTTGCATCGGGCCCGACGACGTCAGAACTCGTTGTCCGTGAACACGCAGTTCACGCCGTTTTCGGCGCAGAGGCCTTGCAGCTTCCGGTCGAGCGTGAACAGGGTGGCGCCCAACCTGCGAGCCAAGACGAAGTACAGCATGTCGTAGACGGGATGGCCCAGCCGCACCGCCTCGGACAGCGCCTCTTTCAGCACATCCCTATCGTCGCAGTACTCGTCCACCATATCCATCGCTTTTGACGCGCAGCGGGCAACCTGATCTTTTGCAAGCAGTCCCGCATGAGCGTACTTCCAAAACGCGTTGCACACCTCGAACGGCATAATGCTCGGAGAGGCAATCTTCTCGCCCCCGACCAATAGCATGGACAAAGCCGCCCCCTCATCCGTTTCGCGCACCATGTCAACAGCAGCGCATGCATCGAGAACGATCATTTCGCCGCGCCTTTCTCGCAAGCCACACCGATTCCGACCGTACCGAGTATGTGGTTCACGCGCTCTTCCCGATCCTGCCGTATCATCTCTGCTGCATCCGGAAAACCATCGGGAACATCGAATTTCGGCAGCTTCCGTATCTCTGCGAACAGCTCCTTGCGCCTCTTGGCGCGCTCGGCGCGGGCGGCCTCGGTATCGAAGTCGAAGTAGCGCGGGCGCGGACAGCGAAGGTGCTCGCCGTCCCAGCGGTATCCGGGCTCATCGGCGCGCGCGAGCATCTGCTCCACGGCTACGATGGTCTGCTGGGCGACGCTGCGATGCTGGTTGGCCGCGTATTCCTTCAGCCGTTCGTACAGATCGTCGGGGAAATCGCGCACCTGCAAGGCGGGCATGGCGTGCTCCTTTCGCTTCATGCTCAATGCATGCATCATACCTTCTTTTCCTTGCATGTGCAATACCTGCATTCAGCATGCACGCTGCCAGCCAGCATCCGAAAGGGGCATCGCGCAATGAAGGCGAACGCTTCGCGAAGCGGATTCGTCCGGCAGGTTGCAGTCGCGGCAAGTACAAGCTGTGTCGCATCTAGCGCAAGTGCCAAGTTAGTGCAGGCCGTAAAAGCCCTTTGGCTGTCTTTTCGTCCGAGAAAGCGCAAGCCGGGAGAACTCCGGATGGCTTCGAGCCTGTTTCTGGGCGCATGGGCTCGTAGCCCTTTCATCCGGCGAGCGGAACGAATCACATCTGCTCGGTCAAAAATCCGAACTCTTTTGCAAATAATGTACCGAACTGGCAAAGACAGGAGGGAGAATGCCGCTCGTACCATACGAAAATGCCGCATTTGCGGCCAAACGAAGCTCCAAGCACCTCAAAACAGCGCGTATCGCATCGAATCGGTAAAATATGGGCAAAAATTCCCGGATTCTTTACCGATTCGACTGATAGCGACCTTTATGTAGAGGGGCGCTCGGAACAGGCATCGCCTCCCGGCGATCAATCACAACCCGGCGTCGGACCAAACGCGTCCAGGCTGCGCGCCTAGCCCTCAACCGCGGGATCGCCGTCGCCGAAGACCTCCTCGACGCTCGCGATCGTCGCCGCACCGCCGACCGGCTCGCCGCTGAAGCGCGCGAGCAGGGCGAGCATCGCCGCCAGATCGACCGAGCGCTCGGCGTGCGTCCGCATGTTGCGCACCTTGACCTGGCCCGCCGCCACCTCGTCGGGCCCCAGCACGGCCACTCTGGCCGCCCCCAGCTTGTCGGCCAGCTTGAACTGCCCCTTCAAGCTGCGATGCTGGTGATCCATCTCGACGGCCAGCCCCGCATCGCGGCACGCCTGAACAAGCGAGAACGCCGTCCGACGCACGGAATCGTCCACGCACGCCACGAACACGTCGCAGCGCGCCGCCGGTGCGAACGCATGGCCCGCCGCCTGAAGCGCGAGCACGCAGCGCTCGTATCCGAGCGCCCAGCCGAAGCCCGGCGTGGGACGGCCGCCCACCTCTTCGGCCAGCTTGTCGTAGCGCCCGCCACCGCCGATGGCGTTCTGGCTGCCCATGCCCTCGGTCACCTGCACCTCGAACACGGTGCGCGTGTAGTAGTCGAGCCCGCGCACGAGCGTGGAATCCTCCACGTAGGCGAGCCCCGCGCCGTCGAGGTAGGCCTTCACGGCCTCGTAATGCTCGCGGCACTCGTCGCACAGGTGGTCGGCGATCTTCGGCGCGCCCTCCATGACGGCGGCGCAGCCGGAGTTCTTGCAGTCGAACGCGCGCAGCGGGTTGATCTCGGCACGGCGATTGCACTCGTCGCACAACTCGTCCGCATGCGCGGCCATGTACGCCCGCACGGCCTCCCGATACGCGGGACGACACGCGTCGCAGCCCATCGAGTTCACCAGAAGACGCGTGGTTTCCGCAGGAATGCCGATGGCCGCGAAGAAGCGCATGAGCATGATGATGCCCTCGGCGTCCACGCTCGGCTCCTCAGCGCCCAAGCACTCGATGCCCACCTGGTTGAACTGGCGCTGGCGACCCTTCTGCGGGCGCTCGGCGCGAAACATCGGGCCCGCGTACATGAGCTTGGCGGGCGCGGCCCCCTGCGGCACCAGATCGTGCTGCACCACAGCGCGCACGACGCCGGCGGTGCCCTCGGGGCGCAGGCTCAGGCGGCTCTTCGCCTTCACGGTGCCGCCGCCAAGAAGCGTGGCCAGGTTCTGGCCGGAAATGGCCGTGAACATCTCCTTTGACACGACGTCGGTGGCCTCGCCGATGCCGCGCACGAACAGCTCCGTCTGCTCGAACAGCGGCGTCTCGATGGGCGCGTAACCGTAGCGGCCGCACACGTTCGCGGCGGTCGCCTTGAAACGAGCCCAGAACGCCGCCTCGTCGGGGAGCAGGTCTTTCGTTCCTTCGGGAGCTTGCAAAGCCATAGCAGTGTCCTTCGTCGTATCGTGTCATGTCGAAATGAGGGATCGTGCTATTGTAGCGCAGCCTGAACGCCGAAGCGCGCGTCAGGCGGAACCGACCTCCAAAGAGTGCAGCACGTTCACGAGGGCGTCGTCGGGCCGGTAGCGCAAACGCAGGCTGAGCAGGCTGCGCGCGACGACGAACACCCCGGCGTCCGTCGCGGCGACCGCGCCGGCCCCAAGGGCTTCGAGCACCTCCTCGGTGGGAGCGACGGGAATCTCGGCCCGAGCAAGCGCGGCGTCAACCTCGCCGTGGTCGGGCAAAACCTCGCCCGTCTCCTCGACAAGTTCCTGCAACTCGGCGCTGGCCTGCAGCACGAAAGCCGGCGACACGGACAGCGACTTCACGTAGCACGCCGCGCCCGCGCTCGATTTGCCTGCTTTCCACAGCACGTACCCCAGCTGGTAGTACAGAAGGGCGATGTCGTTCGGCTGCACGGCCACGCGCAAGCCCTCGATCAGCGCTTCTGCCGCATTCTCCATGTCGCCCACCAGCATGTAGGCGCGTCCGAGCCTGCAAAAGCCCGCCGCGACGGTAGGCGCCATCTCCACGGCGCGCTGGCCGAAGCGCAGCGCCTCGTCGGCGCGCTCGAAGGAGTGCTCGAGCAGACGGACGATCTCAAGATGGCAGAGATAGAACGAATCCGGCACGAGCACGATGCGCTTGCCCGCATCGCGGGCAACGCGCGCGAGCGTGGACGCGCACGCGCCGCCGCAGGCCGCGCAGCCGCCGCGATGGGCCCGAAGGGCGCGATTGTAGAGCACGCGGCTCGCGTACAGGTCGAACGAGCGATAGACCTCGGAGGAGCCGTCCGCGTACCCGTCGAGCGCGACGGCCTCGGCAACGGCGTCGATGAGCGCGTCGGCGGCCGCCTCGGGATCGCTCAAAGCGAGCGTCCGGGCACGCGCGAGCGCCGCCAGGCAGCGATCCTCGCCGAGGAACCTGCCGACCACGGCGTTCTGATCGTCGGCATCCACCTCCCCTTCCGCAAGCGCCGCCATCAGGCGCGTGCATGCGGCGACCGCGCGCGTGTCGGCCTCGGCGATGGCGCGCTCTTGGGCGGCGCGCACGATGCGAATGGCCTCGGCGGCGCTCGACGCCCCCACGATACGGTCCGCAAGGCCCTCGCCCACGCGCCGCAACGCGGCGTCGTGGCTGATGCGCACGTCGGCGCATCGCTCGGCTCCCAGAGCCTCGCGCGCCGACGCCGGCAGCAAAGCGTCCTCGGCCTCGGGAAGATCGCCGCGCAGCCGCGCCGACGGCAGCGCCCGCAGCGTGCCGAACGCGTCGGCCTCGGGAAGGTTGAATTGGGCTTCGGCCTCGGAAAACAGCGGCTGCGGATCGCCCGCGCGCGCCGATCCGAAACCAGCCGTCGCCTCGTACGCCGCGCGGTCGAACGCAACCCGGTAGAGCGCCGGCCCATGCGCTCCCTGCGGAAACTCGTCCGCACGCGCAGACTCGTCCGCGCCCTTGGCCCCTCCGGCGTCGGCAAGCGGACGCGCGACCACCTCCACCCGCCGCACCTTCGGCGAGGCCTCGAACGCGATGCCCGCCAGCACGATGCCGACGTGCTCGGCGTAGCGCAGCGCCTGGGCCTCGCGCGCTTCCGCGGTCGCCAGCTCCCACGACCCCTCCCTGTCGAATCGGGGCTCTTCGGCCCACGTCCACTCCGGCATGAGCGATGCGTCGGGCACCGTCACGTCGAACGCGGCAAGGCCCGCCGACAGGTCGGCGCCCACGACAGCCTCCGCGCGCACAGGCAGACGAAGCCGCTCGACGGCCCCGCCCACCGCACAGCGAAACCCCCACTCGCCGTCGCTCGGCGCGGACGGCGCATCCACCACCCGATCCAATGACGGGCGCTGCATGGCCGCCGTTTCGATGAGATACGCGTCCCAACGGGCGCAATCGACGTCCGTCGCCGTCGCGGCCGCATCGCCGAACGCCTCGGCCACAAGCAGGAAGCGGTTGAGTGCCGCCTCAAGCGCCCACACCGTGCGCGGCTCAATGCCTGCGCCCTCGTCTTCGACAGCCAAATAGAACGTGTTCGCATAGCGCACGGTGCGCACGAGACGCAAAGCGCCGTCCTTCGCATCGTGCACAGCACCCTCGTTAAGGCCCGCCTCTGCCAGCCAAAGCGCCAAGCAGCGCACGAGCGCCGGCGGGCGAAGCGCGGGATCCGACCCCACCTCGCGCACCTCGGCCGCGATCCTTCTGAGAGCTGCAAGGGGCTTCTCGGTGCGCAACCAGGAGAACACGCTGGTCAAACCCCGTTCGGGAACGTTCCGGGCACCAAGTTTAGGGCGGTGGACGAACGCGAGGTAGGCGCGCGCCATAACGTCGGCGTACGAGAGCCCCGCCGCATGCGGCCCGAAGTCGATCCACGCATCGAACAGCCAATACCGGTTGCGCGCGCAGCCGTACTGCGCCACTTCGCGCGCCCCGCCCTCCGAGCGCACTTCGACGCATCCGCGCTCCTCGTTCGGCGTCGGCTGATCCGTCCAGCGCGCGAACGCCATATCGGGCTCGCGGGCGGGAGGGACGGACAGCGGGACATCCGTTGAGAACGCGCGCCCGTACGGATCGAAGTACGCGAGAATGGCCACGTCGTTTTTACCGAGGAACTCGACCACGTACGCGCCGCCCGTCGCCGGAGTTGCGATGCCGCCCTCGACCCATCCGAACGTCGCTGGCTCTGCCGCAAAGACACCGGGCACCGGCGGCATCGCGTCTGCCAGCACCTTCCTTTTCGCGCCGAACAGCGCACCGCCTTTCAAGCGGAGCGCTGCGCTTGCCTTTGGCCGCCGTCGCACGTCGTCGCCTTCCTTTCCTTTCGACAGCAGCATAGCATGACGGCACGGCGCCACAAAGCGGACAAGTGCGACGCTTTTTCAGAATCGCGCACGGGACACAGCGCTTTGGCTATGTGTAGGAGAATGACGCGGGCACGCTGCCGGCCATGCGTCGCGCGCTGCCGAAGACGCTTGCCTCTGCTGCACGCGCCCCACACGCGCCGCACGTTGTGTGCCACGCACCGTGCGCCGCCCACCGCGAAATACCCGCCGCACGCTATGCGCCGCGCACCGCGAACCATGCGCCGCACGCCGTGCACCGTGCGCCGCGCGGCCGTGCGCTACGCGTCGCGCGCTGCGCTCTGCACGCCGTGTGCCGTGCAGCCGTGCGCTATGCATCGCGCATCGCACGCCGTACGCCGTGTGCCGTGCAGCCGAACGCCCGAATTTTGGCCACGAAACCGAGTTCTGGCACGCTCGGAGGCCATTTTCGCCCCTTTTCATCGCGCAGAAAGAGACAGCCACGGAAAAACACCAGGTCGCAGGTTCTCCGTGAGAACACACGCGATCAGTTTTGTGCCAGAACTCCGATTGGTGTCCAAAAACGAGAGGATTTTTCGCACGAGGATCGATTCGGCCCTTTTCGCCGAAGACCCCCGCGTCGAGAAGGAGCGCGGCCGTCCGGCGCGGCCCGATCAAGGCCGCGCCGGTCAACGGATCGCGCGATCAGTGATGATGGTTGCAGGCCTGATCAGCGCCCATAACGGGCGCGCGGCCGGTCGCGACGAGCCTCGCGGCGTCGCCCACGACAGCATGCTCGTTGTCGAAGTACACGGTGATCCCCACCTGGTTGAAGCCCATGAGCGGGCGCATGCCCATGCCAGCCGCCACGATGGCGTCCACGCCGGCATCGGCCAGAAGGCCCACCGGACGCAGACAGCCGCCTTCCTCGTGCGGCGGGTTCGCAACTTCGCTCGTGCCCTTGATCTCGCCGTTTTCGATCTCGACCACCGTGAAGCAATCGCAATGCCCGAAGTGACCCGCCCTTTGGGAGTCGAGCCCCGCTGCGCCCATCGTGGGAACGGCCAATTTCATCGTTTCGCCCATCTTCGCCTTCCTTCCCCGGAGCCCTCGCGCCCCGGCTCGGACGCCGCGCCATGCGCGCTGCGCCATCTTGCTATCCGTTGCGTCGCGCCACCCTGCGGCGCAGCAGCGCACCGCCGCACCGTCGCGCTGCCCGCATTCCTATCCGGCTGGCCCCCTGCGGCCCGCCTCGGACAGTCCGTCCTCCAGCAACCCCGCAAGCAACTCGTCGAGGCGCTGGCGCTCGCGCAGCACGTCCAGCCATTGCTCGGCCAGCTCCACGCCCTGCTGCGTCAACTCGTATTCGCGACGGCGCGGACCCGAT
>HHCFC01400__coassemble_1767_pt1 | contig 16494 bp, 12 predicted proteins | sample HHCFC01400__metabat2_high_PE_041 | metagenome-assembled genome bin HHCFC01400
CGTCGTGGTGGCAGGTGGTGTTTCAGGGCGTGGTGCCCGAGAAGGTGAACGAGATATTGTCGTGGACGTTCATCCGCTTCGAGATCAACTTCGTGAACGCCGTGGCTGTGGGCGCGGTGGCGGGTGCGGGCGGCATCGGCTACCAGCTGTTTCTGGCGGGCAGCTTCTATTACAACATCCACGAGGTGGGTCTGATCGTGTACTTGTGCTTGGCGGTGGCCGTGGTGCTTGAGGTGGTGGCCACCAAGTTGAGGAAGCGCTACATCGTGCAGTGCTAGGCTCTGCCGGCCCGTCGGGCGGCGGGCTGGCTCGATGTTGCAGGTGCTTGCGTCGGGCGCGGGTGCGGGCGCGTTGCTCATGGAGAATGCGCTGAACATGATGAGTGCTTGCGGCGACTTGAGCGGTGCTGGTATGCGCTGGGTGCGGGTGTGGCGGGCGTGTTGCGCATGCTGGGCGTGTCGCGTGCCTGATGCGCCATGCGTGGTGGGCGCGCCGTGCATGATGGGCACCCGCTGTGTCTTCCGCAGGCGTGGTGGGCGCGCCGGGTGTACGCGGCTTCGCCCTCTGCGGACGCCCGCAGCAACCTGATGGACGATCGATTGAACGAAGAGCAGATGGGAGAGGTGCTTTGTTGAGACGATACGAACGCACGCGCGCTTTGGTGGAAGGCGATCCCGCGCTGGCGCGGGCCATCGTGTGCGAAATCGAGCGCGAATCGGGGCGCGGAGCGATCTGCGTGCTTGACGAGCCGCGCGAGGAGTTGGTGATGGTGCAGGCGCGCGAGACGGCGCAGGGCAGCCTGTTCTTCCTGGGTGAGGCGCTTGCCACGTCGTGCCGCGTGCGCCTGGGCGACGCGGTGGGCTTGGGCCTCGTGTTGGGTAGCGATCGGTGCCGTGCGTACGAACTGGCCGTTGTGGACGCGGCGTTCTCCGGCGCGGACGGCGCCTCGCGGGCTTCCCGCTGGGATTCCGAGTTGCGCGCGGAATTGGCGCGCATCGAGGAGCGCGACGAACGCGAGGCGCGTCGCATCGCGGCGACGAAGGTGGATTTCTCGACGATGGAGGTGGAGTTGTGATGATTGCTGGGGACGAGGGCTTGCATCGCATGCAGCGCGCGTTTCGGGGCGTTCTCGACGCGTTTGCTCGTCCGGGCACGGTGCGCACGGTGGAGCCTGCGTTTGGGAACCCGGCGCGGCCTACGGCGCTTGATGCGTCGTTGGAGCAGGTCGTGCGCTTGTTCGTGGACCAGGCGGTGACGTTTTGCATCGCCGATTCCGAAACGGATGCGGCTGCGGCTTACCTTTCGAGCGAGACGCACGCGCGCCGCGCGCCTTTGCGCGACGCCGACTTCGTGGTGGTGCCCGCCCGTGCGGACGCGCAGACGGCGCGCGAGGCGGTGGGCGAAGCGTGCCGCGGCACGCTGGTCGCTCCGGAGAAAGGGGCCACCGTGCTTATGGGTTGCGCTCGCTTGGCCGAGGTGCCCGAAGGTGACGGGGTCGACGAGGCCAAGGGCGGGGGCGAAGCCGGCGAGGTCAAGGAGGCAGGCGAAGCCGACGAGGCCAAAGAGGTCGGCGAGGCTGAGGGAACTGGCGAGGCCAAGGGGGCCAGCGAAGCGAGCGGGTGCGATACCAGCGAGGTCAAGGGGGTTGGCGAACCGGCCATGCACGTGGTGGCGCTGCGCGGGCCGGGGGTGGAGCGCGAGAACCGCTTCGCCGTCGATCGCGTAGACTGGCTTCGCGCTCGCGCCGAGCGCGGCGACGAGTTCCCGTGCGGCATCGAGATCGTGCTGGTCGATCCCGAGGGCCGCGTGGTGGCCATCCCGCGCAGTTCCAGCGCAACCCTCGTTGGCGACCCTTCGTCGATGTTTCACGTGAAACAATCGCCGCACCGCAGCGCGGCAGAAGAGCAAATGTTTCACGTGAAACACTCCGAGGGGCAGCTGTGCGAGGAGTCGCTATACGAAGAGCCGGCAGATGGAACTCCGGTGGACGAGGCGTCGATGGGCGAAGTCCCTCTGCGCGAGGGTTTGGCGGGCGAGGTGTCGGCAGATAGGGCTTCGGCGGGCGAAGCCCCGACGGGAGAAGCCCCGACGGGAGAAGCCCCGGCGGGCAAGGCCCCAACGAACAAGACCTCGGCAAACGGGGAGGTGCGCTAAATGGGCTACGTTGCCGTTTGCGGTGGAGGCAAGGCCATCGAGGAAAGCCTCAAGCTGCTCGAATGCGAGCGTGTGAGCTCATCGGCACCGTGGGGCACCGATGAGATCGAGGGCACGTTCCCCGAGCTGGTGGACCAGGTGATGGGCGAGGCGTCTCTGTACGCGCCGCGCTTGGCCGCGCTCGCGCTCAAGCAGGCGCAGGGCTCGCCCGACGAGGCGGTGTTTCTGCTGCGCGCGTTCCGCTCCACGCTCGAGCGTCCCTACGTGTCGCGTCCGGTGGACACGGCGCAGATGCGCGTCGCGCGCCGCGTGTCGGCCGCGTTCAAGGACGTTCCCGGCGGGCAGGTGCTTGGAGCCACGCGCGACTACAGCCATCGGCTGCTCGCGTTCGACTTGGAAACCGAAGGGGCCGAGGAGTTGGCCGAGAAGCGCGCCGAGCTGACGGCCCATTTCGACGAGGCCGCCCAGGCGTCTGAGGCCGCTGGGCGCGAGGGCGTTTCCGCAGTCATGCCGCGCGTGCTGGACTACCTGCGCGCGCAGGGGCTGCTTGCGCAGGTTGCGGCTGACGACGCCGAGCCGGTGGACGCCACGATGGTGCCGCTGTCGTTTCCCGCGCCGCGCTCGGTGCGCCTGCAAACGCTCGCGCGCGGCATGACGCAGGCGGTGGAGGCGCTGGGTTACGCCGCCATCCGCGGCTTCGGCCCCGCGCATCCCACGGTGGGCGAGCTGCGGCAAGGCCGTGTGGCGGTGGCGGTGGACCACCCGCTGGAGGCGGGCGGCCCGGAGGACGCCTACTATCTGGGCTCCATCCCGGTGACCGAGGTGGAGAGCGTGTTCGAGGACGAAGGCGCATCCGGGGCATCCGAGGGCGCAGGAGCGGGCACGGGCGTGGGATCCGGCGGCGGCTCGGTCGGCGTCGTGCAAGCAGAGGGCGGGTCTGCGGATGGCGTCGCGGCGGCCGCTGGCGGCGGCTCAGTCGGCGGCGGCTCGACCGCTGGCGGCGGCGCGGGCCTCGCGCTGACCGTCGGCTACGGCCTCGTGTTCGGCCGCGCGGAAACGAAGGCCATCGCCATGAGCGTGCTCGACCATTGCTTAGAACACGGGGACGCGCGCTATCCCACCGAGGACGAAGAGTTCGTGCTGTACCACGTGGACGGCGTGGAGGCCACGGGCTTCATCTCGCACCTCAAGCTTCCGCACTACGTGACGTTCCAATCGAAGCTGTCCAGCGTGCGCGAGACGCGCGGCGCCGAGCCGGAGGAGGCTTCCCATGCAGCAGCGCTATAACTACGCGTTCTTCGACGAGGCGTCGAAGCGCGAGATCAGGCGCGCCATCATCAAGGGCGTGTCCATCCCCGGCTACCAGGTGCCGTTCGCCTCGCGCGAGATGCCCATCGGGCGCGGATGGGGCACGGGCGGGCTGCAGATCACGCTCAGCCTCATCGGTCGAAGCGACGTGCTGAAGGTGATCGACCAGGGCAGCGACGACAGCGTGAACGCGGTGAACATCAAGAAGCTCGTGGCCGACACCACCGACGTGGAGGTGACCGAGGCCACGGAGGAGGCCACGCTCATCCAATCGCGCCACCGCATCCCCGAGCGTCCGCTGCGCGCCGATCAGATCCTCGTGCTGCAGGTGCCCACGCCCGAGCCGTTGCGCAGCTTCGAGCCCCGGGAGGCCGTCACGCGCCGCCTGCACGCCGAGGCCGACTACACCGGCGCGTGGCTGGAGCTGTTCGACCAGATCGTGCGCCACGGCACCACGACCACCGGGGCCGACCATCCCGTGCTGGTGAACGGCCGCTACGTGATGGCCCCCTCGCCCATTCCGCGCTTCGACAACCTGAAGCTGCATCAGGCTGACCATCTCACGCTTTTGGGCGCGGGCCGCGAGAAGAAGATCTACGCCGTGCCGCCGCACACCGACGTGGCGCCGCTCGACTTCGAGGACTACCCGTTCTCGGTGGAGCGCTTCGACGGCAAGCGCTGCCGTCTGTGCGGTGCCGAGGGCGTCTACCTGGACGAGTTGGTGGACGAGGCCACGGGCGAGACGTACCACCAGTGCAACGACACCGCGTTTTGCGCCGCCCGCCGCGCGGCGAGGGAGGATGCGCCGTCGGAAGGCTCTTGGGAAGGAGGCCGCCATGCTTGATGAGCAGCGATTCGGAGCGGACGAGACGCCGTGCTTGTCCGTCCGCCATCTGTCGAAGCGCTTCGGGGCGGGGTGTTCGCACTGCTTGGAGCCGGGTGCGCAGCTGAACCGCAACGTGTGCCCGCGCTGCGGCACGGTGCATGCGGTGCGCGACGTGAGCCTGGAGGTGTTCCCGGGCGAGATCGTGGGCGTTGTCGGGGAATCGGGCAGCGGCAAGTCCACGTTCATGAAGTGCCTGTTCTTCGACGAGGAGGCCACCGAAGGCGAGGTGCGCGCCCTGCCCTACGACGGCGGCGCGGCCAACTTGCTGGATCTGTCGCCGCAACAGCGCCGCGCCGTGCGCAACACGGTGTTCGGCATGGTGTACCAGAACCCCTACCTGGGGCTGCGCATGGATTTCTCCAGCCTGTCGAACATCGCGGAGCAGATGATCGCTGCCGGAAGCCGCAGCGTGGGCGTCATGCGCGGGCGCGGCGAGGAGCTGCTCACGCGCGTGAACATCCCGCTTACGCGCGCCGCCGAGCCGCCGCGCAACTTCTCCGGCGGCATGCAGCAGCGCGTGCAGATCGCCAAGGCGCTGTCGAACAACCCGCCCATCCTGCTGCTCGACGAGGTGACCACGGGGCTCGATCTGTCCGTGCAGGCCGCCGTGCTCGACCTCATCCAGCAGATCAGGCGCGACTTCAACGTGAGCATGCTCGTGGTCAGCCACGATTTGGGCGTCATCCGCATGCTGGCCGACCGCACGCTCGTCATGCTGGACGGCCGCGTGATCGAAAGCGGCCTGACCGATCAGATATTGGAGGACCCCCAGCATGCCTACACTCAGCAGCTGGTGTATTCGCTGCTCTGACGAGCAGCGAATCGCGCCGACGCTGCGGCGCGCTGGGGCACCCCGCCTTCGCGCGATGCCGAAAGCTTGCGTACCGAAGTACGCGGCGCTTTCGCCATCCCACGAATTCGGGGCACCCCAGCGCCCCTCGCTGACTTACTACGCCAACCTGTGCGCCTTTTTATGCCGCCTCGCGGCGGCATGGACAGATCGCTGTGCCCTGTCCAACCAGCTCTTGAAAGGAGCCTTCCATGAACGCTAACTCCTGCATCATCCGCGGCGGCTCGGTGGTGTGCGCCGATCGCGTGCTGCCCGATCACGACGTGGTGATCGTCGACGGGCGCATCGCCGCCATCGAGCCCGTTGGCGCGCACGACTTCGACGTGCAGCCCGACGCCGCGCTCGGCGCGCTGCCCGTGGTGGACGCGCGCGGCGCTTACGTGACCCCTGGCCTCATCGACGTCCATTCCGACTACGTGGAGAACGTGGCCTCGCCGCGCCCGAGTGTGGTGATGGATCTGAATACGTCGCTGTACAAGGCCGACCGCGAGCTGGTGTCGCACGGCATCACCACCATCTTCCACTCGCTTTCGGTGTACGGCGCGCACATCTTCGATCACAAGCCCATCCGCAATTTCGGCAACGTAAGCGCCCTCATCGACCGCGTGGCGGCCATGCGCGGTGGCGAGGAGCGCGACCACCTCATCCGTCACCGTCTGCACATGCGCATCGAACTGGACTCGGTCGATCTGTACGACGACATCGAGCGCTACCTGCGCTCCGGCAAGGTGGACCTCGTGTCGTTCATGGACCACACGCCGGGGCAGGGGCAGTACCGCGACCTCTTGCTGTTCGGCGAAACGCTCAAGGGCTATCGCGACGTGACGGACGAGGAGGTGCGCGAGATCATCCAGCAACAGCAGGAAAGCGAAAAGCTTTCCTATGCCCAGATCGCGAAGCTGGCCGACATCGCCCGCGGGCGCGGCATCTCCATCGCCTCGCACGACGACGACAGCGCCGAGAAGCTTGCGTTCATGGACGGGCTTCAGGCCACGATCTCGGAGTTCCCCATCTCCCTCGACATCGCCCGCGAGGCCCGCGCTCGCGGGATGCACACCGTCGCAGGCGCACCGAACGTCATGCTGGGGCATAGCCATTCGGGCAACCTCTCGGCGCGCGAGGCGGTGACCGCTGGTGCGATCGACGTGCTGTGCAGCGATTACTATCCGGCGGCGCTGCTCGACACCGTGTTCGCGCTGCGCGATGCGTGCGGGCTCGATATCGCCCAAGCGTTCGCGCTGGTCACCATCAACCCGGCGAAGGCTGCGGGCATTGCCGACGAGGTGGGGTCGCTCGCGGTGGGCAAGCGTGCCGACGTGCTGCTGGTGCGCGAGATCTCGTGCGGCGCCGCAGGTGCTACGGCGGGCGCGGACGTGGTAGGCGCGGTGCGCTCGGGTGCGCGGGGCGCGGTCGATGCAGATGCGTGCGCGGGTGCTGCGGCAAACGCGCAGGGCGCGCGCACGATGCCCACGGTGACGCGGGCGTTCGTGGGCGGCCACTCCGTGTTCCGCTCGCATTATCCCGATCAGCCGTTGGGCTACGGGCGCGATGCGGACGAGGCGCGCGCGTTCGGCGCCGCTGGTGCGGACGGCACTGTAGGTGCAGGTGGCACGGGCGTTGCAGGTGTGGGCGTCGCAGGGGCAGGTGCCGCCAGTGGTATGGATGTCGCGCTCGCTGGAAACGCAGCTGTCGCCAGCGCGTCTTTCTCGAGCGTTGCGGAGGTGAGGTAGCATGGCCGAAGCGCTCTGCTCCAAGGCCGGCATCGGCATCCGGCGGGGTCCTGCAGACGCGTGCGAGCAGTCTGAGTCCTGCTTCTGCCCGCGCACGCTCCCTCGCACGCAGGATTCTTCAGGCGCCCGCGAACGATCTGCGGCCGCTCCGCTGCTCCAGATCGAGGGCTTGTCGAAGTCGTTTCTGCTCCATCGCGTGAACCGCCGCGTGCAGGGGTGCCAGGATATCGCGTTCTCCATCGAGCCTGGCCAGTTCGTGGGCATCACCGGGCGCAGCGGCAGCGGGAAGTCCACCATCCTGCGCTGCATCTGGCGCACGAACCTGCCCGAGCGCGGACGCATCCTGTACGATTCGGCCCGCTTCGGCATGCTGGATCTGGCGCAGGCCACGCAGCGCCAGATGCTGTACCTGCGTGCCTACGAACTGGGTTACGTGTCGCAATTCCTCAACGCGCTGCCGCGTCAGACGGCCTATGACATCGTGCTGAAAAGCGCGCTCGAGACGCATGGCACTGCCGACCGCCCTCGCGCCGAGCGCGAGACTGAACGCATGCTGCGCCACTTCGACCTCGACGAGAACCTGTGGGAGCTGTACCCGCGCACGTTCTCCGGCGGCGAGAAATTGCGTCTCAACATCGCCGCGGCCATGATCAAGCATCCGCGCCTGCTGCTTTTGGACGAGCCCACCGCCTCGCTCGACAACGCATCGAAGCTCAAGGTGCGCACCCTCATCGAGCAGTTGAAGGCCGAGGGCACCACGATGCTCGGCATCTTCCACGACCTCGAATTCATGGAAGGGTTGTGCGATCATGAGTTCAACATGCAGGAAGGCATGATGGTGTGACGGATGCGCGCCTATGCGCGGACGCGGTCGGACGACCGGCGGTTTCGGGTGTGCGCTATGTGCCGCGTGCCGGACGACCCGCGCCGGCGGCCTCGGATGCGCACCGGATGGCCGGCAGCTTCGGGCGCGCGCCAGACGGCCTCGGGTACCCATGCCAGCGGCTTCGGGCATGGTTTCATGCGGCCCACGACCAGCGGCTTCGGGTTCACGCGGGTGGCTTCGAGTTGCTTGGGTGCGCACGGGAGACTTCGGCTGTGCGTTGCTGGTGGCCTCGGGTGTGCGGGTTTGCACTGCGAGCGGCCTCGGGTGTACGGGTGCCGCCCTGGGTTGCTCAGGGTGACCGACGGCTTTGGACGCGCGCGACTGGCAATGGGCAGAAAATTTGCAGCTTCGTGGCAAGTTTTGACGGAAAACGGAAAGTGGAAGGCGGCGAATCGCGACATAGAGGGAAAGGCGATTCTCGAACGTTGCGTTTTGCCTGATCGGAGCCATAGCATTTTCCGGTATGCCGAAAGGACCTCGGGGCGCTTGCCGATTTCGGGCAAAACTTGCCACATCCGGGCGCTTTGAAGGCTTTCGGGGTAAGAGGGGCAGAAAGGAGTGGGGCGTGATGGCCGCCTTGCATGAGATATTTGGCGGTGAAGCGACGGCATGGCACGCCGATGTCGACTTCCATGTACACACGACGGCATCCGATGGGTCGGACACGTTCGAGGAGGTGCTTGGTCAGGCCCGCGAGCGGGGCATTACGCGCCTGGCGTTCACGAACCACGACACCACGCGCGGCCTGAGCGAGGCCGCCGCGCTGGGCGAACGCTTCGGCGTGCAGGTGGTGGGCGGCATCGAGGTGAGTGCCTACGACTTCGAGCGCGGACGCAAGGTGCACGTGCTGGGCCTGGGCATTGAGGAGGGAGCGCCCGCGTTGGCGGCTCTGTGCGATCCGGTGCTTGAGCGGCGCAACGCGAACACGCACTGGCAGCTTGATCGGCTGCTGGAAGCGGGCTATGCGGTGGACGTGGAGCGTGCGCTTGCGCTGGGGCGCGCATCGACATGCCTGTACAAGCAGCATCTTATGGACGCGCTCACCGACGAGCCGTTCACGAGTGCGGATTACCGCACGCTGTACCGCAGCCTGTTCAAGAACGGCGGCATCTGCGATCGCGACATCGAGTACGTGGACGCGCGCGATGCCGTGCGCGCCATCGTGGAAGACGGCGGCGTGGCCGTGCTCGCGCATCCCGGACAGCTTGACAGCTACGACCTTCTGCCCGATCTGGTGGATTGCGGGCTGGGCGGCATCGAACGCTTCCATCCCGATCACACCGCCGCCGACCACGCTCGCTGCGCCGATCTGGCCGAACGGTACAATCTGTTATGCACCGGCGGCTCGGACTACCACGGCCGCTTCGGCGCGGTGAAAAGCGTGGGAGCGCCAATCTGACGCGGCGAAGGAGACGGGGCATCAGCTCGACGTGATGAAAGGCGCAGGGGCGACCTGGCGCGGCGGGGAGCGTGGGTGCCGACCTGATCGTCCTCCCTTACCTGGCGTTCGCTGCGCGCTTCTGCCCGCCCCGCCCTCGCCCGCCGCACGTCCCCGCCCTCCGCGCGCTCCCATTCGCTGCGCCCCCGCAACCCCTCCTGACCGACCGCCCTCTCCCCGCCCAACGATTCCGCGATTTCGCCCCCGTCAGCTCGAGAAGGTCTTGCGCCCGTGCGAAGCGCTCGTCATCTACCGTCGCGCATCCCTCCCTCAACTTTCAACCAAGCATTGAGGATCGTCTTCGCGTGCGAACTTGTCCGCGACCCGCTACACTAACGCTTGCTATGAGAGAGCGAATCTTCAACATCGTGCAGCGCGCCCGCCCGGGCGACGTGGTGAGCCATGCGTACGACGTGTTCATCGTAGCGGTTGCGTTTCTGAGCATCGTGCCGCTCATGTTTCGCCCGCAGGACATGACGCCTCAGATGGCCGCTGTCATGAACATGATCGACGTCGTGACGGTGTACCTTCTGTTCCTCGACTACATCCTGCGGTGGATGACGCACGATTTCAAAGTGGGAAAGGCGGGCAAGCTGGGCAAAGGCGGCTGGCGCGTTTTCGCGCGCTATCCGTTCACGCCGCTTGCCATCATCGACATGCTGGCCATCCTGCCGTCGCTTGGCGTGCTTCCCGAGAGCCTCAAGTTCCTCCGCGTGCTGCGCGTCACGAAGATGTTCCGTTACTCAAAGAACCTCACCATCGTGGCGAACGTGTTCCGCGCGCAGCGCAACACGCTGCTGTCGGTACTGGCGGTGGCGCTCATGTACATCTTCGTGAGCGGGCTTGTCATGTTCGTGAACGAGCCCAACACGTTCGACAACTTTTTCGATGCGCTGTACTGGGCCACTACGGCGCTCACCACGGTGGGATACGGCGACGTGTACCCCGTCACCGATCTGGGGAAGTTCATTTCCATGGCTTCGTCGCTGTTCGGCATCGCGGTCATCGCGCTGCCCGCCGGCATCATCACCGGCGGCTTTTTGGAGCAGGTGCGTCAGCGCGACGAGGACGCTGAAGCGTATTTCCGCGCTAGCGAGCGCGATCCGTTCAAGGGGCGAACGCCTTTTTCGTACGAAAGCGTGCGCGCGTGGGCGAAGGCGCATCCGAAGGCGGTGGCGTACGGCGTCACCATGCTGGCATGCGCGCTCGTCAACGAGGCGCTGTACTTCGCCGCCCTCGCTCTCGGCGCTCCGGTGTGGCTCGACACCGTGGGCACTGCTCTGGCCGCCGTTTTGCTGGAGCCGGCGGCGGCGCTCATCGTGGGTTTCGCGAACAACCTGGTCTTGGCTGTGCAGTTCGGTAATGCGGGGAACCTGCTGTACTACGCCCTCAGCGCCATCACCGCGCTTGTGTACGGAACCGTGTTCGCACGGGGTAGGCGCATCACCGCGCGCTCGCTTGGCTGGGCTGCGCTGTTTCTTGTGGTGGTGGAGGCGCTTATCTCCACTGTGCTGACGTTTTCGCTGGCCGGCGGCCAGCTGACTACGGCGGCTGAGCAGCTGTATGGCAGTGTGCTGCGGGGACTGGGCGCGCCCGAGGCGGCTGCGGTGTTCGGCGCGTTGCTGGTGGACAAGCTTGCGGACACGGTGGTCGTGTTCGCCGTGGCGATGGGCGCGGTGCGCCTCGTCGTCGGCAGCCGCCTCGATCCGGCGCGCTGGTTTTCCCGGCCAGTGGCGCGTGCGAAAGGGGAGGAAAGCGCGGAGGCGAGAGCGGGTGCCGATGGCGAGGCTGGCACGGGCGTCGGCGCGAGTTCGGATGCGGAGGCTTCTGGGGGCGCCGACGCGGAGGTGCGGGCTTTTGGGGATGCTGGCACGGGCGCGGGAGCGTCCGGCCCTGCGGTCGCCGTCGCTAGTGTTGTGACCGCGCGTGCTTGCGAGGCTGGAAGTGCGGGAGCTATGGGGGTTGCGGGGGGTGCGGGGAGCGCTGGTGCGGGCGCGAGGTCGTCCGAACCTGCGGTCGCCGCTTCCAGCGCTGGGGCCGCATGCGCTTGCGAGGCTGGGAGCGCGGAGGCTGCGGGGAATGCGGGGAGCGCGGGGGTTGCTGGGAGTGCGAGCGCTGCCGAGGGTGTTGGGGCTGTCGACGTTGCTGAGGATGGTGGGACCGTCGACGCTGCCGAGGGCGCTGGAGCCTCGGGCACTGCCGGCGATTTCGGGGTTGAGAGCGCGGCCGTTACTGCAATCCCAAGCGCGGACACCGCTGGGGTCGCAGCCGCGAGTGCCGCGGTCGCTCCCGAGTGCGCCGAACGCTACGTTCTTGGGATCGACGTGGGCGGCACGCACACGAAGGCGGGCGTGTTCGACCTCGTGGGCTCGCGGGTGGCTTCGCATGCGTTCGGCTCCCAAAGCGTGCTGGCCGACGGATCGCACGTGCGCCTTTCGCGCGAGATGCGGGCGCTGCTCGATCAGGCGGGCATCGATGGGCGCTCGGTCGTCGGCGTGGGGCTGGCCGTGCCGGGGGCGGTGGCTGCCGAGGAGTCGCTCACGCTGTGCCCGCATATCGATCTCGACCTGCGCTCGTACAAATCCCTGCTGCTCGAGCTGTTCCCGCGGGCGCGCGTGGCGGTGCTGAACGATGCGGATGCCGCCGTGTTGGGCGATCGGTGGCGCGGCACTTCGCATGACCGCCAGTGCGAGAACGTCGCGCTCGTCACGCTGGGCACCGGCGTGGGCGCGGGCGTCGTCGTGCGCGGGCGCTTGCTCTCGGGGGTGCATGGGGCTGCGGGCGAGGTGGGGCACTTGTGCGTGAATCCAAGCGAGGAGGAGCGCTGCTCGTGCGGCAAGGCGGGGTGTCTCGAGCAGTACGCATCGGCAACGGGGTTGGTACGCCATGCCCGCGCGGCGCTTTTTGCCGCAGGCGACGTCGCATCCTCCGATCAGGCTGCCGACGTGTTTCCCGATGCTCGCGCGGTGCTCGATGCCGTCGAGCGCCGCGACCCGCATGCCCGTGCGGCACTCGGCCGGTTCTCAGATGCACTCGGTTTCGGCCTTGCGCAGATGGCGTGCTTTGCCGACCCCGACGTGTTCGTGCTGGGAGGCGGCTTGTCCGAGCGGGCCGATCTCTTCATCGATGCCGTGCGCTCCCGCTACCGTTCGTGCGCGGTGTCCGCATGCCGCGACACGCCTGTCGTCGCGTCGTCGTTGGGAAACGAGTGCGGCGTGTACGGCGCCGCCTACCGGGCGCTTCAAACACTCAAGGACGAAGGCGGCCTTGCATGATGGCAGCGTGACAACAGCTCCGCAATGGCAGCGTGACAGAAGCCCGGGGTTGACGTGGCAGTAGCGTGATAGCGGGGCAGGGCGTGACAATGGCCCCGGGTTTCTGTCGCACTGTCACGAAGGGCAAGGACGGACTTGCATGACGGCGACGCGATGCCGCCCCGCCTTTCTGTCGCGACGGTGTGACGTCATCCCCGCCCTTTTGTCACCCTTTTGTCGCCCTTGACTTCCTTTCCGTTGGCGCGCTCCGCGACGACGGGGGCGTGACAACGGCGTGACAACCGCCTGAGGTCGTTGTCACATACGAGATGCCCGAGCGGGGACGCATTCCTTTAGCGGGGGACGATGCCTGACGGTTCGGGCGTAACAGCGTCGTGACGGCGGGGGCGTGACAACGGCGTGACAACGGGACGGGGCCATCGTCACGGGTGTGACACCCGAGCAGAGGCGCATCCTCTCCAGGAGGAGACGTCCCCGTTTCCGCCGTTGCGCGCAAAATTATCGTGTTTGTGGCGGGTTTTGACGGAAAACCTCCATGCAATTCGGAACGTCTGGGAGGCGCGGGAAGAGAGTCCTTCTCTGATCAGGCGTTATCCTCCTGGCTTGGCTTCGCGTTTGCCAGAGCGATCACTTGAGAAGATCGTGATCGCGGTTTTCCGTCAAAACCCGCCATGAACCGGGGGTGTTTCTGCTGAACCGCCATCGGCATAGGCTTGATCAGCCTGCTTGCGCAAGAAATCTCCGTTCGGTGAGCGGTTTGAGCGACGCGCGGACGCGACGGGGAGGGGTCGGAGGAGACAGGCGGTGGCGCTGCGTGACCCATCAGCCTCCCCGTCTCTTGACTAGTCGCTCCCCACCCTTCGCTCCATTCCCCGTCTCTTCCCCATTCTACTTGCTCAAAATGACATTGATTTCATAGCATTTAACTCGACAACGTGCTACAATGCCGACCAGAGGAAAACTGTCGATTCAGACGAGAGTAAGGGGGTGTGCGATGGATATTTTCTCCGATCCTGTTTTGCTGGCGCGCGTTCAGTTCGCCTGCACGGCGGCGTATCACTTCATCTTCGTGCCGCTGACCATCGGGTTGGGGCTTATCCTTGCCATCAACGAGACGCGGTACTACCGCTCGCGCGATCCTAAAGACGCGGCGGCGACCAAGTTCTGGGTGAAGATCTTCACTGCGACGTTCGTGCTCGGCGTAGCCACGGGCATCACGATGGAGTTCTCGTTCGGAACGAACTGGGCGGACTACTCGAGGTTCGTCGGCGACATCTTCGGCGCACCGTTGGCCGCCGAGGCGCTGCTTGCGTTCTTCTTGGAGTCCACGTTTTTGGGCGTGCTGCTGTTCGGCCGCAAGCGCGTCTCGCCGAAGTTCTACCTGGTCTCTTCGTGGCTTGTGTGGTTCGGCTCGGCCCTGTCGGCCCTGTGGATCATCATCGCGAACTCGTGGATGCAAACGCCGGCTGGCGCGGAGCTGTCCGCCGACGGCTCGAAGGCCGTCATCACCGACTTCTTCGCTGCGGCGGCGAACCCCTCGGTGTGGCCGCGCTACTCGCATACCGTCGTGGCGCTGCTCATCATGGGCGCGTTCGTGGCGATGGCGGTGTCTGCGTGGTACCTCATCAAGAAGCGCCACACCGACTTCGCTATGAAGACGATGAAGATCGGTGCCGTGGTGGGCATCGTCACCACGTGCTTCATGCTGGTGACGGCGCACGCGTCGGCTGTGACGGTGGCCGAAGAGCAACCCACGAAGCTGGCGATGATGGAGGGCATGTACGACTCCGAAGTGCCTCCGCTGTACGCTTTCGGATGGGTTGACGAGGAGAGCCAAGAGGTCATCACGCCGTTTGCCATTCCCGGCGGCACGAGCTTCCTCGCCACGGGCGAATGGGACACGGAGTATCAGGGTCTCAACGACCTCGCCGAAACCGAGGAGTACGGCGCGATCGATCCTGAGACGGCGCCGGTGAACGCCGTGTTCCAGACGTACCACCTCATGGTGGCCATGTTCGGCCTCATCGCCCTCACGGTGATCCTCGTGCTCGTGTTCACGCTGCGCGGCGGCAAGATCAAAGACATGAAGTGGCTGCAACGCTTGGCGCTCGTCTCGCCGGTGTTCCCGCTCGTCGCCATCCAGTGCGGTTGGTTCACGGCCGAGCTTGGTCGCCAGCCGTGGGTGGTGTACCCCTCGGCCACCAGCCCGGAGGGCGTGAACCTGCTCGTGAGCGACGGCGTCTCGCAGTCCGTGAGCAACGTCGAGCTTCTCATCACCATGGTGCTGTTCTTGGCGGTGTACGCGTTTCTCATGGTGGCGTGGGCGCGCACGATGGGGCGCTTCATCAAGGAAGGCCCGGTTGTCGAGGCCGAGGACGCTGCGACGGCTTCCGATGCCGTAAGCGCGACCGCCGATGCGGTCCCCGCTCTGGTCGCCGATGCGCCCGTCGCTGCGAAGGAAGGGAAGTAGCCATGGATATCACGTTCTTCCAGGGACTTTGGTTCCTCCTGATCTTCGTGCTCATCGCCGGCTACTTCGTGCTTGACGGGTTCGACCTGGGCGCGGGCGTGCTGTATCCCTTCGTCGCGAAGAACGACAAGGAGAAGGCCATCGTGCGCACGAGCATCGGGCCGGTGTGGGACGGCAACGAGGTGTGGCTGCTCACTGCGGGCGGCGCGCTGTTCGCGGCGTTTCCGGCAGCGTACGCCACCACGTTTTCGGGATTCTACCTGGCGGTCATGCTCGTGCTGTTCGGCTTGATCGTGCGTGCGGTGTCGGTTGAGTACCGCGGCCACGACCCCAAATGGGGCAAGGCGTGGGACGCGTGCTTCACCGTGGGGTCGCTGCTGCCGGCGCTTCTGCTGGGCGTTGCGGTGGGCAACATCTACGCGGGCATTCCGATGGACGCCAACGGCGATTACGCGGGCATCCCGTTGTTGGGCCTCGTCACGCCGTTCACGCTGCTGTGCGGCCTTCTGGGGCTGTCGATGTTTCTGGCGCAGGGCGCGTCGTGGCTGGCCCTCAAGGCACCGAAGCCGAGCGAGGTGCAGGCGCGCGCGGCTGGCTTGCGGCTTCCTCTGCAGGTGGTGTCGCTCGTGCTGTTCGCCGTCGTGAGCGTGTACGCGCTCGTGGGCATTCAGGCGCCGATGGATCCCGCGCTCGGCGTCGTGCGCTGGCTCTTGGCCGCCCTGTTCGTGGTCGCTGTGGTTGCGTCGGTGTTCTTCGCGAAGAAGAAGGACTGCGACTTGGGCGCCTTCATCGCGCAGTCCGCATCGTGCGCGCTGCTCGTGCTGCTGCTGGCGGCCTCTATGTTCCCGAACTTCGTGATGGCCTCGGCTGACAGCGTGGGCCCCGCCATCACGGCGATGAGCGCCGCGTCGTCCGATCTCACGCTCATGTGGATGACCATCATCACATGCGTGGGCTTGCCGCTCGTGCTCGTCTACCACGTGATCATCTACCGCACGTTCCGCGGACGCGTGAAGGACGAGGACTTGGCGCATTACTAAGCTGCGCGCGGGCAGCATGCGGATGCGCGTTGCCGTGCGCGGTTTGCCGCAGGTTCGGGCGCGAACAAGCGCGCCCGAACGGCATCGGGCGTGCGAGGCGCATCGCGCGCTGAGAGCGAGAGGGGCCGCCGAGCGATCGGCGGCCCCTCGTTATGTTGGTGCGCTGCGAAAGGAGGTTGGCACGGTCTCCTTTCATGCGAGCGCTCCTTCCCGGCTCCTCGCGTTTAGCCTCTTCTGAGGTAAAGTGCCCGGTCGTTTCTTATGCGCTCGAAACTCGGCACGCGGGCGGCCTTGGGCGACCCTGCTTCGCTCTTTCGCACCGCAACTTCTCGTTTGCGCCCCGTGCCCTTGCATGCTGGCGTCCCCGCGCGCCCTGCGCGGTCGAAAGGGCGCTACGCCAGCTTCTGGCCGAGTAGCGCGGCGGCGCCGGCTTTGTCGAAGTTGCCGCCGGTTCTCT
>HHCFC01400__coassemble_1768_pt1 | contig 16438 bp, 13 predicted proteins | sample HHCFC01400__metabat2_high_PE_041 | metagenome-assembled genome bin HHCFC01400
ATCAACGAGTGCGGCGGGCATTTCGAGGGGGCCATCTCCTACACGATGTCGCCGGTGCACACGCTGGACAGCTACCTGGACTACGGCCAGAAGCTCAAGGACCTCGGTGCGGACTCCATCTGCATCAAGGACATGGCCGGCATGCTCACGCCCTACCGCACCGAGCGCATGGTGAAAGCGTTCAACGCCGAGATCGGCTTGCCGCTGCATATTCACTGCCACTACGTCGGCGGCATGGCGCCCGCCAACATCCTCAAGGCTGCCGAGGCCGGCGCGGCCATCGCCGACACGGCCCATGCGCCGCTGGCTTTCGGCAACTCGCATCCCGCGGTCGAGATGATCGTGGCCGCTTTGCAGGAGAGCCGCTACGACACGGGCCTCGATCTCGATCTCCTGTTCGAAATCGCCGAGTATTGGGAAGAGGTGCGCAAGCGCGGGCACTACAAGCGCGGCGTGTCGTCCCTTATCCATATGCAGGTGTACTCCCATCAGGTGCCGGGCGGCATGATGTCGAATCTGCTCTCGCAGCTCGAGGTGCAAAACGCGAGCGACCGTCTGCCCGAGGTGATGAAGGAGATCCCGAAGGTTCGCGCCGAGGTGGGCTATCCGCCGCTCGTCACGCCGATGTCGCAGATCGTGGGCACGCAGGCCGTGTTCAACGTGCTGACCGGCAAGCGCTGGGGCGTGGTGTCCAAGGAGATGAAGGACTACATCTGCGGCTACTATGGCAAGGCGCCGGGGCGCATGGACAAGGACATCGTGGCGAAGGTGGTGGGCAACTCCGAGATGTTGCCGCCCGACGTGGCGCCCGGCTCGCTCGTCACCACCACGTACGCCCAGGTTGAAGAGGAGATCGGCGACCTCGCGAAGAGCGAGGAGGACGTGCTCATGTACGCCTTGTTCCCGAACGAGGCGCGCACGTATCTGAGCAAGCACCGCACATCGGAGAAGGTCGACTTCCTCATGGAGCAGGAGTCGAGCCACACCAAGGAGGACGATTACGTGGACATCAATCAGATTCGCGAGCTGGTTCGCGTTGCCGAGGAGAGCGGCGTCGGCGAGATCGTAGTGGAGGAGGAGGGCACACGCATCGCCGTGCGCATGCCGGGCATCGCGGGCGCCGAGGCGGTCGCGGCCGCCGCTGCCGCAGCGGCGGCTCCGGTGGCCGCCGTGGCCCCGGCCCCTGCCGCCGCGGCTCCCGCTGCGGCTTCGGCTGGCGACGGCGTGGAGCGCCCCTCGAACTGGTATGCCGTGACCGCGCCCATGGTGGGCACGTTCTACACGTCCCCCGCGCCCGGCGAGCCGCCGTTCGTCAAGGTGGGAGACGAGGTTGCCGCCAAGCAGACGCTGTGCATCGTCGAGGCCATGAAGCTCATGAACGAGATCACGGCCGAGGAGATGGGCACGGTGCGCGAGGTGTGCCTCGAGGACGCCACGCCGGTGGAGTTCGGCACGGTGCTGTTCTACATCGAGCCGCACGGTGCGGCCGATCCTGCTGCGGAGACGGCATGATGTTCAACAAGATACTCATAGCCAACCGCGGCGAGGTGGCGCTGCGCGTCATGCGCGCGGCCAAGGAGCTGGGCGTGAAGACGGTGGCGGTGTACTCCACGGAGGACGCCGACACCTATCCGGTGCGCTACGCCGACGAGGCCGTGTGCATCGGCCCTGCGCAGGCGAACAAGAGCTACCTCGTGATGTCCAACATCATCGCGGCGGCGAAGAATACCGGTGCCGAGGCCATCCATCCCGGCTACGGCTTTCTCGCCGAGAACGCCGACTTCGCGCGCGCATGCGCCGACAACGACCTCGTGTTCATCGGTCCCTCTGCAGAGTGTATCGAGCGCATGGGCGACAAGTCGTCCGCGCGCGAGACGATGAAGGGCTGCGGCGTTCCCACGGTGCCCGGTTCGGACGGCTGCATCGATACGGCTGCCGAGGCCAAGGCGTTCGCCGACAGCGTGGGCTACCCCGTGCTCATCAAGGCTACGGCTGGCGGCGGCGGCAAGGGCATGCGCGAAGTGCACGACCCCTCCGAGCTGGAGGCGCAGTACCAAGCGGCCCGCACCGAAGCCGGTGCGGCGTTCGGCAACGACGGCGTGTACCTGGAGAAGCTCGTGCTGCGTCCGCGCCATGTGGAGGTGCAGGTGCTGGCCGACGACTTCGGCAACCACATTGCGCTCTGCGAGCGCGACTGCTCGGTGCAGCGTCGCCACCAGAAGCTCATCGAGGAGGCGCCCTCGCCGGCGCTCGACGACGAATTGCGCCGTGCGATGGGCGTGGCGGCCATCAAGGCGGTGCGCGCCGTGGATTACCGCAACGCCGGCACCATCGAATTTCTGCTCGACGAGCGCGGCCACTTCTACTTCATGGAGATGAACACGCGCGTGCAGGTGGAGCATCCCGTCACCGAGGAGATCACCGGCACCGACATCATCAAGGAGCAGCTGCGCATCGCCGCCGGCGAGCCCATGAGCTGCGCCGCCCGCGCGCCGTTCTCGCCGGCGGGCCACGCCGTCGAGTTCCGCATCAACGCGGAGGATCCGGCGCACGGGTTCCGTCCGTGCCCCGGCACCATCACGCGTTTCGAGCCTCCGGCGGGCCCCGGCGTGCGCGTGGAGAGCTACGTGCGCACCGGCTCGCGCATCTCGCCGTACTACGATTCGCTCGTGGCGAAGCTCATCGTGCACGGTCAGGATCGCGCCGAGGCGCTTGCGCGCGGGCGCCGCGCGCTCGACGAGTTTACGATCGAGGGCATCCAGACCACCATCCCGTTCCATCGCCGCGTGCTGGACAACGCCGTGTTCTGCGCGGGAGATGCGACGACGGACTTCATCGAGACCCAGATGGGAGACGTGCTATGACCGATTTGAACGTTGAAGGCATGGCGCTTGCGCCGGGAGTCGTCGAAACGATCGTATCCATCGCCGTGGGCGAGGTGGAGGGCGTGGCCTCGGTGGGGCCCTCCTCCGCGAGCGGTTTGCGCTCGGTGTTCGCGAGCAAGCCCGCCACGCAGGGCATCGACGTCACGCTCGATGAGGAAGAGAAACTGCATGTGTCGGTGCGCGTCGACGTGTACTACGGCTATGCGTTGCCCGACCTCGCCGCCAACGTGCGCAAAGCCGTCGCCGATGCGGTGGCCAGCCAGGTGGGCGCGTCGGTCGGCGCCGTGGACGTGTACGTCGACGGCATCCAGTTCGCCCGCTAGACCACCGCGAGATCGCAAAGAACAGAAAGACATCCATGGCTGCAAAACGACACGAACGAACGCGCGCCCGTCGTGAGGCGCTTCAGGTGCTGTACACAAGCGAGATAACGGAGGAGTCCCCTGCGGCCATCGCCGAGGGCCCGACCCGTCTGGCTGAAGACGGGCCGCTGCCGGAGTACGCGCTTGCGCTCGTTCGAGGCGTGGAGGCGCATCGCTGCGCCATCGACGGCCACCTGTCGGCCACGTCGGAGAACTGGTCGCTCGTGCGCATGCCCATCGTCGACCGCTCCATCCTGCGTCTGGCCACCTACGAGATGATGTACGTGGAGGACGTGCCCACGTCGGTCGCCATCAACGAGGCCGTGGAGCTGGCGAAGGACTTCGGCGGCGCGGACGACTCGCCGCGGTTCGTGAACGGCGTGCTCGGTCGCATCGCGAGGCGCCTGGAAGAGGGGGTTCCTTCCCCCGCCCTCTTCGCGACTGACGAGAGCGTGTCCGCTTTGGCGGGCGAGCCGTCGGAGGGAGGGTCTACCCATGGCGCTTGAGGGGTACGACAGCTTCGAGGCGGTGAAGTCCCGGCTTGACGAGATCGTCGATGCCGTGGGCGACGACGACCTTCCGCTTGACGACGCGCTCGCCCTGTACGAGGAGGCCGTGGCGCTCGGCCTGCGTGCGAGCGACCTGCTCGAGGAGGGCATCGAGGCGCGGCAGGAGGCCGAGCGCGCAAGCGCCGACGCGGGCGCAGGCGCGCCCGGCGACGCCGTCGCGGACGGCGTTCAGGCTGCCGGCGACGCTGCCGATCCGGCTTCCGACGGGCCAGATCCGGCCCGATCCTGAAAGGCGCGAGCATGAACGAACGCATTCTCGACATGGTGTCGTCTCCGGCAGACCTCAAGGTGCTCACGAACGAGGAGCTATCGATCCTCGCCCAAGAGATCCGCGAGGAGATCATCACGGTGGCATCTGAAACGGGCGGGCACGTGGCCTCGTCGCTGGGCGCGGTGGAGATCATCCTCGCCGCGCATAGCATGCTCGACTGCCCTCACGACAAGCTCGTGTTCGACGTGGGGCACCAGGCGTACGCGCACAAGCTGGTCACCGGGCGCCTCGACGAGTTCAAGACCCTGCGCTCCTACGGCGGCCTGTCCGGGTTCACGAAGCCCGACGAGAGCCCCTACGACGTGCACCCGTCCGGCCACGCGTCCGACTCGCTGTCCGTGGCGCTCGGCTTGGCGCAGGCGCGCGAGCTGTCCGGCGGCGACGAGAAGATCGTGGCCGTCATCGGCGATGCGGCGCTGTCCGGCGGCATGGCGTTCGAGGCGCTCAACCACATGGGCCAGACGCAGACCCCCATGGTCATCATCCTCAACGACAACGAGATGTCCATCTCGCGCAACGTCGGGGCGCTTATGAAGCACCTCGGCTACATGCGCGCCTCCACGCAGTACCGCGAGACGCGCGACTTCGTGCAGGAGAAGATGGAGAAGAGCGGCCCCTTCGGCACCGCGCTTGCCAACTTCGGCCGCAACATGAAAGAATCGCTCAAGCAGTTCATCATCCCGCGCTCGATGATCTTCGAGCAGCTGGGCATCCTCTGCACCGCGCCCATCGACGGGCACGACATCGGGCTTCTCAGGGAGACGCTTGCGGCCGTGCTCGACACGGACGGCCCCGTGCTCATCCACGTGGTCACGCGCAAGGGCGCCGGATACGCGCCCGCGGTGGCCGATCCGGAGAAGTTCCACGGCATCGCGCCGTTTGACATCGCCACCGGCGAGGTGAAGAAGAAGCCCGCGTCCGCGCCGACGTACACGAGCGTGTTCGGCAAGGCGCTTGTGGCCGAGGCGCGTCGCGACGAGCGCATCGTGGCCATCACGGCGGCCATGCGCGGGGGCACCGGCCTCGATGCGTTCTTCGAGGAGTTCCCCGACCGCTTCGTCGATGCGGGCATCGCCGAGGAGCATGCGGTGGGCCTGGCCAGCGGGCTTGCGTTTGGCGGTAAGAAGCCGGTCGTGGCCATCTACTCGACGTTTCTGCAGCGCGCCATCGACCAGATCGTCATCGACAGCGCGCTGCCGAACCTCGACGTGGTGTTCGCCATCGACCGCGCCGGCGTCGTCGGCGAGGACGGCCCCACCCACCACGGCATGTTCGACATCGCCTATATGCGCATGATTCCCCATATGCGCGTGCTCGCTCCCTCGGACGAGGCCGAGCTTGTGCATGCGCTGCACACGGCCCTCGCCTTGGGCGGGCCGTTCGCCATCCGCTATCCGCGCGGGGCGGCTGAGGGCGCGCCCGTGCCCGACGAGCCCGAAGTGCTTGAAGAGGGCCGCGCGCGCGTCGTGCGCGACGGCGGCGAGGTGGCCGTGCTCGCGTTCGGGCGCATGGTGTCCCGCGCACTCGGGGCCGCCGACATCTTGGCGCAGCGCGGTATCGACGCGCGCGTCGTGGACATGCGCTGGGTGAAGCCGCTCGACGCTGAGGAGATCGCACGCGCCGCCCAGACCAAGCTCGTGGTCACCGTGGAGGGCGGCGTCGTGGCCGGTGGAGCGGGCGAGGGCGTGCTGGGCGAGATGGCTCGCCAGGGTCTGTGCGCGCCGACGCTCAACTTGGGCATCCAAGATCGGTACGTGCCGCAGGGAAAGGTCGATCTTCTTCTGCGCGATCTGGGCCTCGACGCGGAAGGCATCGCCTCTTCCGTCGAGAAGCGGTTGGCGCGGCTGGGCGGCTGAGGGAGGGGCGCGGCGAAAGCGCTTGCGGACGATGCCGTCCGAGGCATCGCCTCCGCGTTTTGCGCTTCTCACCTCGGATTTTACATGAACTTGATCTTCACTTTACAAAGTTCTGACAGCATGTCTCTATCATTGCTCCGAGCGTTTTGTTCTTGAAGTCCGAAAGGGGACGGGAGTGGGATACGATCTTGCGGCGTTCGCGACGGCCTTCGTCAGCGATCCTGTGCTCGCGGTCATCGTGGTGCTGACGTTGGGCGCCACTATCGTCAACGGCGCCACCGATGCCCCGAACGCCATCGCGACGGTGGTGGGCACGAAGGCCATGCGCCCCGGCCCCGCCATCGCCATGGCGGCGGTGTGCAACTTCGTGGGCCTGGCGGGCATCACGATGGTGTCGTCTGCCGTGGCGCTCACCATCTTCAAAATGGTCGACTTCGGCGGCAACAACCATGCGGCGCTCGTGGCGCTTGCCGCGGCCATGGTGGCCATCATCATGTGGGGGGTTGTCGCATGGTACTTCGGCATCCCCACATCGCAAAGCCATTCGCTCATCGCAGGCATCACGGGTGCGGCCATCGCGCTGCAGGGCGGTCTTGCCGGCGTGAACGGCGCCGAGTGGATGAAGGTGCTCTACGGCCTGGTTGTCTCCACCTTTCTGGGATTCGGAACGGGATGGCTGTTCACGCGTCTCATCCGCGTGTTCTGTTGGCGTGCGCAGCGTTCGCGCGCCAACGCGTTTTTCAAGTGGGCGCAGATCATCTCGGGTGCGGGCGTCGCCGTGCTGCATGGAGCGCAGGACGGGCAGAAGTTTTTGTCCCTGTGCATGCTCGGCATCATGATCGCCATGTCGGGCACGGTGGACGGCAACGTGACGTTTCCATTTTGGCTCATCTTGCTTGTGTCGGCGGTCATGTCGCTTGGCACTGCGTTGGGAGGCAAGAAGATCATCAAATCGGTGGGCATGAACATGGTGAAGATGGAGCAGTACCAGGGTTTCGCCGCGTGCTTGTCGGCGTGCTTCTGCATCGGACTCGCCACGTTCACCGGCATGCCCGTGTCCACCACGCACACCAAGACCACCGCCATCATGGGCGTCGGCGCCGAGAAGAGCATCCGCAACGTGAAGTGGGGTCTTGCCGGTCGCATGGTGCTCACCTGGGTGCTCACCTTCCCCGGCTGCGGTTTGCTGGCGTTCGTGTTCACGCACCTGTTCCTCATGTGGTTCTAGCCTCGGTTTCGCGGAGGGTGCGGTTGGGGCTGGGCAAATGCGGTAGGCGTTTCCCATCCGTTGCCGCACGGCAATGTTCTCTGCCGTAGTGCTGAAGTGGTTCGGTTGCTTTGGCGAACCCCCTTGGGGCTTTTTGGCCCGCAGGTGCGCATCGGAATCCATATCGGTCGAGATGCCTGTGAAAAGCCCCCTCTCATCTGCGATGAAAGGGGGCTGCTTCAATTTCGGCCTCGTATGTGAAAGAGGCTAATCCTCTTCCACGACCTCGGCATCGGGGGCGTTCTTCTTCACGCTTTCAATGCCCTTTTTGCACGAGTCTTTCGACTTGTACACCTGCGATGTGGCGATGATCTCGCCGTTGTCGGCCTTCAGCACGAAGTGGCATCCGGCATCCGTGGACTTGATCACGAACTTTCCCATGTGACTGCACCTTTCTCGACCGTTGAGCGGACGTGTCGATCATACACCGCTCACCGAGTGCGTTTCGGCTGACTCAGGTGATTAAACCTCAGGTTGGAGATACCCTCTTTTTTGTTCGGGACGTGCGCGTTTGCGTTTTCGAGGGAACGAGAATCACCGCTGTGGAGGGTTTTGGGCGCAGCTGAACCGCTCAATTGGTTGGCGCGTTTCCGTTGCAGCGGCCTTTCTCCTGGTCGCGGAGAAAGGCATAGCAGTTTGCGAATTGAAATCGCTCTGCAACGGCGGCGGTTTTCGCGGTTTTCGGCGGGCGCGCACGGCAGACGGGGGATTTCCGTGCGGTGGCGAAGGGGCCTACGGCGCCAACGGCTCGATCCGCTTCTCCATGATGTAGTCGTCCATGATAAATCCGTTGCCGATGTCGGTCTCCACGGCGTCGATCGTGCGGAATCCGGTGCCCAGGTAAGCTCGGATGCCCAGTTCGTTGCCTTTGTTCACGGTGAGGTACATCGCTTCGAGGTTGCGCTCGCGGCACAGGCCCTCGTAGAAGCGGACAGTCTCCTTGGCGAAACCGCGACCGCGCTCTTCGGCCAGCAGGTAGATCTTCGATATGAAGAAGCGGTTCGTCTGCACCTCGACGTGGCCGCCTGTGTAGCCGACGATGCGCCCGTCGTCTTCGGCTTGCAGAAACCAGTACTCGTAGGCGTGTTCGGCCATATCCCGTTCGATGGCCGCGAGGCTTTGGAACCGCTCGACCATGTAGTCGGTCTGGGCTTCTCCGATGAGGGCGGGCCAGTACTCGTGCCAGATCTCGTCGGCGAGCGCGGCGAGGCGCGCGCGGTCGTCGGGGGTTTCCACCGGGGTGAATGCGGTCGTCATGATGCTGCCTTCCCGTCGTGTTTGGCTGCGTGTTTCCGTATTGTAACGCGTGCGTTTCCAGTTCGTTGCGAGCGTTTTCCAAGCGCGTTAATTCCGGCGCATCGCGCACCGCATCGCCTCGAATGCTGGCATGATCGAATCCGTCACGGAAGCACTGCGAGAGAAGGAGGCAGAAGGCATGTTCGATACAGGCACGACGGGCTTCATGCTGGTGTGCGCGGCGCTCGTCTTCGTGATGACGCCAGGGCTGGCGTTTTTCTACGGAGGCTTGAGCCGGCGCAAGAACGTGGTCAACACGATGGCCATGGTGTTCGCGTCCATCGGCATCGTGGGCGTCACGTGGACGGTGTGCGGATGGTCGTTCGCGTACGGAGGGGACGGCTCGAGCCCCTTCTTCGGCGGGTTCGACCAGCTCGGGCTCCTCGGCAGCGCGCAGGGAATACTCGGCGAGGCTGCGGGCGAAACCGTCGACGCGACGTACCCCGGAATCGTGGACGTGGCGTTTCAGATGGCGTTCTGCATGATCACGACGGCCATCGTCACGGGCGCGGTGGCCGGGCGCGTGAAGTTCGGCGCGGTGTGCGCGTTTCTGGCGGCGTGGACCGTGCTCGTGTACCCGCCGCTCGCGCACATGGTGTGGGGAGGCGAGGGAAGCCTGATAGGCGATGTGATCGGCGCGCTCGACTTCGCGGGAGGCGACGTCGTGCACATCTCGTCCGGCCTCACGGGCCTCGTGCTGTGTTTGCTTGCGGGCAGGCGGAAGGGTTTCGGCGTGATGAGCTACCGTCCCCACAACGTGCCGTTCGTGGCGTTGGGCGCGGCCATCCTGTGGTTCGGATGGTTCGGGTTCAACGCGGGCTCGGCGTTCGCTGCAGACGGGGTGGCCGCCCTCGCGCTCGTCAACACCGCGGTGGCGTCCGGCGCGGGGCTCGCGTCGTGGATGCTCGTGGAGCGCGTGCGCGCGGGGAAGCCCACGCTCGTGGGCGCGGCGACCGGGCTGGTGGCGGGACTTGTCGCCATCACGCCGGCTGCCGGGTTCGTGGAGCCGTGGGCGGCAGTGGTCATGGGGCTGGTCGTGTCACCGGTGTGCTATCTTTCGATTTCGGCGCTCAAGAGGCGGCTCGGCTACGACGACGCGCTCGACGCGTTCGGCTGCCACGCTGTCGGCGGCGTGACGGGCGGTCTTCTGACCGGCCTGTTCTGTGTGCCGGAGCTTTCATGGACCGATGCGGGCGGGCTCTTCTACACGGGCGACCCCTCGCTTCTGGCAAGCCAGGCCGTGGGGATTCTGGTCACCGTCGCGTTCGTGGGCGTCGCCGACATCGTGCTTGCCTTCGTTGTGAAGGCGGCGTTCAAGGGCAGTTTGCGCGTGAGCGATCAGGAGGAGGCCCAGGGGCTCGACGTGGCGGCACATGGCGAGAGCGCGTATCCGGCTTATGTGGGGCTTGACTAGAAAGGAAAGGTGCGAATATGAAGAGGATCACGGCCATTGTGCGGCCCGAGAAGCTCGAGCCGGTCAAGGAGGCGCTGTTCGCTGCGCGGGTGTCGGGCATGACCGTCTCCCAGGTGCAGGGGTGCGGCAACCAGCACGGCTGGAAGGAGTTCTACCGGGGAACCGAAGTGCTGCTGAACATGATTCCCAAGGTGAAATTCGAGCTCGTGGTGGACGACGGGGAGGTGGACGGCCTGGTGGCGCTCATCGCCGACACGGCCCGCACCGGCGAGGTGGGAGACGGCAAGATATTCGTCTCCCCGGTGGAGGGCGTCGTGCGCGTCCGCACGGGCGAGACGGGGCCGGCTGCCGTGTAGCCGCCTTGCCGTGTGCTCTGCGCAAGGTGCGTTGCGCTGCGGATCGCGATCGGGGCGCCTTCGATCGCGATCCGCGCTTGCAGGGAGCGTTCGGGTGGATTTGTGGACGTTCGCCGCAGAAGGCATGCTCGAGAGCGTCGTGTGCGTCCTCTTTTTGCTAATGATATATAATCCTATTTAATGTATCCTCTGGCTAGCAACGCACGTGACGGGGTCATTATGGTTACGACGACTGCGGACAAGCATGATCGCGCGACAACGCGCAACACCATCCAGCGAGCGCTCGTCCTCGAGGCGGTGAGGACGTTGCGCGACCATCCCACTTCGGCCGATGTGTACGAGGCGGTGCGCGAGCATCATCCGAGCATATCGCGCGCGACGGTGTATCGGAATCTCGGCGTGCTGGCGAGCCGCGGAGAGGTGACCCGCGTCGAGGTGCCGAACGGCGCGGACCGCTACGACTTCCGCACGACCCCCCATTGCCATGCCCTCTGTCGCACGTGCGGCGGCGTGTTCGATATCGAGATGCCGCAGGTGGACATGGCGTCGCAGGTGACCGATGCGCACGGTTTCTTCATCGAGCGCTGCGAGATCGTCTTCGAGGGCGTCTGCGCGCAGTGCCGAAGCCGCGACGAGGCGCATGTCGAAAAGGATTGCGGCTCGCGCCATAGCGCCTGATCGTTTCGGATGCAGCCTCTTGGACGAGGCTCTCTGGCTCCTTTCCGTGGTTGCGCGTCGTTCGGGGCTCCCTCTTTGCGCGCGCAGGAGCGCGCGGCCCGCGAAGGGCGAGGTGCAGACGTGCGCGGCGCGGCGTCTCTTCGCGTTCGGGAGTTTCTTGCCGAGCTTTCATCCGGCTGCTTGCGCATGGCCGGTGCCCGCCTTGCTCCGCGGGTGGCCAAATGGGCGCTTCCATTCGATTCTTTCCGTGCGTTCGCGAAGGCGTGCGCGGTTCGCAAGAAATCGACCGCGCACGAAAACGAGGGTAGGGGCTTCCACTCGGCGTATGAAGCTTTCCTTTGCCTCCCTTCCCGGAGCTTCGCGCCCGCCAGGGTGTGCGGCTTGCGAAAAACGTGCGGGTTCAACGGGCGAGGGGCGCGGCGCTCTTCGCCCTTTCCCGTCGCGCTCCCTTTGCTTCGCCCCCCCCCCTCCCTCGAATTCCCCGTTTGCGACCTGCTCTGTCCTTGATCCCATTCAAGAAACGGTTGAACCATTCCATCGTGACTTCCCATAGATGATTCTTTCGTCATACTAATTATTTCGCAGCAGGGCGGTCGCCCTGCGTCACACGATGGGGACAACGTTTTGGATAGGAGGAGCCCTGTGAGGAATGAGAGGGCGCGGGCGCTCGCCGCCTCGCGCGCGTTCGCGGCAATTGTCCTGCTCGTCGCGTTCATTGCAGCGGCGGTGGGGCTGGCCGGTCTGTCCGGCTGCGCTGCCGCCGATAGCCAGCAGGAGGGCGGCACGCTGCGCGTCGGCGTGCGCAGCGATATCGTGAACTTCGGATACCTGAACGAGCGGACGGGCAAGTACTACGGTCTGGAGATCGACATCGCCGAGGAGATGGCGCGGCGCATGGGCTATGCGGACGTGGAGTTCGTCACGGTGACGCCCGACACGCGCAAGGAGATGCTGATGAACGGCGAGGTGGACTGCCTCGCGGCGTGCTATTCCATCTCCGACACGCGCTTGGAGAACTTCGACTTCTCCCCGGCCTACTACACCGACGACGCCGTGATCATGGTGGAGAACAGCACGCGCATCACCGACATCGTCGAGCTGGCAGAATGCACGTTCGGCGCCATGTCCGGGTCGAACACCGCGCCGCAGCTGGTGCTCAAGCTGACCGACTTGGGCTTCACCTCGGGCGCCGACGACATCATGGACTTGGGCGACGACAACCAGTTCGACACCTTCAGGCTCGTGCAGATGCCCTCGTACGAGGAGCTTTCGCTCGCGCTTGAGGAGGGCCGCATCGACGCCGCCTGCATGGACGGTGCCATCGCCCAAACGTACATGAACGAGGATCGCTCCCTGCTCGATTTCAGCATATCCGAGCAGGAGTACGGTGTGGCCACGCAGAAGGGCTCGGCGCTCAGCCAACCGGTGGCCGACGCGATCCAGGCGATGCTCGACGACGGCACCATCGCCGGCATGATCGACAAGTGGAACTAGGAAGGAGGCCGTCCATGTCCCGTGCATTCAAGATCAAGGCGGTCGTCCTCGCCGCGTTCGCCGTGGCGAGCGTCGTCTTGATGGGCGTCATCCTTTCGTCGATGCAGGACAAGCTGTCCGTCGACGACTGCACCTCCGACATCCGCTACGAGATGGAGAGCCTCCCCGGCCTGCTTGCGGCGGCTGACGAGGAGACGGCGCAGAACACCGAGACGTTCGATGCGGTGTATCAGTCCAAGGCCGAAAGCGTGGCCTTCATGGCGAACAACAACGTGGGTTTCGCGGCCACCGACGCCAAGATGGCCGAGTACCGGGATCTGCTCGGCGTGGGCAACGTGATGGTGGTCGATCGCGCTGGCACCGTGGTGGCCCGCGCCCAGGACACGCGCGCCGATTTCTCTTACGAGCGCTACAACCAGCTGCGCACCGTGTTCGACACGGGCGAGCCTTCCGAGGCGGTGGAGGTGGAGTTCGACGACGGCGCGACCCGTCTGCGCTACTACGCCGCCCGCATCGATGATAGCCTCATGGTGGTGATCGAGCAGGATCCCGCCGAGTTGTACCAGCTCGTGGAGGAGACGGGCTCGCTTAGCAGCGTGCTCGGCAACGTGAGCGTGGGTCAGGGCGGCTACGTGTTCGCCGTGTCCTCGCGCGACTACCTCGTGGCCTATCATCCCGACGAGGCCCTCGTGGGCGCCGACGCGCTCGATCTGGGCATCGATGTGGCCGACCTCGAGGACGGCGCCTTCTCGTGGATGACGGTGAACGGCGAGAGCCTGTACTGCGGCGTGTCGAAGATCGACGACACGTACTACCTGAGCGTCGTTCCCGAAAGCGAGCTGGCCTCCTCGCGCAACCTCACCGTGGGCGTGATCTTGTTCGTGTTCTTCTCGGTGCTGGCCGTGGTCATCCTCTACGGCCTGTTCGTTATGCGCGAGGACGAGAAACGCGGCCACAATCCCGAGGACTACGCGAACCTCGGCCCGGTGCGCTTCAACAAGTCGGTGGGCCGAAAGGCCATCGTGCTGTCGTTCGTGGGCTTTCTGGCCGTGCTCGTGGCCACGTTCTACATGCAGACGCTGTTCTCGCTGTCCACCGTGTCCGTGAACGCGCAGGAGCGGGCGGCGGCCATCGAGGAGGACATGGCGCGCACCAACGAGCAGGCGGCCGCGCTGACGGAGCAGTACAACGAGCGCTACCTGAGCAAGGCCGAGGTGGCCTCCTACGTGCTTGACCGCAACGCCGAGCTCAAGGACAAGGACAAGCTCCAAGAGCTGGCCGACGTGCTGCAGGTGCAGTACCTGTACGTGTTCGACGGCGAGGGCGTGCTGGAGTCCACGAACTCCTCCTACACGAACTTCGTGCTGAGCGAGGATCCGGCCGAGCAGAGCTACGAGTTCCGCAAACTGCTGCAGGGCGTGGACTCCGTGATTCAGGAGCCGCAGCCCGACGAGGTGTCGGGCGATCTGCGCCAGTACATCGGCGTGACGCTGCATGACGCGCAGGGCAACGCCGACGGCTTCGTGCAGCTGGGCATCCGCCCGCAGCGCCTCGCCACGCTGCTCGAGAGCGTGCAGATCGACAGCATCCTCGACGGCGTGAAGATCGGCGCGGAGGGCTTCGCCTTCGCGGTGGATAAGACGGCCGGCACCTTCGCCTATCATCCGAACGCCGAGCTGGTGGGCCGTGCGGCCACGAGCTACGGCATGACCGACGCGCAGCTGAAAAACGGCTACAGCGATTATCTGACCGTGGACGGCAAGACCTACTACGCCTCGTCGTTCGAGACGGATGACTACTACGTGTACGTGGCGCAGCCCGAGGGCGAGCTTATGACCGAGCGCGTTCCCCTCACGGTGGCCACCGGCGTAAGCGGGCTCGTGTGCCAGATCATCGTGTTTCTGCTCGTGGCGTTCGAAGTGCGCCCGCGCGGCAGGGCCGTGGCCGACGCTGCCGCGCTCGGGGGCGCGTCCGGCGACGGCGAGGGGAAGCGCGTCGTGGACGTGACCATGCCCGACGGGCGCACCGCCAAGACCGAATCGGCGGCGAGCCGCTGGATCTACCGGTCGCTCGGATGGGGCGACAAGACCGCCGAGCAGCGCGTGCTCACCGTGATCAAGGTGCTCGTGTCCATCTTCGCGCTGGCCGTGTGCGTCGCGGTGCTGTTCAAGGACGCGGTGTTCCCGCCCGATTCGGTGTTCGCCCACATCCTGGGCGGCAACTGGGAGCGCGGGCTGAACGTGTTCGCCATCACGGCGTGCCTCATGATCGCGTGCGTGGTCATGGTGATCACCATGCTCGTCCAGCAGCTGCTGCGCTTGCTGGCAAGCGTGTTCGGTGCGCGCGGCGAGACGATGTGCCGCCTGTTCAGCAGCTTCATCAAGTACGTGTCCATCATCGGCATGGTGTACTACTGCCTGATGGTGATCGGCATCGACACGACGACGCTTCTGGCGTCCGCGGGCATCCTGTCCATCGCCATCAGCTTCGGCGCGAAGGACCTCGTGGGCGACCTCATCAGCGGTCTATTCATCATCTTCGAGGGCGACTTCCGCGTGGGCGACATCATCCAGGTGGGCGGCCGCACGGGCACGGTGGTGGAGATCGGCGTGCGCACCACGAAGATCAACGACGGCTCGGGCAACATCATCATCCTGCGCAACAGCGAGGTGAGCGATGTGGTGAACATGACCAAGGAGCTGTCGTACGCCACCTGCGAAGTGGGCATCGAGTACGGCGAATCGCTCGAGCGCGTGGAGAACATCCTGGAGAAGGAGTTCCCCAACATCCGCCGCCGTTTGCCCGCCATCGAGGACGGCCCGTTCTACAAGGGCATCGTGGCGCTGGCCGACAACAGCGTGAACATCCGCATCGTCGCGCAGTGCCTGGAGAAGAACCGCGGGCAGCTTGAGCGCGACCTGCGCCGCGAGATGAAGCTCATCTTCGACGAGTACGACATCTCCATCCCGTTCCCGCAGGTGGTGGTGAACCAGCCGAAGGAGTTCTTGGAAGCGACGCTCGCCGAGCAGATGCGGGCCGACCGCTTCAACGAGCAGCAGAAGGAGGCCTCGCGCGACATCGGCAACGAGGAGGAGGACGAGCGCTAAGGTCGCTCAGGTTGCAAGCGCGATTCGCGTTTGACGAGCGCCCGCCGCCTTCTTAGAGGGCGGCGGGCGCTCTCGTGTCACACGTCCCTGCCACGCTTACGCTCTCGTTGCGCGCACTGTCGCCCCGAAGACACGGTTTTTGCCCGCAAACCGTGTCTTTTGGGCGACAACGCCGTCCGTAGGGCGATGCAACGGCGGTCGCGATTCGCAAGCGCGTTCGCGGCCCTTCTGCGTTGAGAGAAAATCTCACGTGCGGGGCGAAAAGGGTCATGCGCTTCGCGGCGGCTGTGCTATACTAATACGGCTTGTAGGGCGAGTCCTGCAAGTGAACGGTATTGTAGGCCCCCGAGACATGTTTGTTGCACTGCTGGACGGCAAGTTTCTTGCACGAAGCGAACATGGTACGAGCAATCAATCATGACGAAGGGTCCCCGACGAGAAGGAACTGAAAGGGGTCCGTTTTGACCGAGATCAAGAACACGTCTGTCATCGACTTCGAGGACATCTCCGATGCTGACATGAACGCGATGATCGACGGCACGCTGACCGAGTTCGACGAGGGCGACCTGGTCGACGGCACGGTTGTCAAGATCGAGCACGACGAGGTGCTCGTGGACATCGGGTTCAAGAGCGAGGGCGTCATCCCCTCCCGCGAGCTGTCCATCCGCAAGGACGCCGACCCGTCCGACATCGTGGAGCTGGGCGAGAAGATCGAAGCTCTCGTGCTCCAGAAGGAGGACAAGGACGGTCGTCTGATCCTGTCCAAGAAGCGCGCCGAGTACGAGCGTGCATGGATTCGCGTCGAAGAGAAGTTCAAGGCCGGCGAAGTGGTCACTGGCGAGGTCATCGAGGTGGTCAAGGGCGGCCTCATCCTCGACATCGG
>HHCFC01400__coassemble_1771_pt1 | contig 16363 bp, 14 predicted proteins | sample HHCFC01400__metabat2_high_PE_041 | metagenome-assembled genome bin HHCFC01400
AAGCAGCAGCTCATCGAGGCGAACCTGCGCCTCGTCGTGTCCATCGCCAAGCGCTACGTGGGCCGCGGCATGCTCTTCCTCGACCTCATCCAGGAAGGCAACCTCGGCCTCATCCGCGCGGTGGAGAAGTTCGACTACACGAAGGGCTTCAAGTTCTCCACGTACGCCACGTGGTGGATCCGCCAGGCCATCACGCGCGCCATCGCCGACCAGGCCCGCACCATCCGCATTCCCGTGCACATGGTGGAGACGATCAACAAGCTCGTGCGCATCCAGCGCCAGCTTCTGCAAGAGCTGGGCCGCGAGCCAACGCCGGAGGAGATCGGCAAGGAGATGGGTCTGCCGCCGGAGCGCGTGCGCGAGATCCAGAAGATCAGCCAGGAGCCAGTGTCGCTTGAGACGCCCATCGGCGAAGAGGAGGACAGCCAGCTGGGCGACTTCATCGAGGACGACGCCGCCGTGGTGCCGCCCGACGCCGCCAGCTTCAGCATGCTCCAAGAGCAGCTGAGCAAGGTGCTCGACGGCCTGGCCGAGCGCGAGCGCAAGGTGATCAGCCTGCGCTTCGGCTTGGAGGACGGCCATCCGCGCACGCTCGAGGAGGTGGGGCGCGAGTTCGGCGTCACACGCGAGAGAATCCGCCAGATCGAGAGCAAGACGCTCGCGAAGCTGCGCCATCCGTCGCGCTCCTCGAAGCTGAAGGACTATCTGGAGGACTGACGTTCCACCGGCCTGCCTGCCGGTGGAACTGCCCGACGCTGCGAAGCCCCCTCGCACCGATCCCCGCCCCTTTCTCGCTTGCCCTCACGTGGCCCTGCCCGGCACCCGTGCAGGGCGCGCCCTCGCGGGCGCATGGTGGGGAATCGAACAAACCGCTGGCTTGTTCGACAGCCGCGAAACGGGCCGATTGTCGGCACGAGGGGGCTTCTCGCTGACTTGCTGGCGCCAACCTGCGCTATCGGATGATTGGACCTGCGCCATGGAAAACGAAGACATCGAACTGTTCGCGAGCTGCCTCGCCGGTTTGGAAGCGCCGCTCGCCGATGAGCTCAGGCGCATGGGCGTGAGGCGCGTGCGCCCGCTTGCCGGGGGCGTGGCCGCGTTCTGCGACGTGCGCGGCGCGCTGTCCGCGTGCCTGTGGTCGCGGCTCGCCTCGCGCGTGCTCGCGGTGGTGGGGCGCGTTGACGCGTCGGACGCCGAGCGCTTGCACGAGGGCGTGCGGGGCCTTCCGTGGGAGGACGTCCTTGCTTGCGGGGCGAGCATCGCCGTGCAGACGCACGGCGCGAACGACGAGCTGCGCAACACCCGCTTCACCGCGCTCAAGGTGAAGGACGCGGTGTGCGACAGGATGCTCGGGCAGACGGGGCGTAGGCCCGAGGTCGATCCCGAGGAGCCGGACGCGCTCATCGACGTGCGGGTGCGCGGTGCGCGTGCCACGTTGTCGCTCGATTTGTCGGGTGGGCCGCTCTACCGGCGCACGTGGCTTTCTGCCGACGACGGTGCCGACGCGCCGCTTTCTTGCGCCCAAGCAGCCGGGCTGCTCGCGCTCGCGGATTGGCAGAGGCTCTGTGAGGCCGGCGCGGCGCTCGTCGATCCCGCGTGCGGCGACGGAGCGCTCGTGGTGGAGGCCGCGGCGTGGGCATGCGACCTCGCGCCCGGGCTCGTGCGCGAGCGCTGGGGGTTCTTCGGCTGGGGAAAATCCGAGCCCGAGGTGTGGAACGATCTCGTCCGAGAAGCCGACGAGCGTTTCGAGCGCGGTCTGGCGCGCATCGCGGGCGCGGACGCGCTCGAGGCCCCCTCGTCCGCGCCGCCCGACCGGGCGCGCGTGCGCATTGCGGGAGCCTCGTCGTCCTCCCCGGCCATCGCCCGGGCGCGTCTGCTCGCGCGCCGCGCCGGACTGCGTCAGGCGCTCACCGTGGAGCTTGCCGACGCGCAGTCAGCGGACGGGCAGGTTGCGCGCGCGTGCGCGGCGGCCTCGCGCGACGCGTCCGACGGGGCCGCGCGCTGCTTGGTGGCGTGCATCCTGCCGACGGGGGATCGCGCTATGTCCGAGGCGCGCGCCCGGGCCGATGCCGCGGCGTTCGCGGCCGCGTCGGCATCCGCGCCGGAGGGATCGGTGTTCGCGGCGGTCGGCGGCGAGGGCGTGGAGGAGCGCTTCGGCGTCGCGCCCGCCCTTGGGGTCGAGATCGGGAAGGGGCGCGTGGCGACGAAGGCCCTCGTGTTCGATGCGCCGCCCGTCGGCACGACCGAGGTGAGCGTGCCGGATCCTGCCGGGGGCGCCGAGCACCTCGTCGAGGTGTTCGAGGAGGCTTCCGGGCAGTTCGCCGCCCGCTTGCGCAAGACGGCCAGGGAACGGCGAAAGTGGGCGCGCCGCGAAGGCGTCACCTGCTACCGCATCTACGATGCCGACCTGCCCGACTATGCCGTGGCCGTCGATGTGTACGAAGGGGCGGGCCAGGCGGCTGGCAACACCTACGTCCACGTAGCGGAGTACGCGCCGCCGCGCAGCGTCGATCCCGTGAAGGCGCGGCGCCGCTTCGACGACGTCCTTGCGCTCGTGCCCGTCGTGCTGGGAGTGCGGTCCGACCACGTGTTCTCCAAGGTGCGCCGCCGCGAGAAGGGCGGCGGGCAGTACCGCGAGGCCCGCCGGCGCTCCTACGTGACGCAGGTGCAGGAGGCAGGCTTCGAATTCGAAGTGGACTTGGCGGGCTATCTGGACACCGGCCTGTTCCTCGACCATCGCCTCACGCGCGCGCTCGTGGGCGCGAAGGCGCAGGGCAGGCGCTTCCTCAACCTGTTCGCCTACACGGGCACGGCGACGGTCCATGCGGCTGCGGGCGGGGCGCGATCGACTGCCACGGTGGACCTGTCGCAGACCTACCTCGACTGGGCGCGGCGCAACATGGCCGCGAATGGGTTCGAGGGTCCCGAGCACACGTTCGAGCGCGGCGACGTCATGGCCTGGATCACCGAGGCGCGCCGTGCGGGCCGTCGCTTCGACCTCGTGTTCGTCGACCCGCCCACGTTCTCCAACTCGAAGGCCATGGGGCGGCGCACCTGGGACGTGCAGCGCGACCACGTGGAGCTGCTCATCGGCGTGTCGCGCCTTTTGTCGGAGGAGGGCGAGGCCGTGTTCTCGTGCAACCTGCGCTCGTTCAAGCCCGACGAGGAGGCGCTTGCGCGCTACGGCGTGGCCCTCGAGGACATCACCGCGCAGACCATCCCGCACGATTTCGAGCGCAATCCCCGCATCCATAAGTGCTACCTGGTGAGGAGGGGGTAGGGGTCCTGGCGCGAAGGGAGCCCCCCTCCTCTTGGTGCGTCGTCGGCGCATCGGCACGCGCTGCCCCCGCCTCGTCTATCGCACGCAGCGTCCTGGCTGCAAGGGCGCTGCGTGCCGCGTTTAATCTGCGCGGTTGCACTCCGCGCCATGGGGGAGGGGGCTTTCATCCCCGCGCTTTCGCGCTTCTCCCAAAGCAGGCTTCACGCCGCCCATGAGCTTGATGAAAACGTTGACGACGAAGCCGGTGGCCGCCGCTGCGATGACGGTGCCTTCACGCACGCCCGCGACGGTGCCCATGAGCGCGATCGACGCGACGACGGCCAACCCGACGCAGCCGAGGTCGAAGCCCACCTTCGTGCGGCCGAAGCTCCATCCCGTGATGCTCGTGACGGCGCATACGAACGCCTCGCCGCTGTTCATGACCACGTTCGCAACCACGGTGCATGCCACGCCGAACGCGAGCGCCGCGACGCCTGCGGCCAGCACGGCAAGCGACGCGGGGTAGCTGTGCGGCTGGACGAACGAGAGCAGGCTTCCGAAGGCGTCGATGCCGATGCTGAACAAGACGGAGATGGGCACCTGCAGAAGCGCCGCCGCCTTGAAGCGCCGTCTGAGGATGGCGATCTGCCCGATCAGGAGGGCGGCGTTCCAACCGAGCATGAACGCGCCGTACGACACGTTCGGAAACGACAGGCTCAACACGTAGCCGAGCGACGAGATGGGCGAGGTGCCCAGGCCTGTCTTCGTGATGAGGACGATGCCCGCCGCCATGGCAACGATGCCGAAGGCGAGCAGGCAGCATCGTGCAGCGAGCTGTCTCATAGGTTCCTTGTCGTCTGTTGTGCGGGGAAGCGGGATCGCAGGCGATCGCCTGACGCGCTTTCTGGCTTTGATTGTATCCCTGCGAGTCGGCTCCCGCAAGCTGCGCCCGCCGCTTGCGGGGTGTGGTATCGTGGTGTCGTGGAATCGGCAGGGGGGGCAGAGGCCGTCGGGGCGAAGCGTGCGGAAGGGCCGGCTTCGCTTCGCATGGCGGGCGGGAAGGAGCGCTTCGTGGAGATTGTCGTCGGCATCGTCGCTTTGGCCGCCGTCTCGATCGTCGGCATCGTGTACGGGGCGTTTCTGTTCGCGGGCAGCAAGGCGTGCTTCCGCGTTGTATGCGGAGGCGAAGACTTCCTCGCGCTTTGTCCGAGCGACGCGGAGTTCAGGAAGAGCGCACGTCGCTCGGCGGTGGCGGTGTGGATGATCGTGGCGATCATGTGGTGCGCGACGGCGAGCGCGTACGCCTGCCTGGACGACGCCGTTCGCATCGCGGTTCGCGTTGCGGGCGCTGTGGCGGGCGCAACGGTTGTCGTCGTGGTCGTCCTGCAGGTCAGGCAGCGCGCCGACCTGCTGAGGAAACACGGTGGGTGATCCGCAGGACGCTCGGGCGGGCGGCTTCGGCGGGCGGTCAGAGGGTGCGGAAGGGCGGGTGGAAGGCGGGCGCGCATGCGGTGCCGGAGGGCGGCGAGGCGGTTTGGCCGACGGGAGTTGGTGCGAGAGGCCGAAGGCGCTCAGAGGCGAAGAGGGCGAGAGAGCAGGCGAGGGCGAACCCGCCCGCAAGTTCGGCCCCTTCGCTGCATAGGGCAAGGATCTCGAGACGCGATGCTCTCCTGATTGCTGCCGCTTGCGCCTCTCGAGAAGCTGCCCCCTTCCAGGCGATCAGGCGTTTTCTCCGGGTGAACCGTCTCGGATCGCAGAATCCGGCCCGATGCCTCCCAAAAAGGCCGAGCTTCGGCAGCAAGCCGGTAATTTCGGCGCTATTTCATCCTTCCGGCGGCAGCATCCCTCAGACGGCAGCGCTTTCTTGGGGCGGCATGGCTTCGCGCCGCTGTGCCCTGGTTGTGTCTTGAAGGGCTTTTGGGGCGAGAAAACAAAAGGTCGCCAAAAACCGGCGACCTGCTAGTTTCATGGTGGTCGCTACAGGATTTGAACCTGTGACCCCCGCCGTGTGAAGGCGATGCTCTCCCGCTGAGCCAAGCGACCATTTCAAAGTGCGCCGTAGCGCGAGTAAGTATTCTAGCGGCTTGTCCGACGGATTGCAAGCCCTCTTTTGCTATTTTTTCTTAATCTCGACGAGGTCTGGAAGTGGGGTCTGGAAGTGTTGGAAGCGCTCTGAAAGTTTCGAAAACGCCGAGAAGTGTCTTTTCGTGCAGAAAGCCTCTTTGCAGATAGGCGTTCTGCCTGTCATGCTGGATGCTGCGCGGCATGTGCGCTCTGCCTTCAAAGATTTTGTTGGTGCGGTCGAGCACTTGAATTGATGTCGTTGTCGTGTACCCGTCCGGTCGTTCGTTAAATAGTCTCTCAAAGGACTAAAATGTCCGTTTGTAAGTCTCTGTAAGGACTAAATTGGCAAGGGAGTCATATGGAATGCGAAATGGCGGAAAAGCGCCGTGAGGCATTGATCATACGCATGGGGCGTGCGGTGAGTCGGGTGAGCGGCACGTATGCGAAAGCCGAAAAGCTCATGGGTCTCAATCCATATTTGACGAAGGTGCTGTATGCGCTTTCGTTTGAGGGCAGCATCACGCAAAGCGAGATATGCGATGCCTATGAGATGCCCAAGCAGACAGTCAACAACATCGCGAAACGTCTTATCGAGAAAGGCTTGGCCGAAATACGATGCGGCGATACCAACCACAAGAACAAGCCGATCGCGCTTACCGAAGACGGAGTCGCGTTCGCCGATCACGTGCTTACGCCCATGTTGCTGTTCGAAAAGCGGGTGCTGTCCGATATGGGTGAGGAATCTTACGAGAGGCTGATCGCCCTCCTTGAGCAGGAAGCCGATTCGATAGAATGGGCGCTTGCGCAAGGGGATCTGCGCGAAGAAGCGGCTTGCGGAATCGAGGAGAGATGATAATTCTCGCGCGATTTCTTAAGAACTACAAGCTCGCCTGCGTTGGCGTGGGCGTGTTCATGCTCGTTCAGGTGGTGGCCGCGCTGCTCATTCCGACGCTCGTCGCAAGCATCGTCAACGACGGCATCGTGGTGGGGGATATGGATCACGTGTGGACGATGGGTTTTGCGATGCTCGGTGCCGCCGCCGTCTCGGCTGCGGCGGCGCTTGCCGCCACCTATGCCTCTTCCTTTATTGCGACTGGTGTTTCCCTCGACCTAGCATGCGCGCTCTACGAGAAGATTCATCGCCTTCCGTATCTTGAAGTGGGCCGCTTCGGCGTCGCCTCCCTCATCACGAGATGCACAAGCGATGTGAACCAGATTCAGCAGGCGCTTCTCATCTTCATCGGAATGCTCTTGCCGGTGCCGTTCATGGTCGTCGTCGGCATGGCGCTCATGTTCTCGAAAGATGCCGTGCTTGCCGATGGCATCGTCGGCATCATGATCGCCATCATCGTCGTCTTCCTCGTTCTCTCGCGTGTCGTCATCCCCTCCTTCGAGAAGCTGCAAAGGCAGCTTGACACCATGAACCGTACGGTGAGGGAAAGCGTTGCCGGCGTGCGCATCGTCCGCGCGTTTCGGCGCACCAAGTGGGACGGGCTTCGAATGGAGGGCGTTGCGGAGGACTATGCGGCAACGGCCATCAAGACGAACAGGATATTCGCCGTCGCCGTGCCGTTTGTCATGCTGCTCTTCAACGTGGCGACGTTCATGATACTTTTCGTGGGCGGCAACCAAGTGGCCGAGGGGGCGTTGGAGATCGGCGACATCATGGCGCTCGTGGAGTACGCCATGCTCATCCTCGGCTATCTGCTGATGGGCGTTGCCATGCTGGTGTTCATCCCTCAAGCCCAGGTGAGCGCGCGCCGTATAAGCGAAGTGCTTGAGGGCGAAGGGGCGTCGTCTGCCGAAGGGGCCGAGGAGGCCGGAAAGGCCGTCGGCGAGGGGCTTTCCCGCAGTTCGGGCATCGATGGCAAACGGCCTGTTTCCGGCCCGGCCGTGGAGTTCAAAGGCGTTGGCTTTTCCTACGAGGGGGCCGAAAAGCCCGTCCTCGAGAACGTGAGTTTCACGGCCAACCTCGGCGAGACCACGGCGATCGTCGGCGCGACGGGTTCGGGGAAATCCACGGTGGCGAACCTCCTCATGGGCTTTCTCGAAGCGGGCCAAGGCGACATCCTCCTTTTTGGAAAGCCTCTCGGCTCGTATGGTTCGGACGATCCGCATGAGCGGATAGGCTTCGTGCCGCAGAAACCCTTTCTCTTCAGCGGGACGATCGCGGACAACCTGCGCCACGGCTTTGCTCGCGCGACCGTGCGGCAGATGTGGTCGGCGCTCTCGACCGCCCAAATAGCCGATTTCGTGGAAGGCTTGGAAAAAGGGCTTGATTCGCCGGTTTCTCAAGGCGGTGGGAATTTCTCGGGAGGTCAGCGCCAGCGGCTCGCCATCGCCCGCGCGGTCGTGCGCCAGCCTGACGTGCTTTTGCTTGACGATTCGTTCTCGGCGCTTGACGCGACGACCGACCTCGCGCTTCGCAGGGCCCTCAAAAGGGACGCCACGAACAGCGCGAAGATCGTGATTGCGCAACGGGTGTCGAGCATCATCGATGCCGAGCGCATCGTGGTGCTCGATGAGGGAAGGGCTGTCGGGGTGGGAACCCATTCCGAACTGCTTGAAACCTGCCCCGAATACCGCGCCATCGTCCAATCCCAGGAAGGGTAGGTGGCACTATGTCGGAGACAACGGAGGCCGTAGGGTTCGGAGCGGACGAGATGAGCGCCGAGAAGGCGCGGGATCCGCGCGGAACGGCCAAGCGCTTCTTCCGCGACCTCATGGTGCAGAAAGGGCGGTTGCTGGCGATCACGCTCTGCTTGCTGGGGGCGGCGGCGTGCAGCGTGTTCATCCCCATCACCCTCGGCGCGGCCATAGACGAGGTGTTCGATGGCGTGAGGCGGGCGGTCGAACACGAAACGGCGTTTCAGGTGAGCTTTGAAACCATGGGCACGGTGCTGGTTGAGCTTATCGCGCTCTACCTCCTGAGCGCCGCTCTCACGTTTGTCGAGGAGTACTTGATGGCAAGCGTCGCCCAGAACTTCGCATTGAAGCTCAGGCGCGAGATGGCGGCCAAATTGGAGCGTTTGCCCGTGAGCTATTACGACGCTCATCGACGGGGCGACATCCTAAGCCGCATGACCAATGACGCGAAGCGGGTTGCCGATACGCTGCAGGAGGGCATCGCCCAGTTCATCACCGCTACTGCGACCATCGTCGGCTCCTTCGTCGTTATGGTGGGCGTTAGCGTGGAGCTTACGTTCTGGGCGTTCGGCACCGTCGTTGCCGGAATAGCGCTCACCATGATCATATCGTCTGCCACCTACAAAGCGTATGCGAAAAACCAAGAGACGCTCGGTCGTTTGAACGCCCAGATCGAAGAGGGGCTTACGGGGCATGCGACCATCCGCGCGTTCGGCTTGCAGGAGGAGTCGACGCAAAAGGTGCGCGCGGCGGCAGACGCCTATCGCAAGGCGGGGCTTAGGGCACAGTTCCTCACTTACGGCGTCATGCCGATCGTGCGCTTCGCGAGTCAGTTCGGTTATGCGGCCATCGCCGTGCGCGGCGCGATGATGGCCGTAAGCGGCACCATCACGCTCGGCGACATCCAGGCCATGCTGCAGTATGTCGATCGCATTTCGGAACCGGTGTCCGAATTCGCCTTCACCATCACGAGCGCGCAAGGCGCTCTCGCCTCGGCGGAGCGCATCTACCAGCTGCTTGACGAAGAGGACGAGCTCGACCTGCGCACCAATGCCAAGGTGCTTCCCAAGCCATGCGGCAAGGTGGAATTCGAACGGGTGGAGTTCGGCTACGATCCCGATGCCCGCCTCTTCAAGGACGTGAACGTGGCCGTTGAGCCGGGCACGATGGTTGCCATCGTCGGACCCACCGGCGCGGGCAAGACGACGTTCGTGAACCTTCTCATGAGGTTCTACGACCCGCAACGCGGGCGCATCCTCGTGGACGGGATGGACATCCGCAACATGAGTCGCGACGAGCTTCACGGGGTTTTGGGAATGGTGCTTCAGGACACGTGGCTCTTCAATGGGAGCATCGCCGAGAACATCGCCTACGGGAAACCGAATGCCTCCCGCGAAGAAATCGAGCGGGCGGCGAAGGCGGCGCGCATCGACCACTTCATCAAAACGCTGCCGCGCGGTTACGACACCGTCGTCGACGACGAGCTGCTGCCGATGTCGGCAGGGCAGAAGCAGCTCATCACCATCGCGCGGGCACTTCTGGCCGATCCCCCCATCCTCATCCTCGATGAAGCCACGTCCAATGTGGACACGCGCACCGAAGCCGCCATCCAGGAGGCCATGGCGAACCTCATGGAGGGGCGCACGAGCTTCGTGATCGCGCATCGGCTTTCGACGATCCGCGACGCCGACCTCATCTTGGTGATGGAGGCGGGGGATATCGTGGAGCAGGGGACGCACGAGGACTTGATGGCGCGAGGCGGCCGCTACGCCGAGCTTCAGAAAAGCCAGGCGTCGGCTTTGGTTGCCTGACGAATGGAGAAGCGCGGATGCGGAGCGTCCGCGCTTGGGAAGGAAGGAAAACGTGGCTATCAAACTATCGGATTCGTTCACCTACGGGCGGCTCGCTTTGTTCGCCGCGCCGTCCATCGTGATGATGGTGTTCGCGTCCGTCTACAGCGTCGTTGACGGGCTTTTCGTGTCGAACTTTGCCGGCAAGGACGCGCTGGCCGCCGTCAATCTGGTGTTTCCGCTGGTGACGGCATTAGGCTGCATCGGTTACATGCTGGGCACCGGCGGCGCTGCGCTCGTGGCGAAGATCATGGGGGAGGGTGATGGCGAGCGCGCGAACCGGTTGTTCACGTTCGTCTTCCTTTCGGCGGTGGCGTTCGGAATCGCGCTCTCGCTCGTGGGGTCTGCATTCATGGGGCCGTTTTTGGGGTTCATGGGAGCCGAAGGCGGTCTTGTCGACCTCTCCGTCCAATACGGGAGGATCCTCTTCTTTGCGCTGCCGTTCTTCATCCTCCAAAACGTCTTCCAGAGCTTTTTCGTGGCGGCCGAGAAGCCGCATGTCGGATTGGCCGTTATCGTGGCGGGCGGTCTGACCAACATCGCGCTCGATTACGCGTTCATCGGCGTGTTTGGCTGGGGCGTCGTCGGGGCCGCGCTTGCGACTGCCGCAGGACAGGCCCTCGCGGCGATCGTGCCGATCGTCTACTTCGCAACGAGCAGGACGTCGCGGTTGCGTTTGGCGAAGCCCGCGTTCGAGCTCCGCTCTCTTGGCAAGGCGTGCGTGAACGGCTCTTCGGAGCTTATGACCGAGATCGCGGCGTCTGTCGTGGCCATGCTCTACAATTTCCAGCTCATGGGGCTCGCCGGCGCCGACGGTGTGGCTGCGTACGGCATCATCATGTACGTGAACTTCGTGTTCACGGCCGTCTTCTTCGGCTTCTCCATGGGAACGGGGCCGATCGTCAGCTACAACTACGGGGCCGGACGGCATCTCGAACTCAAGGGGCTGCTTAGGAAAAGCCTAGTGATCGTGGGGGTGTTCGGCATCGCGATGTTCGGGCTGTCCCATTTCGCGGCGGTTCCCCTGGTGAACCTGTTCGTGGGCTACGACGCGTCCTTGGCGGAGATGACCCTCCACGGCTTCCGTATCTATTCCGTGGCTTTTCTCCTGATGGGGTTCAGCATCTACGGCTCGGCATTCTTCACGGCGCTCAACAACGGCCCCGTGTCGGCGCTGATCTCGTTCGTGCGCACGCTTGTGCTCGAGACATCCACCGTCATGCTGCTGCCCATTTGGTTCGGCATCGACGGCGTTTGGAGCGCGATCATCGTTGCCGAATCGTGCGCGCTTCTTTTGACGGCCGGTCTTTTGGCTGGCTTCCGCAGGAGGTACCACTATTGAGTTTTGCTCCGATTGGTGCAGATCCGGGCACGAATATCTCTTTCCAAGCCGAGGCAAGCGAGGCGCTTTTCCTTGCTTGTTTCGAGATTTTCCGACTTGGCCGACGCATCGGCTTTCCCGGCCTTTGCATCCGGTCGGTTTTGGGATAGAATAGCGGAGCGCTTCGGGCCTATAGCTCAATGGCGGAGCAGGGGACTCATAATCCCTTGGTTGCAGGTTCGAGTCCTGCTGGGCCCACCAAGCATTCCATCGGCCGCGTCCCAAAGGGCGCGGCCGTTCTCATGCGTCCAACGCGAAGCGCCACGCGCAGTTGCACGTCGCGTCCGTCGCCTCGGGGAAGCAGCTGAGGCATTCGCATCCGATGCGCTCGTCGATGCCGCGGGCGAACTCTCCGTACTCCACCTCGCCGACGCTCTTGCAGGGATGGAACCCCATGCCCTTGCGCTCGCGCGCGTTCTGCACGCGGCAGTCGGTGATGCGGTAGACGAGCGCGCCGTCTTCGTCGAAGCGGAGCTCGTCGGCGTTGGCCGCCGACTGGCAGCGCAAGGGCAGCGCGCGAGCGAGGCCTGCGAGCCCCGGATGCTCTTCCAAGTCGAGGAACGCCTTGATGCGGCGCGCCTCGACCCTGCTGAAGCGCCGCCACGCCTCCACGTCGTGGCGCATGGCGGCGTCCATGCCCTCGCGCCGCTCAAGGGACTGGAACCACGTGCCGTCGAGCGCGACGAGGTTCTTGGCGTAGATGACGAGCAGCTTTTCGAGCTCGTCTCGGGAAAGCGCGCGCAAAGCGTCGTTCATGTCGCTCCTCTCTTCGGGCTGCGGGCGTTCGTCGCCCGCCGCAAGGCGTTTCGTGCGCCTCGTTTCAGTATAGCTTTGCCAGACGGGTCCGCGCGACGCGCAAAACCGCTATACTGTTGCGTTGCCGACCAACCGTGCACGACGACGATGGAGACCCTGTATGAGCATCGACAGCTTTGAAGCGAGCAAGAGGCGCAGCGACGAGATCCGCGCCGACCTTTCCGCCCATCCCGAGAACTACCTCATGCTGACCGGCGACCGCCCCACCGGGCGGCTGCACCTCGGCCACTACTTCGGCACCATCCGCGAGCGCGTGGCGCTGCAGGGCCTCGGTGTGCGCACGAACATCATCATCGCCGACTACCAGGTGATCACCGACCGCGACACCACCGAGCATATCCAGGACAACGTGCGCAACATGGTGATCGACTATCTGGCGTGCGGCGTGGACCCCGAGAAGACGATGATCTTCACGCACTCGGCCGTGCCGGCCCTAAACCAGCTCATGCTGCCGTTTTTGTCGCTTGTCACCGAGGCCGAGCTGCAGCGCAACCCCACGGTGAAGTCCGAGATGGAGGCGTCGGGGCACGCGCTCACGGGGCTTTTGCTCACCTATCCCGTGCATCAGGCGTGCGACATCCTGTTCTGCAAGGGCAACGTCGTGCCGGTGGGCAAAGACCAGCTGCCCCACATCGAGCAGACACGCCTCATCGCGCGCCGCTTCAACGAGCGCTACGGGCGCGTGTTCCCCGAACCCGCGGGCCTGCTCACCGACGCGGTGGAGATCCCCGGCCTCGACGGGCGCAAGATGTCGAAGAGCTACGGCAACGCCATCAGCCTCTCCGCCACCGAGGAGGAGACGGCCAAGCTCATCAAGAAGTCCAAGACCGATTCCGAACGCGCCATCACCTTCGACAAGGAGAACCGCCCCGGCGTGTCGGCGCTGCTCACCACGGCGGCGCTGTGCACCGGGCGCGCGGAGGCCGATATCGCCGCCGAGATCGGCGAGGCGGGCGCGGGCGCGCTCAAGAAGTACGTGACGGAGAGCGTGAACGGCTTTCTGGCCCCCATCCGCGAGCGCCGGCGCGCTTTGGAGGGCGACCTCGGCTACATCGAGGACGTGCTGCGCGAGGGCAACCGCCGCGCCAACGAGATCGCGAACGCGACGCTCGACGAGGTGCGCGCGGCCATGGGGATGGTGTACTGAGCGCCTTGCGGACGCTTGGTCTTGCGGGCAAAGGAGGGGTGCGCAACCTGCGCTCTCGCGGGAAGGGCCTTTCCTTCGGAGGCGGTCGGGCTTCTGCGTCGGCGTTTGCGGAAGCTGCCTCGGGTCGTGCCTGGCGGGCGGAGGCCGGCTCTCAGCCGCCGGACTTGGGCCATGTTGCAGGGGCCGGACGTGATGGGGCCGCGGCCTTCTTGCCGTTGGCCCTTCCCGGCTCTTTGCGTTTGAGCAGTCCTGCTCGGCTCGTAGGGCGCTTCGTCTCGCGTCCTGCCGGAAGGCCTGACGTCCATGCTGGTCATCGGCCTTTCGAGTCCGTCGGCGGCACTCGGCGCGGGTTTTCCGGCGGGTTTTGACGGAAATACGCCTTTGTCTCCGAGGACTCGGATGCCTGCGCGGCCTTGATCCGGAATATCCCCTGGTCGGCTCCCTCCCTTTTCGCCGACTTTCCCTGGCGGAGCCCGAGCGGAGGCGGGTTTTTCGTCAAAACCATCCAAGAAACGCCCTTTCCGTTGGCTGAGCGACGGTTGGCCGGATCGGTCGAGGCCCGTCTTCCCTCCGTCGGGTCGGCGTCGGCGCGTTCCGATCCGTCCGGGGCAGGGGGCTCGGAAGCGCGCCGGGCGCCTCTGCTTCATCTGCTCGCATGCTCGGCCGATGTCCGAAGGGTGCCGAAAGGGGCGCTTTTGCAAAGACGCCGGAATTCTTTGAAATTCGGTCTTGCGCAATGGGAAGGTTCCGGTATAATTCTCACTTGCGCGCTCAAGCGCACCGTATTCCTCGGTAGCTCAACGGCAGAGCATCCGGCTGTTAACCGGAGGGTTGTAGGTTCGAATCCTACCCGGGGAGCCATTTGTAACGTATGCGAACCCGTCCGATTCATCATCGGGCGGGTTCGCTCGTTCATGCGGGGGCAGGCGGGAGAGCGGCGCGCCGGCCGGCCGGGCCGAGGGGAGCAGCCGCCGTCGGGGGACGTCGAAGAAAGAGGGAGCCATGCGCGATGTGACCTTGGGAAGCACGGGGATCACCGTGCCGCAGAACGGGTTCGGCGCGCTGCCTTTGCAGCGCATCGGAGAGGACGAGGCCGTGGCGCTCGTGCGGGCGGCGTTTTCGGGCGGCATGCGCTACTTCGACACGGCGCGCGCCTATTCGAACAGCGAGCATCGCGTGGGGCTGGCCTTGGAGGGTGTGCGCGAGCGGGCGTTCGTCGCCACCAAGACCATGGCGCGCACCCCCGAGGCGTTCTGGGCCGACCTTGAGAAGTCGCTGGCCGAGCTGCGCACAGACTACATCGACGTCCATCAGTTCCACTGCGTCGACCAGGCGTACGCTCCCGGTGACGGAACGGGCATGTACGAGTGCATGCAAGAGGCGAAGGCCCAGGGCAAGGTGCGCCACATCGGCGTGACGGCGCACAAGCTGGAGGTGGCGTTCGACTGCGTGCGCAGCGGCCTGTACGAGGTGCTGCAGTTCCCGCTGAGCTACCTGTCGGGCCCCCGCGAGCGCGAGCTCGTCGAGGAGTGCCGACGGGCGAACGTGGGCTTCGTGGCCATGAAGGGCCTCGCGGGCGGCCTCATCGCCGACAGCCGCGCCGCCATGGCGTTCATGTCCCAGTTCGACAACGTGCTGCCCATCTGGGGCGTCCAGCGCGAGAGCGAGCTTGCCGAATGGCTGTCGTACATGGATGACACGCCCTCGATGGACGAAGGGCTGCGCACGTTCGTCGAGCGCGAGCGCGTCGAGCTGGCGGGCGATTTCTGCCGCGGGTGCGGCTACTGCATGCCGTGCCCCCAGGGCATCGTCATCAACCAGTGCGCGCGCATGGCGCTCATGCTGCGCCGCGCCCCGTCGAGCGCGTGGCTCACCGAGCAGTGGCAGCGGGCCATGGGGGACACGAGGCGCTGCACCGAATGCCGCGCTTGCACGGCGAGATGCCCCTACGATCTGGACGTCCCGTCCCTGCTGCGGAAGAATCGCGAGGACTACGAGCGCGTCCTTGCCGCCGGGGGAGCCTAGGCGCGCGCCTCGCCGCGCATCTCTCGCTCCTTCGCGAGCATCGTCTCGTAGTTGTCTATCTTGTAGTTCAGGCGGTCGAGGCCGGCCTGCATCTCGGCTATGCGCTCCCGCACGAGGTCGCGCTGCTCTTCGAGGATGGCCTTGCGGGCCTCGATCGTCGAGTCCCCCTGCTCGAACAGGGCCATGTACTCGATGAGCGCCTCGATGGACACGTTCGCGGCGCGCATGCACTTCACGAACTGCACGCGCGCGCAGTCCTGCTCGCTGTAGTCGCGGATACCGCTCGGGGTGCGCGTGACGTTCGGCAAAAGGCCGATGCGCTCGTAGTAGCGCAGCGTGTCGGCGGAAAGCCCGTACTCCTTGCTCACTTCGGCGATCTTCATGCAGCCGCTCCTTTCCTCGCCCTTCCCATTGAAGCACATGGAGCGCGCTCCAAGTCAAGCGGTTCGGCGACGCGTGCGGTTTCCCGGGCGGGGCGACTTCGGGGCGCTTCGGGCGGGCCGAGCGCCTCTTGACTTCGAGTGCGCTCGAAGGAATATGATGAAGGGGAAGCGTTCGTCCGAACAGAGTCAGATGGGAGCGATCATGGACATGAAGGAGAGCTTGGGGCCCGCGGCGGTGTTTCCGCTCGGGGAGCCGAACGACGCCTACGCGGCGTACTTCTCAGGGCGAAGCCATCTTGCGCCGCTCGCGGAGGTGGGCGGCGTGAGCGCGAGCAACGTGACGTTCGAGCCGGGATGCCGCAACAACTGGCACGTCCACCACGGGGGAGGCCAGATCTTGCTGGTCACCGGTGGACGCGGGTACTACCAGGAGTGGGGCGGGCCTGCGCGCGAGCTTGCTCCGGGCGATGCGGTGGGCATCCCGCCGGAGACGAAGCACTGGCACGGCGCCGCGCCCGACAGCTGGTTTTCGCATGTGGCGATCTCCGTGCCGGCCGAGGGCGCGTGGAACGAATGGCTCGAGCCGGTGGGCGATGAGGAGTACGCCGCGCTTTCGTAGGCGCTACCGGTAGAGGCGGCGGGCGATGAACGATACGGCCAGCGCGAAAGCCGCTGCTGCGAGCGAGGCCGCACCGGGGGTCTTCCTTCGACGCGGGTGCGCGCGCAGATCGGCGATGCTCGCGTTGGGGTTTCTGGTCATGGCTCCTCGCCTCCTTGGCTCGTCGCGCGCGG
>HHCFC01400__coassemble_1841_pt1 | contig 15333 bp, 13 predicted proteins | sample HHCFC01400__metabat2_high_PE_041 | metagenome-assembled genome bin HHCFC01400
GGCACTGAGACGCGCGAGCTCGTGCAGAAGTTCGACGGCCCCGGCATCGCCCAGGGCATGCACAACCTCGACGCGTCCATCGAGAGCTTCGCGCGCAGCTGCTTCGAGTACGCGCTCGACGTGAAGCAGGACATCTGGTTCGCCACGAAGGACACCATCTCCAAGAAGTACGACCACCGCTTCAAGGACGTATTCCAGGAGATCTACGACGCCGAGTACGCGGAGCGCTTCGAAGCGGCCGGCATCGAGTACTTCTACACGCTCATCGACGACGCCGTGGCGCGCGTGATGAAGGCCGACGGCGGCTTCATCTGGGCGTGCAAGAACTACGACGGCGACGTGATGAGCGACATGGTGTCCTCAGCGTTCGGGTCGCTCGCCATGATGACGTCGGTGCTCGTGTCGCCGACGGGCGTGTACGAGTACGAGGCCGCGCACGGCACGGTGCAGCGCCACTACTACAAGCACCTCGAGGGCAAGGAGACGTCCACGAACTCGGTGGCCACCATCTTCGCGTGGACGGGCGCGCTGCGCAAGCGCGGCGAACTCGATGGGCTCGACGACCTCGTGGCGTTCGCGAACCGTCTGGAGAAGGCCACGCTCGACACCATCGAGGCCGGCGAGATGACGGGCGACCTCGCGCGCATCACGACGCTGCCGAACCCCGTGACGCTTTCCACCCGCGACTTCATCCTCGCCATCGCCAAGCGCTTGGAGGCGTAAAGCCCGACTGCGCAAGGAGGGGCCGGCGAGAACGGCGCGAACAGAAGGGCCGCCCGCGAAGGCGGCCCTTCGCGTCGAAGGACGTTCGAACACCTCGGAGCCGCGCCCCGTTGTTTCAGGGCTGCCGGGAAGGGTTGCGAACGCGGCTTGCATCGTTCCCTCCGATCGCGGATGCTGCACGCGATCCAAGGAAGGCGCCGCCCACGGAGCGGCGGTTCCCGTACGTTCTGCCGACGGGCTCCGCGCTCGACGGCTCGTCGGCAGCGGATGACGGCGCGGCTTGCGGCAGGTCAGACGCCCTCTTCCACGAAGCGCACGGACGAGGCGTCCCAGTACTTCATGAACGTGCGATCCTCGTCGCCGTCCAGGTTGAGCTGGTAAAGGCGAAACGTGACCAGGCGGTCCTTCGGCTGCCATCGCTCCTCGTAGGAGTAGCGGTAGCGCATGCCGAGGTTTCGCATGACGCCGCCGCTGCGGGGATTTTGCACGTCGTGGGTCGCGGTGACGAAGGGGATGCCGTCCGCGCGCAGCCGCTCGATGACGGCGCAGCACGCCTCGGTGACGATGCCGCGATGCCAGAACTCCGTGCGCAGCCCGTAGCCCAGATCGTGTGCTCCGTCCGCTTCCGCGTTCACGTAGCCGATGGGCACGTCGTCGCTTTTCAGGCAGACGGCCCATGCGTAGCCCCGTGGCTTGCGGTAGGTGCGTGCGTAGCGCTCCTCGAAGAGGGCGCGCGCCTCGTCTTTCGAACGCACGGGAAACCAGGGCAGGAAGGTGTTCGCCTCCTCGTCGCCGTAGATGGCCAAAAGGGCGTCGAGGTCGTCGGGGGCGAAGCGCCGCAGACGCAGCCTTTCGGTTTCGAGCGTGGGCGTGTTCTGCGGATTCTGTACGGTATGGATGCTCTCAGTCATGGGTCAGGTACCTTCCGGTGATGCTTTCAGGGTTGCGCGCGATCTCTTCGGGGATGCCGGTCGCCACGATGCGGCCGCCCTCCTCGCCGCCGCCGGGGCCCAGGTCGATCACATAGTCGGCGTTGGCGATGACGTCAAGGTCGTGCTCGATGACGACGACGGTGGCGCCCTGCTCCACAAGGCGCTGGAACACCTGCAGAAGCGTGCGCACGTCGAGCGGGTGCAGACCGATGGTGGGCTCGTCGAACACGAACACAGCGTCCGTTTGAGAGCGGCCCATCTCGCTCGCCAGCTTGAGGCGCTGCGCCTCGCCACCGGAGAGCGCCGGCGTGGCCTCGCCGAGCGAGAGGTAGCCGAGCCCCAGGTCGCAGAGCGTCTGCAGCTTGGAGCGCACGCGCTTGAGGTCGCCCGCGGCCGCAAGGGCCTCCTCGACGCTCATCGCCATGAGCTCGGGCAGGGATACGAGGTCGACCGGGTCGGCGGCGCTCGGGCGACGGACGTGGTCGGCCGCCTCGCCGTAGCGCGAGCCGTGGCAGGAGGGGCAGGTGATGTCCACGTCGGGCAGGAACTGCACGTCCAGGCTGATGGAACCCGTGCCGTCGCACACGGGGCAACGGAGCCTGCCCGTGTTGTATGAGAAGTCGCCCGCCTTGAGATCCGCGGCCTTGGCGTCAGGCGTGCGCGCATAGGCGCGGCGCAGCTCGTCGTGCACGCCCGAGTACGTGGCCACGGTGGAACGCACGTTGATGCCGATGGGGGAGGCGTCGATGAGGTTCGCGCGCTCGATGCCCGGGGCCTCGAGGTGTTTCACGTGCGCGAGCAAGGGCGCGCCCGAGACGAGCGCTGCGAGCGCGGGCACGAGGCTCTCCAGCACGAGCGTGGTCTTGCCCGAGCCGGACACGCCGGTGACCGCGGTGAGACGCCCGCGCGGCACGTCCACGGAAAGCGGCTTCACCGTATGGAGCGCCGCCGCCTCCAAATGGATGCGGCCCTCGTCGAACATGTGCGCCGATGCCACGGGCTCGCGCACGCGCACGGACTGGGTGCCCGATAGGAAGCCCCCGATACGCGAGGCAGGTTCAGCCTCCACCTGGGGCACCGTCCCCTGCGCGATCACATGGCCGCCGCCCGCACCCGCCACCGGGCCCAGCTCCACGATCCAGTCCGCGTGCCTGAGGATGTGCGTGTCGTGGTCCACCATCACCACCGAGTTGCCATCGGCCAGAAGGTCGCGCATGACGTCCAGAAGCCCGTCGATGTTCGAGGGGTGCAGGCCGATGGACGGCTCGTCCAGCACGTAGAGCACGCCGGTCGTGCGGTTGCGCACGGCGCGGGCCAGCTGCACGCGCTGGCGCTCGCCCGTGGAGAGCGTGGCGCTCGCGCGGTCGAGCGAGAGGTAGGACAGCCCCAGATCCACGAGGCGCGCGGCCGTGTGCAAAAACGACTCGCAGATGCTTTGGGCCATCGGCCGCATCTCAGCCGGAAGCCCTGCGGGCACGCCCTCCACCCAGCTTACAAGCTCGCCGAGCGTCTTCTCGGTGGCCGCGGCCAGGTTGATGCCCGCCACCTCGGGCTTGCGCGCGTCTTCGGACAGGCGCGTGCCGCGGCACAGCGGGCAGGGGCCCTCTTTCAAGAACCGGGCCACGCGCGCGAGCCCTTTCTCGTCCTTCACCTTCGAAAGCGCGTTCTCTACGGTGCGCACGGCGTTGTAATAGGTGAAGTCGAGCTCGGCGAACGTGTCGGTCTTCTTCGCCTGATAGAGGATGTGCCTCTTCTCGGCGGGGCCGTCGAACACGATGTCGCGCTCTTCCGGCGAAAGCTCGTTGAAGGGCACGTCGGTGCGCACGCCCATCTCGCGAGCGACTTGCTTCATGAGGTCCCACATGAGCGTTCCCCACGGCGCGACGGCTCCTTCGTCGATAGTGAGCGTCTCGTCGGGCACGAGCGCCGAGCGGTCCACCGTACGCACGACGCCGGTGCCGTCGCATTCGGGGCACGCTCCGTCGCTGTTGAAGGCCAGCTCCTCCGCGCCCGGCCCGTAGAACTCCGCTTTGCACACGGGGCAGACGATGGGGATCTCGGCCGCCACGGCGAGCGTGGGCGGCACGCGGTGGCCGTTTGGGCACACGTGGCTGCCTACGCGCGAGAACAGGAGGCGTAGGCTGTTCAGAAGCTCGGTGGACGTGCCGAACGTGCTGCGCACGCCGCCCGCAGCGGGGCGTTGGTGCAGCGCGAGCGCTGCGGGCGCATGCAGCACTTCGTCCACGTCCGCGCGTCCCGCCTGGGAGAGGCGGCGGCGCGTGTAGGTGGAGAGCGCCTCGAGGTAGCGCCGGGAGCCTTCCGCGTACAGCACGCCGAGAGCGAGCGACGACTTGCCTGATCCTGACACGCCCGCGATTCCCACGAGGCGGTTCAAGGGGATGTCGACGTCGATGCCTTTGAGGTTGTGCACGCGCGCGCCGCGCACCCGGATGCGGTCGGGTGCGGGATCGGCGGGCGCGGGGGAGGGGTCGATGGAAGGCATGTGGCGCTCCTTGCGGTCGTGGGCGGCTCTCCTTCCATCGTAGCGCAGCGCGCCCGTCGCGTCACGAGGGGATGCGGAACCGTCACGTGCCGCCCATCGCGAAACGCGCGGCGGGGCTCCGCAGCGAAACGGACCCTGCTCGCCGACGTTCGCGGCGCGGAACCGCCCCTCCCAGGCCTCGTCCCTCGACGGAACGAGCCGTCGAAGGGAGACGAATCGGTGAGCGGTCGCATCGATAATCCCGCATGAAACGACTTGCTCGCCTTACGTTTTCCGCATGTTCGCGCCCTTAGTTGCATATTCTGCCGCAAGCGGTCGAAACGCCTCCTTTCCGCTGGTCGGAAAAAGGCGGGAAAAGCTTTTTGTGCGCATGCACAAAAAGGTATACTGCGGACCTCCCGAATGCGCGGGCAGGTCGAAGGCGGCCTGTCGGGAAGACGATCCTTCCGGATCGCGCGCACCGTAAACGAGCACTCTTGAAGGAGGGCATTGCATGAGCGGCGACAACGTGGTGGTAGGTAGGAACATCGAGGGAGCCCCGATCGATCCGATGCAGTCTCAGACGGTCGCGTTCTCCCATTACAACAACTTCTCGGCGCAGCTGCCCGTCGACCCGGAGACGGGCGAACTGGTGGAAGGCGGCGTGCAGGACCAGGCTGCGCAGTGCCTCGACAACATCGAGGCCATCGCGTGCGGCATCGATCACGCGCTTTCCGACGTCGTGCGCCTCACGGTGTTCGTGAAGGACGTGCGCGACATCGCCGCCGTCGACGAGGTGGTCTCCGCGTACTTCCCGGCGTACGTGCCGGCGCGCACGAACGTCGTGGCGAACGACCTGCCCATGGGCGCGCTCGTGCAGATGGAGGCCCTTCTCTCCAACGGCGAGGGCACCATCCCGGGCGCTCCCCAGGCGGGAGACCTCGTCAAGCTGACGAACAGCACGAGCGAGGCGCCCGTCAGCCGCCTCTCCTCCCAGACGGTGGCGTTCTCGCACTACAACAACGTGTCGGCGCAGCTCGGCATCGACCCGAAGACCGGCCGTTTGGTGGAGGGCGGCGCGCGCGAGCAGACGGCCCAGTGCCTGAGAAACGTCAAAGCCATCCTGGCGAGCATCGACGTGCCCTTCGACGACATCGTCAAGGTGAACGTCTTCTTGAAGGACCTTGGCGACCTCGACGTCGTGAACGAGGCGTATTCGACGTTCTTCCCGGATTCGGGCATCGCCCGCGCCGCGGGCTACGTGCCCGCGCGCACGGTGGTCGAGGTGGCCGACCTCGAGATGGGCGCGCTCGTGCAGGTGGAGGCCGTGGTGTCGCATGGCGACGGCACGCCTCCCCAGGAGGTCGAGGCGCGCCACGGCCTCATCATCGAGGCCTCCAACACCGACGCTGCCCCGCGCGACCCCTTGGCGACGCAATCGGTGGCGTTCTCGCACTACAACAACGTGTCGGCGCAACTCGGCATCGATCCGGCCACGGGCGGCCTCGTGGCGGGCGGCGTGCGCGAGCAGGCCGCGCAGTGCCTGCGCAACATCAAGGCCGTCATCGAGAGCGTCGGCCACTCCATGGACGACGCCGTGAAGGTGAACGTGTTCTTGAAGGATCTCGCCGATATGGACGCCGTGAACGAGGCGTACGCCGACTTCTTCCCCGAGGGCGTTCCCGCGCGCCGCTTCGTGGGCGTGCGGAACCTTCCGAAAGACGCGCTCGTGCAGATCGACGCCATCTTCGGCAACGCCGAAGGCACCCCGCCGACGGCGTAGCCGCAGAGACGCGCCCTTCCCAAGCCCCGGAGCCGCTGCAAGCTTTCGGGGCTTTTTCGCGTCCGGGCTTTCAAGCGGCATCTTCTGCGCGGTATGATTGGCTTGGCGAAACGAGAACCGGTGCGACAGGAGGCGTATGAACATCCAGGTGTTCGGCACGAAGAAGAGCTTCGACACGAAGAAGGCGCAGCGCTACTTCAAGGAGCGGCGCGTGAGGTTCCAGTTCGTGGACCTCAAGGAGAAGGGGATGAGCAGAGGCGAGCTCGAATCGGTCGCCCGCGCGGTGGGCGGCGTGGACGCGCTCGTCGACCCCAAGGCGAAAGACCAAGACCTCGTGGCGCTTCTCGCCCACCTCGCGCCCGACCAGAAGTTCGACAAACTCTTGGAGAACCAGCACGTCTTGGCCGAGCCCGTGGTGCGCAACGGCCGTCAGGCCACCGTGGGCTACGCGCCCGAGGTCTGGAAGGGCTGGGAGTAAGGCCGCGCGCCCGCAAGGGCACCGCTTGGCGGGCGCGGGCGATCCGTGCACTTTCCCGCAAAGCGCCCGCCGCTTGCCATCCGCCCGGCCAGTCGGACGTATCCGTGGGCTACAATGGGGGCGACCGCACAGGAGCATCCCGTAAGGAGGCCTGACATGGACGAAGCGCAGCGGCGCTACCTCGAGCTTCTTTCCCGTTCGTTTCCCACCGCCGCCAAGGCGTCGGCAGAGATCATCAACCTGAGCGCCATCCTGAACCTGCCGAAGGGCACTGAGTTCTTCGCTTCGGACATCCACGGGGAGTACGAGGCGTTCTCGCACATCCTGCGCAACGCCTCCGGATCCATTCGGCTCAAGATCGACGACGTGTTCGGCGACGGGCTCGCGCCCGAGGAGAAGCGCTCGCTCGCCACGCTCATCTACTACCCGCGCGAGAAGATGGAGCTCGTGCTGTCGCAGACCGACGACGCCCAGGAATGGTACGCCGTCACACTGCCTCGGCTCGTGGCCGTGTGCAAGCGCGCGGCACGCAAGTACACGCGCTCGCGCGTGCGGCGGGCGCTGCCGGCGGACTTCGCCTATGTCATCGAAGAGCTCATGACCGAGAAGAGCGACGGCGTGGACAAGCGGGCCTATTATGCGGCCATCGTCGACGCGATCATCCGCACGGGGCGCGGTGGGGAGTTCATCGAGGCTTTGTGCCTGCTCATCCGGCGCCTCGCTATCGACCGTTTGCACATCGTGGGCGACATCTACGACCGAGGCCCCTACCCGCACGTCATCATGGACGCGCTCATGGGCCATCACTCGATCGACATCCAGTGGGGCAACCACGACATCGTGTGGATGGGCGCCGCGCTCGGGCAGCGCGGCTGCATCGCGCACGTCGTGCGCAACTGCGCGCGCTACGGCAACCTGTCCATCTTGGAGGACGCCTACGGCATCAACATCCTGCCGCTCGCGTCGTTCGCGCTCGACGCCTACGCCGACGACCCGTGCGTGGCGTTCGGGCTCAAGGGCAACCCGGATCTGTCTCCGCAAGAGCTTGAGATGAACGTCAAAATCCAGAAGGCTATGGCGATCATCCAGTTCAAGGTGGAGGCCCGGCTTATCGACGAGTATCCGGGATTCGGGCTTGAGAGCCGCAAGCTTTTGGACAAGATCGACTTCGAGCGCGGCACCGTGGTGGTGGACGGCGTGGAGCACGCGCTCACCGACACGGTGTTCCCCACGGTGGACCCGGCCGACCCCTATCGCCTCACCCTCGAGGAGGAAGAGGTCATGCAGCGCCTTGAGCAGGCGTTCACGGGCTGCGACAAGCTGCAGCGCCACATGCGCTTCTTCCTCGAAGCGGGCAGCCTCTACAAGGTGAGCAACAACAACCTGCTGTTCCACGCATGCGTGCCGCTCAACGCCGACGGCTCGCTCAAAGAGGTGGACGTGTTCGGCGAGACGTGCAAGGGGCGCGCGCTCTACGACGCCATGGAGCGCTGGGTGCGCGCCGCCTTCAACTCTCCCGATCCCGAAAAGCGCAAGCGCGGGCGCGACCTCATGTGGTATATGTGGCTGGGGGAGGGGTCGCCTTTGTTCGCGAAGAGCAAGATGGCCACGTTCGAGCTGTACCTCGTCGCCGAGAAGGAAGCGCGCAAGGAGGTCAAGAACCCCTTCTACACCCACCTCGACGACGAGCGCGCGATGCGCGGCGTCTTCGAGGACTTCGGGCTGGACTTCGAGACGTCGCGCATCGTGTGCGGGCACGTGCCTGTGAAGGTGAAGGACGGCGAGGACCCGGTCAAATGCGGCGGGCACGTGCTCACCATCGACGGCGGCTTCTCGCGGGCCTACCAGCCCACCACCGGCATCGCCGGCTACACGCTCATCTCGAACTCGTACGGCTTCGTGCTGGCCGCGCACGAGCCTTTGGAGTCTGCCCGCGCCGCCGTCGAGCGCGAGATCGACATCCACTCGTCGCGGCGGGTGGTGGAGCGCGTGGAGAAGCGCACCCTCGTGGCCGACACCGACACGGGTGCCGAGCTCAAGCACCAGATCGCGGATCTGGAGGAGCTTCTGGCGGCCTACCGTGCCGGCGACATCGCCGAGAGGGAGTAGGACGCCATGCGGAATGCCGGCATGTTCACGTTGGGAAACGATGTGCTTGCGGTGCGCGTGTCGAACATGGGCGCGGAGCTGCAGAGCGTCGTGCGCGACGGCGTCGAGCGCATGTGGTGCGGGGATCCTGCGGTGTGGGGACGGCGGGCGCCGCTTCTGTTCCCGCTGATCGGACGGCTGCGCGACGGATGGTACGCGCTCGATGGAAGGAGCATCGACGCGCCGACGCATGGGTTTTGCCGCGACCGGGCGTTCGACGCCGAGCAGGTGTCGGACACGGAGGCGCGCTTCACGACGGTCGCCGACGAGCAGACGAGGGCCGTGTACCCGTTTGACTTCCGTTTGACCGTCCGCTTCGCGCTGGAGGGTCCGACCCTCGTGAAGACCCACGAGGTCGAGAATCTGGGCGGCGCGCCCATGCCCTTCGAGTTGGGCGGTCACGAGGCGTACGCGACGCGGCTTTTGCCGAACGAGCGCATGGCCGATTGCTTCGTGCGCTTCGAAGGGCTCGATGCCATCGAGATGTTCGGCATGGACGAGGCGGGCATCCTCACGCTGCCGAAGACCGCCGTGCCGCTCGAGGACGGCTGCTTGACGAGAACGCCCGAACAGCTGGGCATCGACACCGTCGTGCTGGAGAACGTCCCCGGCAGCGCGGTCGCGTTGGCGAGCGCCGCGAACCCCTACGAGGTGCGGGTGGAGTTTCCGGACTTCCCTTATCTGGGCATATGGACGAAAGCCGGCCAAGGCGACGCGCGCTACCTGTGCATCGAGCCGTGGTCGGCGCTGCCCGACGCGCATTTCTCCCCGCGCGAGCTGGCCGAGAAGCCCGGCGTGCGCACCCTTGCCCCTGGCGAGCGCGCCGCCCTCTCGAACCGCATGACGTTTCGGTAGGGCCTCTTTCAGCCTTCCGGTTGGTGCGGAAGGCGATCGATGCTACCATATGCCCGTAGGAAATCGATCTGATAGGAGGCGCAATGGAGAAGGAGCTGTTCGATTTCGTCGCCGAGCGTGCCGACGTCCTCGCGACCGCAGACACGAGCAAGCAGGAGACGAAGGATGCCGCGCTCGCATGGAAGAGCGCCGTCGACGGCGCGGACGACGAGGCCGTCGAGGCGGCCACGGCTGCGTTCATCGACTTCCTCGAGGGCAGGCCGAACACCGTCGACGGGGTCATCGCCTTCGCCCAAGGCCCCGCCGTCGAGCTGTTCGGCAAAGAGGCCGCTGACCAGATCCTCGCCGAGCAGACCGCGCGCAAGGAGCGGGGCGAGAAGTACTGCGACTGCGCCGCCTGCACCGCCGCAGTGGAGCTGCTTTCGAAATTCGGTCGGATCTAGGGAGCGAGGCGGGGCGCAAGAACGCCCTTGCCGAGCGCGAGAAACGGGAAGGCCGCCGAGAATTGAACGGCGGCCCTTTCGGCATGATGGCGGCTGGCTTCCTGCAAAGAGGGTCGGTTAACCGTCCAAGCGCATCAAGCCCTTCCTCGCATCCGGCGAACACGGCAGCCTCCAGGGATTTGCAATAACGATCTCACGAGCATCTTGCTTGTGAGATCGTTATTCAACGGACACTTCCTTTGACGCATTTATCTGGTGATATGCAAACGGTGTTCCCGTTGTGAACCAATGGTGCGCCCAGGAGAAGTTGCCGACGACCACCTCGCTTTCCGACCGCATCAGCAAAGAGCTCAAACAACGCGGCTCGAATTCGTCTGCACCTACCTCCGATCCATCGGCATAACGAACGACCATGTAATCGACTGCTACGCATATCAGGAGATAGTCCAATCGTTTTGAGCGACGGCAACCCATCCGCATCGGCGCGGCGCATCATGGCTTGGATCCGTCATCTTCGGGGCAAGGATGCCGCTGCTCCGCTCGTCTTTGGTTCGACATCGGGCCTCCGACGATTTACCATGAAAGCGGACGGTTACGACAACGCGAAGGAGCGACCATGGAATTCGAAAAGGTAGTGGAGAGCCGTTATTCTTGCAAGAAGTTCGATGGCAGGCCGGTGGAAGCGGCGCAGCTCGGCGCGATCCTCGAAGCCGGCCGCCTTGCGCCCACGGCGAAGAACCTGCAAGAGCAGCGCGTTTACGTGGTGCAGAGCGATGAGGGTCTCGCCAAAATCGATGCCATCACGCGCTGCCGCTACGGCGCGTCGACTGTGATCGTCGTGGCGTACGACAAGGAGAACGTGTTCACCTATCCGGGCGGCGCGCGCGACTCGGGTGTGGAGGACGCGAGCATCGTGGCCACCCATATGCTGCTGGCCGCCGCCGACGAGGGCGTCGACAGCTGCTGGGTCAACCTGTTCGACCCGGCCGAAGCGGCCTGTGAGCTGGGGCTGCCGGAAAACGAGGAGGTTCTCATGCTCCTCGATCTCGGCTATGCCCAGGAGGGAGCGGGCCCGCTCAAGAACCACTACAACCGCAAGTCTCTGAGTGAGACTGTGCGGTATTTGTAGAGAAAGCTGCATGCATACCTGCAACGAACAGAGGTCCTGCGAGAGCGGGACCTCTTTTTGCAAGCGTCTTCGATGCGCGGCTTAAGTACCGTCATGTGTGAAAAGTCAAGTTCTTGACGTATGAGTTCCGGCCTGTCATACTGATATTGTCAAGTAATTGACTATCGAGAGGCATGGGCGGCAGTGCGAGACAGCGACAAGCAAGCGCGGAGGAATGCATTCCTCTACTGCAAGTTCCGCGACGAGCAGTTCGCGCTCTACGACGCCTTCGCCAAGGAGAAGGGCATGACGATGAACACGCTGCTCGTCGTGAACGCGCTCTTCTACGCGAAAGACGGCCTCACGCAGAGTGAGATATGCGCCACGGTTCACCATTCCAAGCAGACGGTCAGCCTCATCGTGAAGAAGCTGCTCGCAGAAGGGCGCGCGGAGACGGTCGGTCGCAAAGACGACAAGCGCGCCAAGGTCGTGCGCCTCACGGATGCGGGGCGCGCTTGGGCAGAAGGCCCGGTGCGCCACATCACAACCTCTGAGGACGCGGCCATGGCCATGCTTACGCCCGAGGAACAGGAAACACTCGTGGCACTCTCACGTAGGTTCACGCAAAACCTGACGGCCCTCGTGAACGGCGAGGACGAATGCCTGATACGGGGGAGCGAACCCGGGAAAGGAGCACGCGCATGATCGTCAACACCGGAGGACGCACCGACACCGCGCAGTTCTACTCGGACTGGCTGCTGCGGCGGTTCGAGGAAGGCTATGCGCTTTCGCGCAACCCGCTGTTCCCGAACAAAGTCTCGCGCATCGAGCTCGCCCCGGAGGTGGTAGACTGCGTGATGTTCTGTTCGAAGGACTACGCGCCCATTCTGCCGCGCCTGCATGAGATCACCGACCGCTTCAACACCTACTTCCACTACACCATCACGGCCTACGGAAAGGACGTGGAGCCCGGCGTTCCGCCCATCGAAGAGGCTATCGACACGTTGAAGCGGCTGTCTGCCCAGGTGGGGAAGGGGCGCGTTGCATGGCGCTACGATCCGGTGCTGCTCACCGAAGCGTACACGGTGCAGCGCCACCTGGAGACGTTCGAGGCTATGGCCGCGGAGCTTGCGCCGCACGTCGACCGTTGCATATTCAGCTTCGTGGAGATGTACAAGAAGTTGGAGATGAACATGCCCGAGCTCGTGCCGCTGACGGAGACCGATAAGGACGCGCTCGCCAAGGGCATGGGCGAGACGGCCGCACGCCACGGCCTGCACCTGCAGACCTGCGGCACGAACGGCGACTATTCCCGCTACGGCATCCATCCGTCGGGATGCATGACGCTCGAGGCCATCGGCGCGGCCAACGGCGTGGAGTTCCGCAATCTCAAGCACAAGGGCATGCGCGAGGGCTGCCACTGCATCGAGAGCCGCGACCTGGGCGCCTACGACACCTGCCTCAACGGATGCAAATATTGTTACGCTAACAAGCGTCCCGACGTCGCGGCGAAAAACCGCCGGCTGCACGATCCCGCCTCTCCGCTTCTGCTCGGCCAGTTGCGTGACACGGACGTCCTCACGCAGGCCTCGCAGAAAAGCTTCCTCGCGAAGGACTCGCCTCGGAATTCTCAGCTATGACGCCTTTTGTCATTCTGAGCGCAGGCGACGCAGCCGCAGGAGTCGAAGGATCACCTGCGGCGACAGCAGGAAGCTTAACGATAGGGCGGCCGCCGCGGAGGCGCGCGCTTCGAGCAAGGAGAAAGAAATGGAGTTCAGCGACGTTGTAGATAAGAGGCGAACGGTGCGCGAGTTCACGGACGAGGACGTGAGCTTCGAGAGCATCGAGCGCATACTGGAGGCCGGGATGAAGGCCCCGAGTTGGGACCACAATCGCAACTGGCAGTTCGTAGTGCTGCACGACCGCGAGGATAAGGAGAGTGCCTTCAAGTACGCCAAGAGCGTTGTCCGCAAATTCGACGAGAGACGATACGAGGGTCGCGACCTTGATCTGTCGCGGGAAATGTACGTTTACGCCATGCCGCGCCAGCACACGATGCTGGTCGAGTGCCCCTACGTGATCGTGCCGCTGTTCAGGTGCACGAGGCTGAACGCCGAGTGGGTGAGCAAGCTGAACCCGCTCTCGACGGCCTGGTGCGTCGCCGAGAACATGCTGCTTGCTGCCGTGGACGAGGGGCTGGGGTGCTCGCTTCGCATCCCGCTCAACCGCGAGCACGACGTGGTGCTGGAAGCGCTCGGCGTGCCGAGCGGCTGGATGACGCCGTGCTTCATAGGCGTCGGGCACCCGAAGCCGGACGAAGAGCTGCCCGAGCAGTATCCCACCAGTCCGGAAGGCCACCTGCATTTCGGCACATGGGGCAAGCGTCATCTCGACACGACGTTGTTCTCGTAGGGAGCGGCGATGGAAACCAGGATCGTGGAGGCGAAGTCCATCCTCTCGAAGTCGAACCTGCCGGTGTGCGACTACTCGGCCAACTCGTATGTCGGCTGCTCCCACGCGTGTCGGTACTGCTACGCAAGCTTCATGAAGCGCTTCTCCGGTCACGACGAGCCGTGGGGGCAGTTCGTGGACGTGAAGCGGTGGAAGCCGCTCAAGAACGCGCGCAAATACGATGGCAAGCAGGTGTTCGTGGGGTCGGTGTGCGACCCGTACATGCCGGAGGAGGCAGAGTACGGGCGCACCCGGGCGCTTCTGGAAGAGCTGGTCGGCAGCGGCATGGAGGTCTCGCTGCAGACGAAGTCCGACCTGGTGCTGCGCGACATCGACCTCATCAGCCAACTGCCGGGCGCGCGCGTGGGCTTCAGCATCAACACGCTCGACGAGGGCTTCCGGTCCGACATGGACGCGGCCGTGCCCGTGGCGCGACGCCTTGCCGCCATGAAGGAGCTGCACGACGCCGGCATCCGCACGACCTGCTTCATCTCGCCCATCTTCCCCGGGATCACCGACGTGCCCGCCATCATCGAGGCCGCGCGCGACCGGTGCAACCTGGTGTGGCTGGAGAACCTGAACCTGCGCGGCGGCTACAAGGCCGACATCCTAGGCTACATCGCCGAGAAGCGCCCCGAGCTGATGCCGCTCTACGACGCCGTTTACCAGAAGGGCGACCGGACGTACTGGAGGGAGCTCGACGTCGAAGTGCGTGCCTACGCCGAGCGCGAGGGTCTGGAGTACGTCCGCGACGACGACACCGTGCGGAGCCCCTTCGACGCGCCGCCCGTGATCGTGAACTACTTCTTCCATGAGGAGATAAAGAAGTCTGCGAAGAAGGAGGGCGGGCATGCCTGAGTTGCCCGAGGTGGAGACGGTGCGCCGCGTGCTGGAGCCGCAGCTCGCGGGACGCGTCATCGAAGGCGTGGACGTGCTGAACGGCCAGGTGGTCGCCCATCCCGCGCCGGAGGCGTTCGCGAGCGTGCTCGTCGGGCGCAAGATCGCGGGCATGGGCCGGCGTGGCAAGTACCTCGCTGTGGCGCTTGACGACGGCTCGGAGCTGGTGGTCCACCTGCGCATGACGGGGCAGCTTCTGGTCGCGCCGCCGGACGCGCCCGTGGAGAAGCACACGCATCTCGTGCTGCGCCTGTCGGACGGCGCAGAGCTCCGCTACCTCGACACGAGGCGGTTCGGACGGTTCTGGCTGTTCGCGCCGGGCGAGCCCGACGAGGTTTCGGGACGTTGCAAGCTCGGCCCGGAGCCCGACGACGCCGTGCTCACGGTGGCGTACCTGAAAGCCCAGGCCGGAAGGAAGCGTAAACCAATAAAGGAGCTGCTGCACGATCAGTCGGTGGTGGCAGGCATCGGCAACATCTACTCCGACGAGATACTGTTCGACGCGCGCGTGAACCCCCTGAAACCGTGCTGCACGTTGGACGACGAGGAATGGGAGCGCCTGGCGCGTAGCATCCCCCGCATCATCGCTTGGGGCATCGAGGAAGACGTGATGACCCCGGAGGAATACCTGCGCGGCCAAGGCAAAGAGTATCGCAACGCGGAGCATCTGCGCGCATACGGCCGCGAGGGCGAGCCGTGCTCCAGATGCGGAGCGCCCCTACAGCGCACGAAGGTCGGAAGTCGCAGCAGCTACTTCTGTCCCGAGTGCCAGAAGCTCACAGGGGTTTAAAAAAAGCTTGCGTCGAGCAATAAGGAATGCGATGGGCAACACAACGTTTCGTCTTTCGCAAAGGAGCTAATAGGCATGCCGCAGATGAATAAAGGAGAAAAATACATTTTCGGAAAATCCCTGATACAGGACGATCTGACCATATATCTGTCGTCTCAAGCAGTTGAGGAATACCATGCCGGAGTGGAGGGAAGGGCGTACCTTTTCACCGCCAGCGAAAGCGCTGGTGGATTCTGCGTCACA
>HHCFC01400__coassemble_1844_pt1 | contig 15294 bp, 14 predicted proteins | sample HHCFC01400__metabat2_high_PE_041 | metagenome-assembled genome bin HHCFC01400
AGCTGCCCGTACCGTATCGATTACGATTGAGCCGGACACACTTTTTGGCCTATAACCCGAATCGCCCCACGCAACGAGACGGCAGCACGTCGCACACGGAAAGCCGCCCTACGCCGAACGCTCGGTCGAAGCGATGCGTCGGGAACAGGAAAGGAAGAGAGCCCTGCACGCCCTCTGGCGTACAGGGTCATGAACAGCAAAAAGCCGGAGAAGTGATCTCCGGCTTTGGTTTCCGTGGTGGAGATGATGGGATTCGAACCCACGACCCCCACGTTGCGAACGTGATGCTCTCCCAGCTGAGCTACATCCCCACGGGGTTATGCGCGCTCTCGCGCAAGGACACATTTTGCCTGTATCGATGCGCTTTGTCAAACGGAAATTTGCACGGAACCGCGAAATACACACGAACAGCTAGTCGTCGGGGAAGACGCGACGATACTCGTCCCATGTCATATGTTCGAGAATATCCCCCGGCTGGCAGTCAAGCACCTCGCACAGCATGTCGAGCGTGCTGAAGCGAACAGCGCGAATCTTTCCGGTCTTGATGCGCGAAAGGTTCACGTTGGTAATGCCCACCTTCTCCGCCAGCTCGTTGAGGGAAATACCGCGGTCGGCCATGATGCGATCGAGCCTGAGAACGATTGGCATCGATCCCACCTACAACGTCTCGTCCGAAAATTCCTGCAAGAGGACGCCATATTTGAACACGAACGAGAAAGCGAAAACTACAGCTGCGGCTATAAAGGGAGCGAAATTGATTTGGATAATAGCATTTTCACTAGTGGAGTAAAACCCCGTTGTAAAAATCTCGTTCTCGATCAATGACGCATTAGCGGCAATAAAAAAATCCAGCATCCCACAAAACAAAAGCATAGCGGAAACGATACGAAGACTTTTGACTTGGCCAAGCTTAAAAGGAGAGCTCCCTTTCGATGCATCAGAAAACATCCGAATAAAAATAACGAGCATTACAGCGACCACAATATCGTAAGATATATATAAAATAACGTTTAAAGCTTCTGGTATGCCAAATTGACCAGAGCCCAAAAAAGAAGCGCACATCAAAATCATAGCGACAAGCCAGTAGATGCAAAGCCCAACAAGCACCGCTCTTAAAGCGATGTTTATCAAGCTACATACCCTCTTAATTTTACTTAAAGAGTCTTCCACTTTAACGGAATCATCATTTTGCATTTGCAATCCCCCGCAAGCGCGACCAGATAAAATGGTCGCAATACCCAGGTCAAACAGCAGTTGCACAAAAAAGGGGCTACATACGAAAGCCCCTTTCCCAATCCTTAACAGATTAAATTCCGGGCGCGAAACAAATGCCGCCAAATCCAATAACCGTACAAACCGCTCGCGTATCTCCATCGCTATAGAACAGCATACGTCTCACCTCCTTTGATTGATCGAATCGGACATCATGCGGCCCAAAGCGTCGTAGAACGCCTGGGTCATGGCGCAGTACGAGTCTGGCGACTCGAGACTACCGGTAGAGAACAGCGAACGGGCGCGACAGCCTCCCCCGCACAGATGAACGTAACGACATGCCGAGCAGCCCGCGAACTTTGAAGCGTCGAGGGACCGGAACCGTTGGGCAACGTCGCTCTCAAGCGCTTCGGCCAGCGAACCGGTGAACGCGTTGCCCATGGCAAGCTCGGGCCGCTGAAGCATATGGCACGGGTAGACGGTGCCGTCGGCGGCCACGCTCACCTCTTTGCAGCCGGCGCCGCAACTGCGCTTGACCGTGAGGTTGAGGCCCACGGGTGCATCGAACAACGCAAGCGGCCGCCCGCCATCGAGCGTGAGCAAACCGCGTCCGAGGGCACACAGCTCGTCATCCCCAGGCAGCAACGGAGCCAACACGTCGCTCGCCTCGCAGGAGAGCAGGCTGAAATTGAGCGTGGCGCCAAGCTCCTTCGCCAGCCGCACGTAAGCAGGAAGCTCGTCGAGGTTCTTCGCATGCACCGTGGGCAGGATGTGCGCAGGGATGCCCGCGGTCTGCACGTCGCGCACAGCCTGGACAAGCTGATCGAAACGTTGGCGACCGCGGATATGGGCCGGCGCGTCGGCCGAGCTGCCGTCGAACGAGACGGACACGCAATCGACATGCGGAGCAAGACGCGCAAGCGCGTCTACAGAAAGGCACATGCCGTTCGAAAGGACGGTCACCTTCGCGATGCCGGCGCGCTTCGCCCTTTCCACGATGTCGGGTAGATCGGCACGCAGAAACGGCTCCCCTCCCGATATGACGAGCTGCGCCACGCCTGCCGCAGCCAACTCGTCGACGGCATGGAGCACATGGTCAAGCGGCGCGTCGGCAAGGGCGTTGCGACCCGCATCGAACGAGTAGCAGCCGGTGCAGTCGAGGGTGCACCGCTGCGTGACGTGCAAGTACGCCGCGACGACGCCCTCCTTCGCCCTCGCTTCGCCATCTTCGCCCGACCGCGAGCACGTGAAGAACCCGCCCTTCATAAGATGCTCGAAAAGCGCCGGATCGACGGCCACCACATCTTCCTCGGGCACGTCCTCCTCGAACAGGCGCGCACAGACGCCGGCCCCCTCCCGCGTAAGCCCGATCGCATAGCCTGTGTCGAGGGATCCCACCATGGGCACCCCTGCGAAATCGAACGACACCACCGCCTCGGCGAACCTCAACGCAGACTCCTCACCGTGCTCCTCACGTACGGAGCACATACTATACACCTTCAAGGGAGCCTTGAGCATGCGCGCGAGCGCGAACGTCCCGAAAACACGCATGCTCCAGCCATCTTCGTAATCGCATGGTTACATATCGTCGTTGTCGCTTGCCATCTGGGAGGATGATCTTTTTTATCATACGAAATGGCATGTTTGCTTTTAACGTTTTATGATAAATTTGAGCCGTCGAAAATCCAACAGCGACACCGCGACAGGAAAGCCGACCAGTGAACATCAACCAACTGGAATACTTCGTCACCACCGTGCGATGCGGCAGTTACTCCTTAGCCGCCCGAGAGTTGTTCGTTGCGCCGCAAACCGTCGCTAAAGCGGTAAACGATCTTGAACGAGAGCTGAACGTCAGCCTTTGCAGAAGATCGAGCAGAAGCATCGAGCCAACCCCGTTCGGACAAGTGTTCTCGACGCGGGCCTCCGAGATACTTTACCGTTTGACAGAGCTCGAGTCTCTTGCGAAACGCCAAACGCTATCTCAGACGGAAGAAGGCGTCGCGATGCTCGCAGTGGCTTATTCGCCGCACCGGGGAAACGCGATAAGCCCGAGCGACTTCGCGCCCTTCGACAGAGAGCACCCACGCATACGGCTCAGCAGGACCTACCGTCCGAGCGAAACGTGCCTCGCCGCCCTTGAGGAAGGCGTGGTGGACGCGGCCATCATCGCGGGACGCACGACGAGGCCCAACATCGTCTGCACGCGTCTGCTTTCGTTTCCCCTCAGCCTCGCGATCTCGCGAAACCACCCCTTGGCTCGCCAAGACAGCATCGATTTCGAGGACCTTCGAGGCACGCCGATCGCAGAGCCCGAAGACCTGCGCTACTGTCACAACGTCATCGCTGATCGCCTGCTCGCGCAAGGCGTAGAACCGATCTTCACCGCCGTCCCTCCTCATGTTACGGACCATCGACGGTTTCTCGATGAGAAGCGCGGTGCGTTCTTCGTCGTCAACGATCCCGCCCTCGCCGCGCTCTACCCCGAGGCGGTCACAGTCCCCGTGGCCCCCGAAGACCCCGTGTCCATTCCACTGTGCTTGGCATACGCGCAGAACAACGAGAACCGCGTGCTGCCCACTGTCGAAAGCTATCTGATCAACCTGGCCGCACGCATCCGCAAGCAGGGCCGATGACCGCCCGAAGACCTTGTGGCCCGAACGCTTCGCGCATCGTGCGGACCGAGTAGAAAGGACGCCGTATGGACACCCTCTCTGATCGCGAGCTGAACGCCCGCCTTGTCGAATTATCGAAGATCGCGAGCGACCTGTTCGAACGCGCAAGCGCTACCGGAACCGTGCCGACCGAACGCGAAGAGGTGCTTCGCATCGTCGCCGAGCAGTCAGAGCACGCTCGCGATCGCATCGCGCACCCCAACAGTGATGCCGTAGAAAATTGATTCGGCGTGCGGATGGGCATCAACCGCCCGTGCGAGCTTCACTCCCGTCGTCCGTGCGAGGAGCGCGCTTTTTCTTTCGCGCACCGCGATCGTCGAGCGCACCTTTTTCGCTCCCTGCGTGGCGATCGCCACGCAGGGAGCGAGCGATTGCCCTATACTGGACAGCATGAGCGACCAGACGGCATACGACGACCCCATCCCCCTTGAGGACGCGCACGAAACTCGCGGCCCTGACGACGCGGGCATGATGACGCATCTGTTCTACGCGTTCAACACCGTCGTCACGCTGCAAGCATATGACGAGCCTGCGCGGTGCGCGGCCGCGTTCGATGCCGCGCGCGCCGAATGCCGAACCTTCGAGCGGCGCCTCTCGCGCACGCTTCCCCATTCGGACATCGCGCGGCTCAACGCGGCTGCAGGAGAAGCCGTGGCCGTGCATCCCGACACCGCGGAGCTTTTGCAGGAAGCGCTGCGCTATTGCGCCGACAGCGAGGGCCGCTTCGACATCACCATGGGCACGGCGGTGCGGCTGTGGAATTTCCACAAGGGGACGATCCCTAGCCGCACGGACCTCGACGAGGCGCTTGCGCACGTGGACTGGCGCATGATCGACGTGTGGAGCGAGAACGACGAAGCGCGGGAGGGCACGAGGCCGTGCGAGAGCGGTCCCGCGACCTCGGCCCGACGCCTCTCCGAGCAGCGTTGGTTCGCGCGCATCCGCGATCCGAAAGCCGCCGTCGACCTGGGCGGCATCGCGAAGGGCTGGATCGCCGATCGGCTGGCCGAGCTCATGAGCGCGCACGGCCTGAGCTCGTTCATCGTAAACCTGGGCGGCAACGTGATGGCTCACGGCTCGAAGCCCGACGGCTCGCCCTGGCGCATCGGGCTGCAGGATCCGCGACGCAAAGACGGCATCGTGGGCGCCGTGGCAGTGCGCGACGCCTCGGCTGTGACGAGCGGCGTGTACGAGCGCTGCTTCGAACGCGACGGGCGTGTCTACCACCACATCCTCGATCCGGCAACGGGGTTTCCCGTGCGCACCGACGCCGCCGGGGCCACCGTGGTCGCAAGACGGTCGATCGACGCCGAAGGTTACTCGACCACACTCGTGGCGCTCGGCATCGAACGCGGCATCGCGTTCGCGAGAAGCCACCCGGCGATACTGGGAGCGTACTTCGTCGACGAGAACGGAACGGTGACGGAGGCGTAGGGGCCGACCCGCTTTCTTTTCCGGCAAACGAAAGCGCCCCTCCCCTGAGTGCCCCATTCCCCCGATGGGCCGGGATGCTGACGACGCCGGCCTGACCAAGGCGATCGCATTCCACCCGCATGCTTGCGGGAAGCCATGGGCATTCGCGAGCGCATCCGCAGCACCGCCATCTCCCTCTTCAGCGTGCGGGAGAGGGAGACTGCTGACCGAAGGCGGCACATCGACCATGCAACCTGCAGACTGATCCGCAAGTTCGCAACGCCACGGGATACCGGAGAGGGCGCATGGAGCCGAAAGGAGCCGAACTTGCTATGGGGAATCGAGCGAACGCACGCCAAAGCCGCTTGCATTCCATTCGACCGAATGAGCGTCGACAACCAGCACAAGGCAAAAACCAAAGGGTTATGCCGCGGGTTACGAAAATAACCGCATTTCCCGCATTCGCCCGATGCGCGTCTCCTCTCGTTGCCGCATGATGCGATCCGCATCGTCGTCGACAAGACGCACTGAGCCGTCGACGCAGACGACTTGCCGACGCGCCGTGGGCGCGATCGGAACAATCACCGTTTCGAGGAAGGGGATCATCATGCAGAGAACGAACGTCACACGCCGCGATCTGATCAAGCTCGGAGGACTTGCCGCCGCGAGTGCGATCAGCGCCACAGCGCTCGCCAGCTGCGCGCCGTCCACGCCCGAAGAGGCCGCCAAAGCCGCAAGCGCGACGGGGAGCCTGGAGGGCATGCCCTCGTTTTTGCAGGCGCCAGAGCCCATCACCGAGTTCGCCGAGACGAGGGAGTACGACGTCGTGGTCGTGGGCGCAGGCGAGTCGGGCCTGTCGGCCGTCCACGCAGCGCTCGAAGCCGGCGCGAAGGTGGCGTGCATGCAGAACATCAGCACCGTGCAGACGGCGGGCAACATGGCCGCAGCGCTCGACTTGGACAAGACGAGCGAGGCCGGCTTGAAGGCGTGCCTGTCCTTCATCAACTACAAAAGCGACTGGCGCTCGAACCCCGACCTCGTCGAGGTGTGGGCGCGCAACTCACAAGAGGCGCTCGCCTGGTGGGAAGCCGAGGCAGCCAAGGGCGGCGTCGAGTCGAAGCCTTACGACTACAGCATCGCCTACAACGGATACGAGTTCTTCCTGCACGCGAACACCTACTTCCACGTGGACGGTGCGCACCAAGCGGCGGCAAAGGTCATCGGCGAAGCGCTGGCCGCAGCGGGAGCCGATTTCATCTTCAACACGCCGTGCGTGCAGCTGCACAAAGAGGACAGTCGCGTGACAGGCGCCATCGGCCGAAACGCCGACACCGACGAGTACATCCTCGCAAAGGCGTCGAAAGGCGTCATCTTGGCCACGGGTGACTACGTGGGAAACCGCGAGATGCTCGACTTCTGGGCACCCGACACCAAGGGGCTGCACCAGGCCATCGAGTTTCGCGACGGCAGCGGCCTGTGCGCCGGCATGTGGGCAGGTGCGCAGATGACCGCCCCATGCCACACGAAGATGGTTCACGGCGAGGCGGCCCCGGTGCGCTTCGAGATGCCGTTTCTGTTCCTCGATCGCCATGGCGAGCGCTTCATGGACGAGGGGTGCTGCCGCATGGGCTACCTCAACGAGTTCACCAAAGGGTATCTGGCGGAAGCGGGATTTGAAGATTCCACCGCGGCGAAGTTCTTCAGCATCGTGCCCGCCAACTGGCAGGACTACTACGAGCAATGGGACGCGCTTGCGCCCTACGACATCTCCACGAACAACGCCTACCGCACGGTTGACCCTGAAAGCTGGATCAAGGCCGACACGCTCGAGGAGCTGGCGCAGGCCATGATCGACTATGCCGACGAGCAGCCCTGGAGCCACGAGCTGACCGTGGAGGCCGTCGTCGCCTCCATCGAGCGCTATAACGAGCTGGTCGCCGCGGGCTCTGATGACGATTTCGGCAAGCGACCCGAGTACCTTGTGCCCATCGAGGCCCCGTGCTACGCCGTGCCCCGCGGCGCGAACAACATCGACGCCATGCTCGACGGGTTGGAAGTCGACGGCAATTATCAGTGCCTTGATGCCGATCGCATGCCCATCGAGGGGCTTTTCGCCGTCGGAAACGCCTCCGGTCCCTTCTTCGGCGGCGCCAACTACCCCATGGACATCGAGGGCCTTTCCATCGGCCGCGCCATCACCACGGGATTCGTCACCGGACGCTACGTGGCCGGACTGTAAGCTTTTCGAGCGAGCGGGCCCTTCCCCACTCGCTCCCCCATCCCTCGCACGCCTCCCCGCGCGCTTCGCGCGGGGAGGTCGCCCTTGCGCACAAGCCCCCTTCTCTTTTCGAGCGCGCCCGCTTGCTCGCTTTCCGAATCGCCAGCCCGACCAGCACCCTCCGCGCGAAACCGTTCCTGCCTCGATCCCTCGCTCGCCAAACCGTGGCAAAACTCGCGGAAAAGGCGCTATACTGTCGAGCGGAGAAAGAGGGAGGGGCATGAGGCGCGTCGATCATCTCGAACAGATGATTCCCTACATGTTTGCGCACGGCTGCGCTCGCGCGTGGCTCACCCTCCTGTTCGCCGATCCGGCCGTTGCGCCGCTTTCGCCTTTCGACCCGCACGTGCCGTTCGATTACTCGTTCGCGCTCGCGGGCATCGGCATTGCGCTGGCCGCCCGGAGGGTCGCCCCTTTGCAGGAGAGCCGCTGGGCGAAGCCGTTCGCGCTCACCTTGTGCATAGTCGCCTCGGTCTGCATGCTCGCCGCATCGCGCTCGCTTGAGCTGGCCGCGCCTTTGGCCCTTGCGGGCGCGGTGGCGGGCGGCGCGGGCTTTTTGCTGATCGTCCTGTTGAACGCCGAAGCGCTCGTGCCGCTTAGCCTTATGCGCATCCTTCTGTACCAGGCAGCCTCGATGCTCGTAGCCGTTCCATTAACCTACCTCTGCCAGGGGCTCGGCCAGCCGCAACTCGCGCTCGCTTTGTTCGCGCTGCCCGCCATCGCGGTGCCGTGCGTGTCATTCGCCTACCGGACGACGCCCGAAGCCGAGCGGCCGCGCAGCACATGGCCGCGCTTCACGTTTCCCTGGAAGCCCATCCTGCTGTTCGCGCTGTACTCGTTCGCCTACGGCTTGCGCGAACAGCAGCTTCTGTCGGTGGATGGCGCGGGCATGCATTCGTCGCTGTCCACGGCGATCGTATCCGGATCGCTTGTCGCGGCGTTCCTCCTCGCGCGACGGCTGCCGCTTAGCGCGCTGTACCGCTCCCCCGTGCTTCTCATGGTGTGCGGATTCCTGCTCGTGCCCATGGAAGGACTTGTCGGAAGGGCCGCATCGGGCTATCTCATCTCGATGGGCTACACGCTCATGGGGCTTTTGCTGGGACTTTTGCTGTACGATCTGGCGAAGCGCATGGGCATCGCCATCGTCGTGCTCATGGGCGCCGAGAAGATGACGTACCTGTTCGTCGTCTGGGGAGGCGATTGCGCTTCGCTCTTGGCCACCTCGCCGCTGCCAACGCAGACGCAGGACGTTGCGCTCATGGCTGCGGCCGTCATGCTCGTGCTGGCGGGCACGCTCATCCTGCTTTCGGAGAAGGACCTCGCGTCTCGATGGGGAATTCGCCTCATCGAGACGGACGACCTTTCCGAAGAGGGTCGCCGCGTCGAACTTGTGGCAGCGCGCTGCGACGAGATCGCGCGCCAATGCCGCCTGTCGCCACGCGAGGACGAGATCCTGCGCCTTTTGGCGCAAGGCACCTCGAACCAAACCATCGAACGCGAGTTGTTCATAGCGAATGGCACGCTGAAGGCCCACATCCAGCACATCTACGCGAAGATTGGCGTGCATAGTCGCAAAGAGCTGCTCGCACTGTTCGAAGACGCAGGGGCGCTCGAAGCCTCCAGCGACGAAAAGCGCAGCGGCGCGAAGATCGGCGAACGAGCGCAAGACGTATGAGAAAACCGCTGCGCCCGCAAGAGAGTCGCGACCGCACTAGCGGTGCGACCTCGACGAGCGCGCAAGGGCTTCGTCGCTTTTCCAGGTAAACGGTTTTCACCCGCGCGATTCGAGACAAACGGAAGAGCGCCGCCGCAGCATGAGGCGGGCAAAAGACACGCCGGAACGGCACACAGCAAGCGAGCAAGAAGCGGTGAGGCATCGACGCGATCACGGCAGACGAGAGAAAGGGCAATCCGTTGACGCGACTCGCAATGCAAATGGAAAAGAGGGAAAGACAAGCAGGGAACCGAAGAAGGGGTGCCTCGGCGTGCGCCGCCCAGACACCCCGTCGCAACTAAGAGAGGACCTTCTCCTCGTCGGGAGCGCTGGACTCTTCGTCCACCAGCACGCCTTCGGCATCGGGGATGAAGGGCTCGAACAGCGGCTCACCGTTTTGGGACAGCTCGACCATGCCGGTGAGGACGTCGACGTACTGGTAAGACTGGCGCGCCGTGCGGCCGCGCTTGCGATCGACCTCCATGATGAACAGCTGGGGATGCACCTGCGTGAGCACGCCCTCGTTCTCGACGATCTTCGAGCGTCCCATGTTGGCGCGCACTTTCAGGCGTTGACCGACGAAGTCGTGTAACGTATCATGGATGGAGTCGACGATTTTTGCCTGTTTCGCTAAATCCATGCTCACTCTTTCTCGCGTATGCTGCGTACACAAATGACAGCGTGGAATTATACCACCTCGGTCAATACTCTACAGAATCCGCACAGACTGTTTCCGAAACCGTACCAATTCCCCTTTGGCGACGGCATCAACATAGACGTGTGGGATGAGAGGCGACGGCGTCTGCCGTTTTGCACAAGCCGAGGGAAGATGTCGACCACGTTGCGCTGACCGGATGAAAGCGACGAACCGCACGGAAGGAACCGCATGAGCCAGAAGAAAGACGCCCTTGAGAAGGCAACGAAGAAGGGCAGGAAAAAGGACAAGAGGCGCAAGAGCTGCGACGGCAAAAGGGAGCAGAAGGAAAAGAAGGAAAAGGAGGGGAAGAAAGGGAAGCGGCCGCAGAAAAAAGCGAAGAAGGGTGCCGCACTCTCTGCGCTCACATGCCCCTGCTGTTCGAAGCATTGCCCCCTCTCGAAACCGAAATGCGGCAAAGGCAAGGCGATCCGCGCGAAGATGGAGAAAAACGCCTAAGCGGAGCGGTCGCAGGGCTTCCGTGCGCAGAAATCCTCGGTTTCTGGCCAGCAAACCGCGCTCTGGCACGCGTTGGAGTGTCGAGAGACGTATCGGTCGCTTTCAGTTTTCGCCGACCTGGCCTTTCGACGTGGGCGCGCCCACGTCGAGCTGAGAAGGCTCGGATTTTGTGCCAGAACTCGGTTTCATGGCCAGAAACCGAGGATTTCTGCGCACGGGCGTATCACGCGGATGCGAAGGAGGGGGGGGGTGGAAGCGGGGCAACCGCGCCAGGCGAGCGCGCGAATCCGACCGATTCGATACCGCGTCGGACGGGCGGTGCCCTCACCGAGCCAAAATCTACGGAGGGGGTTGCGTCACCCGCTCGACGCAACCCCCTCGCAAGCCATCCTCGGGGAAGCTTGTGACAAGGGCGTCTCCACAGCCGTCACCGCGCTTCAGCACGCGTCCTTCGCCCGCCGACCCCCCTCCTCGAAAAAGGCACCCTCGCGCTCAGAGCGCGGCGAGGCCGAAAACCCCTTGGGCGCGAAGCCCGCATCGCACCCTTTGCGTCCACCGGCATTCGGCGCGGCGAGCCAACGGGCGCGAACGTCGGCGGCGATTCGACGGCGACCGCCCAAAACCGCCCGAAGCAACGCCTGCACAGCGCAACGCGGTTCGGCGCAGACAGCCGATCACGCGCAGGATGGCCCGCACTCCTCGGCGACCTGCCGATAGGCGGCTCCGAGGCGGACGAACGCGCCAAGGGAAAGCGTCTCGCCCCGCTGCGCGGGATCGATGCCCGCGCACTCGAACAGCTGCGGAAGCGCGGCGGCGACGCGCGTCCCTTCCCTCCCCCGTCCGGCGAAGTAGGTTTTGCAGGAGTTCGCGAGCGTCTTGCGCCGCGTGGCGAACGCGGCATCGGCCATGATGCAGGCGGCTCTGAGAGTACGAGCATCGAGCGGATCGCCCGCGCTATCGCGCAGAGGGCGGCGATCCAGGCGCACGACGGCGCTCTCGACGCGCGGCGGCGGGAAGAAGTTGCCGGGGCCGACGGCGAAGCGCCCGGCCGGCTCGGCGTAGAGGCGCAGCTTCACGGTGTACGCTCCGTAGTTTTTGGAACCCGGGTCGGCGGCCATGCGGTCGGCCACCTCCTTCTGCACCATCACCGTCGCGCTCTCCAAGCCGGAAAACCGCTCGAAGCAGTCGAGCACCACGGTGGCGGCCACGGCGTAGGGCAGGTTCGCCACGAGCTTGGTCGGCGAGAACGGCAAGTCGGCGGCAGCCAGATCGAGCGCGTCCTTCTCCACGAGCGTGAAGCGGTCGGCCCAAGGGGCCAGCGTCTCGGCGAGCACGGCGGGCAGATCCGCATCGCGCTCGACGGACGCGACGCGGCCCGCGCATTTCAGCAGCGCGACGGTGAGCGTGCCGATACCGGGACCGATCTCCAGCACCTCGTCTTCGGGCGAAAGCTCAGCCAATGCGACGATCTTGCGCAAGATCGCATCGTTGACAAGGAAGTTCTGGCCGAGCGAGTACTTCGTGGAAAGGCCGTGCGCCTCAAGGACGGCGCGCGTGGCCGAAGGGCTGGCCAACGGAGAAAGTCGCTCCATCACGCCTCCCCCGTCGATGGGCCGACGCGAGGATGCACGCCGTCGGGACCTGCGCACGTGTACGCCGAGGCGGGGTGCGCGAGCCCGCCGGACAGCGGGTCGACTCCTGCGGGAAGCGCCCCGCCATCGGAGATGCGCCCCACCCAGTCGTGCACGTCCGCAAGCGAAAAGCCCGCCACCGCAAGCGCCGAGCGTACTTCGCCCACCAGCGGGCCGAAGCCGTGCGGGTCGCCGCCCTCGCCCACCACGTGCAGATGCGCCGGGCGCTTCGGCTTCGCGCGCCAATTGGCGTGGAAGTAGGGTTGCAAACGGTCGAGGAACGACTTGAGCTGGGCCGGCGCGCCGGCGAAGTACACGGGCGACACGAGCGCGAGCTCGTCGCACTCGTTCAGCAGCAGCCGCACGCGCACCATGTCGTCGGCGATGACGCAGTACAGCTCGTCGCGGCCGATGTTGGAGGCGCACGCTTCGCAGCCCGTGCAGGGGGCGATGTGCACGTCGGACAACCGCACGACGTCCACACGGTCGGCGGGGAACGCGCGCTCGTACGCGAGGCGCACCGCCTCCGACAACCCCGCGCTGCGGCCACGAGCACGAGGAGATCCGCAGATGACAAGACGGTTCGTCATGGGCATCACTCACTTTCTCCGGAAGCGGAAGCCGAAGGCGTGGCTTCCGGTGCACCGCCGGCCGCATCCGCAGCCGACGCGCGGGCGCGCTGCCACGGCGTGGGCGACCGGTCGAGCAAGTCGCGTGCGTTTTCCATGAGCTGCGCGAGCAGCGCTTTGCGCTCGTCCCCCGCCGCGCATCCGCGCGCCTCGGCCAAGCGCGCCGCCGTGAACACGACATGCTCGGGACCGCAGGTCATACCGCGCATCGGCTCGGGCGTCATATAGGGCGCGTCCGTCTCGGTGAGCAAGCGGTCGAGCGGCATGCGGGAGGCGGCATCGCGCACCTCGTCGGTGCTTTTGAACGTGAGCGGCCCGCCGAACGCCGCATGGCATCCTTCCGCAAGCCACGGTTCGAGGGTAGCCCAATCGAGGTTGAAACAATGCAGAAGCGTGCCCGCCGCGGGAAAGCCCTCTTCGCGCATAAGGGCGAGCGCGTCGTCATGTGCCTCGCGCACGTGCAGGACAAGCGGCAGCCCCGCCTCTTTCGCCAGACGGATCTGCCGACGGAAGGCATCGCGCTGCTCGTCGCGCGGCGAGAAGTCGTAATGATAGTCGAGGCCCACCTCGCCGAGCGCGCACACGCGCGGATCGGCCAACCGCTCGCGCAGACGAGCCTCAAGCGCATCGTCGTAGTGCTTCGCATTGTGGGGATGGCAGCCCGTCGCGATGCGGACATGCGGCACCGCGCACCCTGCAGTCCCGGAGGCGACGGCCCCCGCGGCCTCCGGCGCGCCCTCGAGCGTCGAAGCGAGGGCTGCCGCCTCTTCGCGCCACGCATCCAGCCGCTCGAACGTGGTCGCGCCGTCCTCGAACGCATCGACGATGGTGCAGACGAACCTCACCCCGTGAACGGCGCAGCGCGCGAGCGCGAGCGCCGGATCGGGCAAAAGCTGCAGATGGGCGTGCGTGTCGGCCACCAGCGCCTCGAGCGCGGGCGGCTCGACCACACGATACTTCCCGTGCTTGCGCTTCTGACGGAACAACGCGTCGCGGAACACGGGCTCTCCGTTGCTTTCAACCATTGTCAAACACCTCCTTCACGGTGCCTTGGCAAAATTCTTCGTCAGCAGTCCGGCTTTCCAAAGCTTCGGAGCACTCCGAAGCGCTCCGAAGCGCTCACGAATCGCAAGTCGATGAGCTTTGCGGCAACTCATAGTACCGATACGAGTCATGGACGCTCTTCCCCCGCAAAACGAACACGCCGTCTGCGCCCAATCCTTTCAACGCGAGCGATGAAGTGCGAATCGATGCGCCGGCGCGATTTGAAAGCATCTTCGCAGCGACCTTCCCTTTGGTCGCAGCGATCTCAACGGATGCCTTCCGCCTGTCATCCAGCAATGCAAGCGCATTCAAAGAGACGGGCATTCCTTCGCCTCCGTGCGACCAAAACCCTTTCGATGCAGCCACGCCCTCTCCGACAGGCCCCCTCTCCACCAAAGCGAACGGATCGGGACGGGCGAAAGCGAGCTTGGCGCCAAAGAAATACGCCTATGGCAAAGACCGACCCCCGCCTCGTCACACAGATCCTGAATTTTCCTCTATCCCGAAGAGCGCGATCGGACACCTGCTGTCCCACCACGTTGCCCTCATCGTCGACGTCAAAGAACAGTTCGCCGCGCCCATGCTTGTTGAGTATGGAGGCGATGGACTGCACGGCCTCACGATGCTCGCCAGCGGATCTCTTGCGCTCTACGTATTCGCTTTCACCGCCGATGCTCATGTCCACCCCCTCCGCATTCTCGCATGCCAGCGCACAAGCCCCGCAAGCCAGAGGACCCGTAGGCCGGCAATTCGCGCAACGCTACTCCATGCTCAGATCGATGGCGTCCGTGTCCAGGCGCGGGAACAGGGGGTCGCCGATCTCCACGGCGTTGCCAGCGGGCAGCTGCCCCCACGCCGTAGCCGCCTCGATGTCGGTCACGTCCGTCACCGAGCCAAGCGACAGGCGCCTGAACACCTCTGCCGACGTGTTGGGCATGATCGGCGCCATGTACAGCGCGATGATGCGGATGGCCTCAAGCGCGTTGTAGATGACTTCGGCCAGCTCGCCGGCGGTTTCCTCGCTCTTCGCGAGGTTCCACGGCGCGCTTTCCTCCACGTACAGGTTCACGCGGCTCGCCAGCTTCTGCACCGCGGCGGCGGCGCGGGTGAAGTCGGCGGCGGCGAGGGCGGCATCGTATTCGGCGTACAGCTCGTCCGAGATGGCGCGCAGCGGGTTCTCCTTCGCCTTGACCTCGGCGGGCACCTCGGGCACCGCGCCGTCGAAGTACTTCTTCGTCATGTTGAACACGCGGCTGCAGAGGTTTCCCCAGGTGTTCGCCAAGTCGGCGTTGTACACCTGCACCATGCGCTCAAGCGAGATGGAGCCGTCCGCGCCGAACTGCACGTCGCTCATGAAGTAGTAGCGGTACGCGTCCACGCCGAACACCTTGCACAGATCGGCCGGCTTGAGCGCGTTGCCCTTCGACTTCGACATCTTCTCGCCCTTCGTGAGCAGAAAGCCGTGGCCGAACACCGTGTGCGTGATGGGCATGCCGGCCGCCATGAGCATGGCCGGCCAGATGACGCAGTGGAAGCGCGTGATGTCCT
>HHCFC01400__coassemble_1852_pt1 | contig 15126 bp, 14 predicted proteins | sample HHCFC01400__metabat2_high_PE_041 | metagenome-assembled genome bin HHCFC01400
CGGCGGTCTCCAAAACCGCATGTTGGGGGTTCGAGTCCCTCCTGGCCTGCCAGCTCGACAGCATGAGCAGCTTGCATTCAGGTTGCTTGGATGAGCAGCTTGGAATCAGGCTGCTTGTTTGGCGTTTAGACGGATACGGAATCCCCGGTTAAGGAATCAAATCAGATGGCGAAGAAATCAAAGACACAGCGAGCGAAGGCCTCTGCTGCGCGCGCCGCCCGCAAAGAGCAGGCACGCCAAGAAGAAGCCGCCGCTGCCGAGGCGAAGAAGGCTGCCGAGGACAGCGCCGCTGCGACCGAGACGCCCAAGAGGAAGTTCTTCAAGAAAGCCGAGAAGACCGAAGCGTCCGCCAGCGACGACAAGCAGGCGAAAGCCCAGAAGAGCGTCGAGAAGAAGAGCGAGAAGGCCGCTGCGAAGAAGCCCAAGAAGCGTCGCTTCGGGTTCCTCAAAGATGTTCGCTCAGAGCTTAAGCGCGTCACGTGGCCGACGAAGCAGGACGTGCTTCGATGGAGCGTGGTCGTGGTGGCGGCGCTGCTGTTCTTCGGCGTGTACGTGGCGGTGCTCGACAACATCATCATCACGCCGCTTTTGGTCGCGATCTCCGGTTTGGCCGGGTAGGGGGCTTGAGCATGACGAAGAAGTGGTACGTCCTGCACACGTATTCGGGATACGAGAACAAGGTCAAGAAGAATCTTGAAACGCGTATCGAGACGATGGGCCTTGAGAACAACGTCTTCGGCATCGAGATCCCGACAGAGATGGTCACCGAGATCAAAGAAGGCGGCCGTCGCGTCGAGAGCGAGAAGAAGGTGTTCCCGGGCTATGTGCTCGTGCGCATGGAGCTTGACGATCGCAGCTGGGCGGCTGTGCGCAACACTCCGGGCGTGACCGGGTTCGTGGGCGCCGACGGCAATCCCGCGCCGCTCACGCGCGAGGAGTACAACAAGATCATGGGCCGCACCGGCAAGGCGAAGGGCGACAAGAAGAGCGTCGTGTCCTCGAGCCTTGAGGTGGGCCAGTCGATCAAGGTGGTGTCCGGCCCGCTTGCCGAGTTCGACGGCGTGGTGTCGGAGGTGTCGCCCGATGCCGGCAAGGTGAAGGTGATGGTGTCCATCTTCGGTCGCGAGACCCCCGTCGAGCTGTCGTTCGACCAGGTGGCCAAGATCTGACAAGGTGAGAACAAACGGCTCGCGTGCCCGCTGTGGACCGGGGCTTCTCACGCGAAACCCGCCGTTTTTCGATAGATGCAGTAACGTGATCGAGTTCGATCAGCTGAAAGGACAGTTCACATGGCTGAGAAGAAAGTTACCGGCTTTGTAAAGCTTCAGATCCCGGCTGGTGCCGCGAATCCGGCTCCGCCGGTCGGCCCCGCGCTCGGTGCTCAGGGCGTCAACATCATGCAGTTCTGCCAGGCGTTCAACGCCCAGACGCAGGATCAGTCCGGCACCATCATCCCCGTCGAGATCACGGTGTACGAGGACAAGTCGTTCACCTTCGTGTGCAAGACCCCGCCCGCGGCCGTGCTCATCAAGGAGAAGCTGGGCCTCAAGGGCGGTTCGGGCATTCCGCAGCTCCAGTTCGTCGGCACGCTGACCGAGGATCAGCTGCGCGAGATCGCCGAGATCAAGATGCCCGACCTCAACGCCAACACCATCGAGGCCGCCATGGAGATCATCGCGGGCACGGCGCGCTCCATGGGCGTGCGCATCGAGGGCCGCGAGATGAAGAAGAAGTACGTGCCGTCCAAGAAGGTGGCGGCCATGCTCCAGGGCAAGACGCTCGAGGACTAGCGCCTATTGACCATGCGCGAGATCGGCTGCCGAGGCCAGCAGCCGTCTTACGATAGAGAAGTGGAAGAACGCCACGCGCGTTCGCTACGAACCACGAAAGGAATCATCATGACGAAGCTTCCCAAGAACTACCGTGCCGCTGCCGAGAAGGTGGGCGAGGGCGTTCGTGCGCCGCTCGAGGCGCTCGCGCTCGTGAAGGAGGTGGCGTTCGCCAAGTTCGACGAGACGGTGAGCGTCGACTTCCGTCTGGGCATCGACACCCGTCAGGCCGACCAGCAGCTGCGCGGCACCGTGAGCCTGCCGAACGGCTCGGGCAAGACCGTCCGCGTGGCCGTGTTCGCCGAGGGCGAGGCCGCTCGCGCCGCCGAGGAGGCCGGCGCCGACATCGTGGGCACCGACGAGCTGACCGCTCAGATCCAGGCGGGCGAGTTCAACTTCGATGCCGCCGTGGCCACGCCCGACCAGATGGGCAAGGTGGGTCGCCTCGGCAAGATCCTCGGTCCGCGCGGCCTTATGCCGAACCCGAAGCTGGGCACCGTCACCAACGATGTGGCGAAGGCCATCACGGAGCTCAAGGGCGGTCGTGTGGAGTACCGCGCCGACCGTTACGGCATCGCGCACGTCATCCTCGGCAAGGTGAGCTTCACCGCCGAGCAGCTGGCCGAGAACTACGGTGCCGTGTACGACGAGATTCTGCGTATGAAGCCGGCGGCCGCCAAGGGCAAGTACGTGAAGTCCGTGACCGTGTCCTCCACGATGGGCCCGGGCGTGAAGGTGGACTCCTCCGTGACCCGCAACTACACGGAAGCCGCCGCCGAGTAGCTTTCAGCTGAACGATGTGAAGAAGGGAGCCTCCGGGCTCCTTTCTTTTTGCCTCCATCCGGTTGTGTTGGCCGTCTATCCGCATTGTTTCGCTCGCATTGCGCATTCGACGGAGGCTTCGAGTCGGGATGAGGGGGGCTGACGGAAGCGCAGAAGGCGTTGCGGTGGCGAAAATTCACCGAAGTCGGCAGATTGCGAGTCCTGTAGACGGGTTTTTGGCGCTCTGCTTATCCGGGAGTTGTCGTCGAACAGGGGTTTCGCGCGCATCGTGGGGAAGGATATCCGCGATGTCTTCCGATTTCGGTGAATTTCTGCCATCGGAGGGGGCATGCGGTACGGGGTTCGTTGCGGCCATGAACGGTCTGCCATCCGTAGCAACGGATGGTTGCAAGCTGCTCGGGCTGCGCCGTTCTTGTCTGGGCGGCAGGGCCGTCCAGCACGATGCGTTCGGCGTCTCGCGCTGATCTGGCGCCGTTTTTCAGACTTCGGGTCAAGGAGGAAAGACGATCCCTCGTGTCGACGGAGGTGCGAGGAGCGCTTCATTTTGATTGCGTACATGGAAGTTCGACCTCTTTTCTCTGGCACATGGGTCCAGGAGGGATTTCAGTCCAGGGCCTTTTTTTGGAAAGACAGAGCCGGTTCTTGCGGTTTGCCCCCGCTCTTTCGGTGTCTGCCACGTTTTCGGGTGAACCCGCATTGGCGCACCAAGGTCCTCCCAATCCGGCGTTCGCGGCCCGAGATGCGCCCGGCCAGAAAGGGCGCGCTGGCAGTGGGCGAGAGGATGGCGCAGCTCTATGACCTGAGATGCGCCCGACCGGGAAGGGCTCGTCAGATTGCGGAATGGGCTTTCACGCAAAAAGATAGAATCAGTACAAATGTTTCACGTGAAACATCGATCGCTCATCTTTGCTGTGGGTTCGTCTTCCTGCATCGAGCTTCGCTGTCGGTCATAGCGGGACTTCTCGCATCCCGATGGCGGTTGGCGAGAACGTTTCCCCTTCGTTGGCGGCAGGAAAGGGCGAGGGAGGCGAAGGGGAGCTGCCGGAGAAGCGCTTCCTGTTGCGATCTCAATGTGATATCATATCGATATTGGTAAAGAGAAAGGAACCATCATGTCCGTGCAGAAGACCTCGTCCATCGCCACGACTTCCCCGGAGGCGGTCGCACTTGGGGCGGCATCCGTCGAGAAGACCGTCCGGGTGAGAAGCGGCTGGCCGATGCTGCTGTTGACCGCGGTGGCGACGGCGGTCCTCGTCGCGTGCATCGTGGCAGGAGCCGCCATGCTTCCCGCGTCCGACGCGCCGGTGGCGACGGCGAGCGAGGCTGCCGGCGTCACGCTGCTCGCCGTGGGCATCGTCGGCATCTGCGTGGTGCCGCTCATCCTGCTCATGGGTTTCTTCACCATCCAACCGAATCAGGCGCGCGTGCTCATCTTGTTCGGCGACTACAAGGGCACGGTGCGCGAGGAGGGCTTCCACTGGGCGAACCCGTTCTACTCCCGCAGGTCGGGCTACACGAACGTCGATGGCAAGCCGGCGGCTCTCTCCACGAAGGTGTCGCTGCGCGCCCGCACGTACAACGGCGAGCACCTCAAGGTGAACGACAAGTGCGGCAATCCTATCGAGATCGCCGACGTCATCGTATGGCGCGTGGAGAACACGGCGAAGGCCCTCTTCGATGTGGACGACTACAATTCCTACGTGCACACGCAGAGCGAGACGGCGCTGCGCCATGTGGCCACCACGTACGCCTACGACCAGATGCCGGGTGCTGCGGAAGGCGAGATCACGCTGCGCAGCAATATTGAGGAGGTGTCAGCGGCGCTCAAGGAGGAGCTGTCCGTGCGGCTGGAGAAAGCCGGTGTGGTCATCGACGACGCGCGTCTCACGCACCTGGCCTACGCGCCCGAGATCGCCCAGGCCATGCTGCGCCGCCAGCAGGCTGACGCCGTGATCGCCGCGCGCGAGAAGATCGTGCAGGGCGCGGTGGGCATGGTGGACATGGCGCTTTCCGAGCTGTCCGCCAAGCAGGTGGTCGACCTCGACGACGAGCGGAAGGCGGCCATGGTGTCGAACCTCATGGTGGTGCTGTGCGGCGAGTCCGATGCTCAGCCGGTCCTCAACACGGGAACGCTCTACCAGTAAGGGAGGGCGCCCGCATCGGCTGATGCGCCGAGGCGGGCGCGGTGCGAAGTCATGGCGAAACGCAAACAGTATCCCCTTCGCGTCGATCCGGACGTTTGGGAAGCAGTGGAGAAGTGGGCCGCCGACGACCTGCGCAGCGTGAACGCGCAGGTGGAGTTCATCCTGCGCCGCGCGCTCAAGGATGCCGGCCGGCTGCGGCCGCCGAAAAGCCCAGGAGGAGAACCAGGAGGCGAAGAGGAGACGGAGTGACAAGCGGCGTGACAGCGGGACGGGGATATTGTCACGTTCCGCAGCGAGATAAAATGCAAGTGGGTAGTTCGCGGAACATGACAATATCCCCGTCCCGCTGTCACGCCCGGACCGGCCACGACCTCTCTTGTTGTCGTCCCGACTGGGCGCAGCGAGCGGAGGGATCCCGTGCGGTGCCAGCCTTGGCGGCCTTCGGCTCTCAGGGGATCTCTCCGCTGCGGCTACGCCGCCTCCAGTCGAGATGACGGCCGGAGGCGGCCGTTTCGTGCCGAAGGCTTACGCCAGCACGGCTTCCTTGCTCTCTTCCCTCGCGGCGTCCTTGCCGAGGTCGTGCCCGGCGCCCTGGATGCGGCCGAGCTTCGTGTTGTCTTCCTTGCGGTTGCGCAGCTCGCGCAGGGGGCTCTCCTCATCCTCGAGGCGGTAGTCCTCACCGTCCTTCTTCTGCGCCTCGCGAATGACGCGGTGGCTCGGCACGTCCTGGATGCGGCCGTTCACCTGGGCGTTCCACTCGAAGAAGCGGAAGTCGTTCGGCAGGTCGTCCAGCTCGACGAACTCCTCGTCGCGCGCGGTGAGCGTGGCCTGCTCGGCCAGCACCTCACGGACGTAGTCCTTCGTGGGGTGGAAGTCCAGAAGCTCGGGGAACTCGCCGTTGGGGATGAGCTGCTGCCATTCCATGCCCTCGTGCTTCTGCAGCAGGTCGGCGGCCTTGTGCAGGTGCGCCACCTCCTGCTCGAAGTTCCGCTCCCAGATCTTCTTCACGTACGGGTCCACCTCCGTCTCGTAGAACGAGTAGTAGAGGTAGGTCTCCATGTACTCGCGCAGCAGCATGTTCTGCAGCCACGTGCACGAAGGGTCCAAGAGCGCGCCGTAGTGCGTGACGTGCTCCTCCTCAACCATGCCGATCTCCAGGTAGAGGTCGCGCGCGACGCCTTCCGGCTGCGTGTTGCCCAGGTTCATGTAGTAGTTCATGGTCTGCTGCTCGCCGGCGGTCAGGATGAGCGCGCCGAGCGTCGTGCGGATGTCGGCCGTCTTGGCGTTGCGCGGCATGCGCACGGCATCGAACGGGTGGCGGTGATGCGCGATGGTCGGGCGGCCCGGCGTGATCTCGATGGTGTCCTGCACGAGCTGGTGGGCAGGCAGGTCCTCGTCCATTTTGAGCAGGTTCGCGTAGCGGTACAGGTGGTCGAAGTCCTCCAGCAGGGCGAAGTCCATGCAGGCCTTCGCGTACGCGTCGGGCTCGTGCATTGCCAGCCACGCCGTGAGGTCGACGGCCAGCTGCTCGTAGCCGATGGTCGTCTCGAGCGGCGTCTCGTCGGATGGGGAGAGCCAGTTCACCTGCTTCTGCTGGCCGGCCTCGATGCGGCGCAGCAGGGCGAGCTCGCGGCGCAGGTCGTTGTCCTCGCAATTGCGGTTGAAGTTGTGGCCGAACATCACGGCCTCGACCTCGATGCCGTTCATGAGGATGATGCGGGCTTTCGTGTAAGGGTCGGTGTCGAGCTTCTTATAGGGGCGCGGGGAAAGGTCTTTCCAGTCGAGGGCCATGTCCTCGATCGCTTTCGTCGGTTTCTGGTCGAACGGGTTCATAGAGCCTCCTATTCATCGTCGTCGGTTCCGCGGGCAACGTGCGCGCGGCGCCCGCGCGGATCGAAGGTGCCGAGCGCGGGCGGATGACCATGCTAGGCACCTGCGGGATGCGCTCGGGGGGCGGTTGGGGGCCGTTGCCGAGACGTCGCCGGGTCGGGGGAGGGCGTTTCCTTCGAGCGGTCGGACGCGCGTTCGGGATCGCGGTCTGCGTTCGCTCCTTTCCGATTCGTGGCTTTGCTATACTGTTCGCTGAGACAGGCGCGTGCGAAAGGTGCAGAGCATGATCATCAAGAAGTCCCCGGCCGAGATCGAGGCCATGAAAGAGGCGGGCCGCGTGTCCGCCAAGGCGTTGCGCGAGGTGGGGGCCCATGCCCGTCCGGGCGTGTCGACGCTCGAGTTGGACGAGCTGGCGGAGTCCGTCATCCGTGCCGAAGGGGGCATCCCCGCGTTCAAGGGCTACGGCGGTTTCCCCGGCAGCATCTGCGCGTCGGTGAACGAGCAGATCGTCCACGGCATCCCTTCGGCGGGCGTCGTGCTGAGGGAAGGCGACATCATCTCCATCGACACGGGCGCCATCGTGGACGGTTGGGTGGGGGACAATGCGTGGACGTACGCGGTGGGTCGGATATCGGCCGAGAAGCAGCGTCTGCTCGACGTGACGGAGAAGTGCTTGTGGGCCGGCCTCGATGCGGCGAGGCCGGGCAACCGCCTGGGTGATATCGGGCACGCGGTGCAGTCCATCGCCGAAGAGGCGGGGTTCGGCGTGGTGCGCGAGTACGTGGGGCACGGCATCGGCCGCGACATGCACGAGGAGCCGAACGTGCCGAACTTCGGCCGCAAGCACACCGGCGTGCGCTTGGAGGCGGGCATGGTGCTGGCCATCGAGCCCATGATCAACGTGGGAACCCACAAGACGCGTCTCATGTCCGACGGCTGGCTGGTGGTGACGCGCGACGGCAAGCCGTCGGCTCACTTCGAGAAGACGGTGGCCATCACCGAGGACGGCCCGGTGGTGCTCACCTGCGAGGAGGGTCGCCGCCGCCCGGTGTAGGCCGGGAGGCGTCCTTCTTGCATCTGCCTGCGAGACGGGAGCGAGCGTTTTACGAGCGGGGCAGGGTGATGCCCGCATGGGAGGGGGCGTTGCGGCGCCCCCTCCCGCATGTGCATGCTAGAGCGCGCACGCGGCCAGATAGCCCTCTTCCACAGCGCGGTTGATGTCGGCGGCTCTCCCGTTGCAATCTCCTGCGAGCGTGACAGGCACGCCGGCGGCTTCGAGCGCTGCCGTATCGAAGTCGACCGGCGCGGTGCCCAATGCCAGCACGACGAAGTCGCAGGGGATGCGCACGTTCTCGCCGTTCGCGTCGGTGGCCTCCACGGCGCCTTCGACGATGCGGTCGACCTTGGTTTGCGTGAGCTGCGCAACGCCGTGCTCCTCGAAGTCGGCCATCATGAACGGCAGCACGGTGGAGGATTCCTCGGCTGCTATCGCATCGAGCATCTCCACAATGGTCACCGTGCAACCTTGTTCGGGTTGGGCCAGGTATTCGGCGGTCTCTGCGCCCACAAGGCCGCCGCCGATGACCACCACGTTGCCATGGGGCTTCGCCGCGCCCGCCAGCACGTCCCACGAGTCCAGCACGAACGGCTGCTGTGCGCCGGGAATGGACGGCACGATGCTGCGCCCTCCCACGGCCACCACTGCGGCGTCGGGGTGCTCGGCCAGCACGCGTGCGGCGTCGGCGGGCTGCCCCAGCTCCACGCGCACGCCGACGGCGTCGAGTGCGGCGACGAACCAGTCGCGCGAGCGCGTCATCTCGTCCTTTCGCGGTGGCACGCTCGCTATGCCTAGCTGCCCGCCCAGCTTATCGGCTTGCTCGAACAGCACCACGTCGTGTCCGCGCAGGGCGGCCACGCGCGCGGCCTCCATGCCGGCGGGGCCGCCGCCCACCACGACCACCTTCTTCGGCGCGTCGGCGGGCTTTACGGCGCGCTCGTACTCGTAGCCGTTCTCGGCGTTCAGCACGCACGAGAGGAAGCGGCGGTTCTGGATGGCGTCGGTGCAGCCCTTGTTGCACATGATGCAAGGGCGGATGAGCTCGGGCGTGCCCGCTTCGAGTTTGCGCACGTAGTCGGGATCGGCCAGGAGCGAGCGACCGAGGCCCACGTAGTCGCACGCGCCGCTTTCGATGAGGCGCTCGGCATCGGCGGGGCTCACGATGCGGCCCACGGTGGACACCGGCACGCTCACGGCCTCCTTCACGCGACGGGACGCCTCCTCCATGAAGCAATACGGGCGCGTGCCCATGGCGGGGATGGTGTCGTTCAGGTTGCCGGTGTGGTTGGCCTGTCCCACATGGAAGGTGTCCACGCCCGCCTCCTCCAGAAGGAGCGCGAGCCGCACGGCTTCGTCGATGAATAAGCCACCGCGTCCGATCTGGGGATTCTCGGAGATGATAGGCAGCTTGTAGTCGATGCAGATGTCCGGCGCTCCTGCGCGGATGGCGCGCACCACGGCCAGCGCGAATTTCGTGCGGTTCTCGAACGAGCCGCCGAACTCGTCGGTGCGCTGGTTGATGAGCGGCGAGCAGAGCGAGCCCACCAAGCGGTCGCCGTGCACCTCGATGGCGTCGGCGCCCGAGCGCACCGCGCGGTCGGCGAGCGCGGTGATGCTGGCCAGGATGGCGTCGAGACGCTCGGCATCCACCTCGTTCACGTAGTGCCGCATGTCGTGGTGGAGCTTCGCGCGGGCCGCTTGCATGTCGCCCTTGGCGAACAGCTCGGCGATGGCCACCGTGTCGTATTCGGGATGGAACACCTGCAGACCCAGCTTGCAGCCGAATTCGTGCACGGTTTCGGCCAGCTTGGCGAATGTGGGGATCTGCTCGTCGCAGAACAGCTTCGGCGTGGGAGACACCGTGTTCACGGGCGCCACGTCGCCGATGACGATGTAGGATGCGCCGCCTTCGGCGATGCGACGGTAGAAGTTGAGGCTTTGCGTGGTGATAGACCCGTCGCGGGCTTCGTATCCCGTGGTCATGGGCGGGAGCATGACGCGGTTCTTGAGGGTCATGTGGTTGATGGCAAGCGGTTCGAGCAACAGCATGGCGTCACCCTTCTCTTCGAGGGACGGCCGCACTTGGGGCCCTTGTGGATCCTGCCGACCGTCCTGTTCATCCTCTAATTATACCGCCGAACGGCTGCTTTGCGGTAGTGCGGGAGACGCCGTCTCCGGGCTGTCGACGGGGTGGACGATGGCCCGGTGGCGTTGACGGCCGAGGGGAGGTGTCGCCGCCTTGCGGGAAAGGGTTCGCGCTGCGCGGGCTTCGACCGCTTCGGGCCGACGGTCATCCAGGCGAGGAGGCCGAGCAAGCGAGCGCGAGCGCGATGCCGGTGTTCATGACGGCGGTGATGACGCCCGCTGCCCACAGCACCTTGCGCCCGTCTTCCGGGCTTCCGACGCCGTGCATGAACCCTGCCTTGAACAGCGCGTCGGCTTTCCAATAGAAGACGGCCAGCATCACGTTGACGGCTGCGAGGAGGGGCGCTGCGGGCAGCATCTCGTACTTCGAGCCCCAGCGGTCGGGCTCGCCGCCGGGGTCGGAGTGCAGCGCTATCGTGTCGGGCAGCACGCTCAGCGCGACCGCCAGCGCGATGAGCGGCGCGGCGCAGAGCGCAGCCCATGCGATCATGTCCCGCTTCCTCATCTGGCCTCCTCCTCTCTGGCGTCCGGGTTGGCGCAGGCGGCTTGCAAGGGGCTTTCCGGAGCGGAAAGGGCGCCGCGCTGCTTTCCTTATGCCGTCGCGAGGGCGGTGGAGACAAGGAAGATGCTTGCGCCTACGGTGAGCGCGACGATAAGAGCCCCCATCGCCCAAAGGACGATCCTCGCTCCCCGGACCGTCTTGATACCGTTCACCAAGCCCATCGCGAAAAGCGCCTCGATTTTCCAGTACATGAGCGCCATGAGAAGGTTCGCGCCGCTCATGATGCCGCCGACGATGAGGAGCTCGAATTTGGAGCCCCAGCGGTCAGGCGCGCCGTCGAGGCCGAAGTGCATGGCCATGGTGTCGGGAAGCGGCAGCGCGGCGAGCATCGCGAAATCTATCGCGAGGGGAAGCAGGACGAGGGCGATCCAACCCAGCCATTCTCTCGGTTTCATTTCGCCGCTCCTCACTTCAGCTGCTTGCCGTTCGTGTCCCAGTAGAAGCGCTTGAACTTGCGGATTTGGTTCGCGTGCATGATGCGCGCCCACAGGTTGTGCATGAAGGAGTCGGGCGCGTAGTGCAGCGGGTAGGGCTCGGCCGTGCGGCCCATCACGTCGAGGGCCTGCTGGAGGCGCGCGCGGTTCTCCATGCTGCGGTCGAGCACGTAGCGGGGCACGCAGCAGTAGAGGAACGGCTCGTACGCCTCGCGGTAGGGCGTCTTCTCGCCCAGCACGAACTCGCGCACGATGAGCTCCGCGAAGTTCTGCCCGCCGAGGCTCAGGTAGTAGGTGTTGCGGCCGCAGCGCGTGTTCACCTCGAAGAAGCGGAAGGTGCCGTCGCGTTCGTCGTACTTGATATCGAAGTTCGCGAAGCCGCGGTAGCTCACGTGCGAGAGGAAGCGGCGCGCGCAGTCGATGATGGCCTCCTCGCGCTCGCCCATGATGCAAAGCGGGTTGCCGAGCGCCGTGGGGTCGTGGTCCTGCAGGCACACGACGCCGCCCGACACGACGCGCAGCTCGCCTGCGGCGTCGGAGAACGTGGTGAGCGTGCGGATGGCGTCGTCGCCGCCGGGGATGAAGTCCTGCAGCACCAGCTCGCCCGCGTACTTCGAGTTACGGATGCTGCGCCATACTTTCGCCAGCTCCTCGGGGCCTTCGATCTCGTAGATCTTGCGCCAGCCCTCGATGGTGTCCGCCGCGTCTTGGAACTGCGCGGAGTTCGACGGCTTGGCGATGAGGGGGTAGGGGAAGTCGCCTGTGGGCAGCTCGGCGGGGCCGTCCTCGCCGCAGCTGAAGTACCACGTGCGCGGGTAGGGGATGCCCAGCTCGTCGCACAGGTCGTAGAAGCGGCGCTTCTGCGTGATGTCGTCGAGCAGGGGGAAGTCGATGTAGGGCACCGCGTAGCCCGCCGCCTCGAGGCGCGCCTTGCCGGCGGAGAGCATGCGCGCATGGCAGTCGTCGCAGCCCAGCACGAGCAGCGCGCATTCCGGGCGCGCCGCGCGCTCCTCGGCGGCCACGCGCTCGAGCGCCTCGTACAGCCCTTCGGGCTTGTGGATGTGCGGCTCCAGCCGGTAGTCGGTGAAGCGGCTGGTGGAGAGCATCTTGATGTCCTGCGTCGCCAGCACGATGGTGCGCTCGATGTCGAACGCGCGGTGCAGCTCGCGCACGTAGCTGTACGCGAGGATGTCCCCGCCCACGACGACGGGCTGCAAAAGGCGCGCGACGTCGGCGGGGGAGGCGATGCGGGGGTTTGGGGTTGTCATGGGGGACGTCTCCTTTATGGGTCATGTACGATGCTTCGCCAAGCGTCTGCCATAGGGCAATCATACCATGTCGATGGGTGGATTCTCGGATTCTCCGATTCTAAACCGTTGCAACTGTCGTAGTACTTGACATTTTGTTACGACATAAAGCGTAGTTTACATGATAATATTGCATTTGATACGACATGGAAGGTGAAATGGGCTATGTTGGATGTCGTGATACATGATCGCAGCTATGAAAAGCTCGCTCAGATCGATGCGCGTGCGGAACGGCTTCGCTCCTTCGGTCCGTTTTCTGAGGCGATGCAGCTCTCGCTCGCTTCCTACGACGGGGACTTCCTTGTTCGCATGGCCTACAACTCGAACGCGATCGAAGGCTCCACGCTCACGTTGCTGGAGACTGAGATCGTGTATGAAGGCGAGTTCGTTTCCGGAAAACCCGGTCGCGACCAGATAGCGGCTCGTGGAATATTCGAAGGCCATGCGTTCGCTCAGCGTGCGCTTGAGGATAGGCGACCGATCAGCGAGGATTTCATCAAGGACTTGCATGAGAGGACGGCTCTTGATCTTCAGCCGCGGGCACGCGGCAGCTATCGAAACGCGCCGGCGCTCATCAGGGCTTCGAGGACGGTTCCGGTCGGCGCGCTCAAGATCCGTCCGTGCATGGCGGATCTGCTGTGCGATCTGGAAACGTACCGTCAGGCGTATCATCCCGTTATCGTCGCAGCATGGTTTCATGCGGCGTTCGAGCGCATACACCCGTTTGCCGACGGAAATGGGAGGACGGGCCGGCTTCTGCTGAACCATATGCTCGAACGTCGGGGGTACCCGCCTATCGCCATCAAAGTGGATCATGCATTGGAATACCGAGCGGCGCTCGAATCATGGCAGGTGGACAGCGAGCAAGATCCTTTCGTGGAGCTGGTTATCACGTGTCTCGATGAGGAGCTTTCGTCGAGGATCGCGTACGTCGAGCAGGGGGTTGCGTCGGAGTGCGCGCTGGCGACGGCGAAGAGGTCGGCGGCAAGCGATAGGAAGGCGCAAGCTCTCGAAAGCCTGCGGGCGCATCCCGATCATACGGCGCAAAAGCTTGGCGAGGATTTGGGCGTTTCCCCACGTCAAGCCCAACGGCTCATTCGCCAGCTTCGGGAAGAAGGGCTCGTTGTGCGGGAAGGCTCGAACAAACGAGGTCGATGGGTCGTGCGGAATGGATGCGAAGGCGAGGTTTGAGCCCTATGGGGTTTCCATTGGTCGTCTTGGGAGATCGGGCGGGTTAGCGTATCATACCGAAGGATACGTATGACCAGAAGAGGAGCGCTATCACATGTGCGGATTCGTGGGATTCACCGCGGTCGATTACGACACCGAGACGAACCGGGCCATCGTGAAGGACATGGCCGACCGCATCATCCATCGCGGGCCCGATGACGAGGGCTTCTTCGTGGACGACGACATCGCAATGGGCTTCCGGCGCCTGTCGATCATCGACCTCGAGGGCTCGCATCAGCCCATGCAGAATGTGGACGGCACCGTCACGGTCACGTTCAACGGCGAGATCTACAACTTCCAAGAGCTGCGCGCCGAGTTGGAGGCGCTTGGCTACACGTTCAAGACGCACGGCGACACGGAGACGATCGTGCACGGCTACGAGGCGTGGGGCACGGATGTGTTCGAGCGCTTGCGCGGCATGTTCGCCATCGCCATCTGGGACGCGAAGCGCCGCCGCCTCGTGTGTGCGCGGGACATCTTCGGCATCAAGCCCTTCTACTACCAGCACGACGGCGCGCGCCTCATCTACGGCAGCGAGATCAAGGCGTTTCTGGCGCATCCGGCGTTCAAGAAGGAGCTGAACCGCGAGCAGCTGCCGCAGTATCTGTGCTTCGAGTACCTGAACGACTCGCAGACCATGTTCAAGGGCGTGCACAAGCTGCTGCCGGGGCATTTCATGGTGCTCGAGGATGGCCAGCTGCGCACCGAGTGCTACTACAAGATCACGTACAAGATTGACGATTCGAAGGGCATCGACGAGTGGGCCGACGCCATCAACGCGGCGTTCGACGAGTCGGTGGCCGCGCACGAGATCGCGGACGTGGAGATCGGCAGCTTCCTGTCGGGCGGCATCGACAGCTCGCTGGCCGCGTACTGCATGGGGCAGCACGCCGAGGGCGTGAAGACGTTCTCGGTGGGCTACGACATCGGCTGCGAGGACAAGCTGGCCGAGATCAATGCGCTGCCGGATTTCGACATCAAGCTGAACGAGCTGGACGACTCGCGCGCGTTCGCCGAATGGGCGCATCTGCCGAACTTCGAGACGCAGGTCACGGCCGAGCAGTTCCTCGACGTGGTGCCCGCCGAGCAGTACCACATGGACGAGCCGCTGGGCGCGCCGAGCGCCATCCCGCTCTTCTTCGTGAGCGAGCTGGCGCGCAAGCAGGTGAAGGTGGTGCAGTCGGGCGAGGGCGCCGACGAGCTGTTCGGCGGCTACTGGATCTACCACGACCAGTACGAGTTCGAGAAGTACTTCCGCGTGCCGCGGCCGCTGCGCGCGCTCGGCGGGGCCATCGCCGAGAAGCTGCCGCCGTTCCACGGCCGCCGCTTCGCCATGCGCGGCTCGGGCGGGCCGGAGAAGAGCTACCAGCGTGCGAGCATGAACTACATGTGGGACGAGATCCCCAACGTGCTGAAGGACTACGCGGGCCCGTGCAAGCCGTGGGAGTGGTGCAAGCCGCACTTCGACGAGGCCGCCAAACAGGACATCGACGTCATCACGCAGACGCAGTACGTGGACATGGTGAGCTACATGCCCTTCGACATCTGCCTGAAGGCCGACAAGATGTCGATGGCGCACTCGCTGGAGCTGCGCGTGCCGTTCCTCGACAAGAAGGTGCTCGACGTGGCGCTGCAGCTGCCTACCGCGTGCCGCGTGGACGATAGCCACGCGAAGTACGCGCTGCGCGTGGCCGCGAGCAAGCTGGGCTTTCAGAAGAAGGTGGCGAACATGCCGAAGCAGCCGTTCATCACGCCGCTCACGGTGTGGCTGCAGACCGACCTGTACTACGACCGCATCAAGGAGG
>HHCFC01400__coassemble_1861_pt1 | contig 14995 bp, 11 predicted proteins | sample HHCFC01400__metabat2_high_PE_041 | metagenome-assembled genome bin HHCFC01400
CTCCAGCACGTCGGTGAGGTAGAACTCGCCCTGGGCGTTGTCGTTGCCCACCTGCTGCAAAGCCTCGAACAGCGCACGGGCGTCGAAGCAGTAGAAGCCGGAATTGCACTCGCGGATGGCCGCCTCCTCGGGCGCGGCGTCCTTCTGCTCCACGATGCGCGCCACGCCCCCTTGAGGATCGCGCACGATGCGCCCGTAGCCGAAGGGGTCGTCAGGCTCCATCGTCAGAACCACCACAGCCGCGCCCGCTTCCTCGCGGACGCGCACCAGCTCGGCGATGGTTCCCGCCGTGATGAGCGGGCAGTCGCCGGAGAGGACCACGAGCGACCCATCGAAGTCGGCCAGGGCGTCGGCGCACACGGCCACCGCGCCGGCCGTGCCGTTGCGCTCCTCTTGCACCACCACGTCTGTGTCGGCCTCCACCAGCGGGATCACTTGCTCGCGCTCATGGCCCACCACGCTCACCACGCGCGCCAATCCCGCTTCGCGCGCCGCGTCCACCACCCAGCGGACAAGCGGCTTGCCCAAGATCTCGTGCGCGACCTTCGGCTTCTTCGACTTCATGCGGGTTCCCGCGCCCGCGGCCAACACGATGGCAGCTGCCTCCATGATGCTCCTTCGCTCCGTAGCCTTCCTACCTATCGGACTTCGACCCGGCAGACCCGTCGGATCCGTCAGGCTTGCCGGCTTCCTCGAACCCGCCGGACATACCGGTGACATCCTCGCCTTCGCGGCGCAGCGCGTCGCGCAAACGCTCCTCGTCCCCCGACTGGCGCAAAACCTCCTCAACGCCGGTGAGCGGCGGTTCGTCCTCATGCTCTTCGAACTCGCGCTGCACTTTTTTCAACAGCTCGTCCTCGCCCTCCTCGCTCAGCACGCGCACCACCTCTTCGCGCAAAGCCTCACGAACATCGCCGATCGAGCCGCCTTCCAAAAGGCCGCCTTCGCCCAAATCAACCACGATCTCGAACACGCCGCCGCGCTTCTTCGCCGCCTCCACCTCGCTTTTGAGGGCCGGACTCTCGATATCGCGCAGCAGCTCCTCGGCATCGCGCGTGGCCTCGTCGCCCGCCGTCTGGCGCGCCACGTCGTCGCCGCTAGCCGACAGATAGGCCACGCCGCGCCTCTGCGCCGCTTTCGCTTGCAGCAGCAAGAACACAAATCCCAGCACACCCGCCAAAAGCGAGGCAGCCAAAATGCCCAGCTTCGCCGTGGCCACATGCGTCTCGTCGGTGAACGCGAGGTTCGCCACGAAAATGGCCATGGTGAAGCCGACGCCGCCCAAGATGGACGCGCCCAGCATGTGAAACCAGTTCACGTTCTCGGGCAGCGACGCCAGCTTGCTCTTCACGATGGCGAAGCTCATGAGCATGATGCCGAGCGGCTTGCCCAGAAGAAGGCCCAGCATGACGCCGTACAAGACAGGGTCGGTCAGCATGGCGCCCACGTCCATGCCCGCAAAGCCCACGTCGGCGTTCGTGAGCGCGAACAGAGGCAGTATCCCGAAGTACACCCACGGGTACAACCGATGCTCCAAGCGCGTGGCAGGTGGCACCACCTGACGCGCCACGCGGGACAACGACGACACCGTTTCGATGTAGTCGCCCTGAGCGATGACGGGCGTTTCAGGTTGGTAGGCGTCGTGCGCCTCGCGCACCTTGTCGCCCGACCAGGCAGTGAAGCTTTTGAGGTTCACGCGAGAACCCGACGGGATGACGAACGCCAACAGCACGCCCGCGATGGTCGAATGCACGCCCGACATGAACACGCAGTACCACAGCACGCCGCCCACCAGCAGGTACGGCACAAGCGAGTAGATGTGGATGCGATTCATCAAAACCAGCGCCACCAGCACCGAAGCCGCTGCGCCCAGCCAGAACAGCGACGGGCTGTGGCCATAGAAGATAGCGATCACCAAGATGGCGATGATGTCGTCGGCCACGGCGAGCGTGCTCAAGAACACGCGTACGCCGCTCGGCACGCGATTGCCCAGAAGCGCCAAGATGCCCAAGGCGAATGCGATGTCGGTGGCGGTGGGCACGCCCCAACCGTGCGCCGTACCGGGGTTTGCGGCGTTGAACAGCAGGTAGATGACGATGGGCGCGATCACGCCGCCCACAGCCGCCATGATGGGCAGAAGCGCCTGACGGATGTTCGTCAGCTCGCCCACCGTCAGCTCGTATTTCACTTCCAAACCCACGAGCAGGAAGAACACGGCCATGAAGATGTCGTTGATCACGTGCGCAAGCGACATGCCGGCGAACGACCCGCCGAAGAACAGGCCCACCTCCGTATGCCAGAACCCCAAGAACTCCTCGTACGCGCCCGTGTTCGCCACGACGAGCGCCACCACGGCGGCCAGCAACATGAAACCCGCCGCCTTCGTGGAGGAGTGGGTGAACTTGATGAGCTTTCTGTAGCGCGCCTGATGACCCTGCACCTCGCTGATGAAGATGCGCTGGGTGCCGTCGATGTTCGTGTCCGCCATGTCAGCCTTCGCCTTCCGCATAGGTAATCATCGTATTATCCCCTATCACGCCCATGCGTCCGCTCGATTGTCGCACGTTTTTAAACCGATTTCATAACACAGGTCAAAATGGTCGGGAAAACGACGAGGATTTGCGTTATCCTGTACCTAGCAGCTGAGGCGTGAGGAGTCGGCTTGGAACGTGCGTGAAGGGCATATCGTGTCTACCCGCATGAACTGGGGCGTTGCTTGCGGTTGAGCTGTTTTTTTATTCGTTGCGAGTAAAGAGGTGATCGCCATGAGCATTACCGTCACCGGACGCAAAATGCCTGTAACCGATGCACTGCGTCAGTACGCCGAGGAGAAGATCGGCAACTCCATGAAAGTCATGGACATCGACCCGCTCGTCGCCGAGATCGTCCTGTTCGTCGAGAAGAACCCCGCCAACCCCCGCCCTGCCTGCTGCGAGGTGACCTTGCGCACGAAAGGCCACATCATCCGCGTGGAGGAGTGCGAGGAGGACATGTACGCAGCCATCGACGTGGCCGCCGCCAAGGTGGTGCGCCAGCTGCGCAAGTACAAGACGAAGGTCATCGACCGCAAGCTGCGCGCCGCCGACGAGTCGGTCCGCGCAGCCGAGCCGACCGCCGCGGGAGAGCTTGACGTCGAGGGGCTCATGGAGGAGCTTGCCGCTGACGATGAGGTCGTGCGCGTGAAGGAGATCGCGTTCGAGCCGCTCACCGAAGAGGAAGCGCTTGTGAAGATCGACCTTCTGGGACACGACTTCTTCGCGTACACCGATCGCGACTCGGGCCTGGTGAACGTGCTGTACCGCCGCGACGACGGCGGCTACGGCCTACTCAAGCAGACGGAGCGGTAAGCGCTCTACCGGATCGGTCGGACCGGCCGCGTGTCGAGCAAGAACGTGCGAAGGGGCCCCGCGGGGCCCCTTCTTTTCGCTCTCTGCAAACCGCCGTTGACATGAACCCGTGTTCGCCGGATATCAAGCCGAGCTTCCCCTGGTCGGGCGTTTCGGAAGGCCCTTTCCACCCACCCGATGGACGGGCCCCGAAGCGCCGGCAGAGCTTTGCCCGACGGACGGACCCAACCCTGCCACCAGTGGTTAAGCAGGGGTTTTCGTCCGCTGCTAAACCAAGATTGACACGGACCCGTGTTCGCCGGATCCCTCCCCAAAGCCTCTGATCGGGTGCCTCGGAGAGGGGCCTCCCGCTTGCCGGTCAAGGCTTCCGAGGCGATGGCGGGGCCTTGCGCGGCGGGCCGATCTGGCCTATGTCAACCTTGGTTTAACAGCAGAGGTTTTCGGCGCTGGACAAAAACGTACGGTTTCTCTATTCCTGCTTGAGAACAAAGAAACTGAACTCGCCTTTGACCAGGTGTTTTTCTCGTACTTCGATCGCAGCGCGCAAACGGAAGGTCTTTTCAAGTCGAAAAACCGGAGAAAACGCCGCTTTTTGTCCATGACTGCTTACATCACGTTTACAGGAGGGAGGCGTCGCGCCCTGTCGCAACCTCGGACAGGGCGCGACGCCAGCATGCGAGCCCGGCGTCTGCTACTATGGGCACCAACGTTTTCGACGAAAGGAGCCGACATGGCGACCATCGACACCGTCAAGACCATCCTCCAGGAGAACCTCGACATCGACCCCGCCACCGTAAACGAGTCGTCGACGTTCGAATCACTCGGCATCGACTCGCTCGACATGGTCGAGCTCATCTGCGACCTCGAAGAAGCATGCGAAGTGGACTTCGGCGAACCCGAAGGCCTTGCCAGCGTGGGCGACCTCGTGGCGTACATCGACTCCCTGTAGCCCGCCGCCCCGTCAAACGCCGAAACGATCCGGCGGCCTGGAAGGCCGAAAGCCTTCCAGGCCGTCCCGTCACCCCGTCCCGCTTCCCCGACCGCGAGCGAAAGCCTTACGCCAGCGCCGCCTCGGCAGCCGTCAAACGTCTGCGCCCGTCGCAAACCCTTCGATGCGGGAAGCGGATGTCAAACCCACGAGCCGGCCCGTGGGCACGCCCCCTTCAAACCGCACGAGCGTCGGCGCGCTCGCCACCTCGAACGCCCATGCCACGTCGGGAAACGCGGCGGCGTTCATCCGAGCGAACCGCACGTCCGGACACGCGTTCGCCAACTCTTCGAGAACGGAATCGAGCGCGCGGCACGGCCCGCATCCCGGCGTCCAGAAGTCCACGACCACGCGGCCCGACGCCTCGGTCACCTCTCGGTCGAAGTTCTCCTTCGTCAGCTCCACCACGCTCATGTCGCCTCCCGCCGTCTTTCGCCTTCCGGCCCGCGCTCCCCGGCTCGTCCGAGGCACCGCCGTGCGCCCGCCATCCTAGCACGCGCCGAGCACGTGCGCCCGAAGGCCGCCCCCAGTCGTCGCTGAGCCGTAGGCTTCGGCTCAGCAGCCGCTTTCTCCGGCGATGGCCCGCATGACCGCTGCGACCGAGTACAAGCTGCCGAACGCGCAGACAAGGCCACCGGGGCCGGCCAGCGCGCGGGCTCGCGCCACCGCGTCGTCGAAGCCGGAAGCCACCTGCGGCTTCACGCACGCCGAGCAGCCCAGCAGATCTTGGCCCGTCCAACGGATGGTGCGCGCCAGCTTGTCGGCGGGAAGGGCGCGCGGATTGTCGGGCGTCACGCACACGAACGCCGCGCCAAGCGGCAGCACGGCCTCCATCATGGCGGGATAGTCCTTGTCCTCCAAAACGCCGACGATGAACACGGGCTTCTCGCCGGGGAACACGTCGGCGAGGGAGTCCGCCAACGCCCGCGCGCCCTGCGGGTTGTGGCCGCCGTCGATCACGAAGCGACGCCCTGCCGCGTCGGGAGCGGGGTCGGCGCGCACCTCGAAGCGCCCCGGCCACTCCGCGGAGGCGATGCCCGCCCGCACCGCCTCCGCGCCGATACGCCAGCCGCGATCCCGCAGAACGCGCACCGCCTCGATGGCGAGCGCCGCGTTGGCCGGCTGGTAGCTTCCCAAAAGCCGCGTCTCGTAGCGCTCGCCGCGGTAGGAGAACGAGCGAACGAGCGTTGCGACCGCGTCGGACGCTCCGGATGCGCCAGCCTCGTCGGACATGTCAGCCGTGCCAGCCTCGTCGGATGTGCCGGACACGCCAAGCTTTCCGCACGCGCCAACCTTGCCGTGCGAAACGCCCCCCACTTCGAGCGCGGCGAAATCGGGCGTTACAACCGCGCAACCGCATTCGGCGGCCCTGCGCTTCACCTCGGCCATCGCCTCGGGCTCCTGCGGCCACGACACCACCGGCGCGCCCGGCTTCACGATGCCGGCCTTCTCGCGCGCGATGGCGGCCAACGTGGAGCCGAGCAGCTTCGTGTGGTCGAGGCCGATGCGCGCGACGACGGTCACCTCGGGCGCATCGATGACGTTCGTGGAGTCGAGGCGGCCGCCCAAACCCACCTCCAGCACCACGATGTCGCATTCGCGGCGCGCGAACTGCACGAGCGCCACCGCGGTCATCAGCTCGAACTCGGTGGGATGGTCGCCCGTTTCGGCCGCCATGGCCTCGGCCTGCTCCTTCACCAATAGCGTCGCCTCGGTCAGCTCCTCAAGCGAAATGTTCACGCCGTCCACGCGGATGCGCTCCTCGAACGCGACGAGGTAGGGGCTCGTGAACAGCCCCGTGCGCAAGCCCGCCGTCTGCAGGATGGCCGCCAGGTAGGCACAGGTCGACCCTTTCCCGTTCGTGCCGGCCACATGGACGAACCTGAGGCGGTCCTGTGGACGGCCCAGCCGGTCGAGCAGCTCGCGGATACGATCGAGCCCGAGCCGCGACTCCTGCCACCGCGGCTCGTTGATGTACGCTATCGGAGCGAACGACATAACAGCCTCCAGACAACATCGAGAGCGAAACGCAGATGCTTCATGTGAAACATCTGTTTGCGCACAGCGCGACCGCGCCGGAGCGAAGCGCCCTGCGCGAGAACAAAAGCCCCAGTTGGCGCAGCAAGTCAGCGAGGGGCGCTGCGGCACTCGAGATCGCGGGGAGAACGGGGAGAACGGGGGCGAAGCGTGCTTCGGTACGTGTCGAACAGCCCAGCGGGCTGCTCGATCCCACACTATGCGCCCGAGCGGGTGCGCCCTGATCGGCGAAGCCGAGGCAGGGCGCTCTGCCCTCGCCGCGAGACCGGACGCCGCAGCGCCCCGCAGCGTCGGCGAGCTTCAACGGTCGCTAGAACGCCGAAGCCAGGTACTCCGCGATTCCCGCCGCCGCGCGCTTGCCAGCGCCCATCGCGAGAATCACCGTGGCTGCGCCGATGACCGCATCGCCGCCGGCGAACACGCCCGGCTTCGATGTGGCGCACGTGCGCTCGTCGACCACGATGAGGTTGCGCGGGGTCACCTCGAGCCCCGGAGTGGCGCGGGCGACAAGCGGGTTCGTCTTCGACCCCACCGCGATCACCAGCATGTCGATGTCGATCAAAAACTCGCTGCCCGCCACAGCCTCCGGACGTCGCCGCCCGCTCGCATCCGGCGCGCCCAGCTCCATGCGCACGCATTCGAGGCCGCGCACCCAGCCCACATCGTCCCCGACAACGCGCACCGGGTTCGTGAGCAGCTTGAACTCGATGCCTTCTTGCTCGGCGTGATGGATCTCCTCCGCACGAGCCGGCATCTCCTCGCGGCCGCGACGGTACGCCACGCACACGTCCGCGCCGAGGCGCTTCGCCGTGCGCGCCGCGTCCATGGCCACGTTGCCGCCGCCCACCACGACGCAGCGCTTCCCGGCGTACACCGGCGTGCCGTAAGCGGGAAACTCGTAGGCTTTCATGAGGTTCACGCGGGTGAGCAGCTCGTTGGCCACCATCACGCCGTTAAGGCCCTCTCCCTCGATGCCCAGATAGCTGGGAAGCCCTGCGCCCGTGCCCACGAACACGGCGTCGAACCCGCGCTCGTCCATGAGCTCGTCGATGTCGTAAAGCCTTCCCACCAGAGCGTTCGTCTCGAAAGACACGCCGATCTCGCCAAGCTTCGCCACCTCGCGCCCCACGAGCGCCTTCGGCAGACGAAACTCGGGGATGCCGTAGGTCAGCACGCCGCCAACCTTGTGCAACGCCTCGAACACCGTGACGGCGCACCCGCGCTTCGCCAGCTCGCCTGCGCACGTGAGGGATGCCGGGCCAGACCCGACGACGGCCACGCGCTTGCCGGCAAGATCCTTCGACACCGCTCCTTCGGCGCTGCGCACGATGCCGCACGCCGTCTCGTCGCCCGCCGCGCACTCCTCGCGCAGCGCATCCAGCGCGGCCGCGGCCTCTTTGGGATGGGCGAACGCCCAGTCGGACACGAAGCGCTCCAAGCGCCCGATGCCCACCGGCTCGCCGTTTCTGCCGCGCGTGCACACGCCCTCGCACTGCGTCTCCTGCGGGCACACGCGACCGCAGATGGCGGGCAGCGCGTTCGCGCCCTTCACGATAGCGTAGGCGCGCGCGAAGTTGCCCTCAGCCACCTGCGCGACGAACTGCGGGATGGGCACGCCCACGGGGCAGCCGCCCACGCAGGGCGCGTTCGGGCACTGGATGCACCGGCGCGCCTCGGCCACGGCGTCCTCTTCGGAATAGCCCTTCGCCACCTCGTCGAACGTCTTCGCCCGCTCCGCAGGGTCCAGCTCGGGCATGGGAACCTTCGCCTTCTGCCTGTTCATCTCGTAGTTGAGCCGCGCCATGCTAGGCCCCCTTCCGCTCGTCGGCACCCGCCCCGACCGCGCCCGCTGCAGCACTCTCGCCGCAGTCGCGCCCTTCGCTCGCCACGCGACCGGCCGCCGCCTCGCGCGCCGCGCCCTCGAAGCTGCGGTACATCACGCCGCGGCGCATGGCGTCGTCGAAATCGACCAGATGGCCGTCGAAGTCCGGGCCGTCCACGCAGGCGTGAAGGTACTCGTCGCCCACCTTCACGCGGCAACCGCCGCACATGCCCGTGCCGTCGATCATGAGCGGATTCATGCTCACGAGCGTCTTGATGCCGAAGGGCTTCGTGGTGGCCGCGACAAACTTCATCATGATGACCGGGCCTACGGCCAGCACGAGGTCGTAGTCGGCGCCTTCGTCGATGCGCTGCTGCAAGGGCGCGGTCACCACGCCCTTGTTGCCGTTCGAGCCGTCGTCAGTCATGACGATCTGGCGCGCGGAGCACGCGTTGATCTCGTCCTCAAGGATGATCAGGTCTTTCGTGCGAAAGCCCGTGATCACGTCCACTTCGCAGCCGTGCTCGTGCAGCCATTTGGCCTGCGGATAGGCGATGGCCGTCCCCAGCCCGCCGCCGATGACGCAGGCGCGGCGCGCGCCCGCGAGCTCGGTGGGATTGCCGAGCGGCCCGGCGAAGTCCAGAAGCGCATCGCCCGCACGCATCCGCGCAAGGCGCATCGTGGTGGCCCCCACCGCCTGGAACACGATGGTGACGGTGCCCGCCTCGGGGTCGCAATCGTTCATCGTCAGCGGGATGCGCTCGCCGCGCTCGTCGATGCGCAACATGACGAACTGGCCCGGCCTGATCTTGCGGGCGATCTCGGGCGCTCGCACCGTCATGCGCGTGACCTCGGCGTTCAGCGCCTCAACTCGTTCGATGGGATACACGTCGCCTTCGCCCCTCTCGTCTCAGATACAAAAGCAGCACCGGGTGCGGTGCCGCTTCGTAGGGATTGTTGCCAGTATAGCAAACGCCCACAGCCGATAGTGTTACGAGCGTGTTTCCATATGCCGAGCGGCGCGGATTCTCTTCGGAGCACCCGTCCGGCAAAGTGATACAATTGGCATCGAAGAAAACGACCTGAGCTGGAGGGGAAGCATGGTCGATACGCAAAGGGGACTCTTCGCCAACACGTTGCGGCAAACCATGTTGAAGCGAGTGGGACTCGGATGCTTTTTCTGCTGGCTCTGGACGGCGATGCAAAACCCAACCGCCCCTGCAGGTGCCCGCACGAGCGATTCGTTCTATTTCACGCACTGGATCATCGTATTGGTCAGCGCCGTCGCAACCTTCGCGATCATAGCCGCCACGGAGCGCCTTCTAAAACAGGGGGCAGCGCGTCTGCTCTCGAAGCGCGCCGCAATCATCGCACTCGCAGCATACGCGCTCTCGCTCGGCTTCCCTCTGTTGGCAGGGTTCTCCGACGATTTGCTCCACCCAGTCGCCGTCATAGCGACAGGAGCACTATCCGCTTGGCTTTTCGTTCGCTGGGGGACGTCGATCGGTCCGAACGGCCCGAGGGAGCTCATCGCGCTCTCATCGTTCGCCTTGATGTTCGCATTCATCCTTGCCATCGCCTTGTACGAGTTGCCCGCCCAGATCACCCAAGCAATCGTAGCGTTGCTGCCGTTCGCCTCTGCAGCTGCCCTTCAGTCGTCGAACGAAAAACCTCGCGAAGCGGCCTCGTCGGACGAGGAACCCACCGCAACATCAGCGAAAAGCGCTTCGCTCAAGTTCTTCGGCACGCTTTTGATTCAGGGCATGGCGTTCGGACTGCTCCACTACTTGTACGGCACCGTCGTTTTGGAGAAATGCGATGACCCGTATTGCCCCCTTCGCCACCTGCAGCCCCTGTTCCCCATATCGGTAGAGGATTTCTACGGATTCGTCAGCATCATCGGCCTCGCCTTGGCAGCTGGCATCATCCTCGTCGCCATCAAAGCGCTGCGCCTGAACTTCCGCAAGCTGCTGTATGTAGTGGGCTTCCCTCTCATGGCGCTCGGCTTTCTCATTATCGGATCGGATGCCGGGCTGCGCGTTGCGGAAGGCGTCAACCATGCCTCGGGACTGAACTTCGTATATGGCGAGGTGATCTACGTATCGGGCTACTACTATGTCATCGTCATAGCCTGGGCTCTTTGCGCGCACCTCGGACGCACCGGCAAAGAGAGCTACGCATCCACCTACACCTGGTCGGGACTCTCCCTGCTCGGCGGGCAGCTCATCGGCTTTCTGCTAAGTGCACTCACAACGCTGCTCGAGGTGAGCCGTTCGAACCTGTGCTTCCTCACACTGTTTGCCCTCATGCTGTCGAGCCTGCTCATCGTTACGAACGATACGCTGTGGGCCGAGTGGGGTGGCGTGAAGCCAAGCGAAACCGAAACAATGGGGACGTTCAGACGCGCATGCGCCTCCATCGCCGACGCCCATGGACTCACTCCACGCGAAACGGAAGTGTTCAATCTCGTCGTTCACGGTCGAAGCATGGCGCACATCGCCGAAAGCCTGGTCATCTCGCGCGACACCGTCAAGACGCACTGCCGTAGCATCTACCACAAACTGGGAATACACTCCCAACAAGAGGCCATCAACCTCGTCGAAGCCGAAATGTCCATCGAACGCGACCAACGCATGCAAGGCCTGTGATCGACATTGAGAGGAAAGCGCCAGCGCCCCGCAACGCCGAAAGAAACGAGGAGGAGAAGGGCTCCTGATGCCGGCAGTCGACATCAGGAGCCCTCGCAGCAACTCCAGAACACCGAAGGGAAAGGCTACGCCTTGCCCGCAAACGCATCATCGACGGCGATGCGCGAGGTGCTGAGGTAGTAAACGGCTGGCTCTGTGCCCTCCCCCGCCAGAAGAACCCGAGCGTTCTCGCTTGCCGCCAACCTGGCCACTTCGGAATCGGGGTCGTCCAGATCGCCAAAGAAACGAGCGTTCGACACGCACGTGCGAACGCACCACGGCTCTTCGCCCTGCTCGCGGCAATCCGCACAAAACGTGCACTTCTCAGCCACTTTGTCAACATGAGAGGGAAACACCTGCCGCTCGTAAGCGGTCGGCTCTCCTCCGCTATGGTTGGACGACACCCCGTTCACCACGACGCGCGCGCCATAAGGACACGCCTCGACGCACATGCCGCATCCCGTGCACTCCTCATGATCGATCTGCACCACGCCGTCCTCGCCAATGGTGCTGGCACCTTGCGTGCACGCCGCTACGCACAACGGCTTCGAGCACTGCATGCACAGCACGGGCAGAAACATCGTCGCCAAATCGGGAAACACCCCTTCGGTCAGCTCGCACACGCCGCTCCACCGAACACCCTGCGGCAGACCGTGATGCACCGTGCACGCCGTCGAGCACGCACGACAACCCACGCATCGGTCAAGATCGACGACCATTCCGTACCGCGTCATTATTTGCTCACCTCCATAAGGAACGACTCGATATTGGGCGACTGCGTGATGGGATCGCGCTGCGCGATATCGAGCAGACGGTTCATCTCGCTACCCTCGCACTCGTCGGGATCGCCCCAGCACCCGTCAACCCACGCAGTGGCCGGCATCACGCGCTCGCTCACCGAGAGCGTGAACGATGACGCGCCCAGCGGAGTGGACACCTTCACCGCATCCCCATCCTTCAGCCCGCGCACTTCGGCGTCAACGGGATTGAGGTACACGAGCGGTTCGGGATGCTCTTCGCGCAGATAGGGGTTGTTGTGGTACTTCGTGTGGACGAACACGGCGTTGCGACGGTTGATGCCCGTAAGCGGATACTCTGCGGCCACATCGGGTGATCCGGCTGGAATGCCGCCGCAAGGTCGGTAGACAGGCAGCGGATCGTACCCGTTTTGCTTGAACGCGCCATCCACAAGGCACACTTTGCCCGTAGCCGTTTCGAAGCCCGGTGCACCGTCGGCACGCAGCCCACCCATCTCGTACTGTTTGAACGAGTGCGTCCCCACGGGAAAGATGGGGTCTTCCAAAAGCTCCTCGGTCGTCACCTTCGAAGGCTGCAGGATGTAAGTGATGAACTCCTCCTGCGTATCCCATGGATAATCCTCGCCCACACCCAGCCGATCGGCCAACGTGCGTTCCATATCGTAGGCTGTGGGAATGCCGTGCAGCGGCTCGATCACCGGACGGCGCAACGCGATGATCGCTCCGTCGGCTATGGGATACGTTCGGTAGTCGAACCGTTCGAGCCAGGTGGTGTCGGGCAGGATGATGTCGGCCAGCTCCTTGGCCGTCGAAGTGTAGAACAGATCGCACACCACGATGAAATCCAGTTTATTGAAAGTCTCTTTGATTCTGTCGAACCCTGCCTGCGTCTGCACAGGGTTCGTGTGGTACACGAACAGCGAGTGCGGAGCGTAGGGATCGCCCGTCTCGATGGCGTCGAGCGTCGCCGGCACGCCGTTGATCATGAGCGGATTGCGCTTCGCGTTCACATGGACCGCCTCGGGCACGACCGTGGTCTGCATGCCGCCATGACCGCCGATCTCCACCGCGACAGGAGATCCGATGGCCGTGGGATAGCAGCTGGAGCAGCCCTCTTTGTCGAGATGCCCCGTGATGGCTCGCAGGATGCCGATCACACGCGTCTGCTGAGAGCAATTGTCGTGCAATGCGAAGTTGTTGCCCTCGTGAATGACGGCGCGCTCGGTGGTGGCGTACAGCCGCGCCAGCTCGGTGATTTTCTCGGCTGGCACGCCGCACACGCTTGCCGCCCATTCGGGTGTGTACTGCTGCACGAACTCGGTTAACTCGTCGAAACCGCCACACCACTGCTCCACGAACTCGTGATCGTAGAGGCCCTCGTTGATGATGACGTTCACCATGCCGAGACCAAGCGCCTGATCGGTAGCAGGATTGACGGGAATCCACTCGGTGGCCTTCGACGCCGTCTCCGTGAACACCGGATCGATCACGATGAAGGGAACGCCTCGCTCCTTCGCATCGAAAATGGCCGACAGGAAGCCTTTCTTCTCGAAGCACTTATACGATGCCGGACGTAGCGACGCGCACGGATTCGCTCCCCAGTTGATGATGAGATCGGCGTTGTCGTAGTCTTCCTCGTCGCGAAAGCCGTATGTGGTGCGCAGCGAAACGACGCGAGGCACGAAGCACAGGTTGCCGGCGTTGATGGAGTTCGGCGACCCATAGCGGCAAAACAGCTCGGTGAAGCTGTTGGGCACGATGTTCTGCACCGGGGCTCCCTTGCAGTACAGCAGGTTTTCGGGACCGTACTGATCTTTGAGTTCGCTCAGCTTATCAGCGATGATCTGGTACGCCTCATCCCATTCGATGCGCTCCCATTGATCGCTTCCTCGTTCGCGCACGCGCTTCAAAGGATACTGCAAGCGATCCGGCGAATACAGCACGTCTACGAACGCCTGGCCCTTTGCGCACAGGGCTCCCTTGTTGAACGGGTGGTCGGGATCGCCCTCGAGCCCGATGACCACGCCGTCTTGCACGCTCGCCACAACCCCGCAGTTGTTGTGGCAGTTTCCGCAGATGGTTCTCACTTTCTCAACGGGTGATCGACTTGCTTGAGAAGCGGCCTGGCTACTCTCCTCCAAATCTCCCGGCGACTTCGGCGCACATCCGGCAGATCCCAAGCCCGCAACGGCCAGAGCGCTCGACAGCGCAAGGAACTTCCTTCTGCTCAGATCCATAACTCCCCCTTCTCTTCGATTCTCTACGGTGCGAAACCGCGCCTTTTCAGGACGCAGGCAAAACGCCATGCTCTTTGGCGGCCCCTTAGGCAACCGCACTTGCACGCGACAGGGCGCTCGACGATAACGCCGAATCCAGGTCGTCCATGAACGCGATATCGGAAGACACGACATCGGCAAGCAGGCGCGCCGCCTTCCGGTAGAACGCGGTACGGGCGCGCGCCTCCGCATCGTCTGCAAACCGCACAACCCAATGGAGGTGAACGCGGTGAAACGCCCGTTGGCGCTCAAGCAAGCTGCGAGCCGAATCCTCGTCTCCTTGAAGAAGGGCCGCGCTCAGCCGTTCGGCGAGTCGAGCCATGAACTCGAGTTCGAGGGCAATATGATCGTCCATCTCTCCCGACACATCCGACACGGAAAACCCTGCGTCCGCATAGCATCTTCGAGCGTCCCGGAAAGCATCCTGCATGAGCAGCCCTTTGTCCGACGTGTATGCAGATTCGTACGGATGCACGGAACCCTCACCTATAAGAAACGTATACGCATAATCGCCGGCAAGATCGCAAAGCACGCGCGATTCTTCTTGACCGCTCGATCCCAGCACACCCCATTCCCTAACGAGGTCCACCTCGATCAATCCCGCAAGCAACTCATGATCGGCCTCCCTTCGAAACAAGCGCGACAGCCACGAATACACCGTGGCACGCGCTCTCGAAAGTTCCAGATCTTCCTTGTCAACCAACGCCATTCCCCCTTTCGGACGTCACTTCCTCTCGTCTTCGCAAGCGGTTTTGATGCTATGCAGCACACCTCGAAAGGGCATCACCCCGCCGGTGGTAGAACGAAAATTACCCTCGCACGTTCGATGCTTCACCAGGAGTTTTGCGAAGCATCCTGCAACGCCCCTTGAAAGATCAGTGCGTTGCCTGGGAGAACGGCGAGGGAAACCGATTCCCGATCGTCGAGCCCTCACACCTTCAACGATCCCCCAACGAAAGGACGGGTAACGTGCTTCGCATGCTAAGCTGCGAGGCAGCGTCGAACCGCCCCGTCCGAAAGAACTGCGCCATGGCCCACACATACGTGCTGACGAACCGCCTCGAACCCGTCCTCGCGGGC
>HHCFC01400__coassemble_1916_pt1 | contig 14378 bp, 9 predicted proteins | sample HHCFC01400__metabat2_high_PE_041 | metagenome-assembled genome bin HHCFC01400
GTGCGCGGCTCCCGCGGCGCGTTCTGCGAACGGGGTTTCTGCGGTCGATCTGCCATCTGCGCTATCGGCGCAGCTTTCGGATTCAGCGGGGCTTGCGGGCTCTGCGGAGCTTCCTCTTCCCCAAGCTTCGCCTCACCTGCCCGCCGATGCACCTCAGCGCCGCATTGGCAGTCGCAGCATCGTGGGCGTGCTGGTGGATGTCGACAGCGTCGCGATCCGCGTGCGCCAGGAGCGCTGCGCCAAGGTGCGCAACCGCAACGTGGCGTGCCTGAAGTGCGCCGAGGCGTGCACGTCGGGGTGCATTGCCCTCGTCGACGACCGGCTTGTAGTGGACGCGTCGAAGTGCGTGGGCTGCGGCACGTGCGCCACGGTGTGCCCCACCTGCGCGCTTGAGGCGCGCAATCCCAGCGATGCGCAGCTTGCGCGGTCGTGCTTGTCCGCACGTTGCGGCGGCGAGGTGGTCGTTGTGTGCGAACAGGTGCGACAGGCGCTCAAGGGTCTGCTCGACGAGAGCCGTGCGGCGGCGGTGGTGTGCGCGGGTCGTATCGACGAGGCGCTTGCGTGCGAGCTGGCGGCTGAGGGCGTGCGGCGCGTGCACGTGGTGTGCGGACGATGCGACCGGTGCGACCAGCGGCACGGGCTGGACGTCGCGCGCATGGTGGCTAAGAGCGCGAACGACCTGTTGAGTGCATGGCGAAGCGATGCGCGCGTGCTCGTCGAGCAGGAGGTTCCCGCTTTCGCCTTGTTCGACGGTGCCGATGCCGAGGATGCGCGTGCGGCGCTGGAGGCGCGCTTCGCGCGGCACTGCGGCAACGAGCCGTTGCGCGCGTCGGGCGAAGGGTCGGACTTCTTTTCGCCATCCTTGGATGTCGAGGCACCTTCTGTATCTGCGCCCGCTTCCGAGCCGTCTTTCGATGCTGCATCGGTGCTCGCAGTCGAATCTGCTTCCGGTTCCGTGTCTGCGCAAACGCCCGCTCCCGCACCGGACTTCAGGCTGCGCGTCATGGAGGACGGCACGCTGCCGCATTTCGTTCCCGACCGGCGCGAGCGCTTGCTCGACAGCCTTGCCCGCCTCGGCGATGCCCCGTCGGGCACGCTGGCGAGCCGCCTGTGGGGATGCGTGGTCATCGACGGGACGCGCTGCTCGTCGTGCCGCATGTGCGCCACGTTCTGTCCGACGGGAGCCATCCGCAAGTTCGACGAGGAGGACGGCACGTTCGGCGTGCTCCACGCCCCGAGCGATTGCGTGAAGTGCGGAAGCTGTCGCGACGTGTGCCCGGAGGACGCCATCGTTTTGCGTGACGAGGTGCGCGCCTCCTTCCTCGTGGAAGGCGCGGCGCATCGCTACGTCATGCGCCCGCGCGCGGTGGAGTTGGGAAACGCCCAGCAGATCGTCAACACCCTGCGCGAGCGCATGAAGGGCACCGACCTCTTCGAGAGGTGAGCGATCGAGGCGAATCGCTCCAAAGGGGCGCCCTCTCGCGTGGCCGCCGCGCTTTTGGGGCGCTTGCGGGTTTGCGAGCCGCTTGGGGCCGCCGTCTTGCGGACGCGACTGGCGGCGAGAGCGCGCCGTGCGCGCAAACGTGCGTTTTCTGGCCACGAAACCGCGTTCTGGCACGAAATCCGGCCCGTTTCGGCTCAGGGGAGCCCTTGCCCGCAAGAAAACCCCAGGTCGGCTCTGCTCAACAGCGCCCGAAGCGCCCTTCCGCGTGCCAAAACGCGGTTTGGTGGCCAGAAAGCGAGCCGTTTTCTGCAGAGCGCGACCAGTCTCGGGTTCGGAGTCGGCGCGCTCGAAGGGCGCCAAAGGCAGGGTGGCAAAGGGGCGGGGATAATGTCACATTCCGCAAAGTGGCAGGGCGTGGCAAGTCTTTTGGGAATGTGACATTATCCCCGCCCCTTTGCCACCCTTTGCCATCCGTCAGGGCTTTCGCCCTTCCTTTCTTCCTCCGCATTCGTTGTGTCGTGCGTCGCAGAACGCCTTGCCGCGCGCAGCGGGACATACTCGCTTATGACGATGCCGGCGAAGATGAGGGCGAATCCGGCAAGCAAGAGGGGGCTGAGCGTCTCGCCCAAAAACGCCACGGAGAACGTCACGCCAAACACCGACTCAGTGGCCAGGAACAGCGACGCGGGTGCTGGCTTGACGTGCGCCACCGCGATGTTTTGCAGCAGCAGCGCGATGCACGAGACGAAAACGGCCAGGTAGCCAAGGCTTGTCCACGTGTCTGGGCCGAGCGCGAGGAAGTTCGGCACCGGCTCGAATGCCGCTCCCGACGCGAACCCGAGCACTCCCGCCACAAGAAACTGCACCACGGTGAGCAGCGCCATGTCGCATCCGGGCGCGAATCTGGCGGTGTAGAGCACGTGGAAGCTCAGGAACAGGGCCGACAGCAGCGTGACGAGGTCGCCGAAACCCAGCGAGAACCCCGATGCCCCCGCGAACGACACGCAGCCCACGCCCGCAACGCAAGCCAGCGCCGCCGCGATGTTGCAGCGGGTCGGGCGAGGACCGCGAAGCGCCCAGCCGAGAAACGGGATGATGACGCAGTACAGCGATGTGAGAAACGCGCTGTTCGAGGCGGTGGTGTCGGTGAGCCCGGTGGAGTTCGACCAGTACGACAAGAACAGCATCGCGCCCAATGCGGTGCCTTTCCTCAGGTGGTCGAGGTCGAGCGAGCGTTTGAGGCGCGGCAACAAGACGATGCCCAGGATGATGCCCGCTGCCGTGAACCGCACGCCCACAAGCCATGCTGGCGGGAACGTGTCGACGGTCGCCTTGATGACGACGGTGCCCAGCCCCCAAATGGCCGCCGCCGCAAGCAGCAGCGCTTTGTAAGTCCACAAAGGGGCAGGGGCGTGTCGGAAAAGTCGCGTCATGGGCGGCATCATAGCATGGCTTTGCCGCAGTGCGAAGCTTTCGTGCGGGAGCGCGAGGGGGTATGCTTACCGGTTGCGAAAAGGATGCGCAGGGGTGCGGGGAAGCGGACGTGGGCGCGGGCTGGCTGGCCTCGTGGTGAACTCTGCTCGCCGCGGCGCGTCCGTCGCGGGGCCCGCCCTCTGCGGCGCGTCCGTCGCGGGGCCCGCCCTCTGCGGCGCGTCCGTCGCGGGGCCACCCCTCTGTGGCGCGTCCGTCGCGGGACCCCGTCCTGCCGCGGCCCGCCCTCTGCGGCTGCGCCCATCGCGAATCCAGCCCTGCCGCAGTCTCCCGTTTCTGCGGGTTGCGTTCTTTGCGATTCTCGTGCTTTCGCGCCTGTCGCATTTCCGCAAACGCAACAGGGCCTTGCTGCGCTTCCTTTTTGCAATCGCCCGTCCGCGTTACTCTTCAAACAGCGCGATGACGTCGGCTTTCGATGTGGTACCCAATTTGGCGTACAGGTGACGCACGTGCGTCTTGACGGTGTTCTGCGAAAGGAACAGCTGCTGCTCGATCTCGGCGCGGCTTTTGCGTTGCGCGATGAGCGCCATGATCTCTGCCTCGCGCGCAGTGAGGCCGTGACGAGCGGCGATGTCGTCGCAGCGCGCCATAAACCGCTCGCGCGGTCCCGGCACGTGCAGTCGTCCGTCGAGGGGGATGCCCGACGCGCCCCAGTCGCCGTTCACGGCTTTCTCGCTCGTCCATATGAGCGCGCACAGCAGCACGAGCGCGATGCCTCCCAGCGCCATGCCCACGAGCAGCGTGGGATCGTCCAGCAACCCGCCTTGGATCAACGTGCGACGAACGGTGGCGCCTGCGAAGATGGCGGCTTCGCTGAGGGCGCGCGCGATGGCGAACAGCCTGAGCGTGGGCACTTCGAACCGATACGCGATGTTCGCAAGCACCAGCAGCACGAAGATGGTGAACCACACGTATGCGAGTTTGATCAGAAACGACACCACGAAGCCCCATTCGGGGTTGGCGAAGGGGACGAGCGCCAGCGCCACGACGGAGAGCGGAAGGCCCATCTTCGCAAGAAAGCGCACGTCGATGCGGTTTTTACGCGTGAGGGCCATGACGATGACGACGATGCCGGCCAGACCTGTCGCCACGACGCGATGCACCGCTCCCATCCACACGGCTCCCGGTATGAGCGAGCCGGCCATGCCCGACAGCAGCCCCGCTGCGGCCATGATGCCGAGCAGCTTCCAGGGGAGCGGGTGGCGCACGCCCGTTTGCCGGGGTCGCTCGGCGGGCAGGAGCCGGAAGCTCAGCAGTACGCACGCAAGCGAGACGAGGGGCAGAAGCGCGGTGGCGAGGATGGCGTACGGCGGTCGCATCGTGCTGACGACGAACGATGCGACCGCCGCCACGATGCAGGACGCTGCACCGTACATGAGCGTCTGCGTGCCTCCCATCTGGCTGTACGCCTCGGCCCAGAGGCAGAAGAGGAACGCTCCGCCGATGGCCGTCACCGTGGCGGCGGCGAACACCGCAGCCGTAGGGGCGCCGGCGGGGATGAGGCCGAGGCCTGCCGTCATCGTGCCGAGGGCGGTCAGGCCGACGAAGCAAGCGCTCGTTTTCACGAGGCGGCTCAGGCGACCGATGCGCGAGGCGAGCAGCGCGAGCACCACGAACGTCCCCACGTCTCCCAAGCGCATGCCGTTGTCGAAGGCGTCGCGCAACCCCTGGTCGAAGCCGAGGCCGGGGAAGATGGACGCCACGTGTGTGCAGCAAAGCCACGCGATGAGCAGGCCCATTCCCAAAAATCGCAGAGGGTAGAACAGGCGGGACAGCGGTTCGTCTTCGGTTGGCTGGTCGTCGGGCGCGAGTGCGCGCACCACGTCGCTTGATTTCACGGGCGTCTCCTTTGCCGTGCCATTGTACCAGGAGACATGCGCTGCGGGGCCGGGTTGGGGGGGGGTCGGTGCGGGTGCGAAGGTGGGGCATGCGGGTAGCGGAAGTGGTGGCGGGCGGCGAGGGCTGCGGGCGGGGGGAGGGAAGGGCTGCGACAGCAAGGGCGGCGCGGGTGGCGGCCATGTGGGAGCGGGAATGACGGCGACGGGAGGAGGTGGCGGCGCTGGCGAAGGCTGCGGGCTTTGTTGGAAAAGGGGTTGCCAAGGCGAATTGGAACCGTCGTGGGGGCGAGGGCGGGAGCGCGGCCAGTTCTGCAAGCGCCGACGCAGAGGCGGGTTTGAGCTGATGTGGGAAGCGCTGCGTTTGCGGAAGCTAGGGGTGAGGTTGGGGGTGAGCGGGCAATTCACCCCTTGCTGCGGGGGTTCACCCGCGACAAGGAGCGCGCAACAGGGCATGATGGCACCGAAGGGTCGAAGGCCGACGCGCGCGGAGGGTGACAGGACACGGCAGGTCTTTTGGGGATGTGACATTATCCCCGTCCCTCTGTCACCTGATGGTACCGGAAGATCGAAGACCGATGCGCGCGGAACGTGGCCGACGTGCGCAAGACGTGGTCGACGCGCGCAGGCGCATCGCCTTCGGCATGTTGGAGTTCTACGGAGGGAGTTCATCATGGAGAACATTGAGAAGGGTCTTTCCCGTCGCACGTTTCTGGCGTTTGGCGGCGTCGCTGCGCTCGGCGGCGCAGCCGCGCTCGCGGGGTGCGCGCCTCAGTCCGCTTCCAGCGCCGACAAGGCCGCTGCCGATTCCGACGCCAACGAGGCTGCGACGATGAAGACTGCCGACGAGACGCGGGAGTGCGACATCGTCGTCGTGGGCGCGGGCGGCGCGGGTTTGTGGGCCGCGGTCGAGGCCGTGCGCGCGGGCAAGAGCGTCATCGTCGTCGAGAAGGGCGGCAACGTCGGCGTGGGCAACGGAGCGTTGGCGGGCGGCCCGTTCATGGTGGGCTCGAAGCTGCAGCAGGAAGCCGGCGTCGACTTCACCGTGGAAGAGGCGTTCACTCACATCATGGAGTACGCGCACTGGTCCACGAACGCGGCGGCCATCAAGGCGGCGGTGGAGATCTCCGGCGAGACGGTTGACCAGTTCACCGACGTGTTCGGCGTGCCCACCGGCCTGCGCCCCGACAACTACGGCGCCGGCCACGCGTCTGTGCGCGCCAACTTCCAGGGCGACACCGAGGCTCAGGTGAAGGGCGAGGAGCGCATGAAGCCGCTGCAGGAGTTCGTCGAGGCAGAAGGCGGCGAGTTTTTGTTCAACACCGCTGGCAAGCGCCTCATCATGGAAGACGGCGCGTGCGTGGGCGTGCAATGCGAGGGCGACGCGGTCATCGACGTCAGGGCGAAGCAGACCATCGTCGCGACGGGCGGTTTCTTGGGCAACGTCGAGATGATGAAGGAGAAGTTCGGCACGTTCGTGAACCCGCTCGGCAGCGTGCTGTCCACCGGCGAGGGCATCGACATGGTGCAGGCCGCAGGTGGCCAGCTGTCCACGCAGTGGGGCATTGCGGGCAACGAGTTCACCGGCTCCAACCAGCTGGCCTCGGGCTTGTACGAGCGCAACAACGCTGCGTTCACCATCGGCATTTACGGCACCCTGCTGGTGAACAACCAAGGCCGTCGCTTCAGCAACGAGGGCAAGTTCGCGAACCTGCCGTTGGCTTTGGGCGGGGCCATCTCGCTGGTGGGCGGGAAGTACTACGCCGTGGTCGACCAGGCGTACATCGACGGGCTTGCGTCGGGGACGGATGCGTGGACGCTGTGCGGCGCCGACGCCGAGAACTGGCGCACCGGCATGATGACCCTCAAGGACAAGCCCCTCGAGAAGGTGGAAGAGGGCCTCGAGGCGGGTCAGAGCGAGGGCTGGGTGTTCAAGGCCGACAGCATCGAGGAGCTTGCCGAGGCCATCGACGCGCCCGCGCTCGTCGAGACGGTCGAGACGTACAACGCCGCATGCGCTGCGGGCAAAGACGAGCAGTTCTACAAGCCGGCCTGCTTCCTGCAGCCCATCGCGACCGGCCCGTTCTACGCGATGCAGTACGAGCCGAGCGCGTGGGTGACCATCGGCGGCATCCGCACGAACGACCGCCTGCAGGCCATCGACGGGGACGGGCTGCCCATCGCCGGACTGTACGTGGCCGGTGCGGACAACGGCACGCTCATGAGCGCTCCGTACTGCGATTACGAGGGCTATTCGCTCATGTGCGCTTACTGCGGCGGCCGTTTGGCCGGGCAGTACGCCGCCGAAGCCATCGGGTAGCGTCTGCCGGTCAGGATAATCGCGCTCCGAAACTCGGCGAGTACGGGTTCGTGTCGTCTTGATTCAACAGAGAGGCGCATTGCTTATTCCGAAGACGCGCGGGGCTTCCTCCCCTCCCTGTGCCCCGCGTTGTTCCTTCTGTTCGCCGCCCTCCGGCCTTGTGGCCGGAGGGCGACCGTACGCATAGGAGCCGTTATGGAAAGATGGGGCGTGGGTGTTTGGTTGACGGTGGCGGGAGGGGTCTGCATCCCTGAATGATGCGCCTGCCCGCTTTTCATGCTCGGCCATTCGGCGTCGATCGTTCGACTTGCTACGGCATGCCGGAGTTTCTATTTAGAAGCTTCGATGCAGCCGATGCGAAGTGCTTGAAATCCGCAGCTGTTTTACGGCCCGTTTTCCAGCCGATGACCGCTGGGCGGCGAAAGCGCGGAGAGCGGCGCGGCGGTGCTACGCTCGGGCATCGGCCCTGGTTTTCGGCGCGGTCGATCATGCGAGGCGAGGAGGTGGGCATGCCCACGTTGAAAGAGGTGGCGCAGGTGGCCGTGGAGGCACGGCGCGACAAGGGCGCCGGCTCGGGTCGGCGTCTGCGAGAGATCGAGCGCATCCTCAGGCGACATCGCGTGTTCAAGGGCCTTTCTCCTGACGAAGCCACGAGCCTTCTGGAAGATCTGGGCCCTACGTTCGTGAAGATGGGGCAGATCGCGGCGAATCGCAGCGACGTCATCCCGCCTGCATATGCCGAGGCGTTCAAGCGTCTGCGCGCCGATGTGCCGCCTCTGCCGTACGAGGAGGTAGTGGCCGTCATCGAGTCGGCGTTCGGGCATCCGTGGCGCGAGACGTTCTCGTGCATCGAGCGGAAACCACTCGGGTCGGCGTCTATCGCGCAGGTGCACCGTGCACGCATCGCGTCATGCGCTGCGGTTGCCGATGCCTTTGCGGGCGTCCCGGACGATCGCTCCACCGCTCCTGCTGCCGATGCGCGCGATTCCTTCGCGGACGTGCGCGCTCCACACGCCGACGCCTTCGCAGGTGCCCGCGCTTCGCGCGTCGCCGACGTCCCCGCAGGTGCCCGCGCTCCGCGCGCAGCCGACGCCCCTGCAGGAACTTCTTCTCCACGCGCTGGGGTTGCCGCTGCCGCCGCACGCGCCTCCTCCTTCCCGTCGGCTGGCGCGTGGGTGGCGGTGAAGGTGCGCCGTCCGCACGTGGTGGAGCAGATGACGCAGGATCTTGCGCTCATCCGCCAAGCCGTGGCGCTCGTCGGCCTCACGCGCGCCACGGACGGCATCAAGCTCTCGCTGGCCGACCTGGTGACGGAGTTGGAGCGCACGACCCGTCAGGAGCTGGACTTTCGCGTGGAGCTGCGCAACCTCGAGCGGTTCCGGGCGCTTCTGGCCGATCAGCCCGGCATCGAAAGCCCGCGGCCCTACCCGCTTCTCAGCACCGATGACGTGCTGGTCATGGATTTCGTCGAAGGCCCTATGGTCAACGACGTGGCCGCCCTGCGCGCTCGCGGCCTCGATTCGCGGGCGCTGGGGCACCGACTGGCCGAGAGCTACGTCACGCAGATCGTGGACAACGGGTTCTTCCACGCCGACCCGCATCCGGGCAACATCCTCGTGAACGGCGGCGACATCGTGTGGATCGACCTGGGGATGGTGGGCGAGCTGACGGCGATGGAGCGCGGCTTGGTGGGCCGGATGCTGCGTGCCGCCGCCGAGAACGACCCGTACGCGCTCATGCAGGCCCTGCTGGCCGCCGCGCGCGACGGTGGCGAAGTCGATCACGGGCGGCTGCTCGACCGCCTTGGCCGGCTGCTGGCCTCGTACGCCACGGTGAACCTGGCTGAGATCGACGTGGGCCGGGCGCTCATGGACGTGTTCGACGTGCTGCGCACGCAGAACCTGGCCATGCCGCCGTCGTTCACGCTGCTCGCGCGCGGCATGGTGACCATCGAGGGCGTGCTGGTGGACATCGCGCCCGACGCAAGCGTGATCGGCATCATCGCCGACCACCTGAAGCGCCGCGAACGCACGGCGAATGCGCTGGAAGCGAAGGCGCGCGAGGCGTTTTCCACGGCGCTGACCTCGTTCGATGCGACCTTGCGCTTGCCCACCCAGGCGTCGCACACGCTGGACATGGTGAACCGAGGCCAGGTGAGCGTGGGAGCCGATCTGCATATGCCCACCGACGCCCTCGCCGCGCTCTACTCGGTGAGCGGCACGGTGGCCATGGCGCTCATCTCCGCGGGCCTGTTCGTGGGCTCCAGCCTGCTTGCCCAGACGAACATGCATCCGCAGTTCCTTGGCGTGCCGTTCCTCGCTGTGTTCGGGTATCTGGGCGCGTTCGTGCTGGCCGCTTACGTGGTCTGGCGCAACCTCCTCATCCGTCACCGCCAAAAGAACGCGGAGAGGTTGTAGGGCATCCGACGTGCCGTTCACTCGTTGGCGATGCGTTCCAAGGCGTCGAGGTCCATCCGGTAATAGGTTCTCCGACCGACGTTGCGAACGATGAGCACGCCGCGCTCTTTGAACGGAGCGAGCCTCTTGTACACCGTTTGGCGCGATGCGTCGAGGGCGCTGGTGAGTTCTTTCATAGTGATGCCCTCGAATGCGAACAGTGCGGCTGTCACCAGTATGAAGCCGACTTTCCTGATGGTTTCGTCCGGTGCGAAAACGCGCTCTACCAGCTCTTCTCCCTGCTGCAACATAGCTCGCAGCTCGCTGAGCGAGTCGCGCATGCTTTCCATGGCAGATACGATGATGTCCGAGAAAGCCATGACGAACGGGGTGAGATCGCCTTTGTTCAAGGGGTGCTCGCACACGGTGTAGCCTTTGTAATACTGCTGGATGTGCTGCTTGATGGTGCGGGAGAGCTTGAACCCCACGAGCGGCTCGAATTTCGTCGACAGGACGTAGCTGCTGATAAACCTGTTCGTTCTGCCGTTTCCGTCGTAGAAGGGGTGGATGTACCCGAACAGGAAATGGAAAAGCGATATGCGCGCGAGAGGCTCGATGTCCGTGTTGTTCAGAAGGTCGAGCGCCGTTTGGAGAGAGCGGACGATCTTTGATTCCGGCTCCACTCCTTGGTGGATGGAGATTCCGCTCGCATCGCACACTGATACGGGCCCTTCCCTGAAAAGGGTTCCGTCAGGGGCATTGTTTGGGTTGCCGCGGATGACTTCGTCCAAAACCAGGTCGTCGTATATGCTTCGCACGTCCTCGCACGTGAGGATGGGGATGGCTTCTCTCCGGCTCAGCATTCGGTATTTCTGAACGAGCCCGTGGAACCGCCCGTGTTTGTCGTTTTTCTCCAGACGTTCGAGCGCGTCCCCGATCTCGCGGCGCGTGGATTGCACGCCTTCGATTTCGTTGGTGATGACGATCTCATCGATGAGGTTCGATTCTTGGTAGCTTTCGATGGCTTTGCCGGGCAGGGAGAGGCAGAGTTGGTAGAGTTCTTTGTCGAGCCTTGCGGCGGCGAGCTCAGCTTGATAGATCTCGGGCGTCATGACGAAGAACGCAGGGCTTCCGGACACGTCGAAGCCGATCTTGCGCGTTTGAGGGGAGTTGAATCTGGCTGCGTACTCGCTGTCGTATGCTTGCGGGTTGCTGTGAAATATCTTTCTCAGATCGCGGTACGTCATAGGTCGTCCTTTTAACTCTTGTGCGGAGAAGTGCTTTTATTGAGTTAAAAGTATACTTCATTTTTAACTCAATATGCCATTCCGAGGGCGAATGGGTAAAAAAGAAGCCAGGATAGAGGATGTGCGCTGTGGCCGGCCTTTGGGTTGGCTGCGCGGTGATTGTTGGATGTCTGCTCTCGACGATACGAGGGGGCATGTGGACGGACCGATGATGCCGTTGTCGATGCGCTTTCGGAGATCACCCGGCGAATCGGCCTTTTCGCGAGCGAGGTGATCCGCGGCGCTCTTTCGGTGGCGAAGAGTGTGCGAACGAATGTTTCACGTGAAACATTCGCGCTCTATCAGGTAATACGGGCGTGCGCAGCCCGCTTTTGCGCGGCGTTGCGACGGACGGCTTGTCGGGCGGTGCGACACGCGAAAGACGGGCCGACGGTGGGGGCGTTGGTCATCTTGCGCTCGACGTTTCCGGCGAAGGGGTTGGCGAAGCTGGGCATAGGGACCCCCTCTTTCCTTAGCGGTCTGCGATCTTTCCGATATTCTCACCGCATGCCCTTTGCCCCGTTTCCCGCGCGAAGGGTTTTATTGATAGTCATTCTCAATAAATATATGTTTGCTAGAAAGTTTTCGGTAGGCGATCACGCCGATGCCCGCCAGCGCCACGGTGAGCGCAGCCACCGCTGCCGCGCCCAGATAGTTGCCGTCGCCGAACGCGCCCGCTGCCAGCGTGGAGGACACGATGGAGGGGATGCGGCCTACGGTGGTGAGGGCCACGATGCGCACAACGGGGCTTTTTCCGAGGCCCGCCACGTACGTGAGCAGGTCTTTCGGTGTGCCGGGGATGAGGAAGCAGAGGAACAGCAGCAGCTCGAAGCGCCGCGCGTCGCGCAGCCAGCGCATCGAGGCGATCTTCTCCGGCGGGAAGAACAGCGCCACGATCCTCAAGCCGAACGTGCGCACGAGCGCCATGACCGCTGCCGTTCCGAGCGCGCTGGCCACAAGGCACCACAGCGTGCCTTCAAGGGCGCCGAACGCGTAGCCAGCGGCCAGCTCGAGCGGCTCGCCGGGCAAGAACGCGATCACGATCTGGGCCATGTTCGCCATGACGAACGCGATGCGGCTAAGCGCTCCGGCCTCGTCCACCCAAGCGCGGAAGCGCGGCGCATCGGCCACGAACGCGAGCAGTTCCGGGCCGTACGAAGCCCAGAGTGCGACGATGCCCGCGCACAAAGCGGCGAATCCGGCGATCACCACGGCTCTTTTTCGTCTGAGGATACGACGTTTCTCCTGATAGGAAGCTGGTGTTTCACGTGAAACACCAGCGCTGGCTTCCGAGGGGCGCTTGCGTGTCCCGTCCTGCGTCCGTGCGCCGTCTCCTGATCGGTTCGCGTCTCGTGCGTGTGGCATCGAGCTTGCTGCTCGCGGCGCGTCCGCTTCCTGCTCTGCGCTCGCCGCGCCTGTCGTGTGTGCCGCGGCGCGATCCGGGGCGGCGGCGTGGTCTTGCGCCGTCTTCCGATGGCGCGACGCTGGCATCGAGCATTGTTCAACCTGTTCAAAGGCGAATGTTTCACGTGAAACATCCACGGCGCTCTCTGCTGTGTGGGTTGGGCGCGCCGACTGGGGCGAGGCGTTGCCAGTTCCGAGGTACCGTGCCGACTGGAACGGAGCATTGCTAGCAAGGCGCTCTGCCGACTGAAATGGAGCGTTGCTAGCAAGGCATTCCGCTGGCTGGGGCGAGGCGTCGCCGGCAAGGCGCTCTTCCGACAGGGCGCGGCCCTTCGCCAGCGGACTCTTCTCCGGTTCGTTCTTCGTCGGAATGGCTTTGCGCTCCGACGTCCCGAAAGGGCTTGGGGTGCTATCTCGCCCCGGTGACCCGCCGTCTCCGGGCGCGACATTCTGCCCGCGCGCCGCGCTGCAGGCAGAGGGGGCTTCGCTCTGCGGCGCGGAGCGGCGATCATGATCGCCGGCGAGGGCGGCGGCTTCGGCGGGGACGGTGTTCATGGCGGGTGCTCCGTTTCTCGATTCGTCGTGTGTGCGATTCGATGGTACGGGGCAGATGTCTACGCGCGATCAACTCCCGGCGCATTCGTCGGGCGCATCCATCGCGAATCGGGCGACAACGCGCGCGCCGCCTTCGGGACGGTTCGCAAGCGAAAGCGAACCGCCGTGGCGCTCGCACAGAAGCGAGGCGATGTTGAGCCCCAGGCCGAAATGGCTCTCCGAAGGCGTCTCGCTGAAGAACGGCGCGCAGCCATGCTCAAGCGCGTTGGCCGAGAAGCCGGGGCCGTCGTCGTCCATCGTCAGGACGAGCGCCCCGTCGCGCACGTCGAGCCGCGCGTCCGCGCGTGTGCGGGCGAAGCGAAGCGCGTTGCCGATAAGGTTCTCCGCAACCTCGTCCACGATGGCGCGGTCGACGCGCAGCGGCGGGCGAGCGACGTCGCACGCGGGGCTGACGGACAGCGCGAACCGCTTGCCCGCAACGGCTGCCAGCGAGCGTCCGATGTCGTCGATCCCTGTTGCCACCGCGTCGAACGTCTGCCGCTCGGGCACGGCAGCGCGGTCCTCCAGCTTCTGCAGCCCGCTCATGGCTTCGACGTAGCGCTCAAGGCGTTCCACCTGTCGTGCGAGCGCCGCCGCCGACGCCTCCAGCTGTTCGGGCGCGGCGTCGCCGGCTTGCAGGCGCGCGCCCAAAAGCTCCACTTTCCCCTTCAGCACGGTGAGCGGCGTGCGCAGGTCGTGCGCGAACGCGGCGTTGAGGCGGCGGCGCTCCTCAGCCGTGCGCCACAGCGCGCGCTGCGACGCGGCCAGCGACGCGCGCATCGTCTCGAACGAGGAGGCCAGGTGCCCTAACTCGTCGTCGCGGTCGTGTTCCACGTGGAAATCGAGGTCGCGGTCGGCGATCTTCGACGCCGCCTCGTCGAGCGTGGAAAGTCCCGGCTCAAGCCGCGTGCGGAAGAACCGCCGGGCCGCCGCGAAGATGCACACCCCGAACCACAAGGGAAACATGGCGAACGAGAGCAGACCGAACAGCGCGGAGAGCGCCGCCGCGCTCGGGCTGGGAGACGAAGAGAGGTAGTAGCCGACCGGCGAGACGGGCATGCGGTCGCCCGGCGCGTCTGAGCCGGCGGCCGCGGGCGACCCGTCGGATGCGTCCTGCGCAGTTGCTGCCCCCGACCCGGCGGCTGCGTCCGATTCGTCGCGCGCAGCCCGCTCGGTTGCCGCTCCCGATTCGTCGCGCGCGTCCGACCCATCGCGCGCGTCCGACCCGCTCGCAGTTCCTTCCTCGTTGAGCGCGTCGTCGGCCGCGAACGCGGCCAAGGGGCTTTCGGGATGCTCGGCTATCCATGCGGCGAACAGGGCGCGCGCATGGGCGTCGTAGGCGGCAAGGTCGTCGATGGGCAGCGTGCCGTCCTCGTTCAGATACGCCTCCAGCTCATCGTGCCCTTCGAGGTACACTTCAAATGCGCCGGTTTCCGAGGCGTCCGCGTTGCCCGCCCCGTCTTCTGCGTCGTTCGCGCTGTCTTCGTCCCCCGCGCCGTCGTTCTCGTCTGCGGTCTTGTTGCCGGCCGTGCCGTCGCTGGCATTTTCGTCGCCGGTCGTGTCGATAAGCTGGTACTCGTAGGGATAGGAGCTTGCGTCGAAGATGCG
>HHCFC01400__coassemble_1938_pt1 | contig 14116 bp, 9 predicted proteins | sample HHCFC01400__metabat2_high_PE_041 | metagenome-assembled genome bin HHCFC01400
GTGTACACGCGGGTGCACACGCCGCGCTTCTGCGGGTTGCCCTTGAGCGCGGGGGTCTTCTTCTTCTTGACCGACTCCTTGCGACCCTTGCGGATCAGCTGGTTAACGGTAGCCAAAGTTTCTCTCCTTCTACCTCTTGCGTGTTCGGCGTTTTCGTGTGCGCTCAGCTGATGCGCACGCAAAAACAAGCATCCTCAAAGGACGCGAACGAGAACTCTACCATCCGCACTTGGCGTTGTCAAACGCCACGCATCCGGGCGTGTCCATCCTTCTTGACAAACGTTTTCGCAGGTGGAAAAGCATGCGATAGGGCGTCGCTCCCCTGGCGCTTGCGCAATTAGAAAAATATCTCCCGAACCGAACGAGACATTGCGCCCACCACGGCTCGAACCCGCAATTCGAACTGACTCCACCGCCCTTTTCACATCTGCCCAAGCAGCAGACCAGCGCACCCCTCGGCGCTGCGGCCCTCGAGCCGCGCATACCCCGAATGCACGACGAGCCTCGATAAGCTCCCCAAACGCGCGGACTCCGACAAGTGCCTCGAACGTACGGCAGCCCTGACAAACGCCCCAAACGCACGACGGACTTCGATAAGCGCTCCGAATGCACGACGAGCTCCGACAAGTACCTCGAACGCCCCCCCCCGACAAGCGCCCCAAACGCACGTCCGACTCCGGGATGATCCGGAATGAACCGATTGCGGTAATCGATTCGGAATTTTTTCCCAATATTTTACCGATTAAGCTGTTCAGAAGGAAATTCAACTTCGATAAAAGCAAAAACGGTAAGATATGAAGGAAAAATATCCCATATATTACCGAAATCTCTCGGCTAAACCGATTTGAAAGCGAAACCGCGCATATTCGGTACAATATCGAGAAAAATGGCTGAATTTTTTACCGCTCATACATCCATACGCCCATACGTCCATCCACCTATTCGCCCATATACCCACCCCCCCCCCCCCCCCCCCGCAGCCACCTTCCAACCACGATCGGCAGCAACAAAACCCTTGCACATGGCATCCGTCCCATTGGAGCAGAATCGGCGCAACCGCCCTCTCATCCGAAAAGCGCCTATGTTGCAACCTAATCCGACAGGAAGCAATGGAAGTTCACCGCACCGGTCAGCACTTTCTCAATGAACGCCGCACGCAAGTGGCCGAGAGCGCGTCGCGGGCGCACAAGCGGAGTGCGGCACGAATCGGCCTTTCCAGACGCGCAGCTTCGGCGCGACGGCTGCAAAACACCCGGTTGCGTTGACCTATTCGGTCGCGCACGTCGCGAAATCGATCTCAATTGCGTCGCAGCTCCACCTGTACGCCCGCGACGCGCCCCCTCCCGCCGAACCGAGGTTCGAGGGAAGGGGACGCGTCGCCCAGCGAATCCGAGGCAGCCCGCCTGAACGCGGTCCGAATCCGCAGTTCGGGCCGCGCGCCTATCCGCGCGCGGCCATCTCCTCAACGTCCTCCAAATTCCCTTCGAGCGGCAGCGGCCCTTCGGCATCGCTGCCTCCAGCCTCGCCGAACACGTACTCGTGCCCCGGCAACGCGATGTTGAGCGCGATGCCCGCAATCGACCCCACGGCCAACCCCGACAGCGAAACGGAAATTCCTCCCACCACGATCACGATGGCCCCGGCGGCACTGTACGCAATACCCAGCGACAACACCAAAACCAACGCCGTGATCAGCACATTGCGGCTCTTCGTGAAGTCAACGCGGTTCTCCACGAGGTTGCGGATGCCCACCGCCGAGATCATCCCGTACAGCACAAGCGACACCCCGCCGATCACGCACGACGGCATGGCGGCGATAACAGCCGCGAACTTCGGGCAGAACGACAAGACGATGGCGAACAGCGCCGCTATGCGCACGACGCGCGGGTCGAACACGCGGGTCAGCGCCAGCACGCCCGTGTTCTCGCCGTACGTCGTGTTGGCCGGCGCACCGAACAGCGCCGCAAGGATGGTGGCCAAACCGTCGCCCAGCAGCGTGCGGTGCAGCCCCGGCTCGGAAATGTAGTTGCGGTTGCAGGTGGAGCTGATGGCCGACACGTTGCCGATGTGCTCGATCATCGTGGCGAACGCGAGCGGCACGATGGTGATGACGGCCGTGATGGCCAACCCCGCGTCGAAATTCGGTCCGAACACGGAAAGCGCCGTGTCATTCCACGCCACCGGCAGGCCGATCCATGCCGCCTCGGCCACTCCGCTGAAGTCCACCTCTCCCACAGCCGCCGCCACCGCATACGATCCCACCACGCCCAGCAGGATGGGGACGATCTTCACCATGCCCTTGCCCCAGATGTTGGCCGCCACGATGATGACGACGGCCACGAGCGCGACAAGCCAGTTCGTCGAAGCGTTCTCGATGGCCGAACTCGCCAAGATAAGGCCGATGGAGATCACGATGGGGCCGGTGACCACCGGCGGGAAGAAGCGCATGACGCGCGTCGGACCGAACACGCGGAACAGCGCCGCCAGCACGAGGTACAAAAGCCCCGCGCACGCCACGCCCAGACAGGCGTACGGCAGAAGGTCGGCCTCGCCATTCGGCGCGATGGCCGCATAGCCCGCAATGAACGCGAACGACGATCCCAGAAACGCCGGCACTTTGCCTTTGGACGCGAAATGGAACAAGAGCGTGCCCAGACCGGCGAACAGAAGCGTCGCCGACACGGACAGCCCAGTCAGCGTCGGCACCAAGATGGTGGCGCCGAACATCGCGAACATGTGCTGGAGGCCGAACACCGCCATCTTGGGCGCTCCGAGCGTGCGGGCGTCGTAGATGGCGTCGGGGCTGTCCTCAACCCCCATGGTGGGCACGGATTTCGTCTCGCTCATGCGAAGCATCACCTTCTCTGTCGGGTTTCGTCATGGCATGGCCGCCTTACCTCGAAACACCCGAGACGACCTTTCCCATTGTGCCACAAAGCACGTCCTCGCGCGTCCTCAATCCCGACGACGGCGTTCGGCTTTCGTCGGACGACCACCTGCGCGGCGCTCAGCAGTCCGAGCACCACCAGTGCGCCCCTGCGCCCCCGCGCGCTTCGACAGAGCCGAGGCAAACGGATGTCGCGCATCGGCCGAAGCGCCCTTCACATTCCGCGCCGCACCTCCTCCTTCCGAACCCCGCGCCGCCTTCGCATCCGCAGCCCCCTTCGTCCGAAAGGCCCCGTCGCCCTTCACGCTCCGCGCCGCATCGGCAGCCCCTTTCGCCGACTGCGCAGCCCGACAAGAAGCCGCACCCTTGCCGCCGCCCTTCTTCGCCGACCACGCGCCGCCCTTCGCATCCGCGCCTTTTCGGCTTCCCTTTGCCCGACCGTTGCCGTGCCCGCCCTCAGGCCGCACAAGGCACTTCGGGCCGAACCCCACAAGGTCCATGCGCCCCGCTTTCCGCAGCGCTTCCAAAACCAGCTCGCGGTTCTTCGGGTCGCGGTACTGGATGAGCGCGCGCTGAAGCGCCTTCTCGTGCGGGCTTCTCGGCACGTGTACCGGCTCCATCGTGCGCGGGTCTACGCCCGTGTAGTACATCGCCGTGGACATGCTACCTGGCGTAGGATAGAAATCCTGCACCTGCTCGGGCATATAGCCGAGGTCGCGACAGTATTCGGCCAATTCGACGGCCTCGTCAAGCGTCGAGCCAGGATGCGACGACATCAGGTACGGCACAAGGTACTGCCTCTTGCCCAGCCGCTCGTTTTCGCGCGCGTACCGCTCACAGAAGCGCTCGTACACGCGGCGCTGCGGCTTGCCCATCACAGCCAGCACCGCGTCGGACACATGCTCGGGCGCAACCTTCAGCTGGCCGCTCACATGGTGCTCCACCAGCTCGCGCAAAAACTCGTCGCCGTGGGCGCGGTCGGCCAGCACATAATCGAAGCGGACGCCCGAGCGCACGAACACCTTCTTCACGCCCGGAAGGTTCCGCAAGCGGCGCAGAAGGGCCAGGTAGTCGCTATGGTCGGCCACGAGGCGCGCGCACGGCTCGGGCGCGAGGCAGCGCTTGTTGCGGCACGCGCCATGCTCCATCTGCTTGGGGCACGCGGGTGCGCGGAAGTTCGCCGTCGGGCCTCCCACGTCGTGAAGGTAGCCTTTGAAATCTGGGTCGGCGATCAAGGCCCGCGCCTCCTCCACGATCGAATCGTGGCTGCGCGTCTGCACGATGCGCCCCTGATGGAACGTGAGCGCGCAAAACGAGCACTCGCCGAAGCAGCCCCGATTGCTCGTCAGGCTGAACTTGACCTCCTTGAGGGCCGGCACGCCACCTGCGACCTCGTAGCGCGGATGGTACGCCCGCGTATACGGCAGCCGGTACACCGCGTCCATCTCGGCTTGCGAAAGCGGCGCGGCGGGCGGGTTCTGCACGACGAACTCGTGGTCGGAGTACGGCTCCACGAGGCGCTTGCCCGTGAAAGGATCGCTGTTGGCGTACTGCACGGCGAAGCTGCGCGCATAGGCGAGCTTGTCGGCCGACAGCTCGTCGAACGAAGGCAGCATCACCGCGTCGTAGACGTGCTCGAGCGAGCGCGTCCGGTACACGGTGCCGTCGATGAACGTGAGGTCCGCGATGGACAGCCCCGCGTTCAACGCGTCGGCGATCTCCACGATGGAGCGCTCGCCCATGCCGAAGCTCACGAGATCGGCGCCGGAATCCAGCAGGATGGAGCGCTTGATCTTGTCGGACCAATAGTCGTAATGAGCAAGTCGACGCAAGCTCGCCTCGATGCCGCCCAACACAATGGGCGCTTGCTTGAAGGTGCGGCGGATGAGGTTGGCATACACCACGGCTGCGTGGTTCGGCCGCAGCGCCGCCTTACCGCCCGGCGAGTACGCATCGGCGCGGCGGCGCTTCTTCGCCACCGTGTAGTGGTTTACCATCGAGTCCATGTTGCCGGCCGAGACGAGGAACGCCAGACGCGGCTCGCCGAACTCCGCAACCGACGCCGGATCGTTCCAGTCGGGCTGCGCGATCACGCCCACGCGGTAGCCGTGCGCCTCTAAAAGCCGCGTGATAATGGCAGTTCCGAACGAGGGATGGTCGACGTACGCGTCGCCCGACACGTACGCAAAATCCACCCGATCCCAACCGCGCTCCTCCATCTCCCGACGCGTTGTCGGCAGAAACCCCTGCGCCACGGATGCCGTCCTTCCCTCGTCTGCGTTCGACCATGTCCCACCACGATACGGCATCGCGCGCCCGTCCGCGCGAGCGGCGCGCCGTCCGAACGAAAACCCCACCGCGCGCCCACGCCCACAGGTCGGCCGCCCCTCCGCTCGAGCGCTTTTCCCAGCGCGTCCGCGAGCCTACGGGCGCACCGCCTCGCTTCTGACGAGCATAATGCAACGGATGCGACACGCCCTCCCGCACGTTCTCGTCCGCAGACTCCAGGCCCATGAGAAGGACGCAACGCCCCCGCCTACAAAGCAGCCACTTCGCGACGAAGCGCCGCAACATCCGCTCCCGGTTTCAGCAAAGCCCGATATATCCCCTCGGCCTCATCGCGCAGCGCGATTTCGCGCGGGCTGCTCAAAGCGAAGTACGACGCCTTCAGGTACAGCCCCAGCTCCTCGGCGCTCTCAAGCTTCGAAGGGTCGACCCCCGCGCCAGCCTCCGCGTCGCCAAGATCGCGCATGAGCTCATTCAGTAGGCCGGCGAGGACGCGATGCATGCGCTCGTAGCTGGCTCGCCTCTCGCGAAACGCGGTGTAACGAGGCAGGAAAAGCGCCGTACAGACGGCCAGCACTTCCGCACATGCCGTGAACCACTCCGGCAGCGTCCCAAGCTCCATCGCGACTCCCTTCATCCCGAACCAAACCGCGTCCTGCACGACGAACCGCCGAGCAAGCGCGCTCGGCGGTTTGAAAACACCTCATCAGTCGAGCCGACCTAATCCCGAAATGGCCCTCCGACGACATAGCCCGTCGGCAACATCGCAAGTGCGAGCGGCCCTCAAACGGCCCGCGTCACCCGCGATTTGACGGCGGGGTCTGCGCCGGACAAGGACCTCCCGTCATCTCGAACGGCATCGGATCATCCTGCCCATGCCATGACGGCACATCGAACTGGCGCGTCCAATACCCCAAGGCGCGAGCGATCAGAGCCATCGAGAACGCCCCTGCCGCCGTCGAGAGCGCAGCGCACGCCACAACGAGGATCATCACGAGTGCAACCAAACCCGGAACCGTCGCCATAAGCACGAAGGGATTGTTCGTGCTCACCACAGGCGTTCCGATAACCACGCCCGCAAGGGCTCCTGCGAGCGTGATTGCAAGCGTCGCAGCCCACACGACAACGCCCGTCGCCACCATCAGAAAAACCGCCATTCCCAAGATGCGCAGAAGCCCACCGAAATCGCGCCGCATCATGGCCCAGATCCGCCCGAACTGAAAACCGGGAGCCAAGCGCCCGTAGATGCTCATGCGCATCGTGCCCACCCAGGAAAAGAGCAGCGACAGCACCACAGCCGCCGCGAACAGTAGCCACAGCATCATCATCGCCGGACCGAACGCCACCGCGAATCCACCGCGAGCGGACCAGAACGCGCCAAGCCCGGTCAGCACGCCCCACACCATCCCAAGCGCCCAAGGCATGAGCGAGCACACGAAAACGATCACGAACGCGAAGAACCCGCGCCGATACAGCGCGCCGTCTTCGTTTCCGAAAATGCGCGGGGGAAGCGGAGCGTGAACGCCCCAGGAGATGTCGCGCGCCCATCCGAACAAATACCCGTATGCGACGATCTGCCCGAACACCGGAACCAAACCGACAAGCCCAAGAATGGCCACCTTGCCGAGCCACCCTGGCGAATTCTTGACATCGCGCCAAGCCGCGCTGAAATACCCTGTTTGCATGGCGACCTTCTTTTCCTCGGTTCCTGTTCGTCCACTATAAGCGCGTCCGCACGCGCTCCGACGTTCCGTTGCCGTTCTGTCAGCTATTCGTCAGCCCCTCGAGCATCGCCGCCCTCGCTTGCGGTCGGCACAGAAAAGGAGGCCCCGCAGGGCCCCCTTTCCAACATGATCGTCTCTCGCGAAGAAAGACGGTTACTTGAGGGTGACGGCGGCGCCGGCCTCTTCCAGCTTCGCCTTGATCTCCTCGGCCTTGTCCTTGGCAACGCCCTCCTGGATGGCCTTCGGCGCACCCTCGACGGCCTCCTTGGCCTCCTTCAGGCCCAAGCCCGTGATCTCGCGGACCACCTTGATGACGGCGATCTTGTTGTCGCCGAAGCCCTCGAGCACCACGTCGAACTCGGACTTCTCCTCAGCAGCGGCGGCACCGTCGCCAGCAGCCGGAGCGGCGGCCACGGCCACCGGGGCGGCGGCGGACACGCCAAACGTCTCCTCGATGTCCTTCACCAGCTCGGAAGCCTCGAGCAGCGACATCTCCTTCAGAGCCTCGATGATCTCTTCACGCGTAACAGCCATGTTCGTTTCCTTTCAAAGCGGCTGGGACTTCCCAGCCATGTTGTCTCATCTGTCAGGCGGCGCACCTTACGCCGCCCATGCTGCGCTTAGGCAGCTTCCTTCTGGTCGGCCACGGCTTTCGTAACCTGAGCCAAACCGCGCGGCACGCCGTTGAGCGCAACGGCCAGACCGCGAGCAACGCCGGAGATGGCGCCGGCAATCTGAGCCAGCAGCTCCTCGCGGGACGGCAGGGAAGCGATGGCCTCCACCTCGGCGGCAGAAACCTCTGCGCCCTCCATCAGACCGCCCTTGATCTGCAAGTTGTCGTTGTCCTTGGCGAAGTTCTTCACAACCTTCGCAGCGGCAGCCACATCGGAGCCAGCGAACACGAACGCGCTCGGCCCCTCCAACATGCTGTCGAGCGTCGGCAGCCCCAGCTCCTTGAGAGCAATGTGCATGAGCGTGTTCTTGTACACCTTCATGCTGCCCTGAGCCTCGCGGATGTTGGCGCGCAGCGCCTGAACTTCCTTCACCGTCAGGCCGCGGTAATCCACGACCCACATGGCAGAAATGCCATCGAGATCTTCCTTGATCTTGACCAGCGTTTCTTGGTTCTTCACATTGGGCATGCGGTACACCTCCTTCTTCTCAAACTCGGGTTCCGCCCCTCGCGGGTGGGATCGTCGCCTGAGAAAAGGAACGACCCTCGCCGTCCGCAAAGACAGCGAGGGTCGCCAAAGCGCGAAACTTTGCAACCACCTCGGCGGGCCGCGATCCTTCGCGATTAAACCTCATCGGTACCTGCTGTCTTGGGCAGCGGAACAATCCTGCATAACGCCGCTTTTGAAAAGCAGCCCCTCCATTTTAGCCCCGCTTCGCCGCTTGTCAAGCACCCCGTCTCGAAAAGGCACTTCACCTTCGAAAAGCAGGAGAAACGGGAGGGTCCACGTACGTTCGCGGTGTTCGCACATAAAAACGGGGAGAGGCCGCCCTCTCCCCGCAAAACCTTACGCCGCGTCTCCTTGAGCATCGCCAGACGCCTCGGCTTCGACAGCCACCGCGCCCGCCGCCCCTTCGCCGTCCGGCACTGCCGCCTGCTCGCCATTCGCATCCGCAGCACCCGGCGACCCTTCGGCACCGGAAGCGCCCTGCGCATCGCCGCCGAGTATCTCCTCCACCGGATTCGTCGGATCGGCCTCCACGTACGTGAACGAGATGGTGTCGCCCTCTTTGTACCCCACGATTTCGATGAGACCCGGCAACGCGAAGTCGTAAATGCCCTCGTCCTCGTCTAGCGTCACATAGAAGTGGGAGTTGCCTTCCACCACCGCTTGAGCGATGTTTCTGATCGTGCCCACCTTCTCAAGCACGCCCACGTTGGCCGCATCCCCGCTTTCGGCCACCACGCCATTGGTGGCAAGCAGCGCCTGATAGGCTTTCTGGCAGTCTGCCACCGTGTCGCCCACAGCCACGTTCTGGTAGCGCTGGATGTCGATCATCGCGAACTGCTTCACCAAGCCCGCGTCGTCCTTCAGCGCCATGAAGTACGTCGGCTGCCCCGACACGTTGATGAGCAGCGGGAAGGTGGCCTGGTAGCGCAGGTTCTGCACCTGGCCCTCGGCAGACTGCATGGCCGATTCCTCGGTGGCGCCCGCCACCGAATAGAAGTGCGACTCGGCTGTGCGCTGGTTGATGAGCACGAAGCCCACGATGGACTTGTCAGCCGTCGCCGAGGTCACGCCCGTGTACACCCACACGTCGTCGTCCTTGGCGATGTAGTTGTAGCCCTGGTTGCCGTCGGTGCCCGGCGTGGTCTGCACCACGCCCTGCTGGCCCAAGAACGAGTTCAGCCAGCCGTCCTTGTACTTGCCCGACCAGTTATACTGCTCAAGCAGAAGGTCGGTGGGATAGGCATGGTCCACCCACTGCGGCACGTCCTCGATGGCAAGGTCCTGGCACTCGCCCGTGGTGGCGTCCACCATGACCACGCGCTCGATGGTGGTGCCGCCGAACAGGCCGATCGTGCGGGTCTGCACCGGGCAGATCCACCACGGATGGCCGTCATCGTCGATCTCGAACGACTTCTGATCGAACATGTAGAAGGGGTACTTCAGCTGCACATGCCGGTCGATGTTGCGCGCGAGCGGCTCGGACTCCGAATAGTAGATGGGGTTGTCGTCGAGGCGCACGATCTCCGCGTCCTGCGTCGTCATGTTCACCAGCGAATACGCCGGGATGCCGCCCTCGCGGTTCGTGAACCACTTGAACAGGTCGGCGTAGCCCAAGGGGCTCACGCGCACCGGTTCCTGCTGGTAGTTGATCTGGCTGTACAGCGGAGATATCTCGAATTGGCTCACGTACTCGGGGATGGAGCCCATCTCGCGGTTGCCCAGCAGGATGGCCGAATCGCGGTCGATGACCGGGATCTCCGAGTAGTTCACCTCCTGGATGTCGGTGGCGAAATCGTCGGTGGACGTCTGCAGCACGTTGGCGTACTTTTCGGCGTTGCCGGGGAAGATCGACAGCGACGCGACAGCGCCGACGACTCCCACCAGCGCCACGAGCACCGGCACGTACGACGCGATCTTGAACGCCTTGGACTTGCCCGGGCTCGGATCAACCTTGCTCGTACCCGTCTCGTAGGCGCGCGATTTGCCCCAGAACACCAAAAACAGCGGCAGTAGAATGAACACGGCCACGAACATCCACGTGTCCGTGCTGTGGATGTTGATGGGTGGATGGAACCACCAATACGCCGCCAAGCCGATGATGACGATGACAATGGCGGCTATGATGAGGGCCTTCTTGCCCCATGCCGCCATGCGGTCCGCAAAAGGAACCTCCACGTTCACGTGCGGAGGGCGCGACCCCCCGTCTCCGTCGCCTCCGCGAGCTCCGCGACCTCCACCAAACGGCGAGCCGCCGCCCGTCCCTCCTTGGCCGCCAAAGCCTCCCTCGACGTTCATGCCCGATTGCTTGAGCGCCTCCAAAAGCGCATCGAGCCCGGATGTCTGTTTCACGGCATCCCTTTCCCCGAATCTCGTATACTGAAAGCATCCACTATACACCAAAGCGCCCGACCGCTCATCGCAGTCGGGCGCTCTCGTTACCTTGTCTTTACAATTGCGCGGGCGCACGCCGCATGATCGCGCCCCGGCGAGATCGAAGACATCACAGAAGCTGCCGCAGCACGAACGGCAGAATGCCGCCGTTTGCATAGTAGCGGCCCTCTGTCGGCGTGTCCACGCGCACCGTCGCCTCGAACGCCACCGTCGTGCCGTCGGCGCGCTCAGCCGTTACGCCCACCACGCGCGGCTCGGGAAGGCCAGCCGAGAAGTCGATGGGCGCCACCGTGTAGCGCTCCGTCCCGTCAAGGCCGAGCGTCTCGGCGCTCTCGCCCTCCTGGAACTGCAGCGGCAGGATGCCCATGCCGATGAGGTTGCTGCGGTGGATGCGCTCGAAGCTCTCCGCGAACGCCGCGCGCACGCCCAGAAGCGCCGGCCCCTTCGCCGCCCAGTCGCGCGAGGAGCCGCTGCCGTACATCTTGCCGGCCACCACCACCAAGGACGCGCCCGCGGCCTCGTAGCCCATGGCCGCGTCGAACAGCGGCCGCACCTCGCCAGTGAGGAAATCGCGCGTCCAGCCGCCCTTCCTCCCATCAGCCAGCACATTCTGCAGCTTCACGTTGGCGAACGTGCCGCGCATCATCACCTCGTGGTTGCCGCGGCGCGCGCCGTAGGTGTTGAAGTCGGCCGGAGCCACGCCGCGCTCCTCAAGGTAGCGCGCCGCCGGCGAATCGGGCGCGATGGAGCCCGCCGGCGAGATGTGGTCGGTCGTGATGAAGTCCCCGAGGCGCGCCAGCGCGTAAGCGCTTTCCACGGGTGCGGGCGCCGACAGCTCGCGGGTCATGCCGTCGAAGTACGGCGCGCGCCTCACGTAGGTGGACGCCTCGTCCCAAGCGAACGTGTCGGTGGGCTCGCTGCCCAGCTCTTGCCACGCCGCATCGCCGTCGTACAGGCCGCGCGTGCCGTCTGCGTACAACGATTCGTTCACGCACGACGCCATGAGCGCGTCGATCTCCGCATCGGTCGGCCAGATGTCGGCCAGATGCACCGGCGTGCCGTCTGCGCGCGTGCCGAGCGCGTCGTGCAACAGATCCACGTCCATCGTGCCCGCCAACGCGTAGGCGATCACGAGCGCGGGCGCAGCCAGGTAGTTCTGCGACACGTCGGGCGAGATGCGCCCTTCGAAGTTGCGGTTGCCCGACAGCACGCTAGCCAGCTCGATCTCGTCCGCCACGTCATGCAGCGCCCCCGCCACGGGTCCCGAATTGCCGATGCAGCTCATGCACCCGAAACCGCACGTGTGAAAGCCCAGGGAGCGCAAACCCTCCATGAGCCCCGCCCGCTCCAGCAAAAGCTCGGTGGCCTTGCTGCCCGGCGCGAGGATGGTCTTCACCCACGGCTTGGGGGAAAGCCCCGCTGCGGCGGCTTTCTGCGCCACGAGGCCGCACGCCAGCATCATGCGCGGATCGGTGGCCGTCGTGCAGCTCGTCACCGCCGCGATAGCGATCGCACCATGGCCGATCTCGCGCGCCTCGCCGCCGACCTCCACCGACACGCGCTTGTCTCCGTCAAGCCCGCGCTCGGCGCACACCGCAAGGAAGCGATCGCGCGCGCCCGAAAGCGGAATGCGGTCGTGCGGGCGCGACGGGCCGGCAAGCGAGCGCTCCACCGAACCCAAGTCGAGCTCGATCACCTCCGCATAGGTGCGTTCGGGCGCTTCGGGGTCGTTCCAGAAACCCTGCGCCTTCGCATACGCCTCCGCAAGCGCCACCTGCTCGGCGGTGCGCCCCGTCAGGCGCAGATACGCCAGCGTCTGCTCGTCCACCGGGAACAGCGTGCAGGTGCTGCCGTATTCCGGCGTCATGTTCGCGATGCACGCGCGCTGCGTGGCGCTTAAGGAAGCGAGCCCCGGCCCGAAGCATTCCACGAACGAACCCACCACGCCCTTCGCGCGCAGCGTCTGCGCGAACGTCAGCGCCACGTCCATAGCGCACACGCCGTCGGCAAGCGCGCCCACAAGACGCACGCCCACGACGCGAGGCACGAGGGTCGTGATGGGCTGGCCGAGCGCCGCGGCCTCGGCCTCGATGCCGCCCACGCCCCAGCCCAGCACGCCGATGCCGTTCGCCGTGGGCGTGTGGCTGTCCGTGCCCACGAGCGTGTCGAAGTAGGCGACGGGCGGCTCGCCCTCCGCACGCTCGATCCCCGCAGCGTCAGAAGTCATCGCGACGTGAGCGAACTGCTCGATGTTCAGCTGATGGCAGATGCCCGCTCCCGGCGGGACGATGCGCACGTTGTCGAAGCTCTGCTGCGCCCACTTCAAGAACTCGTAGCGCTCGCGATTGCGCGAGAACTCAAGCTCCATGTTGCGCGCAAGCGCCCCGGCGCACCCCGCTTCGTCGGCGATCACCGAATGGTCAATCACGAGATCGCACGGAATCTGCGGGTTGATCTTCGTCGGATCGCCCCCCAGCTTTGCGCACGCCTCGCGCATGACCGCGAAGTCCACGAACACCGGAACGCCCGTGAAATCCTGGAACAACACGCGAGCGGGTGAGAACTCGATCTCGCTACCCACCTCACCCGCACGTCCGGCGGCCACGACCCGCGCGGCCAACTCCTCGGCAGCATCGTCGCTTTCGGCATTGCGCAGCACGTTTTCCAACAGCACGGTTAGCGCATAGGGCAGCGTCTCCGAGCCAGCAACAGTCGACACGGGATAATACCGATACTTCTTCCCCTGCACGTCCAGCAGGGCGGCGAAACGATTCGTCTTGTTCGTCATCGCATTCCCCTCATTCTCGTCTCCAAGCACCTACCAACCAAGCGTCCCGCATTCGCAAGGCGCACGTTCGCATCAACTCTCATTTACGTTGTCGAGAATTTGCCGAGCGCGCCGTTTGAGCGCTCCCCGGCCATTCGAGGCGTCGAACGCCATGCGGGCAGCAAGCTCCTTCTTCACCTGAAGGGACAAGTTCCCGATAGAAAAGTCCGTTACCGCGGAGAGCATGTCGGAAAACTCGAGATCGCCATGATAGCACTGAATGGCCTCATCGATGAGCGGCCACACCCGCTCAGATCGGGCCTCCGTCGTCGAACCCAGCTTGCAGAGAAACCGCAATGCCGCCAAGCGGAGCGGCCCGCTCCCCTCGTCGAACAGCGCGGTTTCCGCACCCGGTATCGCCTTGTCACACGCACGAGAATCGTAATCGACGAGCAAAGTGAGGATATCGAGGCATTCCCATCGCGTCTGCGCTTCGGGACGGTTGAGCGCATCCACCAGAGCCCCGGCGTGCGACGTCATGAGATCGGGATGATCTTTCGAGAAAAAGGCAAGGGCAGCGGCAGCATTCTGGCGATCGCGCCGTGACGGCCCCGAAAGGGCATCGATCAACTGTTTGAACTTACGTTCATTGCCGAAAGCCTCTTCGGCAATGCTCTTTGCACCTTGCGTCTTCTCACTCACCAGATCGCGCCTCCGTTCTCAGGAATACCTCTAACTGAAGAAGGAGCGAAACCGCTCCTTATCCAGTATACCTTTCCAAAGGCGCTCTTTCGGAGGAGGTGCAGAATCCACACGGGGCCCCGAGCCCCCCGCGCGAAAAAGGCGCTCGCCCCCGGCCGTCCCCCGGCCGGGGGCG
>HHCFC01400__coassemble_1973_pt1 | contig 13809 bp, 8 predicted proteins | sample HHCFC01400__metabat2_high_PE_041 | metagenome-assembled genome bin HHCFC01400
GAACGCGGCTTCGACCATCTCATCATCATCTGGGGCGCCGACCACCACGGCTACATCGCCCGCTGCGAGGCCATGCTGGCCGCCTGGGGTTGGCCCGGCGCGCTTGAGATCATGCTCGGCCAGCTGGTGAACCTGTTTCGCGACGGCGAGGCCGTGCGCATGTCCAAGCGCACGGGCGAGATGATCACGTTCGAGGAGCTCATCGACGAGGTGGGCGTGGACGCGACCCGCTACCTCATGCTGGCGAAGTCCTCCGACCAGCCCATCGACTTCGACATCGAGGTGGCGAAGAAGAAGGACGCGTCGAACCCGGTGTACTACGTGCAGTACGCGCACGCGCGCATCTGCTCGATCCTGCGCAAGGCCGCGTCCGAGGCCGATGCCGCGGCTGCCGAATCCGGCGAGCTGTCGATGGACGAGCTGGCTGCGAAGGTCATCCCGGCCGACGTGGACCTCGCGCCGCTTGCGCACGAGAGCGAGCTTGCGCTCATGCGCAAGATGGACGACTTCGGCCCGCTCGTGGCCCAGGCCGCCCGCGACCGCGCGGCGTTCCGCCTGACGCACTACGCGCAGGACCTTGCCGCGCTGTTCCATTCGTTCTACACGAACTGCCACGTCATCGGCGAAGAGGCGGCGCTGCGCGATGCGCGCCTCGCGCTTGTGGACGCCGCCCGCATCGTGCTGGCCACGACCCTGGGCCTTTTGGGAGTAAGCGCGCCTGCGAAGATGTAACGTCCTGTCGCATGCGACGAGAAGGCCGCCCTCGGGGCGGCCTTTTTTTGCCAGAAGCGTGGCAGTGGCGGCGAAGGCGACGGGGCGGCAGGGCCCTGTCACGCCTGTCACGCTACGTCGCCGCTGTCTACACGTTGTCCTCGAGGTCGACCTGCATGAGGAAGACGTTCTCGCGGAGGCGTTTGTACGACGAGCGGCACAGGTCGCCTTCCTCGTAGCGTGCCTGTATCTGCTCCAATTCGAGGCGCAGACCGAGCCGCTCGATCTCCACCGCTTTGTCGGCCGTGGTGGTGATCGCCGTGATGGAGGGGTTCGTCTTGCGAAGATTGCGGGCCGTCCGCTGGTACTCCAGAAGAAGCGCGCTCACGTCCTCGGTGGGGAAGTCGTCCTGCGGGGAGGCCAAAAGCGCGCTCAGCTGTTCGGAGACGCGATCAGCGCAGCGGATCTGCAGGTCGCGGGCGGCTTGCGTTCGCTCGGTCGTGCCTTTGCCGGGAAGGCCGGGTGCGAGGAGATGCCATCCTGCGCGCACGAGCGCGCGCAGCCTCAGCAGGAAGCTCTGCAGCGACCAGCGTCCGTGGTGATGAAGCAGCATGTTCTCGATGTGGTTGAGGCGGTTGAGATGGCGGTATCCGGCGACGGGGTGGACATCCTCGCTCTCGATGAGCTTTTCGACGAAGTCTTGCTCCCAACGCAAGGCTTGCAGACGAAGCGCCGTGTTCGGCTCGTCTTCGATGTCGTTCGTGCTTTTGATGCGCGCGATGCGCTGGTTGTAGGAGCGCAGCACGAGCTGCGTGGCTGCACGCGTCTCGGGTGTCTGGCGCGAGGAGAGCTCCCCGATGACGGAGCGCAGTATCTCCAGGCTCACGGCCGTCTCGTCGCATCGCATGTCCTCGTCGGTGGCGCCTTTCTTCGGAGCCAGAAGGGGCACGATGAACGTGGCCAAAAGCAGCGTGACCACGATGACGCCGCATGCGAGGAAGATGACGAGGTCGCGTTGGGGGAAAGGGGTCACCGTTCCCGCATCGGTGGGCAAATACAGCGGGATGGTGAACATGACGGCGAGGGTGATGGTGCCCTTCGGGCCGGCGAGCGCCATCGTCAGCGCCGAGCGCGCATCCGCAAGCCAGCTCGGACGCTCTCCCTCTGCGCTCGAGCGTCCGTGGACCCGCTCGACCCCGAGCAGCCAGAGGAAGCGCACAGCCAGGTAGATGGCCGTGATCAGCAGGACGACTCCGATGAGGAAGCCGTTGTCGAAGCTCGCGTCCTCCCACGTGCGCTGCATGGCGCGCGGCAGCTGCGTGCCAAGCAGCACGAACACCACGCCGTTGAGCGCGAACGACACGACGCGCCACACGCTTGCCGACACGATGTTCATGCGCGAGATGGACGGGCCGACGGCGCGGGGGGAGATGACGTTCACCAGGCCCGCGGCCACGACGGCAAGGATGCCGCTCGCTTTGATGCTCTCGCCCGCCAAGAACACGATGAAGGGCGTGAACAGTTCGAACAGCACGTGAAACGTCGTGTTCTCCAAGCCCCATGAGCGCACCTTGCGCACGAGGAAGTTGCCCAGATATCCCAGGACAAGGCCGACGAGGATGCCCCCGAAGAAGCTGTACAGGAAGTCCGTCGTCGCGTCGACGAGCGAGAACGAGCTGGTGATGGCCGCAGTGAGCGCGAACTGGAACGCCACGATGCCCGAGGCGTCGTTGATGAGCGACTCTCCCTCGAGGATGCTTTTCGCGCGAGGCGAGAGGTCGGTTTCCTTCGACAGAGAGGCCACGGCGACGGCGTCGGTGGGGCCGAGCGCCGCGCCCAAGGCGATGGCGGTGGCCAGGCCGATGGCCGGGATCACCCAGCTAACGGCGAAGCCGATGATGAGCGCCGTGACGATGGCGAGCACGACTGCGAGAGAGAGCACCGGTCTGCGGTTTTTCCACAGCGCCGCCTTGTCGACGTTTTTCGCTTCGTCGAACAGAAGCGGCGCGATGAACAGCACGAGGAACAGCTCCGGGTCGAGCTGAATGCTGATCTGACGCTGCGCGAGAAGCGCGATGCCCAAGCCGAGGACGATCTGTATGAGCGGGGAGGACACCTTGGGAACGAGCTGGTCGATGACGGAGGAAAGCAGGACGGCGGCCAGCATGAGCAAAGCGAGCATGAGCGCTTCCAAAGGTCGTTCTCCTCTCGGTTTCGTGCGTGATCGGCCCTTATTGTAGCCGATTCTCTCCGCTCGTTCGGAGTGTCTGTCGAAGAAGTCGGAGGAACGTTTTCTCCCTTGGGCGGGGCAGGGGGTCCTTCATAGCGCGTTTGCAGGAACGCGCGGTTTCGAAGAGGCGCGTTCGAGTGCAAGAGGGCGTGTTCGGAGGAACGGGCGCATCGCGGCGCTTGAGGGCGATTCTCAGCGAGAGGCCGGCATCGGTCGAAGGGGCGCGCTCAACGTCGGCGAGTCCTTCTCGCGCGGGCGCATCCTCAAGACGTCAGGCGAGCGGCAGCGACAGCTCCACGGAAAAGCCCCGTTCCGGTTCGCTTTCGATGGAGATCGAGCCGCCGTGGGCCCGGACGATGCGGTCCACGAGCACAAGCCCCAGGCCGTGCTCCTCGCCGTACGACCCCGCCGCGCTGCGCGCGGTGCGCGCGCGGGCGAGCCGCGCCTTGAGCTCGGCCAACTCTTCCGCAGACGTGCCCGCGCCGTCGTCGGCCACGCGCACGAGCGCGCGTTCGCCCCGCACGGCCAGCGTCACCTGCACCCGGCAGCCCCGCTCGTTGTGCAGGCGCGCGTTCGCGATGGCGTTCTCGACCGCGCGGCCGATCAGGCGCTCGTCGGCCAGCACGACGGCGTCGAGCGCGTTTTCGTCCAGGTCGAGCTCGAGGGGGTGCAGCTCGTCGAGGCCGCTGTTCACATGCTCGACGACCACGCTGCGCAGAAGGCGCGGCAGATGGACGCGCTCGAGGTCGAGCGGTTGCATGTCGTAATCGAGTTTCGAGGCGGTGTTGAGATCGGTGACGAGATCCTTGATCTTGAGCCCCTGCGCGCGGATGCCCTGAGCGTCTGCGCGCACATCGTCGCTCGCGCCTTCGTCGGCGGCGATGGCGTCGGCGTAGCCCAAGATCATCGACAGCGGCGTGCGGATGTCGTGGGACACGCCGCGGATCCAGTTCGCGCGGGCGGCGTCCTTCTGCTCGATGATGCCGCTCGTCTCGGTGATGCGCTGGCCGATCTCGCGCAGATCCCCCTTCAGGTTCAATTCGGCGGCCCGTCCTTCGGACAGCGCGTCGAGCGCGTCGACGATGGGGCCCACCGCGCTTTGCGTGCGCCGCCGCGCGACCGCGTAGAGGACGAACAGGATGCCGAGGTCGACTGCGAACACGAGGAGCACGTACAAAGGCAGGTTGGCGATGGTGGAGGCGGGGTAGGTGAGGCTTTCGTGCCAGTACTCTCCCTTCGGGAAGCCCACGACGAGCAAGCCGTCGTCGCGATCCCAGAAAAACGCCGGGTAATCGGCGATCTCGGCGTAATGCGCGGCCATGGCGACGTCGTTCGGAGAGAAGGAGCGCGGCACCTCGTCGGGGACGCGCTGCGACCAGGCCACGGCGCCGCTCTCGTCCACGAGAAGCGCCCAGGCGCCCCGCTCGTCAAGCGCCTGCTCGCCGTCCTCGGAAAGCGTCCATGCGCCGTCCTCTCCGCGCGAGAGGGCGGCGTCTACGGCGCGCACTGCGGTGGCGGGCGAGTCGTCGTTGTAGTGCTCGTTCGATTCGCGATAGGCGATGAGGGTGTACAGGAAGAAGTCGACCATCACGATGAGGAGCGCGAGCGCTACGAACATGAGCATCTGCTTCGTGAAGAACCGCGCGAGGCTCGGTGTGGAGGTCTGCCGTCTCGCCCTCGTCGACCGCGTCATGGCTAGCCGCGCTTCACGAGTTTGTAGCCCAGGCCGCGCGCGGTGACGAGCGAGGCAGGCTTCGACGGGTTCGCTTCGATCTTCTCGCGCAGACGGCGGATGTGGGCCATGAGCGAGTTCTCGTAGCCGAACGAGGTGCCCCAGCACGCCTCGCACAAGGAGTCGATGGTGACGATGCGTCCGGCGTTGCGCGCGAGCACGCTCAAGATCTCGTGCTCCTTGGCGGTGAGCAGCGCCGTCTCGCCATCGGCGCGCAGCACCTCCGCGGTGGCGAGGTTCACGCGGCACGCGTCCAGCTCGAGCAAGGGGCTCTCCTCGGCGTAGCAGCGACGCAGCACCGCGGTTGCGCGCAGCACGAGCTCCTGGGGCAGGAAGGGCTTCGCGATGTAGTCGTCCGCGCCGAGCGAGAGGCCGCTCACGCGGTCGAAGGGCTCGTCTTTCGCAGTGAGGAACACGACGGACACGCGCGCGTACGCGGGGCGCTCGCGCAGGCGCGTGAGCAGCTCGAAGCCGTCCATGCCGGGCATCATGACGTCGAGCACGAGCAGTTGGTACGCGCTTTCGGAGGTGCCGTGCTCGCAGCTCGTCGAGTTTTCGGAAGAGGCGACGCGGCTGGAAGGGACCGGTCGGAGGCCACCGCGCTCCCGGGGGTTGGCGGGGCGGCTGCGGACGGGGCGTCCGTCGAGGGCCGCGAGCGCTTCTTCGCCCGAATGCGCGACGTCGACGCGGGCGAATCCCGCGCCGCGCAGGATGGCGGCCACCATGCTGGCCAAATCGCGCTCGTCGTCCACGACGAGGATGCGCTTGTCGCGCAGATGCTCGTCCACCATGCCGAACCCGCTCAGCGCCATCCGCGGCCTCCTTCCCTCGCTTTATGCCGCATTATGCCACATCTTCGCATCGGTTCTCGCAGGGTTCGCGCAGACGTAAGGAGGGCGCAAGGTGGGATCGGCGGGGGCGCGGCGCATGGCGGGCAGAAGGGGTGCGCCGCAGCGCCCTCGCCGCGTTTTGGCGAGAAACGACCGATTTCGGAAAACTCGGCGTGCGGTTTCGCCGGGGCGCATCCATCCGCTCGCTCAAGCGCCTGATCGTTCGCATCGAAACGCCGGGAAGCGCTTCATGGCGGGGCGCGAGAGCGCGGCAAGGTTCCGAAATCGGTCATTTTTCGCCAGGCTGCCGCTTTGGAGCGCAGCCTCCGCTCCTCCGCATTCCCTTCCGGTCCCCTTCTCTTCTCGCCGCTTTCGCTTCGTAAGGCAATCGCAAGGAAGGCGCGCTGGGGGCGTAAGGTCGGCCCCCTAGACTGAAGCGTGTGGCAGAGCATGACGGATGCGCGGCAGGGGCGCGACAGGGGGACGGGGATAACGTCACATTTCCCGATGCCTCTCGGCTGTTGAAAGCATATGGGAATGTGACGTTATCCCCGTCCCCCTGTCGCGCCCAGCGGGGGCGAGGTTTCCGCTGTGCTCGAAGGAGAAAAGGCGAGGCTGACGTATGCCTCGCGAGAGCGTGACGGAGCCCTCGTCTTTCCGTTGCGCGAATACCAGAAGGAGGCATGCATGGGAAACATGGCGCATGGCGCGACGACGGTGGTGGAGGTGCGCAACGTGAGCAAGCGCTACGGTGCGAGCGGGCGCAAGCGGTCGGAGGCGAGCGTCACGCAAGCGCTCGACCGGGTGAGCTTCACGGTGGCGGAAGGGGAGTTCGTGGCGATCATGGGCCCGTCGGGTTCGGGAAAGTCGACGCTTCTGAACTGCCTCGCCACCATCGACACTCCTTCGAGCGGTCAGATCGTCATCGGCGGTCGGACGGTCACCGACCTGCGAGGGCGGCAGCTCAGCGACTTCAGGCGCGACGACCTCGGGTTCATCTTCCAAGACGCGAACCTGCTCGATACGCTCACGGCTTACGAGAACATCGCGCTCGCGCTTACCATCCAGCACGTTTCCGCGCGCGAGATCGACGGACGCGTGCGCGAGGCGGCGCGCGTCCTCGGCATCGAGGACGTGCTGGACAAGCGGCCTTTCCAGATGTCGGGCGGCCAACGCCAGCGCGTGGCGGCCGCGCGCGCCACGGTGACGCGCCCGCACCTCGTGCTGGCCGACGAGCCGACGGGCGCGCTCGACTCCCGGTCGGCGGCCGCGCTGCTCGAATCGCTCGAAGCGCTCAACGCGCGCGGAGCCACCATCCTCATGGTCACGCACGATGCGGTGTCGGCGAGCTATTGCGGACGCGTCATCTTCATCAAGGACGGCCGCCTTTTCGGGGAGCTGCGCCGCCGCGGCGCGGACCGGTCGGCGTTTCGCCATCGCATCGTCGAGGTGGTGGCCAGCATGAGCGATGAGCAGGGCGAAGGGGAGCGGGACGCGGCCGCGCACGCCGCGCAGAGCGAGGGGGCGGTGCCCCATGCTCGCTAAGATCGCCTTCGGCAACGTCCGCAAGTCCGTCTCGGACTTCGGCGTGTACTTCCTCACCGTCATGCTCGGCGTGGCGGTGTTCTACGCGTTCAACTCCATGACGGCGCAGCAGGGGGTGCTCGCGTTCTCGGAGACGCAGGATAGGATGTTCGACCTTCTGGGCATGATTATCGGCGGCGTGTCGGCGTTCGTCGCGTTCGTGCTCGTGTTTTTGGTGGTGTACGCGAACCGCTTTCTCATCCGGCGGCGCAAGAAGGAGTTCGGCCTGTACCTCATGCTGGGCATGCGCACGGGCGACGTGGTGAAGATCGTCGCGCTCGAATCGCTCATCGTGGGCGCGGCATCGCTTGCGGTGGGTCTGCTCGTGGGTTTCGGGTTGTCGCAGCTGCTGCTCTATGTGACCTCGGCCCTGTTCCAGGCTGACGTGGCCGATGCCGCCGGGTTCGCGTTCGTGTTCTCGGCCGACGCGCTCGTGCAGACGGCGGCTGTGTTCGCCGCCATCTTCGTGATCGCGGCCGTGCTGAACGCGCGCACCGTGGCGAAGGCGAAGCTCATCGACCTTTTGCACGCCGAGGGCAAGAGCGAGGACATGAAGCTGACCAGCCTGCCGCTTTCGCTCGTGCTGTTTGCGGCGTCGATTGCCATTATCGGCGTGTCGTACGCCCTGCTCATCGACAACGGGCTCATGGAGCCGTCGCCTCAGTTCGCTGCCGCCACAGTGCTTGTGTGCGTGGGCACGGTGCTGTTCTTCTACGCGCTCTCGGGCTTTCTGCTGAAGCTCGTGCAGCTGGCCCGCCCGCTCTACCTGAGCGGGCTCAACATGTTCACGCTGCGCCAGCTGAACTCCAAGGTGAACACGACGTTCGCGTCGCTTTCCATCGTGTGCCTCGTGCTTTTCTTGGCCATCACCAGTGTGTGTGGCGGCATCGGCATCCGAAACGCGCTCGTGGGTTCGATTGACGCGAGTACGGCCTACAGTGCCACGGTTTCCACGAACTTCGGGAACTACGACGACGAGACGGGTTACGTGCCCTCCGACCTGGGCGAGTTCGGCGAGTTCGCCAAGCAGCAAAACTACGATGCTGTGGTCGGCCTGCGCTCAAGCGTGCAAACGCTCGAGCTGGGCGACTTCGATGCGCTCGTGGAAGGCGCCGCACAGGTTGACCTGCTGGTGGATCCGCAGGACGGCCTCACGATAGGCGACGTCGAGCAGGCAAGCGGCCTCAAGCTTACCGACTACGCCGGCTCGGCCGTGAACGACGGCTACGAGAAGTTCCCCGTGTACGTGATGAAGCTCTCGCAGGTGAACGCCGCCCTCGAGCTGGCTGGCAAGCCTGCGCTCGCGCTGGATGCGGGGGAGTGCGCCGTGTTCAGCGACTCCGATATCACGCGCAGTTTCTATGAGCAGGCCATCAAGCAGGGCACGTCCCTTGATGTGAGCGGGCGTGCGTTCAAGCTGGCGTCTTTCCACGGCGACACGCTGCAAACCACGCCGGTTCCCATGAACACGGGCTCGATCGTCGTGCCCGACGACGCGGTGCCCGCCGATGCGGCCATCATCCAGACCATGCTGAACGTGCAGTGCGGAAGCGACGAGGATATGACCGCGTTCGGCGAGATGATGAGTGCCGTGTCCGACACGAACGAGCCGAACACTTGGCCCATCGCCATGGCCTTCACGCGCGCCGACGTGTACGACCAGAGCATCGGGCTGTCCACGGTGGTGTCGTACCTGGCCATCTACCTGGGGTTCGTGCTGGTGGTGGCGTGCGCGGCGATACTGGCCATCCAGCAGCTCTCCGAAGCCTCCGACAGCGCGCCGCGCTACGGGCTTCTGCGCAAGCTCGGCGCGCCCGAAGGGATGATCTCCGGCTCGATCTTCGTGCAGGTGCTCGTGTACTTCCTGTTCCCGCTCGCGTTGGCCGTGGCGCATTCGTGCTGCGCGCTTGCGGTGGTCACCGATGTGGTGGCGGTGTTCGGACACCTCGACATTGCCGAGACGGCCCTCGTGTGCGCCGCGTGCTTCCTTGCCGTGTACGGCGCGTACTTCGCCGTGACGTTTTTCGGCGCCCGCAGGCTCGCCTTCGCGGGCAAGTGATGCGCCGGGGGGGGGGGATGGTGGGCGTTCGGCGCGCGAGGCGTCCGCAGGACGTGCCAAGCGCGCCTTGGTTCTGGCCGCCGCTGCGTTCAGCGCCACCATGCGAAGCGCCCGCAGGACGTGCCTGCGGGCGCTTCGCTGCGCGAGGGGACGGCGCTGCCTAGATCTGGTCGCCCACCGTGAACGCTTGGGAGATCGGTGTGTTTCCAGGAATGAAGACGAGGGCGTCGTCGTCTGCCAGACGGTTCGACAGCACGCGCAGAAGGGTGATGCGCACCGTGTCGCCCGCCCCGATGCGGACGTGCTGCGGATCGCTCGCGGCCAAGGCGTTCTCGCTCGTTTCGAAGTCCAAATCGTAGCTCGTGTTGGCGAAGGACACCGTTCCGTCGTCGCCGACGACGGCCAGCTCCCCGATCGTGCTCGGCCACACCTCCGCGTCCGTGTCGCCTGTGTTCGTGATATCGAACGACACCGTGACGTAGGTGAATTCGTCGCTTGTGAGGGTTCCGTCATCGTTGAACCCGTAGCCGAACGCCTCGTTCGAGCACTTGTTCACATAGGCGAGGTTGCCGAACCAGCCGTAGACGAAGGAGTTGAAGTCGGCGGGGGTCTTGCCGTTCGGTGGCGCGCTCAGGCGCTGCAGGGTGGGGTAGCCGAAGGAGAGCGTCGTCTTCGAGTTGCCGTCGCTGCTGGCGATGTTGCCCTCGATGACGTCGCCTTCTCTGCGTAGGTCGTCCGTCGAGAGCGCGGCGTTGGTGGGGCGCGTGTCATCCTGCCGATCGAGTGTGGCGGCGGGCAGGACGGTGTCGGCCATGTCGTTGGCGTCGCCGAGCGGAAGCGGGAAGGCCTCGCGGTTCGCCTCGATCACTTCTCCATAGAGCGAGCGTAACGCGCGCTGTCCTTCAGGAAGGGTGCTCGGATCGACGGCCTCGGGAACGAGGCTCGAGTCGTTCGGATTGTCCGGATCGCCCTCGTCCACGCGGAAATCGGCTGCGTGCAGCTCGATGATCTGCGTTGACGTATGCCCGTCGTCGAAGATAACGGTGACGGTGAGGGTTTGGCCTTCGAAGAGATCGATCACGGCTGCGAACGGGTCGCCCGCAGAAGCCAATGCGTCGGGGTCGCCTTCGTTGGTCCACAGGCCGAAGGCCGTCTCGCCGGTGGCGATGCCGGGGTCGTCATCGGCCGATATGTCGATGGTCGATCCGTATATCTTGGAAAGACCTACGTTCACCTGGGCATCGGGGTTGTCCTTCACGTTTGCTCTGGCAGGGAAGGACAGCACGGACGCCTCGTCGTAGGTACCGTAATACGTTCCCATGCCGCGGTTAAGGGGTTTGGAAGTGAGCAGTTCCTGCATGCGCTCGGGTTCGTCGCCTTTGCGGAACGACTCGACGGTGTAGCGGTAGAGCTTGCCGCTCGTGACGTTCATCTGCACGCGCGAAATCCCTTCGCCTTCCACTCGGAACAGGCATCCGGTGAAGAACCCTTGGGTCGCGTAGTCGGTGCCGATGCCGGAGATCGGCTCGATGCGGTTGAACACCACGGTGCCATCGTCGCCGAATTCGAGCATCGAGGAGCCGTCTGAAGCGTAGGCGCGCACGGCGAATCCCGATGCCTCTGCCGCCGCGTCTGCGGTGATGCCCGTTCTCTGCTCCCACATGTTCGTCGCAAGCGGAACGCCGCCGACGGCAAGCGCCGCTGTCACGAGGCATGTGGCGACGGGCAGCGCCCAACGGCGTGCACTACGGGGACGGGGGAGCGGGCCCTTTTCGCAAAGGCGCGTCGAGCGGACTGCTTTTCTGCGGGCTGCGTCGACGTGTTTGACCGTTTTCGCCCTCAGCTCGGGCGAGACGGCGGTGCGCGCTTGCAGCGCCGCGTAGCGCTCTCGGAACTCCTTTTCGTTCATGATCGTCCTCCTAACTCGATGCGAAGGGCCTTGCGCGCGCGGTGGAGGTGGGAGCGGACGGTGGCCGGGCGCTCCCCGGTGATCTTCGCCACCTCGTCGGTGGAGTAGCCTTCGAAGTAGTGCAGGTGCACGGCTGCGCGCTGCTTGCCGGAAAGCCGTGCGAGGGCGGCGTCGAGCCGATCGAGGCGCTCGTCCTCCTCGCCGCTCTCCTCGGGCGCCGGGATCGAGGACAGCGCGTCCTCGTCGATCGCCGAGCGGCGCCGCCTCCACGGGGCGCGGTGCGCGTCGTTACAGCAGTTCGCGGTCACGCGCAGAAGCCACGCCTTGGCGTGCTCGTCGTCCGCGAACCGCGCTCCCGACTGGAACAGGCGCAAGAACACGGTTTGGAACACGTCCTCCGCGTCGGCGGCGTTGCCCATGCGGCTTCTCGCCAGGCGCAGCACCGTATCTCCCCAGCGGCTGACGGCGGCCTCCACCTCGGCGGCCGAGAGGCTTTCCGCGCCCCTCGGCCCCGCCGCTTCGCCGTCGGGTTTCGCCGCGGCGGCGCGGGCTGCCCTTTCGGCGCGTGCGGGGTGCGGAAAGCGGGCCGGGGTGGCCGCCGGTCCGGGCGGTGCCGGACGCGGCGTGCTCGAGACGGCGCGAGGGGAGGGCGCGGGGCCGCGCGCTGCCGTCCGGCCGAACGTTTCGCAAGCTGGATCCATGGCTTCTCTCCTTTCGCGCCCAACACGGTTTCACGGGGGAATTTGTTGCACTTCCTCCGGAATCTGCGGGCCGCTTCGCCGACCGGTTCGGAAACGTCCGGGAAACGCGGCGGCAACCGCTTCCGCTCAGCTTGCCGCCGCGCCTTGTGGCGAGGCTACCATATCCTGCGACACCCTGCGCGCCGCCCCTTCGGCGTCGCGCCGTCGTCTCGGGGCCGTGCGGCAGCATCGGTGCCGATCCTCCTTCGACCGTTGGGACCTCGCGATGAACGTATCGACACCGAAAGACCGCTCCCGAGCCGACCGCGTCGGCGTCATCGACGTGGGAGGGGGCCTGCGCGGCGCGTTCGGCGCCGGCGTGCTCGACCGCTGCCTCGACGAGGGCGTTTCGTTCGACGTGTGCCTGGGCGTGTCGGCCGGCAGCGGCAACATGGTGGCGTATCTGGCCGGGCAGCGCGGGCGCAACCGGCTGTTCTACACGGAGTACCCGCAGCGCAAAGAGTACATGAGCGTGCGCAACCTCGTGACGAAGGGGTCCTACCTCGATCTGGACTACGTGTACTCGGTGCTGTCTAACTCCGACGGCGAGTACCCGCTCGACTACGACGCGCTGCTCGCGAACCCCGCCGCCCTCGTCGTGGTGGCCACCGACGCTTTGGCGGGGAAGGCCGTGTACTTCCGAAAGGCCGACCTCAGGCGCGACGACTTCGGCATCCTCAAGGCCTCGAGCGGCATTCCCGTGGTGTGCCGCCCTTGCCGGTGGGAGGGCGGCACGTACTTCGACGGCGGCATCGCCGACCCCGTGCCCCTTGCGCGCGCCTTCGCCGAGGGCTGCGCGCGCGTGGTGGTCGTGCTCACGCGCCCGCGCTCCTACCTGCGCTCGTTCAAGCGCGACCGCTTCGCCTACCGGATGCTGCGCCGGCGCTTCCCGCGCGCTGCCGAGGCCCTGCGCGGGCGCGCGGCTCGCTACAACCTCGGGGTGGCCCGCGCGCTGGAACTCGAGCGCGAAGGGCGCGCGCTCGTGGTCGCTCCCGACGACTGCTGCGGCGCGGACACCCTCACGAGGGATCCGGCGCGCCTCGAGCGCTTGTACGAGAAGGGCTACGAGGCGGCCCGCGCCGTCCCCGCATTCGCTCGCGGTGCGTGACGTGCAGGGCGCGGCGCTTGAGGGCGGTCGCTGCGGGAGGGTGGCGGGCTGCGCCCGATCGGGGCGGGAGGCGGTGCGTCTCCGGAGGCAGGTTGCGGACGTTGCGCCGATGGGCGGGCAGTGCTGCGAGCGCTCGCTCTGGACTGTGGGCATGAAAAAACCGCCCGGCTGCGCCGGACGGTTCGTCGATTCGTGGTGCTCCGTGAAGGACTCGAACCTTCGACCTTGGGATTAAGAGTCCCCTGCTCTACCAACTAAGCTAACGGAGCATGTGCTTGCTTCGGTTGCGAAGCGGTTTGACATTCTAGATCATTCCGCTCGAACGTGCAAGACCTTTTTTCAAAACGCGCGCTGGGGTGGATGATGGGACTCGAACCCACGACCTCCAGAGCCACAATCTGGCGTTCTAGCCAACTGAACTACACCCACCAAAGCGCAAGGTGGAAGTATACGGATTTTCGCCGATGAGCGCAAGGGGAATATGGACAAATTGTATCAGCCATCCTCCAAAAGTCCGCGTTCGGCCTCCTATCGGGTAGTATGTGCTCGACGTTCGTCGGATGGCGAGCCGCTGCGCGCGGTTTCGGCGCGATGCGTCAGGGCGGGGCATGCGGCTCCGTTTTCCCCGCAACCAAGGAGCGAAAACGTGGACACCAAGCAATCTTCCGAGAAACGATTCGCGCTCTTGATCGACGCCGACAACGTGTCGGCGAAATACATCAAGCCCATCATCGACGAGCTGTCGAAGTACGGCACCGTCACCTACAAGCGCATCTACGGCGACTGGACGCTCACGCTTCACGCCAAATGGAAGGACGCGCTGCTCGAGAACTCCATCACGCCCATCCAGCAGTTCGGCTACACGCAGGGCAAGAACGCCACCGACTCGGCCATGATCATCGACGC
>HHCFC01400__coassemble_1986_pt1 | contig 13700 bp, 16 predicted proteins | sample HHCFC01400__metabat2_high_PE_041 | metagenome-assembled genome bin HHCFC01400
GCGTCATCGTGCCGCAGTACGGCGACGAGAACGACGCGCTGGCCGTGCAGCAGATCCAGGCCGCGTTCGACGAGGCGTGGGGCGAGGGCGTGTACAAGGCCGTGGGCGTGAAGACCGATCAGGTTGTGTTCGGCGGCGGCAACATCCACTGCATCACCCAGCAGGAGCCGGCCGCGAAGTAAGCCCATCCGTCGCCTGACAGTCTCCGGCCGCGGCAATCCCGGCTTTTCGTTCAGGCGTTTTCCAGATGGCCCGGCCTCCTTCCGAGCACCCGATGCGCATCGGCGGGAGGGGGTCGGGCCGCAGGCCGCGGGGCAGCTCCTTCGCCAGGGCTGTCCCGCGGCGATTCTTTTGTGCAAGGCGGGACAAAACCGCGGGAGGGTTTTTGTCCCGCCGAACAATACCCCCGTCGCGTCTTGAGCGGTACAGTACCGCATTATCCGACGTTTGAAAGGAAGGAGAGCCCCATGCCCTATCAGAAAGGCGAGGGCAAGACCGTCGTCATCGCGCTCGGCGGCAACGCCCTGGGCAACACGCCCCAGGAGCAGCTCGAGCTCGTGAAGAACACGGCCGCCCACATCGTCGACATGATCGAGGACGGCACCAACGTCGTGGTCTCCCACGGCAACGGCCCGCAGGTCGGCATGATCAACAACGCGTTCGCCTACGCGAGCGCCAACGACGGCAAGACCCCCGAGATGCCCTTCCCCGAGGCCGGGGCCATGAGCCAGGGCTACATCGGCTACCAGCTCTCCCAGGCCATCCTCAACGAGCTCAAGGCCCGCGGCATCCTGCGCTCCACCGTCAACGTGATCACCCAGACGGTGGTCGACCCCGACGACCCGGCCTTCCAGAACCCCACCAAGCCGGTGGGCGCCTTCCTCACCGAGGAGGAGGCCAGGGCCAAGGCCGCCGAGACGGGCTGGACGTTCAAGGAGGACGCCGGGCGCGGCTGGCGGCAGGTCGTCGCGAGCCCCAAGCCGGTGCGCGTCGTCGAGTTCGACGCCATCAGCGACCTCGTGGACGCCGGCTACGTCGTCGTCTCCACGGGCGGCGGCGGGGTGCCGGTGTTCGAGGAGGGCGGCTACGCGGGCGTGCCCGCGGTCATCGACAAGGACCGCTCGAGCGCGCTCCTCGCCCGCGAGCTGGGCGCCGACATGCTCGTCATCCTCACCGCGGTGGAGAAGGTGTGCGTGAACTTCAACACGCCCGAGCAGGCCGAGATCGACGGGATGGACGTCGCCCAGGCCCGCGCCTACATCGAGGAGGGCCAGTTCGCCCCCGGCAGCATGCTGCCCAAGGTGGAGGCCTGCATCGAATACGTCGAGCAGTTCCCGGCCGGCAAGGCGCTCATCACGTCGCTTGAGTGCGCCGCGGCGGGCCTGCGCGGCGAGACCGGCACGGTGATCACGGCGTAGCCGGCCTTTGCCGGCTTTGGGCGCCGGCCGTGTCAGCCCGGCCTCTGCGCTGCGGATTTCGCCACCGAGGCGCGGAGGCCGCGGCTTTTTTGAGCGGTGCATGGCGCTGTTCCCTGTCCGCACGGTGCGCAGTGGCCGATGCCCCGCGCACGCGACGCGCCCTCGGATCCGAGTTTCATCCGAGGGCGCGTTTTCATACCATACGGGTTTTCGCTCTTCGACGATCCGCGGTTTACCGGTCGTTACCAAACGGTCAAGCAGGTTCGCGCCGCCTGTCGGCCATGGCTATCGAGGCGAGGCGCGCTGCGTTCGGAGGCTGCGCTCGGCCCGCCGATCCGATCCTGCCGCCCCTACGCCGGGCGCACCACCAGTTCTTGGATAAGGCTGCCGTCGCGGTCGCAGGTGCCGTCGGTGCAGTTCTCGATCTGGGCGAGCGCGTGGATGAGCGTGCCGTGGTAGTCGGCGTAGAAGTTCACGGTGCGCTCGTTCACCACGCGCGGGTCGTGCATGGTGAAGCCGCCGAACATGAACTTGTTGTGGTAGAACATCTCGATGGCGTTTCGGCCGTACAGAAACGCGTTCGGCCGCTTGACCTGGGAGGGGCAGTAATCCACGAGGCGGCACTCCTCGGCGAAGCACGCGGCGAGGGCCCGGTGGTCTTTGGCCTGCATCGCCGCGACGAAATCGTTGATGACCATGGCTGCCTCCTAATACACTTTCTCGGAATTGAGCAGGGCGTCCGTCCCGCCGTCCACGAACAGCACCACGCCGTTGATGCCGCATGCCTCGGGGCTGGCGATGAAGGCTATGGCGTTGGCTACCTCGATGGGCTCCATAAGCGGCTCCTCCCCGAAGTGCGTCGGTACGGGAATGGCCTCCATGGCGGCGCGCTGCTCGGGCAGCATGTTCGCGGTCATGGCCGTGCGCACGTTGCCGGGCGCGACGGCGTTCAGGCGCACGCCGCGCGAGCCCCATTCGGGGCTCATGCGGCGCACCCAGCGGGCGAGCGCGTACTTCGTGGACGCGTAGTACACGTGTCCGACAGCAGGGTCGACGTCCTTCACCAAGGCGAGGATGCGGTCCTCGTCGGCCTGGTTGTTCAGCATGCCCGCCACGTCCATGCGCGCCGCGCCCTGCGCGATGGAGTTCGACGAGGTGACCGTGCAGCTGCCGCCTCGCTTCTCCAGGAGGTCGAACACGCCGCGCGCCATCTCGGTGGCGCCGAAGTAGTTGAGCGAGATGATGAGCGAGATGGGAACCTTGCCGCCCGACACGCCCGCGTTGCAGATCATGGCGTCGATGCCGTCGGGATAGCGCTTGTGCAGCGCGGCGAGGGCGCTTGCGCGGCCTTCTTTCGTGGCGAGGTTCGCGGTGATGTCGCCGCCGTTCAGGTCGATGTTGACCACCTCGTGGCCGCGCTCGCGCAGCACCTCGGCCGTCTTCGCGCCGATGCCGCTCGATGCGCCCGTGATGACGTAGATGCCCATGGGCCGTCCTTTCGCGTGGGTCTGTCCGCCTTCCCGCCCGCGCATGAGGGAACGTGCGCGGGCGGGAGCAGGGCTGTCGTCGCATTGCCGGTGTAAAGGTAGCATGGGCCGCAAGGCCGCGCTCGACAGCGAGGCGAACGGCGGGAGAGCCGTCATGCGCGGCGCGTCTCCGTCGGCGAATGGCGCGGTTGTTCGCATTTGGCGGATGCGGCAGAGGGATGCGGACGGGGGCCAGCGACTGAAGCTCGAGAACGACGGCGCTGCGCCTACGCAGTCGGGGTGCAGAAGAGGGGTGCGGAAGAGAGAGGATCGCGGTGCTGCGATTCGGGGAGAGCGCCGTGGGGCTGTCGCTCGTCTCATGAGCGCCGCGGTGTTTAGCACCTGACGGCGGCTTGTTCGATGCCGGGGCCGAAGGAGCGGGGCGGTTGAGCGGGTGAGGTGCGGCAGGAGGCGGGATGCGGCAAGGGGCGGGGAAGGGAAGGAGCAGCGCGGCTCGGGCGCTGCGGCGTGGGACGGACGGCGCGACATGCGCGGGGGCGAGCCGCTTGCGTTGCCGGGCGCGACGTGAGATGAGGGGCGCTGTGGCGTGGTCGGCGGGAAGGGCAAGGCCTCCCTTCCCGCTGGGAGGGCTTACGTATGCGGGTTCTCGCGGCGGTAGCGCGCAAGGGCCTCGTCGTAGCTTCCGGCGGCTTTCTTGTAGTAGAGGGCATAGGCCGCCGACGTGGCGGCGAGGATGAGCAGGTAGGCGACGACGAACGCTGCGGCCCCGCCCGGCCCCACCTCGCCGGGCATCCACCGGCCGAGCCACGCGCACGCGCCGATGACCGGCAGCCCGCATGCGCCGAACCCGGCGATGCGCGCGGGATAGGCGAGCCGTTTGAAAACGGCTTCGGAGAACCAGAGCGTTTGCAGAACGGCCATGCCGAGGGAGGCGGCCATCAGGCTCGCGGTGAGGTTCAGGCCGTAGCTTGGCCCTGCGAACAGGTATCCCATGACCAAGAACCACGCCATGATGACGGAGAACATGACGCAGGAGGCAAGAGCGGTTTTCGAGATGAAGCGCTTCATGAGGGCTCCTTTCAGAGGATGGCTGGGTCACAGTCCTAGCTTGCGCTTGATGGCGGGGGCGTACTGGCGGGAGACGATGACCGCCTCGCCGTTGTCGAGCGAAAGCCGCAGTCGCGCGCCGGGAGCGGGGCGGATGCACCGCACATGGTCGAAGTTCACGAGCATCTGCCGCGATGCGCGCACGAACTCGGTGCCGGCCAGCTTGTCCTCCACTTCGAAGAGGCGCAGCGACGTCTCGAACACGGCATCGGCGGTGTAGAGGAACGCCGTGCCGTCCACCGTCTCGGCATACAGCACGTCGCCGGGCGGCACGCGGTAGAGGGCGCCGTCGCGCATGCCCGCGAGCGTGCGGTCGAACGCGCCGAGGCTGGCGACGATGCGCTGCGTGCGCTCGTCGATGCGCGGGCACGACACCTGCACCTCGATGTCGTCGAGCGCGGGATCTTCGATGATGGTCACGTTCATGGCGGGGCCTTCGGGTCGGGGGCGGATGGGGCGGGGTCGGGGTCGGAGCGTTCGGCGGCTTTCGGGCGGCGGGGGCGTTGGCGGGCTGGCCGATGGCGTCAACACCGCCTGATGCGTTCGCCCGATGCCGCCAGTATGCGCGAATCCCCTGCGCTTTCGCAACCCCGTCCGCGCTCAGTTGCACGGAGAGCCAAGCCAGTTGCATGGACGCGCGGGCGTCTCGGGTGGGCTTCGGACGGCGGGGGCTATGCGAAGGGGAGGGCGAGCTTCTTTCGCTTTTGGGAAGGCGGGTGCTGCGATTTCGAAAAGGCGGGCGAGCGGGGCGTTTTCCATGTCGTCCGTTTCGCGCTATCATGCGCTGCGGAGATAAAAACACGACCCCGTCGGGTAGTCGGGGTGCGGCGCGCCGCTCCGTTCCGCATGCGGACGCTCGGGGCTTTTCGATCCGCCGTCAGTAACCTGCCTCCTTGGTTGTCCCTTCTCCGCATGGTTTGCGACATAAAGGAGGACCCCATGCGGAAGATCAGCGTGTCATCCACCCTGACCGTCTATCACGACGGCCAATTCTGGGTAGGCGTCTGCGAGCGCGCCGAAGGCGGGCGCTACGGAGTGTGCCGCGTCGTGTTCGGCGCCGCCGAACCCACCGATTCCGAGATCCTTGCGTTTGTCTGCGAGCGTTGGGCGACGCTGCCGTTCGCGTATGCGGTTGCGCCCGGGGTTGGGCCGGGGTCCGCGTTCGCGGTTGCGCCTGCATCGGGATCCGGGGACGCGGGTGGGCGCTTCGCCGCTTATCCGGGGCATGCGAACCCCAAGCGCCGCCAGCGCGAGGCGCGCAAGCTCGTGGAGGCTGCCGGCGCGGGCACGAAGGCCCAGCGCGTCTTGGCCGCTGCCTACGAGGCGCGCAAGCACGAGCGCAAGGCCGCCGCCCGCAACGCGCGTCGCGACGAGGCCGCGCGCCGTTTCGCTCTCAAGCAACAGAAGCGCAAACGGAAGCACCGCGGCCGCTGAGGCCGCGCTAAGTTCTCGCGCGCGAGGCTGCTAGGCGCGGAGGGCTTCCGTGGAGCCGCATGGGTTTGCGGCGGGGGAGCCTCTTGCGGGACCGCGCGGGCTTGGAAGCGGGGGAGGGGGTTCTCCCGCAAGGTCATCGGGCTTGTACGCGAGGGTTTTCCCGCGAGGTTGTCGGGTACGGCCTTGGGTTCGTTGGTTGGCGGCGGGCTTTTGCGGAGCTGCGATGGGCCTTCCCGCGGAGTTGTCGGGCATGCGATGTTCGGGCGGTCTGCTTGGCGCGGGCCTTCCGCAAGGGGCGAAGTGTGGGCGATTTCGGCAAATCTAAACGGTTGCGCAATCTTGGATAGAGCGAACCGCTCGGTGTGTCGAGGATGCAACTCCGGAGGTTGGATTTCAAGAGCGATTCGTCCACCGAGGAGGCGTCTGGTTTCTTGCTGAGGGTTGTGCGCCCGCATTGGTTTGACGAAAAGGGCAGAAAGGCTCTCCGGGCACATTCGTTACCCCTGCGTCCCTTCGAGTTGGATGGAACTGGTGGGGGTGGGCCACCGCTTATACGTGGGCGCGCGGCAAGGGGAGGCGATGCGGAAATGGGCAACGACCCTGACGGAATCCTCTCCTCTCTCGTACTTTCCCTTCTCCCAACTGAAGTCGCTTGACGGGTACGCTCTTTGCATGGATAATTCACTGCAAATATACTGTTATTTTCATGATAGGAGTTATCGATGCCCGCTATCAGATCGCTCTCCGAGTTCAACCGAAACCAGAACGCGCTCATCGAGGAGTTGGCAGACACCTGCGAGCCGCTTTACCTGACGCGCAATGGGGCGGCGTGCGTCGTGGTCATGGATGCGTTGGCGTTTGACGAGGCCATGTCGTTTCGCAACGAGCTTTTTGAACAGGAGCTTCGCACGTATCGTAGCTTGATGAGGGGTTATGCAGACGTTCTCGACGGCAATACGGTGAATGCGTCAGAAGCGGATCGGGAGATTCGCCGTGCCAAGGGCTGGTCGTAAATGGGCGAGTATGAAGTTGCCTACACGCGCTCTGTGGTTGATTTCATGATGGCCGAGATCGAGAGTGAGCGCGTGTACGACAAGGTCGACGAGTATCGCCGTGCGCTCGCGCTGTTTCCCGACATCGGTCACAGGTACGATCCGCACTACGAAGCTGCGCGGCCTCCGTTCCCGTGTCGTTTCATCGCGGTGCCTGATACCCCGTTCACTTTGTACTATACGAAAGACGATGCTCGTCGCCGCGTGGTCGTATTCCACATCGAGCATCAGCGGGCGGATCCTGGCGTCCGCTTCGCCGGAGGCTTGGCGTCGAATTAGCCGCACCTCGCTTCCCTTACGCGCGGCGAACGGGGTGGCGCACCACGGTTCGGAGGTTTTCCGGCTTCGTGCGGCGGGGGTCGCCCAGGTATATCTCGTGATGCAGCCGCACGGCGGGCACGCCGCCGTGCGCGTCGAGGGCGTCGAGCAGCGCTTCGTCGCTGGTCGGCTCGGCGATGTCGTCCTCGCGCCCCGATGCGGCGACGAACGCCTCGAGCGCTACGACGGTGGCGGGCTCGTCGTCGTACGGCCCTCTGTGCATGATTTGGGCGCACGGCCCCTCGGCGAACCGCACGAGGCGCACGCGGCCCACGTCGGCCCCTGGCTTCTTTGCCGCCACGCGCTCGGCGGCCCAGGCAAGCACCTCGGGTGTGACGAAATCCGGCTGGCGGATCAGCGACACCCAACGAAGCGCGCCCTTGTCCGCGGCGCGCGCTTCGTCGAATCCGCCGCCCCACCACAGCCCTTCGAGCGGCGGCACCACGTAATCGAAGTAGCCTTCCGGCTGCCAGTCGCCTTTCTTTGCCATCTTGATGGTGAACGAGAGGGCGTAAAGCGCCTCGAGTGCTGCTGCGTACGCGCCCTCCTCCTCGTTCGGGTCGCCCGCGCCCGCCGCGGCGAGAAACGTCATCGGACCCACGTCGATCAGCGCGGGCGTGGTTTTCGGCAGGTAGAGGTCGCGGTATTCCTTCTTGAAATCGAATGCGGCGGTCATGGGAATGCTCCTTGCTCTTTGTTCCTTGTCCGTTTGCGCGTGGTCGCTGCGCGCGCTCACCCTTCCACGAACGTCCCGCGCTTGAACGCGGCGAACCATGCGCGTTCGTCACCCCACGGCCTCACGCCGAGACGGGCCAGCACAAGGCGTGCGAACTCCACGCTTGCCGCGCCGTTGGCGGTGATGAACGCCCCGCCGTCCACGGCTGGCGTGCTGCGGAAGAGCTTCTGCCCTCGGTAGGCGGGCGCGAGCTCGGCGAACTCGAAGGTGGCGTTTCCCGTGTGCTCGCATGCGTCCAGATACCCGTGCCGGGCCAAAAACGTGCAGGCGCCGCAGATGGCCGCCACGGGCACATCGCGCGCCACGCATGCGTCCACGACGCGCAGCGCGGCGTCGTTCGAGCCGTCGAGCCATGTTTCGCCGCCCACGAGCATGAGCAGGCGCGCGTTGTCGGGCAGCTCGTCGGGCGAGAGGTCCGCAGCGACCGTCCAGCCGCCGATGGAGCGCCGCGGCGTGCCGTCGGCCGACATCGTGAGCACGCGGTATCCGGCATCCGGTTTGTTGAGCTCCGCGCAGGCAAGCCCCGCCTCCCAGTCCGCGAAGCGTTCGGGCAGGTAGGCGACGACGCTTCCCCTCGGTGTCTTTTGCATGGCCCATGTCCTTTCACTCGATGTGCTGACGAAGGGCACGATACCGGACGTAACTGGACAGGGCATGTCCGGTTATGAAAACCACCGCTCTTTTTCGATCGCGAGGTAATGCAGCCGGTGCGCGAACCTTTGGAAGAGCGCGCGACGGGTCGTCATTTCTGCCAGCCCTCCTCGCAGCGCCGCACGAGGGCGGCGGCTTCGTTGCGCAGCCATGCCCGCAGGTGCGCGGGCTCCTCCACGTACAGGCTCGCGCCGAACGACAGCAGATGGCGGCGTGCGCGCTCGGTGGGCTCGGCGTGCAGCTCCACGCGCAGACGGCCGTCGCCAAGGCGCTCGATGGCGGCGGGGTCGAACTCCTCGCGCACGCGGCCCTCGTCGCCCGAGAACAGCAGCACGAGGCGCTCTTCGCGTCCGGTGGGGCGGGAATCCGCAAGGTCGGGCGGCAGCGGACGCGGCTCGAATGTGTCCTCGCCCAGCTCAAGGGAGCCCTCCTCCATGCGGATGACCTTGAACGTGCGCCAATCCGCGCGCTCGCGGCACCAGGCGCGGACGTACCACGAGCGCTCCTTGTACACGAGCTTCGCCGGCTCCACGGTGCGCCGTGTCGTGCGCTCGCAGGAGTCGCAGTAGCGAAACGTGAGCGGCCTTCGCTCCACGATGGCGCGCCTCACCAGATCGAACGTGCGCCGGTGCGCGGGCGGTGCGCCCCAAAACGAGAAATCGATGTCGAGCCAGTCGGCGTTCTCGCAGCGAAAGAGGCGCGCCATGCGCTCGGCCAGCCCCTCGTCGTCCGTTGCGCCGGTCTGGCGCAGCGTCGCGAGCCCGGCGAGGATCTCGGCTTGGTCGGCGTCGGTCACGAGCGACCGGTCGAGCACGTAGCCGTCCATGAGGCGAACGCCGCCACCCCTTCCGCGCGTCGTGTACACGGGCACGCCCGCCGCCGAAAGCGCCTCCACGTCGCGGCGCACGGTGCGTGTGGACACCTCGAGGCGCTCGGCCAGCTCGCCGGTGGTGCGCGGCGAGCGCTCCATCAGCAGAAAGACGATTTCAAACAGGCGCTGCGACTGCACGGGTCACCGCCTCTCCGCGACATCGCGCCTAGGAGCCGCCGCGTCGGCGGCGCTTTTCGGGCGCTTTGAGGACGTGCGTTCTGTGGGCGCGCACCCCGTGGGCGCGTTCCTTGCGAGCGTGCGTTCTGCGAAGGCGAGCTCCGCGGAGGTGCGTTTCGCAAGTGCGTGTTCCGCGGAGATGCGCCCTGCGGACGCACGCTCTGCAGGGGCGCTTCTCGCAGATGCGGGTTCTGCAAGCGCCAGCCCCATGGATGTGCGCTCTGCGGAGGCGTACCCCGTGGGCGCGCTCCTTGCAAGTATGAGTTCTGCGGACGTGCGCTTTTCGGAATCGCGCCTCTCGGGTGCGCGGGCGGCCCGTGTCGCGTTCGTCCGCGCCGTGCCAGCGCGGTCGGGTGTGCGCACGGCGTGCGGATGCGTGCGGGCAAGGACGGGAAGGGAGCCCGTGTCGGTTCCTTTTATGCGAGGGCAGAGGAGTTGCATGCGCTTTATGGTACCACGACGCGCATGCGCCGCTGCGATGCCGTCAGGCTTGGGCAAACGTTGCAACATCTGCAACGGACGAGGGTTGAAGGTTCCGCTTGTGCCGAAGGTCCCTTTCCCGCCGAAGGTCCCTTTCCTGTCGGGGACTTCCTTCTGTCGGAAGCCGCTCCCGTGGAAAGCCTTTTCGCCGAAGCGCGATGCGCCTCCTTCTTCGACGCGGCGGCGTCTTCGGGCGCTTCTTCGCGCCGCGCAAGGCGAGGAGCCGCACATGCGGACGTCCTTCCGGTGCCTTCTTCTTGCTATGCGCCTCCTCCGCTCGCTCGCTCGCTTGCTTGCTTGCCCGTTCGCTCATCATGCGCGCCCCGTGCGGCCCTCCTTTCTCGCCACCCCCCCCCCCCCCCCTTCTCTCTCTTTGCGCTCTCCACGTGTCCCCTCCCTCGCCATGTGCTTCTCCCTCTCTTCGCGTGCTCCTCATCCCTCGATCGGCGCGATGGCGCGTACCTTCGGACTTTCGGAGGGCGGGGTTGCCATGCACCCTTCTACTGCGCACCTCTCACCCCTTTATTGACATTCGTTCAATGAAGGGGCATACTGGGCTTCGCGGCATGACCGGATGGCGAAAGGAGCTTCGTGGCGCGCACGGTGAAGGATCCGGAGGAGCGGAGGCGGGAGATACTCGATGCGGCCATGCGGCTGTTCGCGGAGCGCGGTTACGACGCGGTGTCGATGCGCGATATCTCGCGCGCCGCGGGCATCACGGCGGGGCTGTGCTACCACTATTTCGATTCCAAGCAGAAGCTGTTCGCCGTCGCTCTGGACGTCTATGCGCATGAGTGCGCGGATGCGTTCCTGCCCATCCTCGACGATGCGCGCCTGACGCTCGCCGAGAAGATGGATGCCCTGTTCGCAGCTGCGGCAGAGGAGGGCAACCTGCGCTATCACGAATTCTTCCATGCGCAGGGCAGCCGTGCGTTCCATCGCCAGCTGTTCTTCGCCCTGTCCGAGCGGCTGCGCCCCCATGTGCTGGCCGCCGTAAACGCCGACGCGCGCCGCCGCGGCATGACGGTGGAAAGCCCCGAGGTGCTGGTGGACTTCATCCTGAACGGCCAGTTGGGCATCATGACCGCCCCCGATGCGCCCGATCGGCGGAAGCTCGCGCTCGTGCGCGGCTACCTCGACGTGCTGCTGGCGTCGCAGACGCGCCCCGCGCCGTAGCCCTTCGCATAAGCCTCGGCCCCGCGCAGCCGTTTTTCGCGGCGTGCCGGGGTTTTCTTTTGGCAAAGTCATTAAACATTGTTCAATGAAAGGAGCGAGAAATGAGAGAAGAAACGGGAGAGGGAAGGGAAGAGAGAGCGGGGAAAATGGAGGATTTGAAAAAGAAGAGAGGCGCGGGAGAGGAGGAGAGAAAAGGGAGAAAGCGGGAAGGGGGAGAGGAAGAGGCGAAGCGGGAAGGGAAGGAAGGCGAGACAAAGCGGGAGGGAGAGAAAGAGGAAGAGGATAAAGGGGAAGGGAGAAAAGTGGAAAAGGAAAAGGGAGGGGAGGGGGAGTTCAAGGGGAGAAAACGTGCGAAAGACGAAGGTGCTGCGGGCTCCGCTTTCGCGTGCGAGGCGCAGCGGAAGCGCGAGCAGTCCCGTCGGGCGTTCGACCTTCAAGCTGCCACCTATGACGAGGATATGAAGGGCGCCCATGCGCGCTCGCTCTACCCGCACGTGCTGTCGGCGTTGCGGGAATGCGCTGCGGCCTTGGCCGCGGGCGCGGATGGCGATGCTTTCGCCCCCTGCCGTCAGACGACGCGCATCCCATATGATTCGCATCCCGCGCACATCCCGCACATCCCGCACGTTTCGCGCTCCCTGCGCACCCTGCATTTTCCGTGCGATTCGCATGCCCTAGGAGATTCGGGCACCTCGTGCGATTCTCGCGATTCGCATGCCCTAGGCGATTCGGGCACCTCGTGCGATTCGCGCGCTCCGCACGCCCTCTCGCGTCCGTTGCGCATCCTCGATATGGGCTGCGGCACCGGCGCACTGGCGCAGCAGGTGCTGGAGGCGTTTCCCTCCTGCGAGCTTTCTGGCGTCGATCTCTCCGAGCGGATGCTCTCCCGCGCCGCGGCGCGCCTCGGCAGTCGTGCGCGGCTGGCGTGCGCGGACAGCGAGCGGCTTCCGTTTTCGGACGGGTTGTTCGACCTCGTGTACTGCAACGACTCATTCCATCATTACCCCGACCCGCATCGTGCCGCATTCCAAGCATGGCGTGTGCTGGCGGCGGGCGGTGCCTTCGTCATCGGAGATTGCTGGCAGCCTGCGCCTGCCCGCGCGCTCATGAACGCGTTTATGAGGCACAGCTTCGAGGGCGACGTGCGCATCTACAGCGAATCCGAACTGCGAGCCATCCTCTCCCCGTGGTTTTCCCGCGTGGAGTGGCGCCGCGTGGGCTTCCGCTCCTGCCTTGCGATTGCGGTCAAATAGGGGGTTTGCGGCGCGGAGACTGCGGTGGTTCCCATTGGCTTTACGACATCAAATGCAGCTCGTATATAAGCCATATATTGAATATTTTCCCTATTTGGATAAAATATTAGCTATGATAACTCTTCTTGATCAACAGATGCCGGAGGAGATTGCCGCCGCGTTGGCGGGGCGGGTTCGCGCGCGGCGCAAGGAGCGGCGGCTCACCCAGGCGCAGCTCGCGCGGAAGTCGGGCGTGAGCCTCGGGTCGCTCAAACGGTTCGAGCGCGAGCATCAGATCGCGCTCGCCTCGCTCATCAAGCTGGCGATCGCGCTCGATTGCGAGGCAGATTTCGCCGCGCTGTTCTCGAAGCGCGGCTATGCGTCGATACAGGAGGTCCTTGATGAGCGGTAAGTCCGAACCCATGTTGGGTGTAACCTCGCCCGCCAAGCCCGCCGCCGCTTCCAAAAACCCGCCCTCGCTTGCTGCCCGTAGGTTCTTGGACAGGGCGGGCCTCGCCTCCAAATCCGTGTACGTATTCTACGCGGGCCGCTCCGTCGGAACCCTCGCCGCCACGCGCGACGGCGTGCTGGCGTTCGAGTACGAGGACGAATGGCTGCGCGACGGCTTCAGCATAAGCCCCTTGAGTCTGCCGCTCGAAAAGAGGGTGTTCGTCGCCGACCGCCATCCGCTCGACGGCGTGTTCGGCGTGTTCGACGACAGCTTGCCTGATGGATGGGGGCGGCTTCTGGTTGACCGGCTGCTGCGGTCGCAGGGCATCGACCCGTACGAGGTCGGCCCCATCGCGCGACTTTCCCTCGTGGGGAGCAGCGGCATGGGTGCGCTCGAATACGAGCCGGCGACGGACGTTCCGCTTGCCGGCTCCGCGCTCGACCTCGATGAGCTTGCCGAGGAGTGCGCGCGGCTGCTGCGCACCGATTTCTCCGAGGACCTTGACGCCCTCTTCGCACTGGGCGGCTCTTCGGGCGGCGCCCGTCCGAAGATACTGACGCGTATCGACGGGGAGGAATGGATCGTGAAGTTCCCCGCCTCCGTGGACGGCCCCGCCATCGGCTTGGAGGAGTACCGCATAGCGCTGGCCGCCCAGGCGTGCGGCATCGCCATGCCGGAGGTGCGGCTGTTTCCCTCGAAGCGATGCGAGGGGTATTTCGGCGTGCGGCGGTTCGACCGCGTGCGGAACGCGCACGGGCGAACGACCAAAGTCCATATGGCGTCGGCCGGCGCGCTCTTGGAGACGTCGCATCGGATACCGAATCTCGACTACGACATGCTGATGAAGCTTACGCTGAAGCTGACGGATGATTTCAGCGAGGTGGAGCGGCTTTATCGCCTGATGTGCTTCAACGTATTCGTGGGGAACCGAGACGACCACGCCAAGAATTTCTCGTACCTCTACGACGAGCCCCGCGGCGCTTGGACGCTCTCCCCAGCGTACGACCTCACGCGCAACGACGGCATGAACGGCGAACACGCCACGACGGTGAACGGCAAAGGCCGGAACATCGAACTCGAGGACTTGCTGGCAGTCGGCGCGCGCGCCGG
>HHCFC01400__coassemble_2027_pt1 | contig 13288 bp, 8 predicted proteins | sample HHCFC01400__metabat2_high_PE_041 | metagenome-assembled genome bin HHCFC01400
GTTGTTTGGTGGGGTGGCGCGCTTCTCGCTGTCTTCGCTGTCTTCGCTTTTCTCATCTCCGATGAGATAAATTGGACGTATTTCGTCCTCGCTTCTGCCTTTCTTGTTGCCTACGTGGTCGTCTTTGCCGTTTTCGGCTTGTCGAAATCGCGAAGGTTGATGGCCGCTTGCCTCGTCTTCGTCATGGTTGCCGTCCCCTGCGAATTTTTCATCCAAAATTACAAAATGGTGACCCAGGCAACTCATCTTACGCGTGACGATTACTGGGTGCAGCTGGGAACCGACCCCGAAGATTCAGTGACGGCGGTTTCTTCGGAGCAGGAGGACACCTATCGCATTGACTACAAAACCGCTTTGCTTACGCGCTCCATGGCAGAGACGTATCTGGGTACGCAGGCGTACATTGGCGGTTCCGGGCCGAGCCAGCAGGTGACGGATTTCTTAAGCGAGGTCGGAAACGATTATGTTGAAGAACTTGGCTATTCGCGTTATGCCTATGGGTTTTACGATAGCGCCCTCAATGCTCTGCTGGGGGTGAAGTACCTCGTGTACCCAAGCTCTTCGCCCGATTTGTACGAGCCTTTTGGGTATCGCGAAGTTTCCGATGACGGCGTGTACCGTGTTTTGGAAAACGAATACGCCTTGCCTCTTATGTTCGGCTATGACGCCAATGAGGCCATCTCCGAATCCGACTTCTCATCGGTCGATCGCGCCGACAGAGGCCTTCAAATGCTCAAGACCGCTGTGCTGCCTGATGATACGGGTGGGTCTTCAGGGGAGGGCATCCTGCTTCAGCCTTCGGGTTCAGATGAGCCTGTCTCCTTGGCGCAAACGGATCTTGAGGCGACAAAGGAGAATCAAGTTCATCTTGATTTTCCTTCTACCGCTGAAGAATACCTCGAGTTGTCCATGCGACTTGATGCGACGCCATCGGAAAGCGGAAACGTTACCATCGATGCTGTCTTTTCGGATTCTGAGACGGGTCAAAAAGAGCGAGTGAGCTATTATACCGCTGCGGGAGAGGAGGATATTTCGGTTCAGCTTAAGAACAGGGGTTATGACCAGCTGGATGTTGCGATCGTGGCCACGAACGCATGCGACGATCCCGTGATGGGGGAGATAAGCGTGCGTCCGTATTCGAATGAGGAAATCGCTCAGTTTGACCGCATGATCGACAACCGCCTCTCCTCTTTCTCCGAGGTGGAAAGCTACCACAACGGTATTCTTAAGGGGTCTATCGATATGGATGAGGATGGCTATCTCGCCACATCGATTCCTTGGAATGAATCGTGGAGGATTTTCGTCGATGGCGAAGAGGTGGAGCCCATGCTCATCAACCTCGGTTTTCTTGGAGCCCCCCTTTCTCAAGGTGAACACGAGATCGAACTTGTCTATGATCGAACACCCTTGATGCTCGGCTACGCTTCCTTTTTTGGCGTGTCCATCCTTATAGCGGTGATCTGCGCAGGTAATGCCGTTGCTCGTAGGCGGACAGGGTTGTCAAGGAGAAGACAGGGGTAGATATGCCGCTCCATTTCTCCTTGGTTTTAGATTTAAGGTTTCGGGATGTGCTTTTCATATAGAACAAAATTGTAAGTAATGTTGGAGTTTCTGGAGGTTCCAATGCCGTTTTTTTCCATCGTGATTCCGGCGTACAATGTCGAGCGATACTTACGCTCATGTTTGCAAAGCGTGGAGAATCAGGAATTTGGCGATTATCAAGTTGTGATTGTTGACGATGCAAGTACGGATGGCTCGCTCGTTATCGCCGAAGAATATGCATCGAAGGACGATAGATTTTCTGTAGTGAGCCACGGGGAAAACCGGGGACTGCACCTTGCGAGAAAAACCGGCGTCGAGAACGCGAATGGGGAATACGTCCTTTTCCTCGATTCCGATGACGAGCTTGCTTCCGGCGTTCTTGATGCCTTGCATGCAAGAATTTCTGCCGATCCCGTGGACATTCTGCATTTCGGTGCAAAGGTTGTGCCTCATGGGGCGGTGCTCGAATGCGAATGCAATGCGTTGGAAAAAAGCTTGAATGGCGAGGTGGGAAAGAGGATTGGGAACGAGATCCTTCAAACTATCTTCGATGAGGATTTTGGCTATGTGCAAGATTGGCGCATGATCCAGCGTGTTTTTCACGCCCCTCTTCTACGCAGGGCTTTTTCCGAAATGGAAGATGCACGTTTAGAGAGAGCTGAAGACTCTTACGAGTGTTTCGTTGCGTGCGCTCTTGCGGAGTCTGCCGATACGTATGATGCATGCATCGGATATGTGTATCATTACGGTCGAGGCATTACGGGAACGAGTAAGATTGATGCCGATAGGTACGATTTTTTCTGTAGTTCTTTTTCTGCCTGCATCAAGGCTGCAGAGCGTTTCGCAGCCGAGCATCCTAGCGATATCATTCGTAAGGGCGCCGACGGACTTCGTCTGAAATGCCTTGAATTGCTCGCAAACGATATTCCCGTTCGTCTCGATAGAGCTGATTGGGCAAGTGGCCTTGCGTCGTTTGCGAAGAGGTTCGGCGAGACGAGTGCGGCACGCGAATTCTATCGTTTTGCCCGAGATCGCTCTTACGAGCTGCTTCAGGGGGAAGAAGTCGACCTTCTCGACGACGATGTCTTGTTCGACTATCTTGCTCTTGCCGAGTCTGCGGTTCCGACCGATGATGATGCGCGCGATTTGGGGCGCTATCGCATCGAAAAGAGCGTGGCGGAAAACCATGTTGCAGCGCTTTTCGCCCGTAGGCTTTCGAAAAGACGGGAGGACTCTCGCGTCAAAATTTTCGTTTCGGCGCATAAAGATGTTGATGTGCCTCAATCACCCGTTTTCCTTCCCGTTCAGGTTGGTGCCGCCTCTGCTGGAAAACGTTTTGATGGCTACTATCAAGATGACGAGGGCGAAAACATCTCCGATAAGAATCCATTCTACTGCGAATTGACCACCCAATATTGGGCATGGAAGAACATGGATGCCGACTATTACGGTTTCTGCCATTATCGCAGATATTTCGACTTCTCCTCTGTGCGCCACGAGGAGAACCCCTATGGGGAGATCATCGCTCAGGATATTGATGCCGATGCGGTTAAGAAGTATTGTCTTGACGAGGAAAGCGTCCTTGCTGCGGTACAAGGCTACGATGTTATTACGACCGAATTCAAGGACCTGCGCGATTTCCCTGGGGATTTTTCAACGCCGCTTGAGCACTACGACAATGCTCCCAAACTTCATATCGAGGATCTGGAGTTAGTTTGTTCGCTTGTCAAGCGGCGATATCCTGATTATGCCGAGGATGTCGATACATTCTTGCATGGGCACACGTCGTGCTTCTGCAACATGTTCATCATGAAGAGGGAATTGTTCTTCGCGTATTGCGAATGGCTGTTTTCGATTTTAGAGGAATGCGATGGCGAGGCCGATGTCGAATCCTACAGCAAAGAAGCATTGCGCACTCCGGGGCATCTTGCAGAAAGGCTATTCAATATCTATTACATCCATCATATGCGTGTCGGGTCGGGCTGGCGCACCAAGACGTTGCAGTGTGTTCACTTTGAGCATCCCGAGAAGAAGGGATTCCTGAAACCCGCTTTCGATGGGAGCGCGGTTCCCGTTGTGTTCGCTGCGGACAATAACTACGTCCCACAGTTGTGCACTGCCGTCTACTCCCTCGTCGCAAACACCTCACCTGCCAGGAAATATGACATTGTGGTTTTCAGCAAGGATATTACCGCTCGGAACGCCTCGCGTATGTTTCGGTTCATAACTGATGGGCGTCCGAATGTTTCTTTGCGGTTCTATGATGTTTCGCATTTGGTTCGCGGCTACAAGCTCGAAGCCAACGCCCATATCAGCACCGAGACATATTACCGCTTCCTGATACAGTCGGTTTTCCCTGACTATCAGAAGGTGCTTTACCTTGACTCCGATTTGGTGGTCGATGCGGATGTGGCCGAGTTGTACGACACGAAGCTTGGCGATAATCTTCTTGCGGCGGTTCTTGATGCCGATTATCTTGGGAACTTGAATATGAAGGATGGCCAGCGTGTTCGGTATTCGAAAGAGAAACTGGGCATGAAGGATCCTTACTCGTATTTCCAGGCGGGAGTTCTGCTTTTCAATGTAGCGGCGATGAAGCATTTTCATTCTCAAGAAGAATGGCTGTCGCTGGCATCGGTTCCGTATTTATACAATGATCAGGATATCCTTAACTCTCATTGCGAGGGCCGCGTGAAGTACGTTGATTTCGCATGGAATATGATGATAGATTCCGGCAGGCTTGACGCGGTCATTTCATTCTCTCCCGCTTGGGTTCATCAGGCGTATCTCGATTCGCGGGAGAATCCTAAGATCGTGCATTATGCCGGAGCGGTGAAGCCGTGGTCTGATCCGACGTGCGACTTCGCAGACGTGTTCTGGCGTTATGCTCGACGTACTCCGTTTTACGAAGAGCTCATCGCTCGCCTTTTTGACGGCGAGGCTTTGATGGACCGAGCATATCAGTATGTTGTGAATAGGCATGCCGCGCGCAGTTTCAAGCGCAAAATTGGCGATATCGTGCTGCCGTATGGATCTAAAAGAAGAGAGGCGGTAAAGAGGTTTTTCAGAAGAGCGTGAGATGTTGGAGGGACGGCGCAGCATAAGAAAAGGGAGGGAGACCTCTTGGCGTTCCTCCCTTTCGCGATCGGTAAAATAGGAGACTTCGCAAAAAACGATCCAAAAGCTCTTTGCCAAAAGTCTATCTTTCGTACTCCCGATACGCTGCGCACACTTCTTTCGCATCTCCCAACATTTTCAATTTGCTTTTTTCTATCCACAGCGCACGGTTGCAGAGGCGCTCGATCTGGCTGGTGTCGTGGGACACGATGAGCACAGTGGTGCCGCGTTCGATCATGTCGTTAATGCGATTTTCGCATTTTTGCTGAAAGAGAAAGTCCCCCACGGAAAGCACTTCATCCACGATAAGCAGATCGGGCTCGGTTACCGTCGCGATGGCGAATGCGATGCGGGCCACCATGCCGGAGGAGTAGTTTTTAAGAGGCATCTCCATAAAATCGTGCAGTTCGGCAAAGTCGATGATGTCTTTGATATGTTCATCGAGGAACTTTTTCGAATGTCCCAGCAGCGCTCCGTTGAGGTAGATGTTCTCGCGTGCGGTGAGTTCGGGATCAAATCCCGCTCCCAGTTCGATGAGCGGCGAAATGGTTCCGTTCACCGTACAGGTTCCTTTCGAGGGCTCCAGCACGCCGGCGATGATTTTGAGCATGGTGGATTTGCCCGATCCGTTCGTTCCCACCAACCCGAACACATCTCCTCGGTTCACGGTGAAGCTCGCGTCGTCCACAGCGGTGAACTCCTTGAACATAAGTTCGCGGCGGGCAATCTTGATGAAATATTCCTTCAGGCTTTGAACCTTCTCATTGGCTATATTGAATACCATCGAGACGTGATCAACCTGCACAACGGCATTTTGCTGCGATGTTTCGCTCATGGGCTCTCCCGGTTAAACGTAAAGGATGAATTTCTTTTCCAGCTTCTTGAATACGAATAGTCCGACGCCGAACGTTACGACGGCAAACAGAGCACAAAGACCGAACTCCGTTACCACTCCTAGGTCGGACGGCAGAGGGATGCCCGTGACCATTTGCCGGAAGCAGGAGACGAAGTGGTACATGGGGTTGAACTGCACGAGGAGATACACCCAATCGAGGCCGTTGCTCGCGAGGGCATCGTAGGGCCAGAAGATGGGCGTGAAATAGAACCAGACGGTGGTGAGCACGCCCCAGAGGTGCATGACGTCCCGGAAGAACACGGACAGCGCCGAAACGAGGTAGCCCACCCCCAAAGTGAAGATGGCGAGAAGGATGACCAAAAACGGTATGAAGAGGGCTTTCCAGCTGGGCATCATGCCGAAAAAGGCCAGCACCGCCCCGACGGCGATGAGTGAGAAGCAGAAATTAACGACTGCGAACACCACTTTCTCGGTGGGGAAGATGATCTTTTGGACGTGGACTTTCTTGATAAGGGGCGCCGCCTCGATGATGGAGCCCATGGCGCCGGTCGCGCCGTCTTGGAAGATGGTGAACAGCGTCTGCCCCAATATCAGGTATACGGCGAAGGGGTACATGTCAAACTGGAAGCGAAAGATATTCGTGAAAATGAGCGTCATAACGATCATCATGAGCAGAGGGTTCAGCATGCTCCACACGACGCCCAATATAGAGCGTCGGTAGCGTAGCTTGAAATCTTTGGAAACCAAGTTGAACAGCAGGTAAAGACTGTTATGATTTTGTTTGCCTGAGTTGTTTTTTCGCAAATTCGCGGAGTGCGACATAAACCGTCCTTCTGGTCTTCTTGTTTCAGATGGGGCGCTTGCGATCCCTTTTCCTATCGTAATTCCAAGTCTATCATGATACGTGTTTTTTCTCGCTTGGGTGCTGCTTTTCGCATGCGGGCGCTGTTTTCTTGCGGTTTTCTCCATGGGTCGATTGGCAAGTCGATTCGTGAGCTCTGATTTTCCCTTGAACTGAGCCGGACATGTCCGATGCCAGAGAATTCTTTTCTGAAAGGCGGGCCCATGAGGCTTATCTGTGAGGGGCGCACCATACGGGAGGCGACAACGTAGGCGTTTCGTTCCTTTTCTGGTGGTAAACGCGACTAGGCGTGCGAGATGGATGCGGTGCTCGGGCTCTCTGCGATCGCAAACGCCCTCTCGCCTCCCTATTGTTCTCGCCACTTCTCGTGTGGTGGCCGCGCTCTTTTCTCGAGGATACGAATGTGGGGAGAGGGATGCGCATGAGGTGGAGGGCGCTCGTCGCACCCTCCAGGACCAGGCTCTTCGAAAAAGGTCGGCGCTTCGGCTTCCAGGTGGACACGAATTAAGCAGGATGGCGTGCGGCATCGCATATCCATGAGGTTGCGTCTGTGACTGCCAGAGGAAGGTCCTCTGGCTCGCTGCGAAGCGAGGGACCGGAGGACGCCATGATCCGCATCAGGATCGACGTTGCCAAGAGAGAGGCCGTGTTGCCGTCGCGGTCAGCGAGGGTGGAAGCGCCGCCGCCGAATCGTTCGGGCTCGGCGACGTGTCGGGCGACTTCGCGAAAATGCTGAAGGGGCTACGCAGGGCCGGTGCGGCCTCGGAGAACAGCTTGGTCGGAAGAAGGCCGTGAGCTCTGCTGGGTGGCCCTGTCCGGCTTTCTGGACTCGCATGTTCATGGGGTCGCGGTGATCAACCCCATCCAGGCCGATGCCTTCCGCGACGTCTGGACATGGAGTCGTGCGTCAACGCGCGCCCTTTTGTCTTGCGCCGCTTTTCAAGGTCCTGCCAAAAAGCACTGAGCTCCACCCTGGTTACCGATGGCAGGTCTCCCTTTCCCCTCACTTCTCGTCCTTCTCCACGAACACGCCCTCCTGCTTGAACACGGTGGCGAACGTCTTGAAGAACACCTTCGCGTCCAGCGCGAACGACACGTTGCGCACGTAGAGCACGTCGAGCGCCAGCCGGTCGTGCCACGGCAGCGAGTTGCGGCCGTACACGGCGGCGTAGCCGGTGATGCCGGGCTTCACCGTGAGCTTGAGGCTCTCGTCGCCTTGGTACAGCTCCGTCTCGCGGCGCAGGTCGGGGCGCGGGCCCACCACGCTCATGTCCCCTTTGAGCACGTTGAGGAACTGGGGCATCTCGTCGAGCGACGTCTTGCGCATGAACGCTCCCACGCGCGTCATGCGCGGGTCGTCGGCGCCGTTGTAGGTGGAGCCGTCCTCCATCACGAGGTCGGGGGCGTTCACGCGCATCGAGCGCAGCTTGTACATCTTGAAGTCGCGCCCGTCCTTGCCCACGCGCGGCGCGTTGTAGAACACGGGCCCCTTGTCCTCGAAGTGGATGAACGGCGCCAGCACGGCGATGATCAGCAGCACGATCGGCAGCGCCACGATGCCGACGGCGAGGTCGCAGGCTCGCTTTCCAAACCGCTCGTACATCAGCTCGCGCCCTTCGCCTCGAGTGCGGCGTACGCGCGTCCGAGCGACGCTGCGACGCGGTCGACGTCGTCGTCGGAGAGCAGCGTGTGCAAAGGCAGCGTGATCTCGTTTTCGAACTGGGCCAGGGCGTTCGGGTAATCCTCGATGCGGAATCCGAGGTCGCGATAGGCCGAAAGCAGCGGCAGGGGCTTGTAATGGACGTTCGTCGCGATGCCGTCCTCGGCCATGCGCTCGGTGAGGCCGTCGCGAAACGCCCTGCTTTTGCCGAGCAGCCTCACGAGCATGAGATGCCCGCTGGAAGCGAAGCCCTCTCCGTAGTGGCGAAGGACGTCCAGCTCGACCCCGAGGGATTCGAGCGCGCGCTCGTAGCGTTCGACGAGCGCGCGGCGCCGTGCGAGGAGCTCGGGGTAGCGGTGCAGCTGCGCGAGCCCCAGCGCCGCTTGCACGTCGGTCATGTTGCACTTCCAGCCGGGGAAGGCGATGTCGTACTCCCATGCCCCGGCGCGCGTTTTCGAGAGCGCGTCCTTCGTCTGCCCGTGCAGCGACATGAGCATGAACTGGTCATACAGCGCATCGGAATCGAACGCGCCCGCGCGCCACGCGAGGGCGCCGCCTTCAGCCGTGGTGAGGTTCTTCACGGCATGGAACGAGAACGCGGTGAAGTCGGCGGCCGTCCCCGACGGCATGCCGCAGCGCACGGCGCCGAGCGAATGCGCCGCGTCGGCCAGCACGACCACGCGGTCGAAGGCGCTCTGCAGATCGGACGCCGGCCTCCACAGGTCGCGCGCGCGGTCGAGGGCGGCGTAGAGCCGGTCGTAGTCGACCATGCGGCCGGCGACATCGACCGGGATGACGGCGCGCGTTCGCTCGGTGACGAGGGAGGGCAGGGCGTCGTAGTCCATCTCGTACGATCCGCGGGCGGTGTCGCACAGCACGGGCGTGGCGCCCACATGGCAGATGACCGAGCAAGAGGCGGTGTAGGTGTAGGCGCTCGTGATCACCTCGTCGCCGGGGCCGACGCCGAGCGCTCGCAGGGCGCATTCGAGGGCGGCCGTCGCCGAAGAGAACGTCGCAACGCGATCCGACGTCGTGAACGCTTCCAGCTCCCGCTCGAACCTCTTCGTTTTCGGGCCGGTGGTGATCCAGCCGCTTTTCAGGGAGTCTACCACCTCGTCGATCTCGGCCTGCGTGATGTCGGGTGGAGAGAATGAAATGCGTCGTTTGTCGGTCACGTGTCGCTCCTCGTGTCGCGTTTCGTCGAAACACCTATTCTGGCGCGCCCGTGTCGATTTGGCGAGGGCGTACGGCGGGAATCATAGCAACGTGCGCAGCAAATCCACGATTGCCCGGTACGAATGCGGCTGGTCGAACTCCCTTTCAGCCACCGATCGGGCCTTCGCCCCCATGATCTTCCTCGTCGCCGAGTGGTCTGCCAAGCTGGCGAGGGCGTCGGCGAGCGCGTGTGGATCCTCGGCGGGCACGTTGACGCCAAAGCCCTCGGAGTCGACCTTCTCCCGGAACTCGGGGCTCGACCCCGTGTTGACCATTGGCTTGCCGCTGGCGAGGTAGTCTCCGATCTTCGTGACGATGCTCTGGGCGGCGGACTTGACAAGGGAGTTCACGGTGATGTCGGATGCGCACAGGTACGCCGCCATGAGGTCGTAGGAGGCGTATCCGAGGAAGTCGACCGGCGCGCGCAGCTCTTCGGCGAGCCGTTCGAGCCGTTCGCGATCGGGTCCGTCGCCGAGGATCTTGACGCGCACTGAAGCTTTTCTCGGGGAGCTTTCGGGCATGCGCTCGCGCTCAATCAGCGCCGCGGCTTCGATGAGCGTCGCCAGGTCGTAGCTGGCTCCGAGCGTTCCGGCGTAGGTGGCCCACACCTCGCCTTCCGGTTTGACGATCCGGTCTGCGTTTCTTCGGGCCCCCTCGTCGAAGGCGGACACGTCGTTTCCCACGTAGACGGTAACGTGCGGATAGGGACGCTCGCGATCCTTCGCCGGTCGGGCGGCGTACTCGTCGGATGTGCCGACCGCCGCCGAGAGCAGTTGGTAGACGCGTCGGGCGTCGCGTGCGAACGGGTAGAACACCACATCGCTTAGCACGGGAATGTCGACGACCATGCGCATGGCTTCGGGCCACAGGTCGTTGATGTCGGCGACGAACGGCACGCCGTGCGCAGCCGCCGCCTCGGCGCAGACGCGCGCGACGTCGTTCGGCGGGATCTCGGCGTAGATGAGGTCGTACGAGTCGGATTCGCGCTCGAAATGCGCGCGAAGGTTTCTCGCGGCCACGCGATGGCTGCGGATCCGCTGCAGATCGAGGTTCTTCGCATACCCCGGCTCCTCGACGAACACGACCCGGTAGGGAAGGCCGCGATAGCACGCCTTCGAGCAGTCGCGCTGCGCCTTCTCCCAATGCTGGAACGACGAGGTGATGAGGTCGACCTCGAACCCTTCGCGCACGAGCAGCTCGGAGAGGAACCGAAACCGCGTGTATCCTTTCGTCTCGTCGCCCAGCTTCACGCCCATCGTGACGACGGCGATGCGGTGCTTGCCGGTGTATTTTGCTCGGGAGGTTTCCATAACCGAGCATTATAGCAAGTGCGCTGCGGTTTGGCCTCCTCGTTGCGGGCTTTCGTACGGCTTTCGAGCGGGCCTCACCCTCTCAGCCGGCCCAACGTCCTTATGACGGCGCTGTAGGCGGTGCGGGCGTCTGGCAGGATGCGCTCGGCTGCGTCCAGGTCGCTCGCGCGCAGCGCGTCGCACAGGCGGCAGGTTTGGTCGTAGAGGCGCCGCAGCGACAGGTTGCCCGCGACGCCTTTGAGCGAGTGGGCGGCGCGGTAGGCGGTCTGCGCGTCCTTGTCGGAAAGCGCCTGCTCAAGCTCTGCAAAATGGGGGTCGTCGAGGAATTTGAGGGCGAGCCGCTCGTAGAGCGCCTCGTTTCCGCAGAAGCGCTCCATGGCCTCGCGGTGGTCGATGCCGCCTTCGCGCAAAAGCTCGGTGCGGTCGGTGTGGTCGAGGGTCATGTCGGTCCCTTCTCGCGCGTTGTCTCGGGCGTGCAAGGGGAACAGTATAGCGGCCGGCCCTTTTTCGAGGGGGTTTCGCCCGGAACCGTCACGTGATCGTGATGTGCGGCCATGCCGCTTCGCGAGCGTTCGATGGGATTGTTCGATGGGGTTTCGGCGGCGTAACGAATCCGAAACGCGGCGGGGATATAATGGCCTCTCGAAAAGGGATAGGGCGCGCTGCCTGCGAAGCGCGGCGGCGGGATCGGAAGCGAGGCGGGCCATGGCCGCGAACCCGGAAGAGGACTTCGTCCTCAAGACCATCAAGAGCCGCGACGTGCACTTCGTGCGCTTCTGGTTCACCGACGTGCTCGGGCGCATGAAGAGCTTCGCCGTCATCCCGAGCGAGCTGGAGGACGCCTTCGCCGACGGCATGGGCTTCGACGGCAGCTGCATCGAGGGCTTCTGCCGCACGCAGGAATCCGACATGCTGGCGTTTCCCGACGCGTCCACGTTCCAGGTTCTGCCCTGGCGGCCCGAGAGCAACGCGGTGGCGCGCATGTTCTGCAGCCTGCGCACGCCCGACGGACGGCCTTTCGAGGGGGATCCGCGCCAGGTGCTCGCGCGCATGGCGGCGAAGGCGCGCGAGATGGGCTACGTGTTCAACGTGGGGCCCGAGCTCGAGTTCTACTACTTCAAGGACGCGCAGGGCGCAGAAGTGCTCGACCGCGGCGGCTACTTCGACCTCACGAGCCTCGATTACGCCTCCGACCTGCGCCGCGACACGGTGCTCACGCTCGAGAAGATGGGCATTCCCGTGGAGTACTCGCATCACGAGATGGGCCCGTCGCAGCACGAGATCGACCTGCGGTTCACCGACGCGCTGTCCATGGCCGACGCGGTGATGACGTACAAGCTGGTGGTGAAGGAGATCGCGACGCGCCACGGCGTGTACGCCTCGTTCATGCCCAAGCCGCTCTCGGGCGAGCCGGGCAGCAGCATGCACGTGCATCAGAGCCTGTTCGACCTCGATGGGAAAAACGCGTTCTTCGACCCTGCCGACCCGCAGGGCTACCGCCTGTCGAGGACGGCCCGGTGCTACCTTGCCGGACTGCTCAAGTATGCCCCTGAGTTCTGCCTGGTCACGAACCAGCACGTGAACTCCTACAAGCGGCTCGTTCCCGGCGGGGAGGCTCCGGTCTACCTGTCGTGGGCGCGCTCGAACCGCTCGACGCTTGTGCGCGTGCCGGGCTACCGTCCCGATTCCGAGGCGGCCTGTCGCCTCGAAGTGCGCAGCCCCGATCCGAGCGCGAACCCCTACCTCGCGTTCGCCGTCATGCTGGCCGCGGGCCTCAAGGGCATCGAGGACGGGCTTGATTTGCAGCCGGCGTGCGAGAACGCAGACCTCTCCTCGCTTGATCGCAGGGATCTGCGCGAGCTGGGCGTCGGGACGCTCCCCGAGAGCCTTGGCGAGGCGGTGGAGCTGTTCGCTTCCTCCGACCTCATGCGCGAGACGCTTGGCGAGCACATCCACGGCTACCTCGTGGCCGCCAAGCGTGCCGAATGGGGCGAGTACCAAAGCTCCGTGTCGCAGTGGGAGCGCGACCGCTACCTCGCGGTGCTCTGAGGTGCGAGGGGAGGAGCCGTGCGGCGCAAACTCGTCATATTCGTGGCCGACAGCCTGGACAACGCGCACAAGTTCCAACAGGTGCTCGCGCACCTCGATGTGGAGGTGGCGGCGGGATCGTCCGCGCACCTTGAAAGGCTGCTCGTCCAGCATCCTTCGTACGACCTCATCGTCTACGAGGCCCGCGGGGACGCGTTCTCGAACATGGGCCGGGTGGAGGCGGCGATCGCCGGGGAGGGCGGCGGGGCGGCGTTGCTCGCGATCGTCGAACGGTCGCGCCTTGACGAGTTTCGCCTCCCCGTCCGGGTGAGAAGCGACTTCGTCGTGCACGGCGCTTCGGCCGAGGAGTGCGCGGCCCGCATCCGGCAGCTTCTGTGGTCGGGCGACGAGGGGGGCTCCCGCGACGTTTTGTGCGTGGAGGACATGGTCGTCAACCTGGCGACCTACCAGGTGACCGTCGGCGGCGAGCCGCTCGACCTCACCTATCTGGAGTACGCGCTTCTGTCCTTTCTGGTCACGCATCCCGGTCGCACCTACTCGCGCGACGCGCTCTTGCGCCAGGTGTGGGGCTTCGATTACTACGGCGGTTCGCGCACGGTGGACGTGCATGTGCGCCGTGTGCGCGCCAAGCTCGGTCCGGAGCTCGCGCAGCACCTGGAGACGGTGCGCGGCGTGGG
>HHCFC01400__coassemble_2068_pt1 | contig 13064 bp, 7 predicted proteins | sample HHCFC01400__metabat2_high_PE_041 | metagenome-assembled genome bin HHCFC01400
GTCCCCATAGTCTAGAGGTCAGGACGCGGCCCTTTCAAGGCTGAGACACGGGTTCGATTCCCGTTGGGGGCACCACTTGAATTTCGTACGAACCCGCGGAGGCGCAAGCCTCCGCGGGTTCGTGCTTTTTCGGCGGCGGGATCGAACGGCTTTCGCGACGAGCGGCGCGATCACTCGTTCGGGGCATGGGCGCGCCCATGCTCCGGGGGCGTCGTCACGCGCTTTGCCGCGGGCGCGTTTGCGCTACAATGGGCACCATGCCGTTTCAATCGCACATATTCGACAACGCGGACGCCGCGCTCGGTGCCGCGTGCTCGATGCTGGCCGCGTTCTCGGCGGCGGGAGAGGAGCCGACGCTGCTCGCGCCCACGCCGACCGCCGCGCTGCGCGTCCGACGAGCGCTCTCGGAGGATCCGTCCGCGTTCGGGTCGCGCGTCGAGACGCCCGCGTCCTGGGTCGCCGATAGGTGGGAGCTTTTCGGCGACGGCCGCCGCCTCGTGAACGCAGCCGAGCGCGAGCTGCTCGTTCGCCGCGCGCTCGTCGAGACGGCAGATGCCGTCGCGCGTCCCGGTTCCACTCCGGGCGTGATCGACCTCGCCTCCAAGCTCGCGCGCGAGGCCCTGCCGCGCATCGCGGCGGTGGACGGCGCCGAGGCGAAGCGCCTCGGGCTCGGCGCGGCCGATCAGGCCCTTGTCGCTGCGCTGCGCAGCTACGCCGGACTGCTCGAGGAGCGCGGCCTTGCCGAGGCGTCGCAAGCGGCCTGGGAGCTGTCCGCGCTTCTGCCGGCCCGCCCGCTCGTCCTGCTCGGCTTCGACGAGCTTCCCCTCCATCTCGAAGCCCTTGTCAGCGCCCTTGCCGAGCGTGCCTCCGTAGTGCGCCTCGACGACGGATGCCGCGACCCGTTTCCCGACACCCGCCGCGCGCCGGAGCTCTCCGCGCTCGCCGGGCGCCTCTACAGGGCCGGCGCGGAGCCGGTGGAGCCGACGGGGGCCGTGCGCTTCCTCGTGCCCGCAGGCCGCTACGCCGCGCCTGCGCTCGTGCTCGACGAGCTTGTTGCAGCCGTCGCCCGCGAGCGCGCGGCGGCGAGGCGCGAGCGGCGCGACCCGCTGCCGGCGGCGGTGTGCGCGCGCGATCCGCGCGGGCTGTTCGACGATCTGGCCGACGCGCTTCTTGCGCGGGGCGTCTCGGCGGCCGTCGCCGCGACCCGCCCGTTCTCCCAGACGGCGTTCGGCCGCGCGTTCTCGGCGCTCGCCGCGCTTGCGACGGGGGAGGGGCGCCTCGTCGAGCGCGCCTCGGACTTCGCCCTGAGCGCCTTCTCGGGCATGCCGGCCGATGCCGCCGGACGGCTCGACGCCGCTTGGCGCGGCGACCGCGCTGTCGACGCCGCCCGTCTCGCGCGCGACCTGTCGGATGCGAGCCCCGTCGCTGCCGACGCGCTTGCGGCCCTGTCCCGCAAAGACGCGGAGGGGGCGCTGCGCGCCCTCGAAGGGCGTGTGCGCGCAGCCGAAGGGCTCGACGCGGCGTTTCGCGCCGAGGCGCTTGCGGCTGCGGCGCGCGCGCGGCGCTTCGCGGCCGCTTGCGGCACGGCCGGGGCCGACCTGCCCTCCGTCCTGCCCTTGCTCGAGCGCGCCTCGTGCCCCGCGAGCGCCCGGACGGCGCCGCAGGGCGGCGCCGCGGGCCCTGACGCGATGTTCCTTCCGCTTTCGGATGCGGCCGAGCTGCCGGCGTGCTCGGTGTCGGCGCTCTTCGTCTGTGACCTCACGTCTCAGGCGTATCCGGTGCGCGCCGAGGAGGACGCGGGCGCGCTTCTGCTCGAGCGCCTTGGGCTGGCGCGTCCCCGCGATCCGCTCGCCGCGTCGCGGCGGCGCTTCTTCCGCGCCCTGTGCGCGGCGCGCTCGGAGGTGGTGTGCGAGCGCGAGCTCAACACGCAGGACGCGGGCGAGGCGTATCCGGCCGTCATGCTCGAAGAGCTGCTCGACTGCTACCGCGGCGCGTCCGCGGGCCCTGGGGAGGATGCCGATCGGGCGACGGGTCTGCCTGCGTGCCTCGTCCCCTTCGCGCGCACGGCGGGCGAGGACGCGCTGCACGAGAACCTCGCGCTCGTCTCTGCCGACGCGCTCGCGCCGGGGGCGGGCGAGGAGTGGGAGCTTTCGCGCGCGGGCGAGGTCGTCCGCGCAGAGCGCGTCGCGCTGCCCCGCCGCGCCACGGCGGGCGCGCACGGGGCCGGCTGCGACGCGCAGCGCGTCGTGCTGTCGCCCTCGGCTCTCGAAGCGTACCTCGAATGCCCTTGCAAGTGGCTCGCCTCGCGGCGGCTGCACCTGTCCGAGCCGGACGCGGGCTTCGGCCCCGCCGAGATGGGCAGCTTCTCGCACGGCGTGCTCAAAAGCTTCTACGAGCGCTTCCGCGAAGCGGGCGGGCGAAAGGTGTCGCGGGAGAACGTCGGTGCGGCCCGCGCCCTTCTGGGCGAGACGTTCGATCGGCATCTCGCGCTCCAGCCCGGGCTCGATCGGTCGCGCAGCCCGCTCGTGCCGCTCACAGCCGTCGAGCGCGCCGAGGTCCGCGAGCTCAAGCGGACGCTCTCGTCCTACCTCGACCGCGAATGCGATCTTCTTCCGGGCTTCGCGCCCGCGCACCTCGAGTTCGAGTTCGGCGGCTCCGAGGCGTTTTCCTACGGCGGCTGCCTTCTGCGCGGCAGCGTCGACCGCATCGACGTGAACGACCGCGGGCAGGCGGTCGTCATCGACTACAAAGGCTCGCTTTCGCGCGATCATGCCCTCGCCGCGTCCTCGCCCGCCGTGCAGGCCGCGGGCGCGGTTCTGCCCCATCGGGTGCAGGCGCTCGTGTACGCCCAGGTGGCGCGTCGGGTTCTCGGGCTCGACGTCGTGGGGGCGCTCTACGTGTCCTACGGGCGCAAGGGCGGCGTGTCCGGGGCGTTCGACCGCGCCGTCCTCGGCCCGGCCGACCTGCCCGGCATCGACGGGGAGAAGTGCGGCGCGCCGGGTCCTGCGTGCGAGGCCGTTGGCGCCGCGTCGTTCTCCGAGCTGGTGGACGCGGTGGAGGAGGGCGTCGCGCTCGCGGTGGGTTCGCTTTCGCGCGGCGTCGTCGATCCCGATCCGCGCGGGGGCGATCCGTGCGGGTTCTGCCCGGTGCCCGCTTGCGAGAGGAGGCGCGACGCATGAACCTCGACGCCTGCACGCCGGGCCAGCGCGCGAGCGTGGAGCACGTGGACGGCCCCCTTCTCGTGTCCGCGGGCGCGGGCTCGGGCAAGACGTTCACACTCACGCAGCGTATCGCCTACGCGCTTCTGCCCGACAGCGGCCCGGCTGTCGGCGGCATTGACGAGGTGCTGGCCATCACGTTCACGGAGAAGGCGGCCTCCGAGATCAAGGCGCGCGTCAAGCGCACGCTGCGTGCGGAGGGCCTCGGCGACGAGGCGCTCAAGGTGGACGGCGCCTGGATATCGACGATCCACGGCATGTGCGCGCGCATCCTGCGGACGCATGCGCTCGATCTGGGCATCGACCCGGCGTTTCGCATCGTGGGCGACGCGGAGCGCGCCGAGCTTCTGGCCGCGGCCATCGACGCGGCCTTGTCCGAAGGCGCCGTCGCGGGCGGCGGGGCGTACCGCGCGCTCTTCGACGAGTACAAGGCGCGCTCGCGCATGCCGAACGAGACGTCGGTGGCGTCGATGCTGGAGGCTTTGCTCGACAAGGCGGCGGGGCAGCGCAAAGGGTTGGACGCGGTGGACTTCGGGCCGGGACCGGCGCGCGCCTCGGCGCTCGCGCGCGAGCTTCTTTTGGCCTACGAGGAGGTGGCGGAGGCGCTTGCGGGCGCAGGGGGCAGCGCGACGGCCGAGCGCGCCCGCGCCCAGGCGGCCGACGGCGCGGAGGCGCTCGCGGCGCTTCTGGCCGAAGGGGCGTGCGAAGGAGGGGGCGACGCGGACGGCGGGCTGCGCGCGCTCGCGGAAACGGTCGATGCGGGCTGCGCGCGCATCGGCGGGAACTTCGCGGCGGCGGTGAAGCCCGCGGTCAAGGCGTTTCAGGCGGCCTACGACCGCGCGGTTCGCCAGATCGCGCTCGGGCTCGCGCACCCGTTCGCGAACGCCCTCGCCGCCCTCGCCGCCGACGTGCATGCCCGCTACGAGGAGGCGAAGCGCGCCGCTTGCGCGCTCGACAACGACGATCTGCTCTCGCGCGCGCTCGAGGCCCTTGAAGGGCATCCCGACATCGCGCGGCGCTACGAGCGGCGCTTCAAGCTCGTGATGGTGGACGAGTTCCAGGACACGAGCCAGATGCAGATCGACATGATCGCGCGTCTGGCCGGCCCGAGCCTCGCGCATCTGTGCACGGTGGGCGACGCGCAGCAGTCCATCTACCGCTTCCGCGGCGCCGACGTGGGCGTGTACGAGGAGCACAAGCGCGTCATGCGCTCCGACGCGGTGGGCGCGCGCTACGTGGAACTGCGCAAGAATTTCCGCAGCCACGCCGACGTGCTGTCGTTCGTGGACCGCGTGTTCGAGCAGCCCCACGTGTTCGGGGACGCGTTCATGTCGCTCGCGCCCCACGAAGGGCGCGCCTCGCGCTACCGGGGCCGCGCCCCGCGCATCGACCTCGTGCTGGCCGAGCTGCCGCCTGGGCGCAACGCCGGGGCGGGCACGGCCGACGCGAAGCGCGTGTGCGCCCGCGCCGTGGCGCGGCGCTTCGCGGCGCTCAGGGACGACGGGCACGCGCCGGGCGAGATGGTGGTGCTTCTGGGCAAGATGTCGCGCGCGGGGCTGTACGCCGAGGCGCTGCGCGAGGAAGGCTTCGAGTGCGTCGTCGCGGGCGGCTCGCTGTTCGCCTCCGCGCCCGAGGTGCGCGTGGTCGAGCGCTTTCTGGAGGCCGTTGCGAATCCAGCGAACACCGCGGCGCTCTTCGAGGTGCTTGCGAGCGACCTGGCGCGCCTGTCGACGGACGACTTCCTCGAGCTTGCCACCGAAGAGGATCCCGATACGGGGCAGCTGCGTCGGCGCGACCTCGACAAGGGCTTCTCCTGCCTCGTCGGACGCGAGGACGGGCTGTCGCCGAGCCTTGCGCATGCGCTGCGCCTCGTCGATGGCGCGCGCCGCGCGATCCGCACGCGTCCGGCGTCGGAGGTGCTGCGCGAGGCGGTCGTGCGCTCCGGATGGATGGCGCGCCTCGAGCGCGAGGGGGCGTGCGGCGTGGCGTGCGCGGCGAACGTGCTCAAGGCCATCCGTCTGGTCGAGGAGATCGAGCGCGCGCGACCCATCGGGCCGGCGTCAGTGGCGCGCGCCTTCTCCGACGAGCTGGACGCAGGGCTCAAGGAGGCGCCCGGCGCGCTGTCGGGCGCGGGCGGCGACGTGGTCAGGATCATGACCATCCACGCATCGAAGGGCCTCGAGTTTCCCATCGTCGCGCTCGCCGACTTCGCGGATGCAGGCCGTGCGGGCTCGAAGCTCGTCGTTGAGGCGTGCGGCTCAGCCGTGCGCGCCTCGCTCGCGCCCGGCTCGACGCTCGATGCCTTCCCGCAGCTCGCGAAGCGCGCGACAGCGGCGCTGGCCTCCGCGGGCGACGGGGACGGCGAGGACGCCGACGCGCTCGCCGCCCGTCGGTTCGTGGAGGGCGCCGCCGATCCTTCGCGCCCGTGCTCGCAGGCGGCCTACCGGGCCGCCCTCGTCGAGCGCGCCGCGCGCGAGGAGCTGGCCGAGGCGCGGCGCAAGCTCTACGTGGGGCTCACGCGGGCGAGCGAGGCGCTCGTCGTCGCCATGGACGCGAAGGCCCCCTCTCCGGGCAAGCCCTTCTCCTACGCGCCGCTCGTCGACGACATCCGCAGCGCGCTCTGCGGCGGCGAGGACTTCCCGCAAGGCGAGGCCGAGCTCGCCTACGGGGGCACGCGGCCCGCGCGCTTCGAGCGCATCGCCGTGCTCCCCGCCGTCGAGTCCGATGGAGACGGAAAGGGGCGTGAAGCGGGAAGCGCGCTCCCTGCCGAAAAGGCCGTCTCTTCCCGCTCGCGCTTCTTCGTGCCGCCTGCCGACGAGCGCCCCTGCGCTTTCCACCTCCCTTGGAAGAGCGGTCGCGAGGGCATGTTCTCGTACTCCTCTCTAGCGCCCGCCTTCGCCGTGGGCGGCTTTGGCGAGGACGCCCACGGCGACGGGGCGCTCGACGCGTCTGACATGCCCGACGCGTCCGATGCCGATCGCGCCACCCGCCTCGGCGCCGCCTTCCACCGCGCCGCGCAGTTCGCCGTCGAGGCGGGGCGCGCGCCCGACGACTCGCACCTTGACGGCCTCGCGCGGTCCTTCGGGCTCTCGGAGGTGCAGCGCGCGCGCCTGAAGGCCGCCTGCGAGCGCTGGTTCTCGAGCGCTGCGTGCGCCGAGGCGCTCGCTTGGCCGACGCGCCGCGCGGAGGTTCCGTTCCTCGTGCGGGCGGGCGGCGAGTGCCTTGCGGGGGCGATCGACCTTCTGTGCTCGGAGGGCGCAGACGCGCAGGGGCGTGCGCTCGTCGTTGACTACAAGACGGGCGGCGCGGACGGCGAATCGTTCGAATCGGTGCGCGTAAGGCACGCGCTGCAAGCCTCCTGCTACGCTTACGCGCTTCTGAGGAGCGGGTTCGAGGAGGTGGAGCTGCGCTTCGTGCTCGTCGAGCGCGCAGGCTCAGACGGAGATCCCAAGGAGGTGCGCTACCGCTTCGGGGCCTGCGACCTCGCCGATCTCGAGGCGCGCATTCTCGAAGCGCGGGCGCGCGCGTGAGGCGAGCAGCGCGACCGATGCCCCCCGCTCTTCGGAACAAAGGCGAGCGGTTGCGCTTGGCCTCGATCTCGACGGCGTCCTTCAAACCTTCCAGTATCGCAGAACGTGGTGCGAATCGACCTGCGAGAATGGTTGAGGGCTTCAGCGAGAGCGGAAAAGAGGGCGGGGGTTCGCGCTGCTATCATGCAAGGTGCCGGGGCCGTGCGCGAGGAGAGGCAGCACGACGACGCGACCGATCCGCGATCAGGCCCCGAGAAACCTCCTCCGAGCGTCGCAGCGGCCGGGCGGCCGTTCGGAGGAGGCGTCAGCGGCGCCCGTAGCGCTCGTAGGCCTTGAGCACCTCGAGCTCGTACTCCTTGCGGGTGCCCTTCACCACCGTGTCGAGGATGAGCCCGCAGCTGAAGCTCAGGACGCCCACGAACACGAGCGCCACGGCCAGCAGAGCCGAGGGCAGCTTCGGCACGAGGCCCGTCTGGGCGAACTCCCAGATCACGGGCACTCCGGCCACCAGGCCCAGCACGCAGAGCAGAAGCGCCATCCAGCTGAACAGCGCGAGCGGCCGGTAGTCCTTGAACAGCGACATGATCATGAGCAGCACCTTCATGCCGTCGGAGAACGTGGAGAGCTTGCTCTCGGATCCCTCGGGGCGGTCGCGGTAATCGATCGGCACCTCGGCGATGCGCCAGCGCTTGTCCACGGCGTGGATGGACAGCTCCGTCTCGATCTCGAAGCCCGGCGAGAGCACCGGCATGGTTTTGGCGAACACGGCGTTGTAGGCGCGGTAGCCCGTCATGACGTCGGAGAACTCGAATCCGTAGATCCATTTGATGAGCACGCGCACGAGGTCGTTGCCGAACCCGTGGAAGGCGCGGTCGTTCTCCTGGCCGTACGTGCCGTTCGACAGGCGGTCGCCCACCACCATGTCGGCCTCGTCGGCCAGAAGCGGGGCGAGGAGCGCGGGTGCGGCCTCGGCGGGGTAGGTGTCGTCGCCGTCCACCATGAGGTAGTAGTCCGCGTCGATGTCGCGCATCATCTGGCGCACGACGTTGCCCTTGCCCTGGCGCCGCTCGGTGCGCACGACCGCCCCGTGTTCGCGCGCGATGTCGCCCGTGCCGTCGGAGGAGTTGTTGTCGTAGACGTACACCGTGGCGTCCGGCAGCACGCGCCGGAAGTCGTCGACCACCTTGCCGATGGTCACGGCCTCGTTGTAGCAGGGGACGAGCACTGCCACGCGGGATGCGCGCTCGAGCGTTTCGGGGGCGTCTGCTGTCTGTTCCACGGGGGCTCCTTGCGATGTCGGTCAACCGCCCCATAGTACCCGAACAGGGGCTCTTGTGCCAGTCACCTGTTCCATTTTCCAGACGGATCGCGGTGAACGATCCGTTGCCGTGCGGTAAGGATGCGCGTTAGGGCGCATGGTAGAATACATCCGCCCATGACAGCGAGATAAGGTGGCGTCCCTCCGATGGAACTGATGAAACGCGCTCGAGCTCACCGGAATCTCGTCGCGCTCGCCTTCGCCTTCGTCCTCGCGTTGGGGCTGGCGGGCGCGCTCGCCCACACGGTGCTCTCGTCGCGTGCGGCCACCGAGAGAGCCGTCGAATCCATCAGCGGAGTGTACCTCCAGGAGCTGAGCGATCAGGCAGCGGCCCAGGTGGCTTCCGGCGTGGAGGAGCGGTTTCGGCTTGCGGAGCGCGTCGGGGCCTCGCTTTCGGCGCTCGACGAGCCCACGGTAAAGCGCGCTCAGCGGCTGCTTTCTGCCGAGGAGGACGCGGGAGAGTACGCGTACCTGGCCTTTCGCGCCGACGACGGCCGGCACGTCACCTCCGAATCCGTCCGCGTCGTTTCCGAAGGCGGCGTGCGGCCATCGGGCGGCGAGGCGGGGCGGGAGGTGGCCCTGCACGGATCGACCGTCGTGTTCTCGTGTTCGATCGAGCCTGTGGCATGCGACGACGTCACGATCACGTCGGTCGTGGCAGCGTACGACGCCACGCAGGCCCCCGGGCCTTCCGACGCCGACCCGGTCGATGGCTGGTCCCACTCCAGCATAGTCGACGCGAGCGGCACCTGCATCGCGTGCGGAGCGGAGAGCGCCCTGCGCGTGGGGGCCAACGCCTTCGACGCCCTCGCCGAGGGCGCGTCCTCGGACGTCTCCGCGGCCGAGGCCATGCGCGACGGCATGGTCTGCGGCGAGCCGCGCCTGGTGAGCGTCTCGCTCGATTCCGGGCGCACCTACCTCTACCTGCGCCCTGTGGGCGACGGCGGCCGGTACCTGATCACGGGCATGCCCTCCGACCTCGTTGACGGCAGCATCGCCTCGCTGAGCGGCGTGCTTCTGAGAAACGCGGTCGTCATGGGCGGCGCGATCGCGGTGGCCGTCGGCGCGTGCTTCCTCGTCTACGCACGGCTCGTCCGGCGCAACACGCGTCTGCTCGCCGAAGAGAAGAACCGTGCCGAAGTGGCCTTCGATCAGGCGCAGCGTGCGAGCCTCGCCAAAAGCGAGTTCCTCTCGCGCATGTCGCACGAGATACGCACGCCGATGAACGGCATCATGGGCATGACCTCCATCGCCCTCGACCGTATCGGCGACGACGAGAAGGTGCGCGAGTGCTTGGAGAAAGTGGCGGTCGCCTCGCGCCACCTCATGGCGCTCATCAACGACATCCTGGACATGAGCAAGATCGAGAGCGGCCGGATAGAGATCCGCTGCGAGCCCTTCGACTTCCCGACGTTCGCCCGCGCCCTCGACGCCGTGTTCGCCGCGCAGGCGGCCGAGCGCGGCATCGACTTTCGCATGGATGTCGATCCCGAGATGCCGCCGCGCTTGGTCGGCGATGCGCTCAGGCTCAACCAGGTGGTGTACAACCTGCTGGGCAACGCGCTCAAGTTCACGCAGACGGGCGGGTGCGTGGGGCTTCGCATCGAGCGCGTTCGCGACTCCGACGCGCCTTCGGGGCCCGTCCTCGGGTGTCCGCGAGAGGAGGGCTCGGAGCCGCTCTGGGTGCGCATAGCGGTGTCGGACACGGGACGCGGCATCAAGCCCGAGCACTTCGAGCGCATCTTCTCGTCGTTCGACCAGGGGGACGACGAGACGGGTCGAGCCTTCGGGGGAACCGGCCTCGGGCTCGCCATCTCGAAGCGCTTCGTGGAGATGATGGGCGGCCGCATCCGCTTGGAAAGCGAGGTGGGGCGCGGGTCGACGTTCACGGTGGAGGTGCCGCTCGCCGAGGCCGCGGACGAACCGGACGACCCGAAGGGCCCGCTTCCCGCGCCCGCGGTTCGCTGTGAGGACGCGGAGGGCAAGACAGGCTACGACTTCTCCGGCGCGCGCATCCTCGTGGCCGAGGACAATGACCTCAACCGCGAGATCGCCGTCGAGCTTCTGGCCATGACGGGCGCGCTCGTGGACGAGGCGCGCACCGGCGCCGAGGCCGTGCGCCTGTTCGGGGAGTCTTCGGAGGGCTGCTACGACCTCGTCCTCATGGACGTGCAGATGCCCGAGATGGACGGTCACGAGGCCGCACGGACCATCCGGGCGCTTCTCCGGGCCGATGCGGCGCGCGTGCCCATCCTGGCCATGACGGCGAACGCGTTTTCCGAGGACGAGCGGCGAAGCCTCGAGAGCGGCATGGACGGCCACTTGAGCAAGCCCCTTGATATCGGGCGCGTTTATGCCACAATAGACGGGTTTCTGAAAAGGCCGCCCGCGGGCGGCGCCCGGAGGTGAAAGGGAGCCCGTCCGTGAAGAGGCTCATCGCTCAGATCATGAAATTCGGCGTCGTGGGCGTCGTCGCGTTCTGCATCGATTACGGTTTGCTGGCGCTGCTCACCGAGGTGTTCGCCGTCAACTACCTTGCAAGCGCCACCGTCTCGTTCACCGTTTCGGTCGTCTTCAATTATGCGGCGTCCATGCGCTACGTGTTCACCCACAAGGAGGGCATGAGCCGCCGGCGCGAGTTCGTCATCTTCGTCGTGCTGTCGGTCATCGGCCTTGCCATCAACAACCTGTGCATGTGGGCCGGCGTCGAGCTTGCCGGCGTGCACTACCTCGTCGTGAAGATCGGCGCCACGTTCCTCGTCATGGTGTGGAACTTCGTCACCCGCAAGGCGTTCCTCGACGCGGGCGACGAGTCTGCGGAGGCGGTTTCCGACGTGGAGTAGGCGGGCGATGCCTTCGCGTTCGCATCTGCGCTCCGGCAGCGGCGCTACCGAGCGACTTCCCGATCGAGGAACACGCGCGAGCCCGTCGCGCCGCGCTGTCCTTGGTACTTGCCGGCGTACGGGCTTCTCGCCGCCCCGTCCATCCGGGCGAACACGAGCTGCCCCACGCGGCGCCCGCAGCGCAGCTCGAGCGCGCAGCGGTTCGCGTTGAACAGCTCGAGCGTGATCTCCCCCTCGAAGCCCGGGTCCACCCAGCCGGCGTTCTGCACGAACAGCCCCATGCGCCCGAGCGAGCTGCGGCCTTCCACGAAGGCGGTCAGATCGTTGCCGAGGCGGACGTACTCCATGGTGGTGGCCAGCACGAACTGGCCCGGCAGCAGGATGTAGCGGTCGGTGCGGATGGTCTTGTAGGCGATCTCGTCCTCGAGCCCCACGATGCCGCTCGGCGTGTCCTCCACGATGCTGAACGTGTCGCCCAGGCGGATGTCCACGCTTGCGGGCTGGATCTGCGCGGGCTCGAGCGGCTCGATGGCGAGGCTTCCTTCGGCGAGCAGCTTCTCTATGGTGACGTCCGACAGGATCATGGTCGGTCCTTTCAGGTTCGCGGGGCGGGTGCGGAAGGGAGCGTGCAAGCGGCGCGCCCCTGACGGCGCAGGGCGCGCCGAGCCGCTAGAGGCGTTCGAAGACGCTGGCCACCTCCACGTGGTGGGTTTGCGGGAACAGGTCGACGGGCTGCACGCTGGCGAGCCGGTACCCCTCGTTCTCGAAGCGCGCGACGTCGCGCGCCCACGTGGCCGGGTTGCAGCTGATGTAGGCTGCGCGCGCAGGGGCGGCCGCGGCGATGCTCTCCACCACGCCGTCGGCGAGCCCTGCGCGCGGCGGGTCCACCACGAGCGCGTCGAGGCCGCCGAGCTCCGGCAGCTCGCGCGCCGCGTCGCCGCCGATCACCTCGACGTCCACGGCGTTCATGTCGGCGTTGCGCCGCAGGTCGCGCACCGACGAGCCGGCGGCTTCCACGGCCAGCACCTCGGCGCCGGCCTGCGCGAGCGGCACCGAGAACGTGCCGCCGCCGGCGTAGAGGTCGGCCACGAGAAGGCCGTCCAGGCCCTCGGGCCCATCTTCGCCCACGTGCCCGCCCAAACCCTCGATGACGCACGCGACGAGCTTCTCGGCCTGCGCGGTGTTCACCTGGAAGAACGATGGGGCGCTCGTCAGGTAGCGCGCGCTGCCCAGCCGCTCCTCCCAGCATCCCTTGCCCTCCAGCGTCTCGACGCCCTTGATCTTGCGCGCCTTGCCGGGGTCGGCCATGACGCGCACGATGCTCGTGGCCTTGAGGGCGCTTTTGAGCGTTTTGGCCACGTGCCCGCGCGGAAACGCCCCCGGCTTCGTCCACAGCGCGATCTCCACGTCGCGCGTGCGCACGCTGCCGCGCACCCCGACACGGTAGATGCCGAGGTCCTGCGAGCCCTGGGCGAACCTGAGCGCGCCGCGCAGCGCCTTGGGGGCCTTCGCGATGGGCGCGCTTGCGAGCGGGCAGGAGTCGACCGAGACGACGTCGTGCGCTCCCTCGCGGCGAAATCCCAGTTGGAACGCGCCGCGCTCGTCGAGGGCCGCGCCCAGCTCGAGCTTGTTGCGGTAGCCCCACTGCCGCTTGCTCGGCAGGCAGGGGCGCACGAGCTCTTCGGCGCGCCCTTTGTCGAAGCGCGCCGTGCGAGAGAGCGCCGCCACGACGTTGGCGCGCTTCGCGTCGAGCTGGGCCGCGTAGGACAGGTGCGCCCACGGGCAGCCGCCGCACAGCGCCGTGCTCGCGCAGGAGGGCTGGACGCGCAGGGGGGAGGGTTCGACGAGCCGCGCGATGCGCGCGCGGGCGAAAGACGGCTTCTCCTCGATGATGTCGAGAAGCGCGACGTCGCCGGGCGCCGCGCCCTCGACGAACACCGCCTTGCCGTTTTCCAGCCTTCCGACGGCCTCGGCGCCGTAGCCCATGCGGTCTATCGTGATGGTCTGTTCCATGATCGTGAGGATTCCTTGCATTGTTTTTCCGTTTTCCACCATGATAGCGTATAATCCTCGTCCGTGCCCTTGTAGCTCAGGGGATAGAGCGTCTGCCTCCGGAGCAGAAAGCCGCAGGTTCGAATCCTGTCAAGGGCACCAG
>HHCFC01400__coassemble_2073_pt1 | contig 13030 bp, 9 predicted proteins | sample HHCFC01400__metabat2_high_PE_041 | metagenome-assembled genome bin HHCFC01400
GCCGCATCGGCGCGCACGCGCCCGAGACGGTGGTCGTGGCCTGCCCGCACGCGCCGCGGTTCCTCGACTGCTTCCACCTGTCCACAGGGGAGGCGGCCCTTGCGGCCGCGGGCGCTTGGCGGGCCTTTCCGAACGCGGTGCGCTACGACGGGGCGCTCGTAGCTCGCGTGGCCGCGTGCGCGCGCAAGCACGCGGTGCCCATCTGCGGCAGCGGGATGGGGGACGTTCGACTCGACCGCGCGACCTCCTCCGTGCTGGCGCTTTTGGGCGCGGCTCTCGAGGGCGCCCGCATTGTGCGCGTGGGCGTCTCGAACCTCTCTCCCGAGACGCACCGGGCCCTCGGCCGCTGCATCGCGGAGGCCGCGCGCGATCTGGACAGGAAGTGCGTGTTCGTGGCGATCGGCAGCCTGGGCTGCGATCGCGGAGGGGCTTTCGAGGGCGTGCGCGCGAAGCCGCGCGCTGCCGTGCGTCCGGAAGCGCTCGTGTTCGCGCGCGAGACGGCGGCGCTGCTCGATGCGGGCGACCTCGAGGGGTTCCTGTCCGTCGATCCGGCCCTCGCCGAGGCGGCCGGCGCGTGCCTGCTCAGGCCGCTGCAGATCATGGCGGGCGCGCTCGAGGGAGCCCCCTTCACGCACGAGCTCTTGGACGGCGCGGCCCCGGCTCGCGCGGAGCGGATCGCGGGCGCGTTCGAGGTGCGCGGCGCGCAGGGCGACGGGGCGGTCCCGGCTCCCGTCGACGCTGCGGCGGCCGCGCGCGAGGTGGCCGGTTCTCACGTCCCCAGGGCGGAAAGCGATCCGTACGCGGCGCTCGCGAGGAAGAGCGTCGAGGGGCTCGCCCGTTCGGGAGGCCCCATCGACCGTCCCGAGCACCTGCCTTCGGAGCTTTTGGACGAGCGCGCGGGTGTGTTCGTGTCGCTCTGCGACCGTGCCGGGCTGCGCGGGCGCGCGGGAACGTTCGAGCCGGTCACCGGATGCGTGGCCGACGAGATCATGAGAAACGCCGCGTCGGCCGCCGCGGGCGGGGCGCGCTTCGCCCGCGTGCGTCCCTGCGAGCTTGGCGGTTTGACGTACGCGGTGGACGTGCTGCGCCCGCCGTTGCCGGTCGCGTCGGCAGCGGAGCTCGATCCTGCGCGCTGGGGCGTGGCGGTGTCGAAGGGGAGGCGGCGGGGGGTCGCGCTGCCGGGGCTCGAAGGCGTCGCCGCGGCGTGGGAGCAGGTCGCGCTCGCCAAGCGCTCGGCGGGCATCGACCCCGCCGACGACGACGTGGAGCTTGCGCGCTTCGAGACGGTGCGGCACGTGGCGCGCGCGGGCGTCGCCCACGCCGCAGGCGGCGGGGGCTCCGACGGCTGAGGGCGGCCCTTCGGCCTTTCGGCCCTTTTCCTGCTTTTGCGGCGACGCGCGCGGTTCGGCGTTTGACTTCGCCGACGCATGCGCTATCATGTTCGGGCGCCGCATCCGGCGCATCGTCGACGGCGGGGAGATGGACGGGCCCTGGTGGGCCCCACGGCCTTCAAAGCCGCTGTGAGGCGCGCAGAACGTCTCGGGTGCGTTCGATTCGCACGCATCTCCGCCAACGACTCTCGTCGACATCGCTTTCTCACCGAGGGGCCTCCGTCCATGGACGGAGGCCCCTCGCCGTTGCCGGCGCGCTCGGTGAAAGCTGCGAGGGGCGCGCGGGCGCAACGCGCGGTCGCGCGCTCAGCGGACGTTGAGGACGCGCAGGTCGCCCTCGCGGCGGGTGAGGCCCTTCCCGTCGAAGTGCTCGAGCAGCGGGATGGCGTACTTGCGGCTCGTCCCCATGGCCTCCTTGAGCTCGGCGGCCGTGGCCGGCCCCGCCGCAAGGCGCTCGCGCGCCGCGGCCTCGAGCGCTCCGAGGGCGGCGGCGTCGAAGCAGAGGTCGGCGCTCACGCGCACGACGCGCCCCTGACGCTCGAGCGCCCCGAGCGCGCGGCGCGCGACGGCGGGCTCGAATCCGCACCCGGCTGCGAGCTCGGATGCGGCGGGCGGCGCGGCGCTGGCGGCGGCGAGGGCCGCGTGCAGCGCCTCGGCGGCCTCTTCGTTGCGCTTGCGGGCGCCCGCGCCCGCGCGCGGGTGGCTCACTCTGCCTTCGTCCACCTCTGCCGCGCCTCGGGCGACGGCGTCGGTGAGGAGCGCGTCGAAGCACTCGGGCGTCGCGCGCGGAAGGCAGCGGCGCCGAAGCGCGTCCTTCGCGATGCCCGCTTGGTCGGGCTCTTCGGCATGGAAGCGCAGCAGCGCGTTCTCGAGGGCGGCGCGGTGCCTCTGCAGCGCTCGGGGCGCGGCGTAGCGCGGGCGCCCGTCGCGGGAGGGGAGGGCGACGGCGCCCCCTTCCTCCGCAAGCGCCGCCAGCTCGCGCCGCGCCGCGTCCTCGCCGACGCCCGCCGCCGCGGCAAGCTCCTCGGCGGTCGTCGGAAGCGCCTCGAGCGCGAACGCGGCGCCCGCCGCCGCGGCCTCGTCTTCGTCTCTGAGCGCGGCGAGCAGCGCCTCGGTGGCCGGACCGAGCGCGGTCGAGCGGCGGGGATGGGCGCGCAGCACCGCGCCGCCGCCCACGACGCGCGCCGAGGACGCGGAGCGCAGGACGAAGCGGTCGCGCCAGGACACGGGCAACGGCTCGTCGAGGCGGATCTGCGCGAAGGCGCTCTCCTTGGGCGCGAGGGCCCCGCGTCCCCCCATGAGCAGCACGCGCCCGCCCGTCTCGCGCGTGCCGTGCGCCACGCGCACGCGCGCGCCGCTCTCGAGCGGGCGCGCGGCTCCGGGGGCGCCGAGGTAGCGCACTTCGGCGTCGAAGCGGTCGGTGGTCCGAAGAGATCCCGGCGAGGCGAGGAAGCAGCCGGGGCGAACCTCGTCCACGGACAGCGCGTTGAGGTTGAGCGCGACGCGATGCCCCGCCTCCGCGTGCTCGACGGCCTCGCCGTGCACCTGCACGCCGCGGATGCGGGCGCGCGCCCCCGAGGGAAGCACCTCCACCTCGTCGCCCGCCGCGGCCGTCCCGCTCCACAGCGTGCCCGTGACCACGGTGCCCGCCCCCTTGACGCTGAAGGCGCGGTCGACGGGCAGACGCAGGAGGCTTCCGGCCTTGGCGCGCGCCGTGCGCGCGGCGGCGCGCGCGAGGGCGGCTTTAAGCTCGGCAAGCCCTTCTTCCGTGCGGCTGGAGACTGGCACGATCTCGGCGTCGGCGAAGGGCGTCCCCGCCAGGCGCGCGCGCACCTCGTCGGACACGAAGGCGACCCACTCCGCGTCTGCGAGGTCGATCTTGGTGAGCGCCACGACGCCCGTGCGCACCCCGAGGAGGTCGAGCACGGCCAGGTGCTCTTCGGTCTGGGGCATGACGCCGTCGTCGGCTGCGACGCACAGAAGCGCGAGGTCGACGCCCGTCGCGCCCGCTATCATCCTGCGCACGAAGCGCTCGTGGCCCGGCACGTCCACGATGCCGAGCGCCGTGCCGTCGGGCAGCTCGAGGCGCGCGAAGCCCAGCTCGATGGTGATGCCGCGCGCCTTCTCTTCGGCCAGGCGGTCGGGATCCACCCCGGTGAGGGCGCGCACGAGCGACGACTTCCCGTGGTCGATGTGGCCCGCCGTGCCCAGGACGAGGTCGGCTTTGGCGCGTCCGTCCATCCCGCTCATGCTCCCGCTCCTTCGCCTTTTTCGGCCGCCGCCATCTCCTCGAAGTAGGCCCGCACGGCCGAGGCCGCCTCCGGCAGGTCGTCGTCTGCGAGCGTGCGCGCGTCGAAGAGCACGGCCTGCTTGCTGATGCGGGCCACAACGGGCACCTCGCGCCGCTTCACGAGGAACTCCTCGCAGCCTTGGGCGCATCCGCGCGCGAAGCCCACGCGCACGGCGTAGGTGCCGATGTCGCACAAGGGAAGCGCGCCGCCGCCCGCCCGCGCCGTCTCGGGCACGACCTCGATGCGCGCCCAGCCCTCCGGCACTCCCTCGCGCATCATCCGGGCAAGGCGCTCGGCCCGCTCGCGCACGGCCTCGGCGGGCTCGGAGAGCATCCTGAGCACGGGGACGCGCTTAAGCGCGCGGGCGGGGTCGAGGTAGAGCCGAAGCGTCGCCTCGAGGGCGGCGAGGGTCATCTTGTCGAGGCGCAGCGCGCGAGCGAGGGGGTTTCTCTTGAGCCGGCCCACCAGCTCGCGCGAGCCGGCGACGATGCCCGCTTGCGGGCCGCCGAGCAGCTTGTCGCCCGAGAACGACACGAGGTCGCAGCCCGCGCGCAGCGACTCGGCCACCGTGGGCTCCGCGTAGGAGCCGAAGCAGTCGAGGCGCGCAAGCGCGCCGGAACCCTGGTCCTCGTACAAAAGGACGCCGTCGCGCCCGCCCTGCGCCGTTCCGCGCCGCGCGTTCTCCTCGTCGGCGATCCTTCGCAGCTCGGGGATGCCGACGCTCTCGGAGAACCCCACCACGCGGTAGTTCGAGGGATGCACCTTCAAAAGCATTGCCGTGCCGGGCGCGAGCGCGCGCTCGTAGTCGGCGAGGTGGGTCTTGTTCGTCGTGCCCACCTCGCGCATGAGCGCGCCGGAAAGCTCCATGATGTCGGGGATGCGAAACGACCCGCCGATCTCCACGAGCTCGCCGCGCGACACGACGGCCTCCTTCCCGCGGGCGAACTCGGAGAGCACCATCATGACCGCGGCTGCGTTGTTGTTCACGGCGATGGCGGCCTCGGCGCCGGTGAGCGCGCAGACGAGCCGCTCGACGTGGTCGTGGCGGCTGCCGCGGGCCATCGAGCCGACGTCGTACTCGAGCGTCGAGTAGCCGCGCGCCACGTCCGCGACGGCGCGTACGGCCTCCTCGGGAAGCGGGCTGCGCCCGAGGTTCGTGTGGACGACGACGCCCGTGGCGTTCACCACGCGCCGAAGCGACGGGCGCAGGCAGGCGAGCGCCCGCGCGACGGCGCCCTCGACGGCGGCGCGCGCGGCCTCGGACGCGTCGGCGCAGGGCCGCTCGCCGGCGAGGATGCGCCGCCTGAGGCCGCCTATGGCCTCGCGCACGCAGTCGGCAAGCACGGAGCGCTCCATGATCGTCTCGAGCGCGCGCAGCTCGGGGGCGCGCAGCGTCTCTTCCACCTGCGGCAGCATGCGAAGCGAATCGGTCGGGGGCGTGGTTGCCATAAGGGGGCCTTTCTCGTGCGCGGGAGGGAGTCCGCATTCGGTCGAGGGAACGGGTCACAGTATACGCAATCCCCGCGCGCCGTGGAAGGCGGCGGGCGTGCGGGCGGCTTCGACGGCTCTCGGCGCCGCTCGCTTCCCCTCGCGCGCCTTCCTCTTGTCCGCGCTTGGCGAAACGGGCGAAATCTGCGATGATGAAACGCTTCCGGGGGTTGTGCGAAGGGGCTTGCGGCCTCTTCTTCGGAAACGCGCGAGGCGGTCGGGGTGCTGCGGCGCGCACGAGGGGCGGCGCGGGCTTTTCCCGCCGATTCGGGCAGGACGAAGGGAAGGCGGGTTTCGATGACGGCGATGCAAGACGGTTCCGGGGTTTCGAAGCCCGATGCGCTCTCGCCGGCCGAGACGCTGGCGAAGGCCGAGGCGCTCGGCGTAGGCAAGGCGGGCATGGATGCGGGCCGGTGCTTCGTCTCGGCGATGCTCGCCGGCGCGTTCATCGCGTTCGGCGCCACGTACTTCGCGGTGTTCCTCGGCGATCCTGCCATGCCGTTCGCAGCGCAGCGCATGGTGGGCGGCATCTGCTTCTGCCTGGGGCTCGAGCTCGTGCTGTGCTGTGGCGCGGAGCTGTTCACGGGCAACAACCTCATGGTCGTCTCGCTTCTGTCGAGAAAGATCGGGTTTGGCGGCCTTCTGCGCAATTGGGCGATCGTGTGGACGGGCAACCTCGCAGGGTCGCTTCTGGTCGTGGCGCTCGTCTTCGCCGCGGACGTGGGCGCCATGAACGGCGGCGCCGTGGGGGATGCGATGGTGTCGGTGGCCGCGGGCAAGGTTGCGCCGGATTGGCTCACGCTGTTCGCCAAGGCCGTCATGTGCAACGTGGCGGTGTGCCTGGCCGTGTGGATCGGGTACTCGGCCCGCACGGTGGCCGACAAGGTGCTCGGCATCCTGCTCCCCATCTCGTTTTTCGTGGCGGCGGGCTTCGAGCACTGCGTGGCGAACATGTTCTTCCTTCCCATGGGCCTGATCATGAAGGCGGCGGGCCACGGCGCGGCCGTTGCGGGCGCGGACGTGATCGATGCGGGCTCCATCATCTGCAACCTGTCGGCTGCCACGCTCGGCAACATCGCGGGCGGGCTGCTCGTGGGCGCGGCCTTCTGGTTCGTGCACCGCAAGAAGGCCGGATCGAGGTAGCGCGCCGTGGGCGCGGAGGTTGCGGTCCTGCGCGAGGCGAAGGCGCTTTTGGTGGCCGAGGCGGGCTGTTCGGCCCTCGTCGAGGTGGTGGCCGTGGAGATGCGGGCCGACGTCTTCGTGGACGGCGCGCTTTGGATGTCGACGGCGCTCACGCCGGGCGATTGGGAGGATTACGCGTACGGCGCGGCGTTCTCGGGCGACCTCGTCGCTCGCGCCGACGAGATCGACCGTGTGGACGTGCGCGTCGAGGGCGGGGCGGCGGCGATCGACGTTCGTCTGCGCACGCGCCGCGCTTCGGCGCTTCGAGCGCCGCAGCCCTCGCTGCCCGGATGCTCCCTGCCCGCGTCTTTGGGCGGCGACGTGCGCAGGGAACGGCCGCGCCGCCTGTTCGCTCCACTCGCGCCCGAAGCCGTCTGGCGTATGGGTCGCGCGCTTCTGCCCGCGCAGACCATGCACCAGGCGACGGGGGCCGTTCATGCAGCCGCGTTCGCCGACCGGGCGGGCGCGCCCGTGTTCGTCCGCGAGGACGTGGGCCGGCGCAACGCGGTGGACAAGCTCGTGGGCGCCATGCTGCGCGCTGGGACGGATCCGCAGGACGGGTTCGCGTACCTGTCGAGCCGCTGTGCCCTCGAGCTTGTGGCGAAGCTCGCGCGAGCGGGCGTTCGCGTCGTTGCCGCCGTGTCTGCCCCGACCTCGGCGGTGATCGATTTCGCCGACCGGGAGGGCGTCGCCCTCGCTGCCTTCGCCCGCGACGGCCGTTTCACGGTGTACGCGCATCCCGAGCTTTTCGACCTCTCGGCGAAATGAGGCGCCCGTTCCCTTCGCTGATCCTCTCGAGGGGGCGAGGGCGTCTCGAGATCGGGATTGCGACGGGCTGTCGGCAGCGGTATCATCGCTCTGCCTTGCCGCTTCGCATCGGCGCGCTTCCCATGTGGGGCGACCGGTCTGCATGGACGAGAGAGGCGGTTTCTGAGACGCGAGCCCTCCTGTGTTTCGCCCGGGGTCTCGCGGATCTTGCGGGCATCGTGCGGCGTCCTCGCTTTCCTCGTCGCGCGGAAGCGGGCTGCGCGGACGCTGCCCGATGGCAGGGCGTGCCGCGATGGAAGAGACGACGGGAAGAGAGGACGGCTATGGAGACGATCGACGCGCGCGGGCAGGCCTGCCCGCTGCCGGTGGTGCGGGCGAAGAGGGCGCTTTCCGAGATGGGGGAGGGCGCGCTCGAAGTGCTCGTGGACAACGAGACGGCGGTGCGCAACCTCGAAGCGCTTGCCAAGACGCTCAAGTGCGCCTGCTCAAGCGAGCGGCGCGGCGAGGCGCAGTTCGCGGTGAGGATCGAGAAGGGGGCCGCTGACGGCGTGGAAGCCGCGGAGGGAACCGCCGCCGGCGCGCAGACCGCGGACGCGGCCTGCGACTGCGAGGCGGCGCGCGGCGACCAGGTGGTCGTCGTGTCCTCCGAACGCATGGGGACGGGCGACGACGAGCTCGGGCGCACGCTCATGAAGGGCTTTCTGTTCGCGCTCACGCAGCTCGACGAGCTGCCGGGGGCGGTGCTTCTGTACAACGGCGGCGTGAAATGGGCCTGCGAGGGCTCGGAGGCGCTTGACGACCTGCGCGCGCTCGCGGACGCGGGCACGGACGTGCTCAGCTGCGGCACGTGCCTTGCGCACTACGGGCTGACGGAGCGTCTGGCCGTGGGCGAGCCCACGAACATGTACGCCATCGTCGAGCGCCAGATGGGCGCTGGCGTCGTCGTGAGGCCGTGAGGCGATGATCTATTTGGACAACGCCGCCACCACGGCGCGCAAGCCCCCCGAGGTGGCGGCTGCCGTCGCGCGCGTCATCGACGGGTTCGGCGGCGCGGGCCGGGGCGCGCACGCGGCGTCGCTCGACGCCGGGCTCGCGGTGCTTCGTGCCCGCGAGGGGCTTGCGCGCCTTCTGGGGGCGCCGTCGCCGTCGCGCGTGGCGTTCTGCTCGAACGCTACGGAGGCCCTCAACGTCGCCATTGCGGGGCTTCTGCGTCCCGGCGAGCGCGCGGTGACCACGGCGGCCTCGCACAACTCGGTGCTGCGGCCGCTGTTCCGCAAAGAGGACGAGGAGGGCTGCGAGGTGGTCGTGGTGCCGCACGACGGGCGCGGCGCGCTCGACTACGGCGCGCTCGAGCGCGAGCTCTCGCGCGGCGCGCGCCTGCTTGCGATCACGCACGCCTCGAACCTCACGGGAGACGTGTACGACGTCGCCCGCGCGGCACGCCTCGCCCACGAGCACGGGGCGCTCGTCGTGGTCGATGCGGCCCAGACGGCGGGCTGCGTGCCCATCGACATGGGTCGCGACGGATTCGACCTCGTGGCGTTCACCGGGCACAAGGGCCTCTACGGGCCGCAGGGCACGGGAGGCGTCGCCGTGGCGGCGCACGTGGAGGTGCCTCCGTTCAAGGAGGGGGGCTCGGGCGTGCGCAGCTACGACCGGCGCCATCCCGCGCGCATGCCCGAGAGCCTTGAGGCGGGCACGCTCAACGCGCACGGCCTCGCGGGCCTGGCCGCGGGCGTCGCCTTCGTGCAGGAGCGCGGCGCGGAGGCGCTTGGCGCTCAGGCGCGCTCGCTCGCGGAGCGCTTCGAGCGCGGGGTGCGCGCCGTCGCCGGCGTGCGCGTGCTCGGCGGGGGCGGCGCTGCGGGGCGCTGCGGCATCGTGGCGCTCAACGTGGGCGACGTCGATTCGGCGGCCGTGGCCGATGCGCTGGAGGCGCGCTGGGGCATCTGCACGCGGGCGGGGGCGCACTGCGCGCCGCTCATGCACGAGGCGCTCGGCACGCAGGGTCAGGGCGCGGTGCGGTTCAGCTTCAGCTGCTTCAACGCCGAGGAGGAGGTGGACGCGGCCGCGCGCGCCGTGGCCGAGATCGCCGAGGAGGCGCTTTCGTGAGCGCCGCGCGGAAGAGGGTGCCCAAGGTGGTGGTTGCGTTCGCCTCGACCGGCGACGCGATGGCCGTGGAGGCTGCGGCGCGGGCGGGCGGCGTCCCCGGGCGGATGATCCCCGTGCCGCAGACCGTCTCGGCCGGTTGCGGGCTGGCCTGGTGCGCTTCTGCCGAGGAGCGCGACGCGCTCGTGCAAGCTCTCGAGGGCGCTGGATTGGCGTACGAAGCCCTGCACGAGGTGGAGCTGTACTAACGTCGTCCGTCGCTTGAAGCGCCGCGCCCGTTCTCGGAGCTGTGCGTCGGAAGGTCTTGGCTTGTAAACGTGCGATCGACCGCAGCGCCGCCTCGGCACGGACGAACGGTCGCCTTCGCGGCTTCGGTGGCATGGCGGCTTTGCTGGGCGGGCGGGGCTTCGAATACACGGGTGGAGGGTCGAGAACCGCATCGAGCGCGCGCTTCGCCTCGGCACCCGTCGGCGCAGTTCAGCGCACCGTGATCGTCCCCGGCGCGCCTTCCGTCACGCGTCCGACGAGCGTGGGATCGCGTCCGGCCGCCTCGCGGAACGCCGCCGCGAACGCCTCGGCCGCGTCCGGGGGCACGGCCGCAAGCAGGCCGCCCGAGGTCTGCGGATCGCAGAGCACGCCCATGCGCGCGTCGAGCTCCGCATCGTCGAGCCCCGCAAGCGACGTGAACGCGCCCGCCCATTCGATGAGGCCGAACGTTTTGCCCGGTCGGCAGAAGTCGCGCGAGAGGTCCAGCACGCCGTCGAACAAAGGCAGCGCGTCCCAATCGAGCACGGCGGCGACACCCGACGCCTCGAGCATCTCGTGCAAGTGCCCGACCAGGCCGAACCCCGTCACGTCGGTGGCCGCGTGCGCGCCGGCCGCGAGCATGGCCTCGGCACCGGCGCGGTTGAGCTCCATCATGGAGTCGATGACGGGGCGCATGCCCGCGTCGTCGCGAAGCCCTGCGCGAAACGCCGCGTTCGCGATGCCGGTGCCGAGCGCTTTGGTGCAGAACAGCGCGTCGCCCGGACGCGCGCCGGAGTTGCGCACGATGCGGTCGGGGCGTGCGGTGCCGAACACCGCGAGGCCGTACTTCGGCTCGTCGTCTTCGATGGAGTGGCCGCCGGCCAGAAGCGCCCCGGCTTCGCCCACCTTGTCCGCGCCACCGCGCAGCACCTCGGCCACGACGTCTTTTCCGAGGCTGCACGGAAAGGCGAGGATGTTGAGGGCCGCGAGAGGGCGCGCGCCCATCGCGAACACGTCGGAGAGCGCGTTGGCCGCGGCGACGGCGCCGAACTCGTAGGGGTCGTCCACCACCGGCGTGAAGAAGTCGAGCGTGAGCACGGCGGCGGTGTCGTCGTCGAGGCGGTAGACGGCTGCGTCGTCGGAGGTCTCGAAGCCCAGCAGAAGCTCGGCCGCGGACGGCGGCGCGAAGCGCTTCAGTATGTCGGCGAGGTCGCCCGGACCCCACTTGGCCGCTCAACCGCCCTTCTCGGTCAGGTGCGTCAGCCGAATGCGCTCGTTCTCGCTCATGGAAGCCGCCTATCGTGGTCGCGTGCGGTCGATGGAGCGAGTATAGCGCATCCGCGGGCCGCGCGCGCTTCTCACCCTCGGACGAAGGCCCGTGGATGCTCGGCTGCGGGACGGGCCTTCTCGTTGTGACGCTTTTTCTGCCGGGTTCGCCGTTTGGCGGCGCGCCCTCTTTTCTGCCATCGGTCTTGGGCCCTCCGCGTTCTGTGCGGTTCTGCTGCAGGACGCTTCCTTTTCTGTCCTGTTTGCGCCTTCGCCCAGCGCGTGTCGGCCCTCGCTGCCGGCTCCCTCTTCTTCGGCGCCCTCTGCCGCTCGCGTTCCACCCTCCGTCCGGCGACGGTCCGACAGCGAAGAGGGCAGTTTCTGGCGGGTTTTGACGGAAATCCGCTTTCTCCCAGGCCCTGCTTGGGAAATTCTGCGAGGTGGAGAGGGGCCGGCCAGGGGATACCCCGGGCTTGCATCGATGAAGCGGCCTGCGCCCCCGTCGCTGATCGCGGATTTCCGTCAAAACCCGCCAGAAAATCCGTATCGAATGCCGCTGAGGAGCTTGGAGAGCCGGTGCCGAACCATGGAGGCAGGTCGGCGGCGCGCCCTCCCTTTCCCTGCTGCCTGATTCCAGCCCCTTCGCGTCCGCATGGTTCTGACGCAGGAAGGGCTGCTTTCCCCGCCGCCGGGCTGACGGCGCGCTGCGGTTCTGCCTTGCCGAGGGAGAGGGACGCTCAAGGGGAGGGCATGGGATGTTGCGGCTTCGCCCATTCGCCCGTCGGTTCGGCCCGCGCCCCGTGCTCCCGAGTACCCGCACCCATGCTCCTTCGTATCCCCAGTGCGATTTTTCGCGATTTTCCGCATAAAGGGGCTTTCCCAAACGCGCAAAACCGCATATACTGCTTTCCGTCCTTTAAAAGCGGTACAGAGAGACCGACAAGGCACCACCCCGAGCGCCCGCCTGAACAAGGGCGCGAACGAGTAGAAGCCTTTGTCTGCCGCGGAGGCTTTTTTCATGCCCTCGCGCAGACGCCGCCAACTCGGGGGCGGCGCGACCGGACGGCGAGGAGCCGAACGGCGCGCGGCTCGGCGGCTCGCAGGTCCGTCTGTACGCACTCGACGAGAAGAAAGGGTGTGTATGAACGACGCAGGAACCGTCAAGACCGTCTGCATGGACGCAGACGAGATCGAGCGATCGCTGACGCGCATAGCGCATCAGATCCTCGAGGCCAACAAAGGGGCCGAGGGCATCGCGCTCGTCGGCATCGTGACGCGGGGCGACGTGCTCGCCAAGCGCCTGGCCGAGAAGATCGAGGCCATCGAGGGCGCGAAAGTGCCGCTCGGCAAGCTCGACATCAGCTTCTACCGCGACGACTTCGCGACGCACCTCGCGCCCGAGGTCCACTCCACCGACATCCTCTTCGACCTCGACGGCAAGACCGTCGTGCTCGTGGACGATGTGCTGTACACGGGCCGCACCATCCGCGCCGCCCTCGACGCGCTCATGGACATCGGTCGCCCGGCCACCGTGCAGCTCGCCGTGCTCGTCGACCGCGGGCATCGCCAGCTTCCCATCCGCGCCGACTTCGTGGGCAAGAACGTGCCGTCCTCGGCAGACGAGAACGTGCGTTTGTTCCTGGAGGAGACGGACGGCAAGTCCGAGGTCGAGATTTTGGAGATGGCGCCGGGCACCCGCGCGGGGTCTGCGCCTTTGGGAGGTGAGTAGGGATGGGTTTCAACCACAAGCATCTGATCGACATCACGGAGTACTCCGCTGACGACATCATGACCGTCCTTGAAACGGCCGTCCGCTTCAAGGAGGTCAACGAGCGCCGCATCAAGCAGGTGCCCACGCTCAAGGGCGTGACCATCGTGAACATGTTCAACGAGCCGTCCACGCGCACGCGCTCGTCGTTCGAGATCGCCGAGAAGCGCCTCTCTGCCAACAGCCTGAACTTCGGCGGCAGCTCCACCTCCACGGTGAAGGGCGAGAGCCTCGTCGACACGGTGCAGACGCTGTGCTCCTACAAGGTCGACATGATCATCGTGCGCGACAAGCACGCCGGCGTGCCGCGCAAGATCGCCGACGTGTCCGGCGTCCACGTCATCGACGCGGGCGACGGCAAGCACCAGCACCCCACGCAGGCCCTGCTCGACCTGTACTCCATCTGGCAGGCGAAGGGGGATCTCGACAAGCTGCACGTGGGCATCGTGGGCGACATCGGGCACTCCCGCGTGTGCGGCAGCCTCATCCCCGCGCTCAAGATCATGGGCTGCGAGGTGACGGTC
>HHCFC01400__coassemble_2076_pt1 | contig 13012 bp, 14 predicted proteins | sample HHCFC01400__metabat2_high_PE_041 | metagenome-assembled genome bin HHCFC01400
GCCCCGTCCGTTCTGCGGCCCGGCGTGCGGCGACGAGGGCGCGCCGCACGCCGGGCCGCAGAGGCGCGGCTTTAAGCGCATGGGCCCGCAGAGGGCGGGCCGGTGAGAGAAGGTTTAAGACAAGAGAGGTTTGCATGGAGACAACCAAAGGAATGGGTCGCACGGAGAACTTCCTGCGCAAGCTCCACTCGCTGTCGGGCCTCATCCCCATCGGGGTGTTCCTGACGGTTCACACGCTGGTGAACTCCTCGGCGATCTGGGGCGAAGAGGCCTACAACGTGGCGGCAGGCGTCATGGTGAACCTGCCGTACAAGCTGTTCCTCGAGACGTTCGTGATCTTTGTGCCGCTTTTGTTCCACGGCATCCTGGGCATCTGGATCGCGCTCAAGGCGAAGAACAACGTCAGGCAGTACACCTACGTTCGCAACTGGGGCTTTTTCCTGCAGCGCCTGACGGGCTTCATCATGTTCGCGTTTTTGGTGTGGCACGTGTGGCAGACGCGCGTGCAGGCCGAGTTCGGCGTGGAGCCGGGCTTTTCCATGATGGCCGACATCGTGGCGAACCCGGTGTTCTTGGCGCTGTACATCGTGGGCATCGTGGCCTCGATGTTCCACTTCGCCAACGGCATCTGGACGTTTCTCATCACGTGGGGCATCACGGTCACACCGAAGTCCCAGAAGGTGTCGAAGTACGCGACCATGGGCATCTTCGTGGTGCTGTCGGTGATCGGCGTGCTGGCGATCCTGGCGTTCGCCTAGCAGAGAGGAGCTCTATTCATGGCTAAAAACAAAGTTGTGGTCGTCGGCGGCGGTCTGGCCGGCCTCATGGCGACGCTCAAGATCGCCGAGGCGGGCATTCCCGTCGACTTGTTCTCCCTCGTGCCGGTGAAGCGCTCGCATTCCGCGTGCGCGCAGGGCGGCGTGAACGCCGCCATCAACACGAAGGGCGAGAACGACTCCACCTGGCGCCATCTCGACGACACGGTGTACGGCGGCGACTTCTTGGCGAACCAGCCCCAGGTGAAGAGGATGTGCGATGCGGCTCCGGCGCTCATCCACATGTTCGACCGCATGGGCGTCATGTTCAACCGCACGCCCGAGGGCCTTTTGGACTTTCGCCGTTTCGGCGGCACGCTCGTGCGCCGCACGGCCTACGCGGGCGCCACGACGGGCCAGCAGCTTCTGTACGCGCTTGACGAGCAGGTGCGCCGCCTCGAGGTGGAGGGCAAGGTGACCAAGTACGAGGGCTGGGAGTTCGTGTCGGCCATCGTGGAGGACGGCGTCTGCCGCGGCATCACCGCCCAGAACCTTGCCACGATGGAGATCGTGGCGTTTCCCGCCGACGCGGTCCTGTGCGCCACGGGCGGTTTGGGAGCGGTGTTCGGGAAGTCGACGAACTCCACCATCAACACCGGTTACGCCGCCGCCCGCCTGTACCGCCAGGGCGCAACCTTCGCCAACGGCGAGTTCATCCAAATCCACCCCACGGCCATTCCCGGCATCGACAAGAATCGCCTGATGAGCGAGTCGGCGCGTGGCGAGGGCGGGCGCGTGTGGACGTACAAGGACGGCAAGCCCTGGTACTTCCTCGAGGAGAAGTACCCGCTCTACAAAAACCTCGTGCCCCGCGACGTGGCCGCGCGCGAGATCTTCGACGTGTGCGTGAACCAGAAGCTGGGCGTGGACGGCCAGAACGTCGTGTACCTGGACCTTTCGCATATCGATGCGAACTACCTCGACAACAAGCTGGGCGGCATCCTCGAGATCTACGAGAAGTTCGTGGGCGACGACCCGCGCAAGGTGCCGATGAAGATCTTCCCGAGCGTCCACTACTCCATGGGCGGCCTGTGGGTGGACATCGATCAGAAGACGAACGTTCCCGGCCTGTTCGCGGCGGGCGAGTGCGACTACTCGCAGCACGGCGCGAACCGTCTGGGCGCGAATTCGCTTCTGTCGGCGGCCTACGGCGGTTACGCGGCGGGGCCGAGCATCGTGGAGTACGTGCAGGGCCTTGACAGCACCTACGAGAGCGTGGACGAGGCGACGGTCAAAGACGCGCTCGCTCGCGACCGCGCCGAGTACGAGGGCATCCTCAAGCTGGACGGGCCGGTGAACCCCTATGTGCTGCACGAGGAGTTGGGCGCGCTCATGACCGAGAACGTGACCATCGTGCGCGAGAACGCCAAGCTTGCCGCCACCTACGAGAAGCTGTTCGACATCGCCGAGCGCTACCAGCACATCGGCATCGACGACCGCTCGACGTGGAGCAACCTCACCGCGCCCTTCGTTCGCCAGCTGGGCGGGATGATCGACCTTGCGAAGGTCATCACGCTCGGCGCGCTCAACCGCAACGAGAGCCGCGGTTCGCACTACAAGCCCGAGTTCCCCGACCGCAACGACGAGGAATGGCTCAAAACCACGATGGCGTCCTACGACGCGGCCGCGGACGCGCCCGTTTTGTCGTACGAGCCGGTCGACGTGTCGCTGATCAAGCCGCGCAAGCGCGACTACACCAAGACGAAGAAGGAGGCATGATGACATCCGAGCGCATGGTGCGCCTTTCCATCAAGCGTCAGGCGAGCCCCGATTCGCGGTCCTATGTCGAGGAGTTCGCCATCCCGTATCGCCCGAACATGAACGTGACCGGCGCCCTGATGGAGATCCGCAAGAACCCCGTCAACGCCAAGGGCGAGAAGGTCGAGCCGGTGGTGTGGGAGAGCGTGTGCCTCGAAGAGGTGTGCGGAAGCTGCTCGATGCTGATCAACGGCAAGCCCCGGCAGGCGTGCTCGTCGCTGATCGACCAGCTTGAGCAGCCCATTCGCCTGGCGCCGCTCAGCTCGTTTCCCATCGTGCGCGACCTCATGGTGGATCGCGAGCAGCTGTTCGACGCGCTCAAGCGAGTGCATGCGTGGATCGACATCGACGGTCCCTTCGACTTGGGGCCGGGCCCGCGCATGCCGGAGCACACGCGCCGGTGGGCCTACGAGCTGTCCAAGTGCATGACCTGCGGCTGCTGTTTGGAGGCGTGCCCGAACGTCAACCCCAAGTCCAACTTCATGGGGCCTGCCCCCATCCAGCAGGTGCGCCTGTTCAACGCGCATCCCACGGGGAAGATGAACAAGGAGGTGCGCCTGAGCGAGATCATGAAGTCGGGCGGCATCACCTCGTGCGGCAACTCGCAGAACTGCGTGGAGGTGTGCCCCAAGAGCATCCCCATCACCACGTCGATCGCGCATTTGAACCGCGAGACGACGGTGCAGTCGTTCAAGGATTTCTTCGGCGGCGGGTTCTAGGCGCGCTGTCGGTTGGAGGGGGCTGCGGGCGCGGGGCGCCGGCGGCCCCTTCTCCGTTGCGCGGGCGGGCGAGGGATTGCGGGGGCTTGCGGGGGCGCGGGTGCTTGGGTGCTTGGGGTCTGCGGGCGTGCGGGCGGTTCGCGAGGCGCGGGTGCTTGTAGGTGCGGGTGCTTTCGAGAGGTTGGGCGCTTGCGGGTGCGTGGGGCTCGGGCGTGGGCGGTTCGCGGGCGCGCAGGTGCTTGCGGGCTTTGCGGCCCCTTTCCGCTGCGGGGGCGCGGGCGGTTCGCGAAGAGTCGGGCGCTTGCGGGCATGCGGGCGATTCGCGGGTGGTTCGTGGGCGGTTCGCGGGTATGGGTGCTTGTAGGTGCAGGTGCTTGCGGGCGTGCGGGGTCGCTCGCGGGCTTTCCGCGCCGCGTCCGATGCGCGGGCGGTTCCTCGGCGGTGAGGGTTCGGTTGGGATGCGGGGCGTTGATGCTGTTCTCTGCGCCGCTTTCGAGCCGCCCGATCTCGTCCCGGCCCTGTCTCGGCTCGGCCCGCCTCCGTTCCGGCCTGTCGCGTGCCTCAGTGCGCTTTGCGGGGCGCACGGCGGCAAGGTTTCTGGGCAGTCGTGCAGGACATCGGTCGCGGCGGGCGCGTTGCGGCATCGCGTGTCCGGCGCGCGGCGGTTATTGCGGAGTTTCGGGGAACAGGAGGAGCGCATGGATCTCGTGCAGTTGCGCCGCTTTCTTGCGGTTGCGGAGACCGAGCACATCACCGAGAGCGCTCGGCGGCTCGGCACGACCCAGCCCGCCCTCTCCCGCTCGATTCGAGCGTTGGAGCGGGAGCTGGGCGTTTCCCTGTTCGAACGTTCGGGACGAAACGTCCGTCTCACGCCCTGCGGCGAGCTGCTCCGTCGCAGGGCATCTCCGCTTGTGGCGGGGATCGACGGCTTGGGCCGCGAGCTGGCCGCCTTCTGCGAGGGCGGGCGGCATGTCGTGCGCATCGACGTGCGGGCCGCCTCCGAGGCGGTGACGGAGGCGATGGAGGCGTACAAGCGGAAGCGGCCCGATGTGCGGTTCGAGCTGGGCCGCAGCGCCGATCGAGCGGGGTGCGACGTATTGGTGGACGCCCTTGGCGCGGACAAGGAGCTGGCGGGCGTCGTCGGGTGGGGCGGCTTCGAGGTGACCGCCTTTTTCGAAGAGCGTATCGGCGTGCTCGTTCCGCTCGAATCCGGCGTGTCCGAATCGGCGTCGCTGCGCGAGTTGACGGAGGGCGGCGTCGTGTACCCTGCCAGGGAGGGCGGCTTTCGCTCGTTGTGCGACGAGCTGTGCGCCCGCCACGGTGTCGCTCCCGACGTCGTGTTCGCGGGTGGCGGGCCGTCGCTGGTGTGCGACATGGTCGCGCTGGGGCAGGGGACGGGGTTTTGGCCCGAGCGCAGCTGGGGCGATCCTCCGAGTGGGGACGTGCGGCTTGTGCGCGTGCGGGAGGGAGGGTTCGCGCGCCGCGTGGTGATCGCCTCTCCTGCGGGGTGCGAGCTGGACGGCGAGCCGCGCCTGTTCTTGGAGTACCTTGTCTGCCGTCTGGGCGCGCGTTGGGTTCGCTGATCCTTTTTCGCAGCGGTGGCCTTGCTTTGTCTCTGGGCTTTCTTGGCTGTTTTCGGCTTTTCGACCCTTTTCGGCCCTTGATTCCTGACCTGTGGAGAAATTGTATACCTTAGCTAACTCAACTTGTTTTGATGATGGAGTTAGCTTATGGTAACTTCCATCGGAAGCGAGGTTCGCAGACGGCGGTTCGAGCGCTTGAGATTCGGATCGCGGTCGGCAGGTCAAGCGCTCGGAGCGGACTTGACGGCCTGAGGGTTCGGGCCGGGGCATGATCGGGGCTGGCGGTGCGAGCCGGGGCCGGACCGGGGCGGTTCGGATGATGCTCGGGTTGGCCGACAGCCGGTTCGCGGGGTCGCTAGCGGCGAACGAATGTTTCACGTGAAACATTTGGTGCGCGAGCCGGTCGGTGCGAGGGCGCGTCCCGTGTGGGGAGGGAATCGCGGCAGAGTTCGCGAAGGACCCGCAGCAGGGCTTGCGCCGGGGTTTGCGAAAGGATTTGCGGCGGGACTTGCAGTGGGATCTGCAAAGGGATCCGCAGTGGACTCGCAGCAGAACTTGCAGCAGGATCCGCAGCAGGACCTGCGCCGTGTTTGCGGCTCATCGCTTCTGGAACGTTTGCCTACCCGGCGGCGGAAGCTCTCCTCTCGTCTGGCTGTCCGTCGCATCGCAAGCGGAGGGAACTTCCCCTTTCCCTCCGCTTTTCTATGCTTACAAGCCCGTTGGGCGCGGCGCTCAGACGATGCGCCGGTGCGGGCTTGCCCGAGGCCCGTTGGGTGCGCGGCAGGGGCACGACGCGCATTCCGGGGTTTGCAGCTGCGGCGTCTGCGCCAATCCCGACCGTTGGCGGTGGATGCTTGCGCGATGCCGTGCGCTGCTGCGGGGAGGGAATGGACGAATGCGAGGAAGGCGGTTTGCATGGTGGTTGGCGTTCGCGCGTCGCTCGAGGGCGGCAAGGCGTACACTTCCGAAGAGCTTTCGCGACGTTTCGGTCTGCATGGACGGGCGCTCGAAGACGTGCTCGACCATTTGATGGAGAAGGATTGCCTGAGGCCGGTCGTGTTCCATCGTCCGCGCACGCACGGAGGTGCCGTGCGTTTGGCCGGTCGTTTTGAGCGCCACCTGGTCTGGCAGGCGTAGCCGCTGCGGATGTGTCCGGTTCGATCCGGCCCAGCCCGATCCGGCTCGCTCAGGTTCGATCCGGCCCGATTCGATCTGTCTCGGCTCGATTCGGCTTGGTTCGCTTTGGTTTGGCCAATACGGTTTAATCGGTCCAGCTTGCCCCGATACGGCCCGGATCGGTCTGATTCGGTCCGGCTTGCTCTGGTTCGGTTCGGTCTGATGCGGTTCGCTTCGGCTCGGTCGAACCGCTCCGGTTCGCTCCGGTTCGGTCGGCCCGGTCTGATTCGGCCCGATGCGGTCCGGCTCGATTCGGTCTGATACGGCTCGCTCTGGCTCGGTTCGGCTCGCGGCTCATCGTCGGCTTGGCTGCCTCTTCGCTCTCGTGCGGGCGGCTGCGGGCGCGGTGCGCTTCGGTCCGCGTTCCGCATGTCGTGCAGACGGATTAGGGGTGGCGCCGTTTCGCGCCTTCGGGCGCTGGCGAATTGCATAAGGGAACGTCTCGCAAGGGGCGCTGCGGCAACTGTCGCAGCGCCCCTTGCGCCATTCGGGAGGGTTTCGTTCGTGCGGATGCGGGGGACAGGGGGCGCTTCGCGATTGCGGATGTCGCGCGGAAAGGATTTGCGGCCGGAATGTTTCACGTGAAACATTTGTTCGCGATGTGCGGATGTGCCGCGTTGTGCCGGGAGAGGCGGGGCGGGGTCGTCGGCCTTGGCGCGCGGAGCGGTGACCGGCGGCGCGGGGTGATGCGTAGGGCGGCGAATGGCGCGCAGGGCAGTGCGGTGCGGCATGCGAGGGATGCGCGGGGCAGCGCACGAGGGACGCGAAGCGCGGCGCGCGAGGGGAACTGCGGGACAGCGCGCGGAATGGTGAATGGCGCGCGCGAGGCGGCATAGTGCGGTGACTGCGTGCAGGGGGGGGTGCAGCGCGGCGTACGAGGGGTGCCATGGGGTGGCGCGCAGGGCGGTGGCTGGCGTGCGGGGCGGCGCGCAAGGATGTCGGCCTTGATGCGGGCCGACGGGTGGAGGACGCGGGTGGTCAGCCTGGATGGTTGCCGCAGGCGGGGAATTCGGCGCGAAAAGGACGAGAGGGGGTTGCGAGAGAGGGGATCCATGGTAATATATCAGTGCTATATAGCACTGATATATCCGGAGGAAGCGAAAAAGGAGCAGGGACGGTCGCGATGGTTGCGGGCACGCGGGAGAAGATTCTCGAAGTGGGAAAACGGGAATTCCTTGCGAAGGGGTTCAAGGACGCCTCGCTGCGCCATATCGTGAAGGAGGCGGGTTTCACCCAAGGGGCGTTCTACGGCTACTATCCCGACAAGGCGGCGCTGTTCGACGCGCTCGTGTCCCCTGCGGCCGACGGCCTCATCGAGCAGTTCAAAGCCGCGCAAAAGGCGCATTTCGACCTTGTCGACGAGGGCCGCGCGGACGAGAGCGGAAGCCTGTCGACGGCGTACCTGCGGCGGTTCGTCGGCTACCTCTACGACAACTTCGACGCGTTCAAGCTGATCATATGCTGCTCGGGCGGCACGCGGTACGAGCACTTCGTCCACGATCTGGTGGAGTTGGAGCTTGAGCAGACCGCCCGGTTCTACGAGGAGGTTGCCGCGCAGGGCGGCCCTGAGAACCGCATCAGCCCCGAGCTGCAGCACATGATCACAAGCGCCTACTTCACGGCTGTGTTCGAGACGGTGGCGCACGATATGCCGCGCGAGCGCGCGCTTTCCTATATCGAAGAGCTCGCCGCGTTCTTCACGTGCGGATGGGAGGGGCTGCTGGGCGCGCGGGAGTAGGGTTTTCACGCCTGGGAGTTAGATAAATCTAACAAAAGGGAATCGGGAAAGGAGAACCGAACATGGAGAAAGAGACGACGGCAACAGGGCCTGGAGGCGTGCGTGGTCGGCAGGGCGGCATGCGAGACGGCGCAGGCGAGGTGCGAGGCGGTGCGCGAGACAATGCGGGCGAGGTTCGGGGCGGTGCAGGCGGTGCGCGAGACACCGTGGGCGAGGTGCAAGCCGGTGCGGGCGCGGTGCGAGGCTGCGCGAGCGGGGCGCGGGAGGGCTCGGCGACTAGCGCGCGCTCGGCGCGGCGCGGAGGGTGGACGGTGCGTGACGTGGTCACGACGGTGCTGCTGTCGGTTTTGCTCGTGGCGATCCAGCTCGTCGTCAACATGGTGTGCATGGTGAACGACTTCGTGAGCATGACGCTGTCGGTGGGCATCACGATGCTTCTGTGCGGCCCGGTGTACGTGCTCATGGCGCGCCGCGTGGGCAAGCGCGGCGTCACGCTTCTGTACATGACGCTTCTGGGCATTGTGTTTCTGCTCATGGGCAACTGGTTTTTGCTGCCGTGGTTCCTAGGCGTGGGCTTGGTGTGCGAGGCCATCCTGTGGAAGCGCGGCTCGTACGACAACTCGGCGCGCCTGACGGGCGCTTGGACGGTGGCGAGCCTGTTGTACAATGGCACGAACCTGCTGCCCATCTGGTTTTTCTGGGACACCTACTACTCGTTCGCCGTGGCCAGCGGCATGGAGCAAGGCTACATCGACGCCTATGTGAGCTACTTCACCGAGCCGGGCTGGGTGCTGTTCATTGTGGCGTTCACCACGGTGTGCGGGTTTGTGGGTGCGCGGGTGGGAAGCGGGCTTGCGGGACGCCATTTCAAGAAAGCCGGGGTTTTGTAGGTGGCGGTGCCGGTGAAGCTGGTGGCGCTTGTCTGCGCGATCGTGGGGACGACCTGCGGCTCGGCCGCGGGGCCCGCGGGCGCGGGGGCGCTGGCCGTGGTGGCGCTGGCGTTCTTGGCGGCGCAAGGGCGCTGGCGGCTTGCGGCGGGCGGGGCGGCTGTCGTCGCCGTTTTGGGCGTTCTGCTCGCGCTCATCCGGTTCGCGGGGCTGCGGATGGCGGTGTTCTCCGAATTCCATGTGCTCATGTTCTGGAACCTCTCCCCGGTGTTTTTGACGGGGTGGGCCCTCGTCTCCACGCCGCCGGGCGAGCTGTCGTCGTTTCTGTCGCGCGTGGGCGCGCCGACGGCGGTCATCCTGGGCGTGCTCGTGGCGTTTCGGTTCTTTCCGACGATGCGCGCGGCGGTGTCGGCCACGGCGGCCTCGATGCGCAATCGCGGGCTTGCGGAAGCCGGGTCGGTGGCGCGCCATCCCCTGCGCACGTGCGAGTACGTGGCGGTGCCGCTTTTGCTGCGGTGCGTGCAGGTGGCCGACCAGCTGGCCGTGTCGGCGACGGCGCGCGGGGCCGACTCGCCCGGTGCGCGGGGCAGCTACCATGTGCGAAAGCTCGACGCGCGCGGCGTCGCGTGGATGGCGCTGTGGCTGGTCGCAGCCGGTGCCGTGTCGATAGGCGGCGCGCTGATGGACGGTGTGCGGTGAGCGCGCGGTGCGAAGGCAGTGCGGCGGGCGCGGAAGCGTGCGAGGCGGCGAGCGGCGCGGCGGGTGCGCGGGCGTGCGGGACTGCGGAAGGCGCGGCCGGCGGCGCGCCGGTTTCGAGTGCGCGGGGAGTTGCGAGCGGTGCGTCGGCGGTGGAGCTGCGCGGGGCATCGTTTCGCTACGAGGATGGAGACGCGGGCGTGGAGGGGGTCGACCTGGTCGTGCACCCCGGCGAGTGCGTCGTGCTCACCGGGCCGTCGGGCAGCGGGAAGACGACGGTGACGCGCCTGGTCAACGGTCTGGCTCCCGCCTACTGGCACGGCGAGCTGGCGGGGGAGGTGCGCATCGGCGGCATCGATGCCGCCGCGCTGCCCCTTTGGGAGCGGGGGCGCGCCGTGGCGAGCGTGTTCCAAGATCCGGCGAGCCAGTTCTTCTCGTTCGAGCTTGCGGGCGAGGTGGCGTTCGCGTGCGAGAACTACGGGATGCCGACACGCGAGATCGTTGAGCGCACGGATGCGTGCATCGCCGCGTTCGACTTGGAGCGCGTGCGCGACCGCCCGCTCGACGCGCTGTCAAGCGGTGAGAAGCAGCGGGTGGCGGTGGCGTCGGCCGTGGCTCCCGGCTCGCGCGTCCTCGTGTGCGACGAGCCCACGGCGAACCTCGATGCGGACGGGGCGGCCTTGCTGGCTTCCCAGGTGGCGCAGCTGAAAGCCGCGGGCTGCGCCGTGCTGGTGTCGGAGCATCGGCTGGCGTGGCTGGCGGGCATCGCCGATCGATACGCCTACCTCGAAGGGGGACAGGTGCGCTGGCAGCGGTCGGCGTCCGAGATGGAGGCGCTTTCCGCGGGCGAGCGGGAGCGCTTCGGCCTGCGGTCGGCGTCTGCGGTCGCGCTGCCCGAGCTTGCGCGTCCCGAGGACGCGCGGACATCTGCGGACGGGACGGCCCCCTCCCTCGAGGCGCGTAGGCTCGCGTGCCGTCGCGGCGGGCATACGATCTGGGAAGACGTGTCGTTTCGCGCGTGGCCCGGTCAGGTGGTGGCGCTCACGGGCCGAAACGGCGCGGGAAAGAGCACGCTCGCGCGCGTGCTGGCGGGCCTTGCTCGCCAAAGCGCGGGAGAGGTGCTGGTAGGCGGCCGCGCGCTGCGCTCGGCCGCTCGGCGCCGCCGGTGTTCTACGGCGCGAACGACACGGCGACGCAGTTTTTCACCAGCAGCGTTTCCGACGAGTTGCTGCTGGGGCGCGTGCGCGACGAGGGGTTGATCGCCCGCGCCCGCGATACGCTGGGGCGGCTGGGGCTCATGCCTTTCAAGGACGCGCATCCCGCGACGCTCTCGGGTGGGCAGCGCCAGCGCCTCGCCTTGGCGTGCGGCCTTCTGTCCGACCGGCCGGTGCTCGTGTTCGACGAGCCCACGAGCGGGCTTGACGGCGCGTCGATGAGGATCGTGGCCACGGCGCTTTCCGAAGCCGCCCGGGCGGGACGTACGGTCATCGTCATCACGCACGACGGCGAGCTGGCCGAGCGCTGCTGCACCTGCCGTCTGCGCATGGAAGAGCTGGCGTGAGGGGGCGGGCGCGATCTGCGGAGCCGCATCGAGGCCCTTGAAGGTTGCGACCGCGAGCCCTACCCGCTTTCTCATACGGGCTTGCGCCCTTTTCTCGGGATGCTACAATGAGTTAGCTACATGAAACACCTGGGCGCGCCGCCCGTCGGGCTTCGCTTCGAAAGGACGACCCTATGAACCTTCCAACCGCCGTCATCCTCGTCGTCATCGTCGTGCTGTGCGTGTTCGCCGCGCGCACCATGTACGACACGTTCACCGGAAAGGGCGGCTGCCATGGCGGGGGAGGCGGATCGCGCGCGAAGCGCGTGCGCGTGAGCGACAAGGACGAGGCGAACTATCCGTTCTCGCAAGAGGTCAAGGTGGGCGGCATGACGTGCGCCCGTTGCGCGGCGAACGTGGAGAACGCGCTGAACGCCCTCGGCGACACGTGGGCGCGGGTGGATCTGGACGCCAAGACGGCGCGCGTCCTGTCGAAGCGGCCCCTCGAGGCCTCCGAGATCGACGAGGCCGTGACGCGCGCCGGCTACTACGTCGCCTCCCGCTAGGGGCGACGGCACGCCGTCGGCGTGGGCGGGCGTGCGAAGCATACGCGCCCTGCGCCTCGGCCATGGTGCGGGCGGGACGCGGCTTTGCGCACCCGCCCACGCTGCGGATTCGCTCGCTAGCCTGCCAGCAGGCTCCCGACGCGCACGCATTCGGCGCTGGCCTCGTCGTCGGGGTAGTCGTAGGCGATGACGGAGTCTGCCACGTCGACGCCGGCTTCCTCGGCACGCTTCTCCCACAACTCCATCCACTCGCCGTCGTTCCATTCGTAAGATCCGAACAGCACCACGGTGCGACCGGGCAGGTGCGGTTCCACCTCGTCGTACATGGGAAGGAACTCCGTGTCCTCCAGCTCCTCGTCGCCCATGGCGGGGCAGCCGAAGGCGAACGCGTCGAACTCGTCGAGCTTGTCGGAGCTGAAGTCCGAGGCGTGGATGAGATGGGCGGTGCCCCCCTTCGCCCGCACTCCTTGGGCGATGAGGTCGGCCATGGCCTCGGTGTTTCCGGTGCCGCTCCAGTAGACGATCGCGACTTTGCTCATGATGAATCTCCTTTTGCCGTCAGGGTTTCGGACATGCTCGGTGTCGAGCGGGGTGCGCGGCGCTTGGACACTGCGCGACGGGGTGGACGTGCGACACGACTTCGACGCGCACTCCGCTCGACACGTATCGGCGCTCAGCCGGCGGCGCGGAACGCCTCGATGGCGGGGAAATCCTCGTCGACCGCGGCAAGGCACTCGATGGGGACGCCCTCGCCGAACAGGCGCTCGTACTCGGCGGTGCAGTTCTTGTAGCAGCAGAAGCAGCTCTGCGCGTCGCGCTCTCTCGCGTAGACTTTCCAGCATCCGCTGCACAGGTAGTTCTCGCCCTCGTTCTCGATGAAGCCGACGACGTCCTCGTAGGGGTAACCGAGGAAGAAGCCGATCTCGTGGGGAAACGAGCAGCGGCCCGTCATCTGGCTTTGCAGGTCGGTGCCGCAGATGCGGCGGTGGAGCTTCTCGATGCAAGCCGACAGCGAAGCGGGGTCGTAGCCCTCTGCGCGAAGGAACGCCGCCACGCGCTCCTCTTGGATGCAGCGTGTGAGCAGGGTGGGGCGGTACACGTACACGAGGGCGCCGCTCGCGCGACGGGCGAGCACCTCGATGCGCACGCCGTGCGGGGCGAGCTTGGCGCGGCAGACGCGCAGCGCGCTGGACAGCTCGTCGCCGCGCAGCGCCGCGGCCGTCGGTCGGCTTGGGTCGAGGCGGGCCGCAGGCGAGAAGGCGCTGCGGCAGGTGAACAGGTTCGCCGGCTTGATCGCCGCCAGCGTGGGGGTGCAGTGGTGCACCAGCTTGCGCTCGAGCGCGTCGGCTGGCGCGGTGCTCTGCTCGGTGACCTTCATGCGGCCTCCTGTCGGGTGCTGATGCCAGCAGGTTCGGGGCATCTTGAGTTAGCTTTGGATAACATATAACCGAGCGGGGCGCTTCCGTCAATGGGGGATCGGGAAAATGCGAAAGCGCGGCTGCGCGCGGGCGGGGAGACGGGGGGGGGGGGCGGG